>Ga0335397_10003708_pt1 | contig 20337 bp, 19 predicted proteins | sample MAT04_FD_205740 | JGI IMG/M metagenome (GOLD analysis project Ga0335397, IMG submission 205740) | Freshwater microbial communities from Lake Fryxell liftoff mats and glacier meltwater in Antarctica - MAT-04 (spades assembly) (version 2) ... | reverse complement strand
AGATTCCCGCGCCAGGCTTCCGCCCTTTCTTGCTTCGTCATTCCCCGCTCCTTTGAAAATGCAGCAAGGTCTCAGAGGTTTAAGGGGATTTGTAGGTGGGGCCGTTGGACGCTTACGGTCGATATTCGTGGCGCGTAGAACGATGTTGTTTGATTCCTCGACCTCGTCGGTCTTTGCATAGGTAAGCCCGCGCTGCAATGTGCAAACTTCACACAAAGGCTTAATCGCCCACCCCGCCTTCATCGCGACACCTCATCTTCCGTTCGTCCTGAGCTTGTCGAAGGATGAACGGGGCTGGTGAGATGCCCTTCGACAAGCTCAGGGCGAACGGGGGTACTTTATTTCACGTCAAGGAAGAGCTGAATAAGCCCTTCGATCGTTCGACAAGCTCCCGACTCAGGGCGAACAGCTGTGTATTGTCCAGACGGTGTCTGGACAATTTGGAAAGTCTTTGTGTTTTCTTGAGGCAATTGGTCAGACACTGTCTGACTTTTTACTGCAAATTTCCCAGACGGCGTCTGGGAAATTTCAATACCACTAGATTTTGCAGATGCTGTCTGCAAAATCCCTGCTATGTGATTACGCCGATAGTGCGTGTCTTCCCTAGCGCCGGAACGTTTCATAGCAACCCCCTGATCGTCGCCAGCACTTCCGCACTCTCTGCATCCAGCGCGGCGATCTCGTCCGTGATGACTTGCGGCGTGCGGTGGGTGATTTCCTCGCCGCCGTTCGGGTTCTTCACCGACAGGTCATAGTTAGCCGTGTCGATGTTCGCGGCATCGACGCTCCAGCTTTTCGCGGTGTCGGCCCGGGTCCTTTGCAGTTCGACAAACTCGGCGAGGTCGGCGTCATTGAGCGGGTTGGTCTTGCCCATGTTGCGACCGGGGTCGAACTGGTAGTACCAAATCTCGCGCGTTGGCGAGCCCTTCTCGAAAAACAGCACGACGGTTTTCACGCCCGCGCCCTGAAATGTTCCGCCGGGGCAATCCAGCACGCTGTGCAGGTTGCAGGACTCCAGCAGCAGCTTGCGCAGGCTCACCGAGGCGTTGTCGGTGTTCGACAAAAAGGTGTTCTTGATGACCACGCCGGCGCGGCCGCCGGCCTTGAGCATCTTGATGAAATGTGGCAGGAACAGGAAGGCGGTTTCGCCGGTGCGGATGGGAAAGTTCTGCTGCACTTCCTTGCGCTCGCCGCCGCCGAAGGGCGGATTGGCGAGGATCACGTCCATGCGGTCCTTGTCCTGAATGTCGGCGAGGTTCTCGGCCAGGGTGTTGGTGTGGATGATGTTGGGCGCTTCGATGCCGTGCAGGATCATGTTCATGATCGCGATCACGCAGGCCAGCGGCTTCTTTTCCTTGCCGTAGAAGGTTTTTTCTTGCAGCGTCTTGAGCTTGTCGGCGGTCAGCCCGGATTGGCTGCGCAGATGATCAGTTTTAGCCGGAACACTTCGGGAAAAAACAAGATATAAACAAAAAAGCCCCTAGTTTCAGGGGCTTATGGACTTTCTTGGGCTGCTTTGAACTGCTTTGAACTGCTTATTGGTGCCCCGAGCCAGACTCGAACTGGCACGCCTTGCGGCGCTGGATTTTGAATCCAGTGCGTCTACCGATTCCGCCATCGGGGCTGGAATGGGCGGCGATTATGGCTGAAGGGGCGCATTCTGGGCAACGTATAATCCGCGGCCTCATGAAAACCAGTGATTTCGATTACGAGTTGCCCGATGCGCTGATCGCGCGTTATCCGCTGGCGCGGCGGGATGCCAGCCGGTTATTGCATATCGATTCGCCGCATGAGGTTTATGCCGACCGGTTGTTCGCCGAGTTGCCGAGTTTCTTTCGCCCCGGCGATTTGCTGGTGTTCAACGATACCCGGGTAATCAAGGCGCGCCTGTATGGCGAGAAATCCAGCGGCGGCAAGATTGAAGCGCTGGTCGAGCGAGTGCTGGGCGAACATGAGGCGCTGTTGTTCATGCGCGCCAGCAAGTCGCCTAAACTTGGTGCGGAAATTCGTTTTGCCAATGCGATTCCGGCACGCGTAACCGGGCGCGAAGGCGATCTGTTTCGGGTTGCTTTCGACCCGGCGCATACGGTGCTGGAGTGGCTTGATCGCCATGGTGCGATTCCGCTGCCGCCGTATATCGACCGGGCTGCCGAAGGCGACGATGACACCCGTTATCAGACGGTTTATGCCAGCAATCCCGGTGCCGTGGCGGCGCCGACGGCGGGCCTGCATTTCGATGAGGCGATGTTGGCGACGTTGCGCGCGCAAGGCGTTGAAACGGCGTTTGTCACCCTGCATGTCGGCGCCGGCACCTTTCAGCCGGTGCGCGTCGAAACGATTGCGGAGCATGTGATGCATAGCGAGCGATACGTGATTCCCGATGTGACGCTGGCGGCAATCCAGGCGACGCAACAACGCGGTGGCCGGATTTGCGCGGTGGGCACGACCAGCCTGCGCGCGCTCGAATCCGCCGCCCGTTCCGGCACCTTGCTGGCCGGCGAAGGCGAGACCGATCTGTTCATCACGCCGGGTTACCGTTTCAATGTGGTGGAACGGCTGCTGACCAACTTCCATTTGCCGAAATCGACGCTGCTGATGCTGGTCTCGGCGTTTGGTGGCAGTGAACTGCTGCGTCAGGCGTATGCGCATGCTGTGGCGCAGGAATACCGTTTTTTCAGCTATGGCGATGCGATGCTGATTGAACGCCTGAATTAGGTATTTGCTTGCGGCACTGCAATAAACGCTGTCCACTCACAGTGTTTTCTAATATAGTGCGCGCCGTTGTGCAATGCAGTAGTTGGCTTCGCGATCGCCTGATCGTTGTTTTATCTAGCCCACGGGACTGTTTTCACAGCCCCATCGTCCCCGACCTCACCTGATCCTTTCCACAGAATTCGCTTCTGTCGATTCGGCTTCGCGGCATTCGGTTGGCGCCGATGTTTCGCGAGAATCGACACGGCCGAAAAATTGTCGGCCAGCGCGTTTCTGTTTTCGTCCCCCGACGGGACGTTTTGTCTTTTGCTTGCCCCGAAAAGGCCGGCAGGGACAGGTATCGAAAGGATTTACATGAGTTTCGCTGATCTGGGTCTCAACCCCATCGTATTGAAGTGTCTGGAAACCACCGGCTATACCGATCCGACGCAAGTCCAGATGGAAGCCGTGCCCGCCGCTTTGGCCGGTTCCGACCTGCTGGTCTCCAGCCACACCGGCAGCGGCAAGACCGCAGCCTTCCTGCTGCCCAGCCTGCACAAGCTGGCTGAACCATCCCAGTTGCCCGGCGTTGGCCCGCGTTTGTTGGTGTTGTGCCCGACCCGTGAACTGGCGTTGCAAGTCCAAAAACAAGCCGCCATCTACGGCGCCGGCATCAAAAAGCTGCGCACTGTCTGTCTGGTTGGCGGCGCGCCGTTCGGCCCGCAGTTCCAAGCCATGCGCTACAACCCGGAAGTGATGATCGCGACCCCCGGCCGCCTGATCGACCATATCGAACGCGGCCGCATCGACTTCTCGCGTCTGGAAGTGCTGGTGCTGGACGAAGCCGACCGCATGCTGGACATGGGCTTTATCGAAGACATCGAGCACATCGTGTCGAAGACCCCGGAGTCGCGTCAAACCCTGCTGTTCTCCGCCACGCTGGACGGCATGGTCGGCAAGCTGGCGATGAACATGACCAAGTCTCCCAAACGCATCGAAGTGGCGACCAAGGAAGAGCATAAAGCCAATATCGACCAGCGTCTGCTGTTTACCGACGACGTCGGCCACAAGCGCCGCCTGCTCGACGTGCTGCTGCGCGATGTCGAACTGACCCAGGGCTTGATCTTCACCGCCACCAAGATGAGCGCTGACGATTTGGCAGAGAGCCTGCTGGAGCAGGGTTTCTCTGCTGCTGCCCTGCATGGCGACATGCCGCAGCACAAGCGTAATCGCACCCTGCAACGCCTGCGTGACGGCCAGATCAAGCTGCTGGTGGCGACCGACGTCGCCGCGCGCGGTATCGACGTCGCCGGCATCAGCCACGTCATCAACTTCGACGCGCCGCGTCAGGCGGAAGACTACGTGCACCGTATCGGCCGTACCGGCCGTGCCGGTCGTACCGGTATCGCCATCACCTTCATCGCCGGCCGCGAGCGCGGTCTGGTGCGTGACATCGAGCGTTATACCGGCCAGCCTGTGCGCGTCGACGTGATTGCCGGGCATGAGCCGCAGGCGCGCCCCGAGCGCAGCTTCAGCGGCAAGCCGCGTTCCGGCGGCGGCAAGGATTGGGGCAACAAGCCGCGTTCCAGCAGCGGCGGTTATCAGGGTCGCGGCGGCAGCTGGGCCGGCCAGAACGCCGGCCAGGGTCAAGGCTATGCTGGCCGTGCCCGCAGCGAAGACAGTCGCGGCAATTCGTTCGGCGCGCCGGCGGCTTCCGCTGGCAACGGCGGCGGTTGGCAAGGCAAGTCGGATTCACGCGATGCACGTCCGAGCTGGAACAAGCCTGATGCGCGCCCGGTTTCCGCCAAACCGGCGCATTCCTGGGAGCGTCCGGAAATATCTGGCGAAGCACGCAAGACCAGCAGCTGGTCGAAGCCGGAAGTTCGCCCTGCCTACAAGAACGCGCATAGCCAGAATGAAGACCATCGTCCGGCTGCCACCAAGCCGCGCGGCCGTCAGAGCTGGTAATACCGCGAAAGCGGTTTCAAGCTGAAAAGGCGCCCTGCGGGGCGCCTTTTTGTTTGGGTATGTGGAAAACGAAAATAGCTGCGATGAACCTGAAGCGGATCGCGGACAGCATCGGCACGCTGGATGCGCACATGGGTAAGGTGAGCTAATTCTTGGCGGTCACCTTTGCAAGCATGGCGCTTCTCGCTGCAACGATGGGTAGCGAACCTTCACCTGTCGTGATCTCGACATCTTGCTGAAATCGTTCATGAAAAGCGTGCTGGGGTTTCAACCTGAAACCTCAGTTGAGCATTGATTCATCTCTGGTAAGCCGCGTAAATACTGGCGAGTGCCCGGTTTTTCCATGCCCCCATCGGGTGAGATAGCAAAGCTGTAGGAGGCACCGTTTGCGGGCCGATCCCACCACGTTCGCGCCGCAAGCGGACGCTCCTACGACGCGGTCAACCGCGGGATTCAGGTTCAAACCTTCAATTCAAGCTCTCATGCAAGCAACGCCAAGCCACCGGATCCCCCTGTTTACCGGCGAACTTGCCGGCATTCACTTCAAGGACATAGGCGACACGACTGGGGGCGTAGTGAATCAAACAGTTTTTATCGACGCACGGTTGCAGTGTCACTGCGCCGGCTACCTTCAAATTAGGACCGACCCAGACCAGGTCAATCGGAAAACGCATGTCTCGCATCCAGAAGCCATACCTGTCGGGCTCAGGGAAGACGAACCACAAACCGGTTCCCGGCTTCAGCAGAGCACGTCCTGAAAGTCCGCGCTCGCGTTCCGACCGGGTGGCGGCGACTTCGACGGCAAAGATTTGGCGGCCGATCTGAATCTGCTTCGCCTGATCAGGCGTGCAACCTTCATTCGCCTGCGTTTCCAGTATCGTTGCCAGCGAGACGGCAAACAGCCAGACGGGCATTAAACTCGCGCCCCTCATACGTTCAAGCATTTATCGGCTCACTCCTATGCAATTTCAGGTCACTCATCGTTCCGGCAAGGCCCGTCGCGGCAGGCTGGAAACCGCGCACGGCACGATTCAGACGCCGGTGTTCATGCCGGTCGGCACGGTCGGCACGGTCAAGGGCGTGACGCCGCATGAACTGGTCGATCTCGGCGCCCAGATCATCCTCGGCAACACCTTCCATCTCTGGCTGCGCCCAGGTCAGGAAGTCATCGCCGCGCATGGCGGCCTGCATGGTTTCATGCGCTGGAACGGCCCGATTTTGACCGATTCCGGCGGCTTTCAGGTCTGGAGCCTGACGCATTTGCGCAAGATCAGCGAAATGGGCGTCAAGTTTGCTTCGCCGATCGACGGCCAACGTCTGATGCTGTCGCCGGAAAAAAGCATGGAAATCCAGAAGACGCTGAACTCGGACATCGTGATGATCTTCGATGAATGCACGCCATATCCGGCCGATCACGATACCGCGCGCATTTCGATGGAATTGTCGCTGCGCTGGGCGGAACGCTCGAAAAAGGCGCACGAAGGTAATAAAAACGTCTTGTTCGCCATCGTCCAAGGCGGCATGTACGAAGACCTGCGCGAGCGTTCGCTGGAAAAGCTCACGGAAATCGGCTTCGACGGCTACGCGCTGGGCGGTCTGTCCGTTGGCGAACCGAAGGAGGACATGGAGCGCATCCTCGACCATATGGGGCATCGTCTGCCGGAGGACAAACCGCGCTATCTGATGGGCGTCGGCACGCCGGAGGACATCGTGTTCGCCATCGAGCGCGGCATCGACATGTTCGACTGCGTGATGCCGACCCGCAATGCGCGGCATGGCCTGCTGTTCACCTGGACTGGCGATCTGCGCATCCGCAATGCCCGCTTCAAGGCAGATACCGGCCCGATCGATGCGCAATGCGACTGCTACACCTGCCGCAACTACAGCCGCTCGTATCTGCATCATCTGCACCGTTCCGGCGAAATGCTGGGCGCGCGCCTGAACTCGATCCACAACCTGCATTTCTATCAGGACTTCACCGCGCGTCTGCGCGAGGCGCTGGAACAGGAACATTTCGAGGCATGGCGGGGTCAATTTCTGGCACAGCGGCAGCAGGGCGTCGCGTAAAACGCCAACGGATGAAAGTTTTTCAGGAACAAGAGCTTGTCACATCGGCCTGTTAGAATGCGCGGGTTTTTTCTACAGGTTTTTTTCATCATGCTGATATCTCCCGCTTTCGCCGCCGATCCGGCGCAACCCAATCCGATCATGAGCTTTCTGCCATTGATCGTTCTCTTTGCCCTGTTCTATTTCCTGATCATCCGGCCGCAGATGAAGCGCGCCAAGGACACCAAGAAGATGCAGGAGTCCATTCAGAAAGGTGATGAAGTCATCACCGCCGGCGGCCAGCTCGGCAAGGTCGTGAAGATTTCCGACCAATACATCACGCTCGATATTGGCGGCGGTGTCGAATCGCATTTCCAGCGCGCCACGGTATCCACCGTCCTGCCCAAAGGCACGATCAAGGACATCTAATTCGTTTGTGAAGGGGGAAGGGTGATGGGCCAAGGCCAGCAACCTTGACCCGCACCCTTCCCCTTTTACCCTTTAGCCTTCACGAGCAAGACATGAACCGCTACCCCCTCTGGAAGTACATCCTCATCGGCGTGGCCCTGGTCATCGCCTTCATTTACACCCTGCCGAATTTCTTCGGCGATGTCCCGGCCGTGCAGGTGATGCCGGTGCGGACCACGGAAAAGGTCGATGCCGTGTTGTTGCAACGGGTGGAAGCCGCACTGAAAACCGTCGGCCTGAGCAGTACCGGGATTGAACTCGATCCGCGCGGCGTGAAAGCGCGCTTTGCCGATACCGATACCCAGATCAAGGCCAAGGATGCACTGCAGAGCGGCCTTGGTTCCGGCTACACCGTGGCGCTGAATCTGCTTTCGGCGTCTCCCGCCTGGCTGACCTCGCTCGGGGCATTGCCGATGAACCTGGGTCTCGACCTGCGCGGCGGCGTCCACTTCCTGCTCCAGGTGGATATGCCGAAAGCGCTGGAAAAGGCGGCCGAGCGTTACCAGGGCGACATTCGCACCCTGCTGCGCGAGAAGAAAGTGCGCTACTCCGCGATTGGCCGCGAGGGTGACCGCGTCAATCTGCGCTTTCGCGATGCGGAACAACTTGCCGCCGCGCGCCGCGCCATCGAAGAGGCTTATCCCGATCTGCACTTGGATGAGTCGCAAGTCGGTGAAGAAGCCGCGCTGACAGCCAGCCTGAAAAAGACCGCGCAGGTGCAAACCCAGGAATTCGCGCTGAAGCAGAATCTGACCACGCTGCGCAACCGGGTCAATGAGTTGGGCGTCGCCGAACCGGTGATCCAGCAACAGGGTATCGACCGCATCGTCGTGCAGTTGCCTGGCGTGCAGGACACTGCAAAAGCAAAGGAAATCCTCGGCCGTACCGCGACGCTGGAAATCCGCATGGTGGATGAAGAGAAGATGCAAGACCCGGCTACGGTGCAGGCTGCCGCTGCAGGGCAAGCGCCGTTCGGCACCGAAATGTATTTCGAGCGCAACGGCCAGCCGGTGATCGTCAAGAAAACCGTGGTGCTGACCGGCGAGTACATCACCGACGCTCAGCCCGGCTTCGACAACCAGACCAATCAGGCCGCCGTGCACATCAATCTGGACGGCCGCGGCGGACGCATCTTCAAGAACGTGACGCGGGAAAACGTCGGCAAGCGGATGGCGATCCTGCTGATCGAAAAGGGCAAGACCGAAGTGGTCACCGCGCCGGTGATCCGCGAGGAAATCGGCGGTGGGCGGGTGCAGATCACCGGCATGGATTCGACCCAGGAAGCGAATGACGTTGCCTTGCTGTTGCGCGCCGGTGCGCTGGCAGCGCCGATGGAAATCGTTGAAGAACGCACCGTCGGCCCGTCGCTCGGCGCCGACAACATCGAACGCGGACTGAATTCGACGCTGATCGGCTTCGCCGCTGTAGCGGTGTTCATGATCATCTACTACCAGTTGTTCGGCGTCGTGGCGGTCGTGGCGTTGTCGGTCAACCTGTTCCTGCTGGTGGCGCTGCTGTCGATGATGCAGGCAACCCTGACGCTGCCTGGCATTGCCGGCATCGCATTGACGCTGGGTATGGCGATCGACGCCAACGTGATCATCGCCGAACGCATCCGCGAGGAACTGCGCAACGGCAATTCGCCGCAGGCTTCGATCACCGCCGGCTATGAACATGCCTGGAACACCATCCTGGACTCCAACATCACCACCCTGATCGCCGGCATCGCGCTGTTCTGGCTCGGCTCCGGCCCGGTGCGCGGATTTGCGGTGACCCTGTGCCTGGGCATTCTGACTTCCATGTTCAGCGCGGTGATCGTCTCGCGCGCGGTGGTCAACCTGACTTACGGTCGCGCCAAGCGCCTGACCAAAGTGTCGATTTAAGGAAACAACAGCATGGAACTCTTCCACCTCAAGCGTGATATTCCGTTCATGCGCTATGCGCGCAGCACCATTTTTTTCTCGCTGTTCTTCATCGTCGCCTCAATCGCGCTGCTGGCCACCAAAGGCCTCAATCTGGGTGTTGATTTCACCGGTGGCACGATGATGGAAATGGGCTACCCGACCGCCGCCGATGTGCCGTCGATCCGCAACCATCTAGCCAAGAATGGTTATGCCGATGCGCAAGTGCAGAACTTCGGCAGTTCGACCGATGTGCTGGTACGGCTACCGGTGAAAGCCGGCACCACCTCGGCGCAGTTGTCGGAAAAGGTGCTGCAGGTATTGAAACAGCAGCAGCCTGCAGTCGAACTGCGCCGCGTCGAGTTCGTCGGACCGCAGGTAGGCGACGAATTGCTGGAGGACGGTTCGCTGGCGCTGGTGGTGGTATCGATCGGCATCGTGCTGTACCTGGCGTTGCGCTTCGAATGGCGTTTCGCGTTGGGTGCCATGTTTGCCACCGCGCATGACATCTTCATCGTGCTCGGCGTCTGGTCACTCTTCCAGTGGGATTTTTCGCTCACCGTGCTGGCCGCCGTGCTGGCCATCCTCGGTTATTCGGTCAACGACACCGTGGTGGTATTCGACCGCATCCGGGAGAACTTCAAGAAAACCCGCATCACCGATGTCGCTGCGATCATGGACAACGCCAAGACCGCCACCCTGGGACGCACCATCATCACCAGCGGCACCACCCAGATCATGGTACTGGCGATGCTGCTGCTCGGTGGCGAGGTGCTCTACGGCTTCGCGCTGGCGCTGACCATCGGCATCGTCATCGGCACCTATTCTTCGGTGCTGGTCGCCAGCCCGATCGTCATGTGGCTGGGTGTGTCGCGTGAAGACTTCATCAAACCGCCGAAGGAAGAATCCGGCGCCGTCGTCTGAATCCTTTTTCCGGAGGTCGTATGCGTTCGCTTGCCACTGCTGTTGCGTTGTCGCTAGGTCTGGTCACGGCGGTGCAAGCCGCCTCCGTGATGGTGGAAAAGACAGTTGCCGGGTTTTCCTCACCGGAAAGCGTGGTGGTGGTGGGCGGTGATGTGTTTGTCTCCAATCTCGGCGTCAAGCTGGAACCAACCGCCAAGGACGGCGACGGTTTCATCTCGCATCTGGATCGTCAGGGCAACATCAAGATGCTGAAGTGGGCAGACAAGCTGAATGGTCCGAAAGGCATGATCGTGGTGGACGGCGTGCTCTATGTCGCCGACCTCGATCGCGTGCTGGGTTTCCGCGTGCGCGACGGCAAACCGGTGTTCTCGCTCGACATGGCAGCCACCGGCAGCGTTTTTCTGAACGGCTTCGCGCGCTATGACAATCGCCGCCTGCTGCTTTCGGCGACCGATATCAACAAGGTATTCATCATTGATTTGCCGAAGCAATCATTCAGCGAAATGACCTTCGACACGCCACCGAAAGGTCCCAACGGCATGAAGAAAGCCGGCAATCATCTGATGCTGGTCGAATGGGGCACCAACTCGCAGCCAAACGGCAAGGTCAAACGCTATCGTCTGGATGGCTTTCAAGCCAGCCTCGACAAAACCTACGAACCGATCCCTTCCGGCTATTTCGACGGCATCGTCGATCTGGGCGCCAACCGCTGGCTGATCTCGAACTGGGTCAAGTTCGAACCCGCCGGTGTTCTGCATCTGCTTGATACGCGCACGGCCAAGATCAGCCTCGCCGAGATGAAATCGCCGGTTGCCGGTCCCGCCGACATGTTCCTCGACGACCAGCGCAAGCTGTGGGTTCCGGGCATGATGGAAGGCAAGGTTTACCGGATGAGCGTGAGGCCCTGACCCGTCGGATAACCACCCCCAGTCGCGCAGCATTCGAGGTTTAGATGAAATTATTTTCCCCGCTATACAGCCGCGCCATGATCTGGTCACGGCACCCCCGCGCTCCTTGGTATTTAGGAGGCCTGAGCTTCGCCGAGTCGTCATTCTTTCCTGTTCCGCCGGATGTCATGCTGGCCCCGATGTGCCTCGCCATGCCGCGCCGCGCCTTTTATTTCGCGCTGATTACGACATTCGCCTCAGTAGCGGGCGGGCTGTTCGGCTACGCCATCGGTTATTTCGCCTTCGATGCACTGCAGCCCTGGTTGCAGGAGAGTCACTACTGGCCGGCATATCAGACCGCTGTCGAATGGTTCGAACGCTGGGGCTTCTGGGCGGTGTTCATCGCCGGCTTTTCGCCCATCCCCTACAAGGTATTCACGATCGCCGCCGGGGCATTGTCGATGGCGTTGCTGCCATTCACTGTGGCGTCTTTCGTTGGACGCGGCCTGCGGTTTTTCCTGGTTGCCGGCTTGATGGCCTGGGGCGGCGCACGCATGGAGGCGATGCTGCATCGCTACGTCGACCGCATGGGCTGGGCGCTGATCGGCCTGATCGCGGTCGCGGTGCTGTGGTACGGCACGCGCTGAGCGTCGCCGCCTCGACCATGCTTCGGCTTACTTGATTGGTAACACGCCGGGCGGCAACTGATCGCGCAGAATATCCGCCAGCCGCTCGATGCTGGACGCCATCGGCGAACGTCGCCGCCAGACCAGACCGATGCTGCGCGCCGCGCCCGGCTTGCTGATCGGCTTCAACACCACCTGCTCGCCGGTGGCATTGATGCCGGCGCCGGCCAGCGTCGGAATCAGCGTCACACCCAGGCCCATGGCGACCATCTGACGCAGGGTTTCCAGGCTGGTGGCGCGAATCTCCTCGCTCTTGATGCCTTGCAAATGACACGCCTCCAGCGCCTGATCGCGCAGGCAATGGCCTTCTTCCAGCAACATCAGACCGGCGGCAGCGAGTTCGTCAATGTTCACCGATTTCAACTTGGCCAGCGGATGGCCGCCCGGAACCGCCGCCAGGAACGGTTCGACAAACAGCGGCGCAACTTCCAGATTGCTGTCATCGATCGGCAAGGCCAGCAAGCCCGCTTCGAGTTTGCCGTCGGCCAGATGTTCGAGCATGTGCGGCGTCATTTCCTCGCGCAGCAACAAACGCAGTTTGGGAAACGCTGCGCGCACCTGGGTCAGCACATGCGGAAGATAGTACGGCCCCAGGGTCGGAATCACGCCCAGATGCAAGGTGCGGTCCATCGGATCCTTGGCATAACTCGCCACCTCGCGGATACGCGCGGATTCATCGACGATGCGGCGTGCCGATTCGACAATTTCGCGGCCAATCGGGGTCGGCGTGACGCGCTTCAACGAACGGTCGAACACGACCACGCCAAGAAAATCTTCGAGCTTCTTCAAGCCGGTGGACAACGTCGATTGACTGACGAAACAGGCTTCGGCGGCCTGCCCGAAGTGGCCGCAATCAGCCAGCGCGACCAGATAACGCAGTTCTTGCAGAGTCATGGCATTTCGATCCAAGTTGCAGATCAAGCCATTCTAGACAATCCATTGGATCGATGGCGCGCTCTGGCCTGTAATGGCATCCATCGAAATCGTTTCAGGAGAACACCATGTTCAATCATCTATACCAAGCCATCAGTCAGTTTGGCTGCGGCCTCGCCGGTATCGCCTGAACTTGCGTTCAAGCGCGGCGAGTGCGGCGAAAAGCCCGTTCGGTCAGGATGCCGTCGAGCGGCACGTCCCAGGGATCATTCGGTGCACGCGCGACTTCCTGAAGCGAGAACGCTACGCCTATCAGATGTGGCCGCCGCCAATGCCGCCTGCGCTTGAGGTGGGCCAGGCTGGCGTCGTAATAACCGCCGCCCATACCGATACGCCAACCCTGGCTATCGAAGCCCAGCAAGGGCATGAGCAGCGCGTCCAGTTGCCTGGCGCGCACGTGACGAACGCCACGCGGCAGATATTCGGCAATGCCATAGCGATTGTCGCGCCAGCCAAGATGCGTCGAATCCAGGTTTTTTGCTTGGCCAACCAGACGCGTGAACCATAAAGTGCGCCGCCCGGCTCTCACCAGAGCCCGTCGCGGCACCACCGGCAGGTAACACACCACGCCCATGCGCAGCGCGGTTTTCAGCAGCGGAAGGATGTCGATCTCGTTCTTCGACGGCATATAGAAACCGATGCTGCGTCGACGGTCGAGCAAGTGATGCCGCAAAGCCAGCCGCACCAGCTGTTTGCCGGCCATGACACGGGCGGCAGGCGAAACCGAAGCGCGTTGGGCGCGTAATTGCTTGCGCAACGCGGCCTTGTCGATGCGATGTTCAGCAATGGCAACTTCAGGATTGGGGGTCATGCAGAGGGGTCTCCCCACTTACGCCGTCCGGACCGCGATCTTGAACCCAGGGGTCCAAGTTCGGCCATGGGGCTACCGCTTCGGGTACATGGACGTAATGCCACGCGCACACCAGCGGACGACACCCGCGACCTTAAGCAAAAGCTTATCGGTTCAAAGAATTTACGGACCTCGCAAACGCAGCAGGGAGATTGATGACGCAACAGCGCGTTAATTCAACTAATTGTGTTTCAGAACAGATTATCTTGAGAAGCCAGGGCCTGATCAAGCAGCTTGCTCATCTGACCGAGCTGCTCGCGGTATTCCCGGGTATCGGGTTCGATCGGCTTTGAACTGAGATAGTCGTGCGTGATGTTGATTGCCGCCATGATGGCAATCCGCTCGAGTCCGATGACCTTGCCGCTATCGCGAATTTCGCGCATTTTGCGATCCAGGAAGGACACGGCTTGCAGCAGGCCCTCACGTTCTTCTTCCGGACAGGCAACCCGGAACTCTCTACCCATGATGGCGACATCAAGGCTTACGTTGTTGGCCATGCGTTCAACCTCAGGCTAAAGACACATCGGGAAATCAGTCAGGAAACTTGTTGTACAGCGCTTCAGTACGGACCCGCGCTGCTTCCAGCTTGTCGCTCAGGTGCTTGTTATTGCTTTCCAGCGAGACCACCTGCTGGCGCAATTTCAGGGTTTCATCGCGCATTGATCGATACCGCTCCAACATCAGAGCGAGCTTGGTTTCGAGGGCATCAAGTTCGGCTTGCATGCCCGCACTATAATTGCCGGCATTTTCCCGCGTCAACACGCGATTTCGCCAAGCCCCGCGGACGCCCACTCGCCCAACATGGAAAGCCGAACACTTTATCTCCGCTTGTTGTCCTATGTGCGCCCGCAGTGGCGCATGTTCAGCGTCGCGATTTTCACGATGATTCTGCTCGCCGCGACGGAGCCGCTTCTGCCGGCGCTGATGAAACCGATGCTGGACGGCAGCTTCGTCGAGAAGGATGCCGCGATCATCAGTTGGGTTCCGTTTGCGCTGGTCGCGCTGTTTGTCGTGCGCGGCATCCTGATGTTCATCTCCGGCTATGCGATGGCTTATGTCGGCCAGCGACTGGTGATGGATTTGCGCGCCGCCATGTTCAACAAATTGCTCACCCAACCCACCGCTTTCTTCGATGATCAAGCCAAGGGGCGACTGGTCGCGACGGTCGCATTCAATGTCACCCAGGTCACCGAATCGGCGACCAGCGTGGTGACTTCCCTGGTGCGCGACACGCTGTCCATCATCGGATTGATGGGCTGGCTGCTGTGGTTGAACTGGAAACTGACCCTGGTCACGCTGGCCATCGTCCCGTTTTCGGTCTGGATCTTCAAAGCCGCCAGCAAACGCCTGCGCTACACCAGCCGCGAAATGCAGAAGAATATCGGCGACATCACGCATGTGCTGGAAGAAAGTATCGGCGCCCACAAGCTGGTCAAGGTTTTTGACGGCACCCACTATGAACAAGCGCGGTTTGGTCAGGCGATTCAGCGCGCCCGCCAATTCGCCATGAAACAGACCGTGGCCGCCAATGCGCATGGCCCAATTCTGCAATTGTTGGCGGCCGTGGCGCTGGCGGTGATTGTTTACATCGCCACCCAGCAAGCCTCGTCGAACGAAACCACGGTCGGCGGTTTTGTCTCTTACATGGTCGCCATGCTGATGCTGTCGGCTCCAATGAAGCGGCTGTCCAGCGTGTTGCCCCAGATTCAGCGTGGCCTGGCGGCGGCGGAAGTGGTGTTCCAGTTGCTCGATAGTGACAGTGAACCGGATAACGGCAAGATCAGGCTTGAGCGCGCGCGCGGTGAACTGCGCTTTGATCACGTCACATTGTCCTACCCGGACAAAACCACCCCGGCGGTGGCCGATGTCGATCTGTTGATTACCGCAGGCGAGACCGTGGCGCTGGTCGGCGCTTCCGGCAGTGGCAAAACCAGCCTGGTCAACCTGTTGCCGCGCTTCTACAGCCCGACTACTGGCCGCATTCTGCTCGACGGCATGCCGTTGGAAGACATCAAACTGGCTGATCTGCGCGCCAATATCGCCCTCGTATCGCAAGACGTGACACTGTTCAACGACAGCGTCGCCGCCAACATCGCTTACGGCCGCCTCGCTACCGCCTCGCCGGAGGCCATCCGGAACGCGGCGGTAGCGGCACATGCACTCGACTTCATCGAAGCAATGCCGGATGGGTTTGACACTTTGATTGGCGAGAACGGCGTCAAATTGTCTGGCGGCCAACGCCAACGCCTGGCGATTGCGCGTGCATTGCTGAAAGACGCACCGATTCTGATTCTGGATGAGGCGACCTCGGCACTCGACACCGAGTCGGAACGCCATGTCCAGGCCGCGCTGGAAAACCTGATGCAAGGCCGCACCACACTGGTCATCGCACACCGACTGTCGACCATCGAGAACGCCGATCGCATCGTGGTCATGCACCAAGGACGCATCATCGAAATCGGCAGCCATGCCGAATTGCTGGCGAAGTCAGGCGCTTATGCGCGCCTCCATCAGATGCAGTTTCACGAAGTGGCTTGATTACGAAACGCAGGTGCGGTGGGAGATCGAGCAGATAGCCCGACGGCGCTGTTGGAGAAATACGCGGGGACCTGAACTGACCGGGTGCGGTGGCCTTGCTCGCCAAGGCGCGCAAAACCTACATCACGACTTCGACTCGATTGTCAGCCGCGCGGCAGCGATCCGCCGACTTGGCTGGCTGCCCGTTCAACCGTATGGTTGAGCCGAATTCGCCGCGGCTGCGTAACAAACGTGTCAAGACCTCGTGGCATTTTGGCCGGTCCAGATTCATCAACACATATCGGCTCCGCCAGCGTCGCTGGTCGGCTGATTTTGTGTCATTCCACTTGGCTTGACCTGAGCAGCGATACTCGATGCCACATTTTCCAGCGCATCCAGATTTCGGCCGATCTGTGCCAGATCGTCATTCGCCTGGGCCAGCGTATCGGTTGCCTTGCCGGGTTGCAGATAGAACCACAAGCCGCCTATCGCAGCCGCTGCGAAGACCAGCAACACGATCATCGATTGTGTCGTTTTCTGCATCGTGCAGCGCCCTGATACACCCGTTGTTATAACTTGCGACCGCCGCTTGATGCGGCGGCTTTCTGTCAGGCCGCGAGATGAAACGCCCGGCTCTTTTCGCGCACCGTTTCCACCAGCACCGACACATTTTCCGGCGGCGTGAACTGGGAAATGCCGTGCCCCAGATTGAAGATATGGCCCGAACCATGGCCATAACTGGTCAGCACCGCCTCGGCTTCCTTCGCCACGGCTTCCGGCGTGGTGAGCAGGATGCTCGGGTCCATGTTGCCTTGCAGCGCAACACAGTTTTTGCCAGAACCCTCACCAACGCGCCGACGTGCATCGCCGATGTCGATCGTCCAGTCGAGGCCAACGGCATCGGCGCCACAGGCAGCAATCTTCTCCAGCCAGAGGCCACCGCCTTTGGTGAACACGATGCGCGGCACGACACGGCCGTCACGCTCGCGGGTCAGCTCGGCCATGATGCGTGTCATGTAGGGCAGAGAGAATTCCAGATACGCCGCCTGCGACAGCATGCCGCCCCAGGAATCAAACACCATCACCGCCTGCGCGCCGGCTTCGATCTGCGCGTTCAGGTAGTCGATCACCGCGCGGGTGGTGACTTCCAGGATGTGATGCATCAGGTCCGGCCGACCGTACATCATCTTCTTGACCTGGGTGTAGCTGTCGCTGCCCTGCCCCTCGATCATGTAGCAGGACAGCGTGAACGGACTGCCGGAGAAACCGATCAGCGGCACCGAGCCATCCAGCGCCCGGCGAATCTCTGCAACCGCATCGATCACATAACGCAGATGATCATGCGGATTGGGTGCTTCCAGGTTGCGAATCGCCCATTCCTCGCGCAGCGGCCGTTCGAATTTGGGGCCTTCGCCATCGGCAAAATACAGCCCCAAACCCATTGCATCCGGCACGGTGAGGATATCGGAGAACAAAATCGCCGCATCCAGGTTGTAGCGCGCCAGCGGTTGCAGGGTGACTTCCGTCGCCAGCGTCGGCGACTTGCACAGATTCAGGAAGCTGCCGGCGCGGGCGCGGGTGGCGCAGTACTCGGGCAGATAGCGGCCAGCCTGACGCATCAGCCAGATCGGCGTGTATTCGGTCGGTTGCCGCAGCAGGGCGCGAAGAAAGGTATCGTTTTTGAGGGCGGACATGATGGGCTCGAAAAATCAACCGCCGCATTCTACCGGAGGGGGTGCGACTTACGGGGGTGCGACTTAAGCGCGGTGACTCGGATCGCCGGGGTAGCGCACCGTTTCGATCAGCCTGCGAGTTGCCTGATCCGGCGGGCGGCTGATCAGGCTGACCAGAATAATGGTGACAAAACCTGCCGCCAGACCGAACACGCCGGCTGAAATATCGCTGATGCCGAACCACTTCTGCATGCCGAAAAACTTCACCCCAAGCAGGTAATACAACGTCACCCCCAGTCCAACCAGCATGCCGGCGATGGCGCCGGCGCGCGAAGCCCGGCGCCAGAAGATGCCGAGTACCAAGGCAGGAAAGAAACAGGCGCCGGCAATCGAAAAGGCCCATGCCACCATCGACAGAATCGTGTCCGGCCGCAACGACGCAACCCAGGCGGCCGCCACCGCGACGAACAGCAACAGCGCTTTCGAGAGGGTAATGCGGCGGCGCGTGGAAGCCGTCGGGTTGATCATCTTGTAATACACATCGTGCGACAGCGCATTGGCGATGGTCAGCAACAGGCCATCGGCAGTGGACAGTGCCGCCGCCAGGCCGCCGGCCGCAACCAGTCCGGCGACGACATAAGGCAGGCCGGCGATTTCTGGCGTCGCCAGCACAATGACATCCGGATTCAGGGTCAGCTCCGCCAATTGCAGGATACCGTCGCCATTGATGTCCTCCACGGCCACCATGCCGACCTTGGCCCAGGACGCGACCCAGGTCGGCAGTTCGGCGATCGCGGTGCCGATGACGTTGGTGTAGACCTCATATTTGGCGAACACCGCGTAGGCCGGTGCGGTGAGATAGAGCAGTGAAATGAAAAACAGCGACCAGAACACCGAGTTGCGCGCCTCGCGCACCGAAGGCGTGGTGTAGAAGCGCATCAGAATATGCGGCAGCGCGGCGGTGCCGACCATCAGGCACAGCGTCAGCGCGATGAAGTTCAGCCGCGCGGTATTTCGTTCGGCCTCGCTTTCTCCCGGAAACGCCTCGGCATGCGGGAACGGCGGCTGGGCGCTTTTCTGCGCGGCCAGCAGTTCGCGCTGCCAGCGTTCACGCTCCGCCATCGACGCAATCGGCTGGGTGTCCAGTTGACGCTGCAAGGCCTGCGCTCTTTCCGTATAGGCATCGCGCACGACCTGCTGCGCCGGATCGGCCAGCAACTCCTTCTCGCGTTCAGCCAGTTGCACCATCACCTCGCCATACACCAGTTGCGGCACCGGCACGCTGGTCACTTTGTAGGACAGGAAAACCACCGGCACCAGGTAGGCGATGATCAGCACGATGTATTGCGCCACCTGGGTCCAGGTCACCGCGCGCATACCGCCCAAGAAGGAACACACCAGAATGCCGGCCAGGCCGACAAAAACACCGGTCTCGAAAGTGATGCCGAGAAAGCGGCTGGTGATGATGCCGACGCCAAATACCTGTGCAGTGACGTAGGTAAACGAAGCCAGGATCACGCCCGCCACGGCGATCGTCCGTGCCACGTTGCCGCCATAGCGCGCGGCGATGAAATCGGGAATGGTGAACTGGCCAAACTTGCGCAGGTAGGGCGCCAGCAACAGCGCCACCAGCACATAACCGCCGGTCCAGCCCATGACGAAAGCGAGCCCGTCATAGCCTTTCTGATACAGCGTGCCGGCCAGGCCGATGAACGACGCCGCACTCATCCAGTCGGCGCCGGTCGCCATGCCGTTGTACACCGCCGGCACACGGCGACCGGCGACGTAATACTCATCCACATCCGAGGTGCGGCTGAAGAAGCCGATGGCGGCATACAGACCCACCGTCGAGGCCATGAATATCCAGCCGATCCAGCGCTCCGGTGTGCCCATGAACTCCGCCACCGCCAGCGCGAACAGGAAAAACACGAACGCGCCGGTGTACAGGCTGTAGTAGCGAAACAGCTTGTTCAGGTAGCCAGGCTGCATGGTGCGGGTTGGATGTCTTGGCGCCGGCGGGTCGCTCAGTGCTTGCCGGTGCTGCCGAATCCGCCCTCTCCGCGATGGCTGGCATCAAAATCATCGACCAGATTGAACTGCGCCTGCACCACCGGCACGATGACCATCTGCGCAATCCGCTCGAACGGCTGGATGGTGAACGCGGTCTGGCCCCGGTTCCATATCGACACCATCAACTGGCCCTGGTAATCCGAATCGATCAGGCCGACCAGATTGCCCAGCACGACGCCGTGTTTATGGCCCAGGCCAGAGCGCGGCAGGATCATCGCAGCGTAGCCGGCATCGGCGAGATGGATCGCCAGGCCGGTTGGAATCAATTGGGTCGCACCCGGTTCAAGCACGACGGCGGCATCCAGACAGGCGCGCAGGTCGAGTCCGGCACTGCCGGCGGTAGCGTAATGCGGTAGTTGGTCGCGGACGCGTTCGTCCAGAATTTTCAGATCGACTTGCATAGGGTTTTCGTAAATTGTCCGTTAAACGTAGGGTGCGCATGGCGCACCCTACTGAATCTATTGGTAATGTGTGTTGTAAAGCTGCGCGACATGCGAAATCAGCCGCCGCGCCTGGGTGAGTTTGTCCGCCTTCTGCAGCACATGGCGGCCAGTCTCGTCGAGCAGGATCAGCTGTACCTCTTCCGCCCCGACGGCTTCCTTCACATCGTTGGCGACGATCAGCGGCAAGTGCTTGCGACGGCGTTTCAACTCGGCGTATTCCTCCAGATTCTCGCTCTCGGCGGCAAACCCGACGCAGAACGGCGGTTTCTGGCGGCTGCTG
>Ga0335397_10003707_pt1 | contig 20340 bp, 19 predicted proteins | sample MAT04_FD_205740 | JGI IMG/M metagenome (GOLD analysis project Ga0335397, IMG submission 205740) | Freshwater microbial communities from Lake Fryxell liftoff mats and glacier meltwater in Antarctica - MAT-04 (spades assembly) (version 2) ... | reverse complement strand
CGCGTCTTCCGCATCAGCGTACTTTCTGAGCACGCGTTTCGCGGGTCGTTTGCAGTCCGGCGTGTAGTTCGCCGATCTCGTCGAGCGGTGGTACGTGTCCACCACCAACATAGGTGACGGCGCGCAACGGGCTATAGGCCATTCGTCCGGGACCTCGCGCGGCCCGCCTCAGCCGTCCGCGGCGCCGATCCGATGGCGGTGATGCCACCCTGGAAGCTTCGGGCGCTGACGCGATCGATGTCGCAGCCCGGGCACGTGCGGACCTTGCGCGGCCTCGCCGCTGCGGGACCTCGGCGGGGGCGCCCTGGGTACGGATGCCCGGGTCATCGCCGCCGCACACGCTGGCCGGGGCCTGACCCGCAGGCTGGCGCCAGTGGTCGCTACAATCCCGGTGTGAGTGCGACGAAGTTCCGCGGCGGGGCGATCATGGGCATCCGGATCCCCACCGTGTTCGACGAGAACGATGCCAAGCGCTGCACCGGCTGCGGGGAGCCGATCGCCGGCACGCCGTTCCGGGTGTCGATCATGGACATCGTCGCGCGCGAGGCGCCGCCCACCTGGGCGGAGTCCGCACCCATCAATCCTGGCCCGCACCAGTTCCACGCCGACCCCGACCACTTCCGGGCGTGGGCGCGGCGCCGCGGGCACTACGTCTGTCGCCTGTCGGAGGTCCGGGAGCTGATGCGCCCGGTGCCGCTGCCCATCGATCCGCCTGCCTGGGGGGTCTGCGACGGTCGCCACCAGGACGACCACGAGTTCGTCCCGGCCTGATCCCTGGTCGGCTCACGCCGGCTGATCCATCCGGCCCGCCCCAGGCGCGGGCCTGCTCCTGAGGCGTTTCGTGGACCTCACGGTGCTGCTGCCGGCGCTCACGTCGCTGCTCGCCGCCATCTTCGCGCTCGCGCTCATCGACCAGTGGCGTGAACGCCGCCGCGCCTTCCAGGCCGTGTGGGCCCTGGGCATGGTGTTCTTCGCGGTGGCGGCCGGTGCGGAGGCGCTGGCCATCGTCAACGGCTGGAGCGAGCCGCTCTACAAGGCGTGGTACCTGACGGGTGCCGTGTGCACCGCGGGCTGGCTGGGCCTGGGCACCGCGTTCCTGTTGGGCCGCACCCGGTTCGGGTTCGGGTTCGCGCTGTGCCTATTTCTGGCGGGCCTGTTCACGTTCCTGGCATCGCGCCGTCCGGAGTACGCCGGGGCGGGCCTGGTGCCCATGCTCTACTTCATCGCGGCGGGCGTGCTGGCGCTGGCGGTGGCGAGCGAGACGTACTTCCAGAACGCGCGCTGGCCGTGGATCGCGGCCATCGGCGTGGTGGGTGCCACGCTCATCGCGACCATCGCGCTGCCGCTGGTGGAGCTCCCGCCGCCCGGCTACTCCGTGAGCGAGACGGGCGCACCCACGGCCGCCATCGTGCCGCCCGCGCTCCGGCTGCTGACGCCGTTCATGAACGTCACGGGGGCGTTCTCGCTCATCCTGGGCGCCCTGTTCTCGGCGTACGTGTTCATGCCCAAGCGACGCGTGCTGGACTACTCGCTGGATCCCAACCAGTCCGGTGAGTCGTTCCTGTTCCAGCTCATCCTTTCCCCCTTCGCGATCACCGTGAATTTCATCGCGTCGCTGCCGATCGCCATCGCCGCGCTGTTCCGGGGTCAGCTCAACAGCCGCGTGCCGGCCACGATCCTGATCGCGGTGGGTGCCTTCATCCCGACCGTGACCGACAGCCTCAACAAGTTCGGCAGCACCGAGCTGTATGAGCTGGGCAAGCTGCTGGGCGTCGTCTTCCTGTTCGCCGGGTTCCTGGTGTCCACGGAGACGTTCCACGAGATCCGGGTGCCCTTCACGCACGTCGTCCTGCGCACGCGCAACCACGCGTCGGACACGACTGGCGCCACCGGCGCCACCGGCCAGGGCGGCACCTGAGCGAGGGAGACCGTCCGGATCCGCGCGGCATCGCGCTCACGCTCCTCGCCGCGGCGTGCTTCGGGTCGGTCGGCATCATGTCGCGGCTGGCCGCGGACGCCGGCCTCGACACGCTGGGATTCGTCACCTGGCGTTCCGTTGCGGGGACCCTGGCGCTGGGGGCGCTCCTGGGTGTCGGACTCGCGCTGGGACGCGCCGCGCTGCCCCGCCCGGGGTCCGTGTCCGGCCGTCAGCGCTGGCTGCTGCTGCTCACGGGCATCGTCAACATGCTCACGAACGTGGCCATCTTCGCAGCCTTCGGGTCCAGCGCGGTCGCGGTCGTCGTGATCATCCTCTACAGCTACCCGGCACTGGTGACTCTGGGCGCGAACCGGCTATGGGGCGAGCCGATCGACAGGGCCCGGGGCCTGGCGCTGCTGCTCGCGTCGGGCGGCCTCGTGCTGGTGGTCCTGGCGCCGATCGTGGGCGGCAGCGGAATCCGGATGGAGCCCCTGGGCCTGCTCCTGGCCGCTGCCGCGGCGGTCCTCCAGGCGACCTATACGCTCCTGGCGGCCCGCGGCTTCCCCGCCATCCCGTCGCTGCTGGGTTCCACGCTCATCCTGGGCATCGTGGTCGCGGGCAACATCGTGGTCACGCTGCTGCTGGGCGCAGGCGTGCAGCTCCAGGCGCCGCTCGCTGACACCGGCCTGTGGAGCTGGGTGCTGCTCGCGGGCGTCTTCGGGGCGGCCGTGCCGGGCGTCGCGCTGATGATCGGCATCCGCACCGTGGGTCCGTCCCGCGCGGCGATCCTGATGATGCTCGAGCCGGTCGTGGCGGTGCTGCTCGCGGCCGCGTTCCTGGCGGAGGAGCCGTCCCCGCTGCAGCTCGTGGGTGGTGCCATGGTCATCACCGCGGGTGTGATCCTGCAGCTGCCGGCACGCCGTCCGGATGTCCCGCTGCGGGGCGCCGCCGGGAGCTGACGCGACGCCCTACGGCACGCTCGAGGGCGCGGGCGACGGCACGACCGCGGGCACGGGTGCCCTGATCGTGGTCACGCTGCGGTTGCCCAGCGCATCCGCGGCCTCGATGTGCACGCTGACCGCCACGCCCTCCGGGGCGACCACAGACGCGTCCCCGGGTGTGCGCAGGTGGCGCCACCTGGACCAGGCGCCATCACCCACCCGGTCGCGCACGCGCACCGGTGTGAAGCCGGTCAGGTCGGTCTGGGCCAGCCCGATCCACCAGCGGTCACCGGACCGGCGCAGCCCGGCCTCCACGACCGGTCCCTCGCGGTCCACCACCACGGTCACGGGGTAGGGCACCGACGACCGACCGTCCACATCCGTGGACCGGACCAGCACCACGCGGTCACCGTCCGGCCCCTCCGGCAGACGCCAGGGCACGTCGCGCACCGCGTCGGGCGGCAGTGGCGGGCTCCACGTGACGCCGTCACTGGACAGCTGCACCCAGCGCGTGGGCGCGAACACCTCCAGGGCACGTGCGCTCACTAGGACGTCCAGCGTGGTGCCGACGGGCGGCTCGGCGACAGCGGATGCCACGACCGGGCGACCCAGGACCTCGGCCATCATGTCCGGGTAGCCCTCCAGGCCGCCCTCGTAGCCCAGCGCCCAGATGCCGACGCCGCCGAGTCCCTCCTCGAGCGCCACGAGCAGCTTGGGTCGCCACGTGGCGGGCGTGTCCACGTAGGTCTGCCACCACGTGCCCTGCTCCGCGTCCCACCAGCGGATGCGCGCGGACGGGTCGCCGGGCACCTCATCCCAGGTGGCCCCGAACGGCTGCGGCCCCACCAGCGCCCGGTGGAACACCGTCACCTGGCCGTCCCCGAAGCGCTGCGTGCCGACGCGCTCGGCGTTGGGCTCGGACCCCTGCGTGGGCCAGGTCATGCCGTAGGTCGGCAGCCCCAGGACCACCTTCGAGAGGTCGATTCCCCGTGCCCGGTAGAGGTCCAGGCTCTCGAGCAGGTCCAGGTCGGTCGGGTGACGGAGGGGCGAGATCGAGCCGACCGGGCTGGAGCCCGCGCTGCGGTAGGCGTAGCCCATCAGGAACGCGCGGTCCGCCCCCGCGGAGAGCGCCATCCTGGCCATGGTCGCGCCGGACTTCGCGCCGTTCGTGGCGACCGTCACGCGCGCCGCGGGGTTCTGGAGCCGGAGCGCGGCCTTGAGCAGGCCGGCCGTGCGGGCATAGTTCGCGAAGCGCGGCTTCTTGATGAGCTCCACGTCCAGGTCCGCGCCGTCCAGACCGCGCAGCGCGACGAGCGCCGCCGCCTCCCGCACGAACCGCTGCGCCGCGGTCATGTCCCGGAACAGGGCGTCATTGTTGCCGTATCCGCCGGACACGAACGAGACCAGCACCCGGATGCCCTGTCGGTGTGCCGCCCGGATGATGCGCGTGGCCGCCGGGCTGAGCACGAAGCGGGCATTCGCCTCGTCCAGCTTGAGGGCCCCGTCGCGCCGGATGCCCACGGAGAACAGCACCAGGTCCGTGATGCGGCGATCCCGGATCCAGGGATCGGTGGCAGGGTCGAATGCGGGCGCGCCCTGGAACGAGGTGTTGCTCATCCAGTAGGGCAGGTATGCGATGACCTCGCGCGCGAGCTCCGGTCCGGGCACGGCCGGATCGAGGACGGGCAGCGGGTCGAGCGGCGGCAAGGTGGGGCCGGGCCGGACGCGGGGCGTGGGCGACGGCGACGGACGGGAGCCGGGCGCACCCGACGGGTTCCCCGACGGCACGACCGAGGGCGAGGCGCCCGGGCCCGGCGACGGGGACTGGCCTGACGACGGGGACCCGGCGGGCGACGGGGACTGGGCGGCCGCGGGCAGGACGACCTGCCCGAGGGCGAGCAGGAGGCTGAGTGCGACGGATCCCAGCGCGCGCGGCCGCGGTGGCCGATGGCCGATGGCCGGCGCGGGATGCGGACGGGACATCGCCGCACGGTACACCGGGTCGGCGGGGAGCGCGTCCATGGCGTTCTGCCACGCACCCGCGATGTTCGGCTCCCGGTCGTCCGGGCTGCAGCGACGGGGGGCCGCCGTATACTGCGGCCCGAAGCACCACCGGCCTGGACCCACCCGGCCGCGCCCCGCCGCGACGCACCGCGCCGACGGCCCCAGCGCCACGCACGAGGACCGATGCGCGTTCGAAAAGCCGTCTTCCCGGCCGCGGGCTGGGGCACCAGGTTCCTGCCCGCCACCAAGGCCCAGCCCAAGGAGATGCTGCCCCTGGTGGACAAGCCGGTCATCCAGTACGCCGTGGAAGAGGCGGTGGCGGCCGGCATCGAACAGGTGATCATCGTCACCAGCAGCCAGAAGCGTGCCATCGAGGACCACTTCGACCACAGCTACGAGCTGGAGCACCTGCTGGAGTCCCGTGGCGACATCGAGATGCTCCGACGCGTGCGCCAGATCGGGGACATGGTCCAGATCTCCTACGTGCGCCAGAAAGAGCAGCTCGGCCTGGGCCACGCCGTGCTGATGGCCAAGGAACTCGTGGGCCATGAGCCGTTCGCGGTGATGCTCTCGGATGATGTCGTGTCCTCCGAGCGACCCTGCATCGGGCAGCTCATCGAGGCCTACAAGCACACCCACGCGAGCGTGATCGCGGTGCGCGAGGTCGAGCACGAGCAGACCCGCCGCTATGGCGTCGTGGACATCGCTGCAGACAGCATGGCGGACCAGCGGCTGCACAAGCTGTCGGGCATCGTGGAGAAGCCCGATCCGGCCGTGGCGCCATCGAATCTCGCGGTGATCGGCCGCTACGTCCTGACGCCCAAGATCTTCGAGAAGCTGGAGCAGACGCAGCGCGGCGCCGGTGGTGAGATCCAGCTGACGGACGCGATCATGTCCCTGATGGCGGAGCAGGACGTCTACGCGTACGCCTTCGACGGGCGCTATCACGACGCGGGCACCACGATGGGATGGCTCAAGGCATCGGTCGAGCTGGCGCTGGAACGGCCGGACATCGCCGGCGAATTCCGGAGCTATCTGGCCGGGCTCGACCTCGCCTGACGATGGCCGACGGCGGCCCGGGCACCCGGCGCCCATGACCGGGCGCGACGCGCGTGGCTGACACGGGCCGCGTCCTGGGTGGCCGCTATCAGCTCCTGGAGCTGGTCGGTCAGGGTGGCATGGCCACCATCTATCGCGCCCGCGACGAGCAGCTGGGCCGCGAGGTCGCGGTCAAGGTGCTGCGCTCCGAGTACGGCTCGGATACCGCGTTCGTGCTGCGGTTCAAGCGTGAGGCGCAGGCCGCGGCGCAGCTGTCGCATCCCAACGTCGTGGGCGTGTTCGACACGGGCATGGACGAGGTCGGGCCGTACATCGTCATGGAGCTGGTCACCGGCGGTGACCTGGCGGCCGTGCTTCGCGAGCGTGGCCCGCTGCCCGCCGCCGCCGCCGCGCGGATCGCGCAACAGATCGCGGACGCGCTCGAGGCAGCCCACGCTCACGGTATCGTCCACCGGGACATCAAGCCGTCCAACGTGCTGCTCAGCTCCGGCGGCCGGGTCAAGGTGGCCGACTTCGGCATCGCCCAGGCGTTCACCGAGGTCCAGCTGACGCTGACCCAGCCGGGTATGACCATGGGCAGCGTCCACTACTTCAGCCCCGAGCAGGCGCGCGGGGAGATCGTCACGGGCGCGTCGGATGTCTACTCCGCGGGCCTCGTGCTGTTCGAGATGCTCACGGGCATGCGCCCGTTCGGCGGGGACTCGGCGGCGGCCGTCGCCATGGCGCGCCTCACGGGCCAGGTCCCGTCGCCCGCGATGGTCCGGCCGGATGTGCCCGCGGCGCTCGACGGCATCGTGCGCTGGACCCTGGCGCCCGATCCGCGCGCCCGGCCGACCGCCACGGAACTGTCCATGGCGCTGGGCCGGTTCCTGGCCGATCCCCACGGCACGTCCGCGTTCCAGGCATCCGGGCCGCCTCCGGTGATGCCACCGGCCCGCTACGCATCGCCGCCACCGCCCCCGCCACCTGCCGCGCCGCCGCCCGCGAAGAGCGACCGTTTCGGCTGGTTCGCCGCGCTCGGTGGGTTGTTCGTCCTCATCCTGGGTGGCGTCCTGATCTTCCTCATCATCGGCTGGGGCACCGGCGGCACCGGCGGTCCGTCCTCACCCACCCCGGTCCCCACCGCGACGCCGCGTCCCACGCCCACGCCCGGCCCCACGCCCCTGCCCGCGCCGCCGTTCGAGGGGATGCTGCTCGACGATGCCCGCCGGCTCGCCGAGCGCTACGGCCTGGAGCTGGACATCGATCGACAGGAGACCACGGCGGCCGAACCGGACACCGTCCTGAGCCAGGACCCATCCGTGGGCGTGGAGCTGCAGCCCGGCGACACGGTGCGACTCGTGGTGGCGTCCGCGCTGGCGACCGTGGACGTCCCTGACCTGCGCCTGCGCACGGAGGACGACGCCATCGCCGCGCTGCTCGATCTCGGGCTGGCGCCGGGTGCCCGCTTCGACGTGTACAACGCCAACGTCCCCGAGGGGCGCGTCGTGCGCACCGATCCGCGGGCGGGCACCCCCGTGCCGCCGGACACGGCCATCGACTACATGATCTCGCGGGGACCCCGGCCCACACCCACCGTGGGGCCCACGGATGCCGCGGTCACGGAACCGCCCACGCCTGAACCCACGCCTGAACCCACGCCTGAGCCATCGTCCACCCAGGAGCGCGTCGTCGTCGGCAACTACCAGTGCCAGGACCTCGCCACGACGCGCCAGCAGATCAGCGACAGCGGCCTGCGGGTGGACGACGTCCTGGCCGACGCCCAGACCTTCGATGACAGCTGGCTGGTGATCGGCCAGGTCCCGGAGGCGGGTCGGGAGGTGGTGCGTGGACGGCGCATCGACCTGTTCGTGGTGGACCCCTCCAGCCCCTGCCCCTGAACAGGCGTTCGCATCGAACATCGGTTCGCCACGCTCCCGGGATCGTGCGCTGGACGTCGCTGGTGCAGCTACACTTCTGGGCGTGCCACCTTGGAAGTGCCCACACTGCGGGACACCCCAGGCCGATTCCGCCAGGTGCTGGGCGTGCTCGCGTTCCCCCATCACGTGCAGCACGTGCAAGGCCTTCCGACGCTCCATCGCGGGCCGGCTCGGCTACTGCTCCGCGGACAAGGCGCGCACGGTCCTGACCGGTGATGAGGTCCGCGAGTGCTGGCGGGCGGCCTCGACCGCGCCCGAGCCGTTCCTGGGCCTGTTCGGCAGCCTCACGCCAGCGGTTGCGCCACCTGCGCGCCCTGATTCCGTCCAGGCGCCGGCACCCACGCCCGCGGCGGCCGCTCAGCGCCGATGGGACGAGATCGTGGCCGGGTCGGGTGTGGCGGATCCGATCGCCGCGCGCGGCGGCTCCTCCGCCACGGCACGCGCCATTCCCGTCTGGCCGGATCCGCCGGGTGCGGGGACCCCGGCACTCGCTGCCACCGAGCCGCCCAGCGCCCTCGACGCGCCGCCGGACCCCGCGCCGGATCCCGCCCGCTGGCGCCACCCCACCATCGACGAGCGATCCGTGCCGCCACCCGTGCCGATCGCCGCCGAACCCGTGTCGCGCCGATCGTCCACGCTGTCGCTCCTGCCCGCCACGCTGACCAACCGGCTGCGCCGGCAGGTCGGCACCCGCGGCTGGCGTGCCATCCCCGTGGAGGGAGACCCACCGCGCTCGTTGCCCATGCCAGCGCCGTCACCCGCCACGTCAGCCACGGCCGTGAAACCGGCCGTCCGCGGCGCCACGCCCATCGCAGCCGCGCGACCTGTGGCCCCGGGCCGGCTCGTGGAGGCGCCGAGCGTGCCGGCAGCGGGCACCATCGCGACGCTCGGCGACCAGCTGCGACGCGCGGAGCAGATCCGCCGCGAGCGCGGCCTACTCGATGGTGAACGGCTTCGTGGAGACCGCCGCGGCGATCCCGGCGCCTAGCTGGGCGACCGCGGTCACCCACCCGTTCCCCCGCACGGCTCCCTCGCGGGCGATGACCACGTCGTCCCAGCGCGCGCTACCGTCGATGGTCACGGTCTCGTAGGTCTCCGTCGGCAGGCCCGGGGGTGAGATGCTGAACACGACGGTCGCCCCGCTCACCGGCTGACCGTTCGGATCCGTGACGTCGAGGCGCATGTTGATGCTCAAGGGCAGGTCACCCAGCTTCACCTTCTGGCGCGAGAGGGCGAGCTTCGCCTCCGCCACGCCTTCACCCCGCACAACGTCGATCGTCCGGCTGGTGCGATTGCCGGCCGCGTCCTCGGTGGAGATCGCGATGGGGTTCGCCTCGCTGTCCAGGCGGATCTCGGTGATGAACACGCCCCGGCCGTCGCTGACCACGGTCGCCACCGCGCCGGATGCCGGGTTGCGCACGAGCACGCTGAGGTCGGGTTCCGTCACGCCCCGCACGGTCGTGAAGGATCCGTTGACCACCGAGCCATCGGCCGGCTCCTTGATCTCGATGCGGGGCGCCCGGTCATCCACCATGACCGTGACCGCCTCCGATCGCGGGCCCTCGCCGCCGGCGTTGACGAGCGCGACCGTCAGCCGGTTCACGTTCCGGCGCAGCGGCACGTTGCGCACGGTCAGCGTCAGATCCCGGACCCTCACGGGGTCCATGATCAGATCGCCGTTGCGGTAGATCCGCAGCTGCAGGTTGCGGAGCGCCTCACCAGGCTCAGGGATGGCGACCGTGATGGTGACCCTGCGCTGCGTCAGCAGCGTGTCATCGAGCGGGATGATGACCGGCGTCACGGTGGGTGGGGGGCCGACGGGCACAGGGGACGCCGTGCCGACAGGCCCGCTGGGGGTTGCAGCCGGGGTGGGCGTCGGCGTGGCATCGGCGACGAGGCGTGACCCGCTCCCACCCCAGGCGAGCACGATGGACAGCAACAGCGCGCTCACCACCACGAGCACGCCTGCGCGCCGGGGCGTGGAGAGCGGTGGTGGCGCATCCGGGTCGCGTGCGGCGCGCGTTCGAACGGTCGACTCCGGTCTCGCGCTTCGGCGCGGACTGACCATCGACCGGTTGTCCCGCGGTTGCTCCGACCCACCCGACATGGCCCGATTGTGGCAGAGCCGCCAAGCGGTCCCTGCGCACCACGGTCCAGCGCGTGAGCAGGTACGCTACTGGGCGTTCCTCACGGGCAGGGTGAGGTCATGGGAGGTAGGGTGGAACGCCCCGAACGTCGGCCGGCATCGCCGGCAGATCGCGGTCTCAGGACGGTCGGTGGCCGCCCCGTGCCGCCCCCGCCACCGTCGGGGCCGATCGCCCGGATGCCGCCGTCCTTGTCCCGGCAGATGGTCGCCACCGCCCAGCTCGCGGCCATGGGTCCCCGGGTGCCGTTCGGACTGCCGAACCTGCGCCGGAACGTGTGCCCCCACTTCTACATGACCGGGCCGCGGGGGCCGATCACCATCCAGGCGCCGCACATGGTGAAGGCGTACATGCGCTATGAGGCCACGGTCTCGCGCTGCCAGCTGCGCGGTGGCGTGCACATGGACTCGGGGTACGTGACGGACATCTGCCTCTCGCCGCGCTTCAACCAATGCGTGTTCTACGAGGATGAGCTGACCGGCCGGTGACCGGCGGCTCGCGTCCCCTTGACCACTCCCGACGCCGCGGCCATCGCGGCGCTCCAGGCCCGAGGTCGATTCGGCATCCGGCTGGGCCTGGGGCGGACGCGCGCCCTGCTGCGTGCGCTGGGGTCGCCCGAGGCCGCGGTCCGGGGCGCGCTCATCGGAGGCACCAACGGCAAGGGCAGCACCCAGGCGATGGTCGCCTCCGTGCTGACCGCGGGCGGTGTGCGCGTGGGCCAGACGCCCAAGCCCCACCTGGTCGACTACCGCGAGCGCATCATCGTGGATGGTCGGCCGATCGCCGCTGCCCCCTTCGCGGCGCTGCTCGACGAGGTGCTGGCCGCTGCGGACGCGGTCGCACCGCGCCACGGGCCACCCACAGAGTTCGAGGCGCTCACCGCCGCCGCGTTCCTCTGGTTCGCGCGCACCGAGGTGGATGCCGCGGTGGTGGAGGTGGGCCTGGGTGGGCGCCTGGACGCCACGAACGCCTGGGATGGGGGCGTGGCCGCGATCGTGAACGTCCAGCGCGATCACATGGAGTACCTGGGGGACACGCTGACCGCGATCGCGCGCGAGAAGGCTGCCATCGTCAAGCGGGGGGACCGGGCGGTCACGGGCGCGGAGGGTGAGGCGCTGGGCGTGATCCGCCGCCGCGCCGCACGGATGGGTGCGCCGCTCGTGGTCGTGGAACCTTTGCCCGTGTTGAGCATGGACCGGACCGGCACTCTCGTCCGCCACCCTCGCCTGGGTCCGCTGCGCCTCGGTCTCATCGGCCGACACCAGGGCGCGAACGCCGCGGTCGCGGTCGCGGTGCTCGAGGCGCTCGACGCGACGGGCATCGCGCGCGTCGGCGATGAGGCCCTTCGCACCGGTCTGGCGGGAGCCCGTTGGCCGGGGCGCGTGGAGCTGCTCGTGCTCGGCGCGGCCGATCGGGCCGAGGCCGCGGGTGCGGTCGCGGTGCGCGGGCGCCCGGATGTGATCCTCGACGGCGCCCACAACGCCGCTGGCGCGGCGGCCCTGGCGGCGACGCTGGACGAGCTCGCGCCGGGGCTCTCCGGCGGTCGCGCCACGCTGATGCTGGGCATCATGCGCGACAAGGAGGTGGCAGCGGTGCTCGATGCGCTGCGCGCAGCGCGTCTCCTCGCGGCCGCACGCGTCCTGGCCGTGACGGTGCCCGACGCGCCCCGTGCGCTTCCTGCCGCCGAGCTGGCGAGCGCCTGGGGCGGCCCTGACACCGAGGCCTGGGACGACGTGGCCGCGGCGCTGCAACGGGGTCTCACGCTGGCACGCGCCGCGGACGGGCCGCTGGTGGTGGCCGGCTCGCTGTACCTCGTGGGTGCTGTGCGCGGCATGCTCATGCCGGACCGTGGAATTCGCACATGAGTGTTCCCGTCCCGCCCTTGCTGACGGTGCGCGGGCGCACGTTCGCGTGGGGCACCCGCACCCACGTCATGGGCATCCTCAACGTGACGCCGGATTCGTTCAGCGGCGACGGGCTGCTCGTCATCGACGATCCCGTCGCGGCGGCCGTGGCGCGCGCCCTGCGGATGGCGGGCGAGGGTGCGGACCTGCTGGATGTCGGCGGCGAGTCCACTCGGCCGGGGCACGCGCCCGTGACGGCGGCCGAGGAGACCGCGCGCGTGGTGCCCGTGATCGAGGCCGTGCGCGCGGCACTCCCGGACCTGCCCCTGAGCGTGGATACCGCCAAGGCGGCCGTGGCGGAGGCGGCGCTGCGTGCCGGCGCGGATCTGCTCAATGACGTCAGGAGCACCCACCCGGGCAGCGAGCTCGCGGCAGTGGCGGCGACCCACGGCGTGCCACTGGTGCTCATGCACGGCCGCCGGTCGTCGCCATCCGGGGACGTGGTCGCGGACGTGCTGGCGGACCTTGCGCAGGCCCTGGCGCGGGCGGAGGCCGCTGGCTGCCCACCGGGGATGCTGATCGTGGATCCGGGCATCGGTTTCGGCAAGACGCCGGAGGAGAACCTCGCGCTGTTGCGCGATCTGGGCCGGCTCCGGGACCTGGGCCGGCCCGTGCTCCTGGGCACCAGCCGCAAGTCGACCATCGGCCGGGTGCTGGGGCTGCCGCCCGGCGAGCGACTGGAGGGCACCCTCGCCACCACTGCGCTGGGCGTGGCCGCAGGTGTGGACATCGTGCGCGTCCACGACGTGCTGGCCAACGTGCGGGTGGCGCGGATGGCCGACGCGGTCGTGCGCGGCTGGCGCGACCCGGACGTGGCACGATGATCCCATGAGTGACCGGATGACGTTGTCGGCGATGCGCTTCGAGGGGCACCACGGCGTCACCGAGGAGGAGCGGCTGCTGCCCCAGTCCCTCGAGGTGGACCTCGTGGTGGAGGCGGACCTGTCACGCGCGGGCCGCACGGATGACGTCGCGGACACCATTGACTACGGGCCGCTCGTGGCGCTCTGCGCGGGCATCGTGGAGCGAAACTCGTTCCGGCTGCTGGAGGCCATCGCGGCCGCCATCGCCGATCGCGTCCTGGCGTCCACGCCGGCGGCGGCGGTCACGGTGCGGGTCCGCAAGCTCGCGGTGCCCCTGGACGCGGACCTGGACTGGGCCCAGGTCGAGATCCGTCGGGAGCGGCCTGCCTGAGACGCCTGAGGGCGCCCGACACCCGCTGGAGCCATCCATCCTCGTGTGGGCTCCTCTGGCGCCGGCTACTCTCGCGCGGGCCGCGTGCCCAGCGTCACCGGCAGCGTCAGCGTCTGGCCGCCGCGCAGCACCGACAGGCTGAGACGCTCGTCGGGTCGGTACTGCGCCAGCAGGTCATCGAGCGGGTTCGCCGCATCGATGCGCTCGTCGTTGACGGCCGTGATGAGGTCACCGGCCAGGATGCCCGCGTCCGCCGCGGGGCTGTCCGCCACGACGGCCGGATCCGTGCTGCCGGGCGACTGCCGCACCAGGACGCCGTAGTCCAGGGGCAGCGCCGAGCGTGCCGCCAGCGCCGGCGTGACGGGCTCATAGAAGACGCCGATCCAGGGTCGGGTGAGCTCCTTGCCGGCGATGGCCTGCTCCATGATCGGCCGCGCGATGTTGATGGGGATGGCGAATCCGATGCCCTCCGTGCCGTCATCCGCGACGGCGGTGTTGATGCCGATGACGCGCCCGCCCGCGTCCACCAGCGGCCCGCCGGAGTTGCCAGGGTTGATCGCCGCGTCCGTCTGGACCAGGTTGCGCAGCATCCGCTCGCCACCCCCGCAGCGCTCGATGACGGCCACGTCGCGCCCGGTCGCGGAGATGACGCCACTGGTCACGGAGTTCGTGTAGGTCCCCAGGGGGCTCCCGATGGCGACCGCCACCTGGCCCGACTGGAGCGCGGACGAGTCGCCCGCACGCGCGATCGGAAGGTCCTCCGCGCCCGGCTCGATCTGGACGATGGCGAGGTCCGTGAGCGTGTCCACGCCATAGGTCGTGGCGGGGAACTCGCGCCCGTCCAGCAGCCGCACGGTGAGCGCCTGTGCGCCGCACACGACATGCCGCGCGGTGAGCACGAGTCCGCCGCGCGCGTCGCTGAAGATCACGCCCGACCCCACACCCGTGGCGGGCAGCGAAAACGGGTCAGTGGCCGCCAGATCACTCGTGACGGCGCGGCTGGTGATGGTCACGACCGCGGGACTCACCCGGTTGACGGCGGTGATGATGTCCGACTGCTCGACGGTGATCGTCTGTTGCGTGCCGAGCGCGGTGCGCAGTGGTCCGTCCGTGCCCGTCGCCCCACCCGGCGGCGACAGGTAGCCGCCCACGCCCAGGATGCCCACGGTGAGCACTGCACCCATGACGCCCGCCATGGTGGCCACCGCCGCCGTGCCCACGGTGCCCGGACCGCGGCGGGGTGCCGACGGTGGCGGGGTCGAGGATCGGTTCGACCGGGAGGCCGCGTCGGGTCTCGCGCCCGATCCGCCCTCGTGGGCGGTCTGCCATGTGGGGTCATACCAGGTCGGCGTGCCTGCCGGCGGCGTCGAGCCCGGCGGCGTGGGAGCCCCCGAGGCGGTCCCCCACCCCTGGTCCACCCAGCGCGGGCGCGTCGACGGCGGGGGCGAGTAGGACGAGGTCGTGTCGTCCACCTCGAAACGCGGCCGATCGGTCATATCGCGAGCGAGCTCCGGAACGGTTCCACGGCGTGCGATGCGCGGGGGGATCGGGCTGGGGACCGATCCACGGCGGATGCCATCGGGGTACAGGTTCGCACGAACATGGTTCAGGCGGAACCCGTGGGAGGTGAAGAAACCGACACGCTGCGCGGCAGGAGCACCGTGACCTGGGTGCCGACCCCCGGCGTCGAGAGCACCTGGATGCGCCCCTCGTGCATGTCCACGATGGACTTCACGATCGACAGCCCGAGCCCTGAGCCACTGCCGCGCTCGCGGGTCCCGGCCCCTCTCCAGAACCGCTCGAACACGTGCGGCAGCTCCTCGGCGGGGATGCCCACGCCGGTGTCGGACACGGTGATGCGCGACCCCTCGGAGGCCGTCAGCAGTTCCACGTGGACACGGCCGCCGCGCGGGGTGAACTTGATGGCGTTGCCGATGAGGTTCGTGAGCACCTGCCCGATGCGCGGTGGGTCGTGCGGCAGCGGGACGGGATCGGGTGGCACGGCCACGGTGAGCGTCACGCCCTTGCGGCCCGCCACCGGTTCGGCCTGCTGGAAGGCGTTCTCCACCACGCCCCGGAGGTCCTCCGAGCGGAGGTCCAGCCGGACCAGGCCCGAATCAAGCTTGGACAGCTCCAGCAGGTTGGTGGCCAGCCACTCCATGCGCTCGATCTGGCGGGCGCTCTGTTCCAGGAACTCGTCGCGTGTCTCGGGGTCCTCCGCGGCGCCATCCCGGAGCAGCTCGTTGAAGGTCCGCAATGCGGCGATGGGGGTGCGCAGCTCGTGGGAGACGTCCGCCACGAAGTCGCGACTCCGGTCACGGTCGGCGCTGATGATGCTGATCGACTCGCCCAGCCGTTCTGCCATCTGGTTGAACGCGTCGCCCAGCTCGGTCACCTCGGGCGCTGCGGTGGCGGGCAGCGAGACCCGCTCCTCGAGCTGGCCGTCCGCGAGGTGGCGCGCGGCGCGGATGAGCCTGCGCACCGGGTCCGCCAGCCACTGGGTGAGCACCAAGGACACGAACCCCGCGGCGGCCAGCCCGCTGACCGCCGCGACCAGCAGCACCTGGTCGATGGTCTGGAGGGTCTGGGCGCGTGAGGTGAACGGCCGCTCCAGGGTGACGACCACCGGGCGCCGGGGGGTCGCGCCCACGAACTGCGTCCAGTAGGTGTCGCGGACCACCTCCGTGCGCGAGGTGCTGATCTCCTCGCGCTGCTGGCCGGTGCCCCCTTGGTCGGAGGGCAGCGTGGCGTCCAGGCGATAGATGGGGCTCCCGCCGGCCGTCTGTGCCTCAGGGCTCTCGAAGATCTCCACGTGGATGTCCGCGAGCGCGATGTCACGGGTCAGATCCGCCACGAACCCGTCCTCCGAGCTGCCGAGCGCGCTCACGAGGGTGTCGCTCGGGCCCAGCGGGTCGAGGGTCTCCATGAGGATGGCCCGTTGGAAGTCCTGGCCGGTGGTCGTCCGGCCCACGATCTCGTCCGCGACGAGGCGGGCGACCGAGGCGGCCCGGGCGTCCAGGCTGGTCGCCTCCTGGCGTCGGAGGTAATCGTCCAGGAGGCGCGGCAGGGTGGCGAGCACGATGCCCAGCGCCAGCAGCACCACGGTGGCGAAGGCGAGGCCGAGGCGCAGCCGATACCCGCCGACGTGGCGCCAGCCGGCGCTCATGCCGACGGATCCCGGACCGGATCGACCCGGCCGACCGGCGACACCCGGACGTCAGCGCTCGGCGAAGGCGTAGCCGGCCCCACGCACGGTGAGGATGAAGGATGGGTTCGTGGGGTCATCCTCGAGCTTTTCCCGCAGGTGGGAGACGTGGACGTTGATGGTCTTCTCGTCCTGGTCCAGCGCCTCGTAGTCGCGCACCAGCTCCAGCAGCTCCCGGCGCGAGAAGACCCGGCCGGGACGCGCCGCGAGGTGACGGAGCAGCTCGAACTCCGTGGCCGTGAGGTTGACGCGCCTGGGGCCGCGCATGACGCGCCGGCGCTCCAGGTCGATGACCAGGTCCTTGTGCCGGATCTGCCGTCCACCACCGGCGTCCGCGAGATCCCCGTACGCGCGGCGCAGGAGCGCCTTGATGCGGCTCATCAGCTCCCGCAACCCGAACGGCTTGGTCAGGTAGTCATCCGCACCCAGCTCCAGGCCGATGACCTTGTCCATCTCGTCATCCCGGGCGGTCAGCATCAGGACCGGCGCCTTGGATCCGGTCGCGCGCAGACGGCGCAACAGCTCGAAGCCGTCGATGCCGGGAAGACGCACGTCCAGGATGATGAGATCCGGGGCCAGCTCGCCGGCGACGGCCAGCCCCTCCTCGCCGTTCGACGCGACGGTCACCTCGTATCCCTCCTGCTGGAGGGCGTACTGGAGACCCCGCGCGACCGCGAACTCGTCCTCGACGACCAGGATCGTCGCCATTGCCCGCGGATGGTAGCGCGCCGGGGCCCCTGACGCTCGTGCTACGATGGACGGCCTGTCGCCGCGCCGTCGCGTGGGCGTGCGCCGGAACCTAGGAGCGCGTCCGATCGCCGCTCCGACGCACACGCGACCCGCATCATCCCCCTGAGGTCACCACCCCGTGAGCACCCGTCCTTCCCTCGCCGCCGAGCACCGCACGGTCATCGGCAAGCAGGTCAACTCGCTCCGACGCCAGGGCATCCTGCCGGCCGTCATCTTCGGTGGCGGCAAGCCGTCCGTGCCTGTCCAGATCTCCGCGCTCGACTGGGAGATCCTGCGCCGCCACAAGGTGACGCGCAACACGCTCATGGATCTCAAGGTCGGCAGTGCCAAGGCCCAGCCGGTGCTGGTGCAGTCCATCGCGGAGGATCCCCGGAGCCGCAAGCCGATCCATGTCGACTTCCAGGTCGTGAAGATGACCGAGGAGATGACGGTGGACGTGCCCCTCGTGACCATCGGCACCTCCACCGCGGTGGACAAGGACGGCGGCACGCTGCTCCACCTCAAGGAGACCATCCACCTCCGGGCGCTGCCGGGCGATCTGCCCACGTCCATCGAGGTGGACGTCAGCGGCCTGGTCGATTTCGAGACCACGCTCCACGTGAGCGATCTCATCGTGCCCAAGGGCGTCCAGATCCTGACGGACGCGGGCGATTCCATCGTGCGGGTGATGGCGCCGCGCACGGAGGCCGCGCAGCAGGGTGACGCGCCCGACCTGGCCGCCGGGGCTCCCGCCGAGGAGGCTCCCGCCGAGGACGCCTGATCGGCGCTGCCCCGCGCCGCGCGCCGATCCAGACAGGAGGACGCCCCGACCGATGTTGTCGGGGCGTCGTCCGTGTGAGGCGGGTCGCGTCAGGCGACCAGCGATGGGACCTGACCGTCAGGCGGTCAGCTCCGTGGTGCAGAACTTGCAGCGCGTGGCGCTCTTGAGGATCGCCTCGCCGCAGGCCGGGCAGGTCTTGATGTCCGGTCCCGGTGCGGCCCTGGGCAGCAGCATCTTCGTGATCGCGAACGCGACGAACGCCACGATCACGAAGTTGATGATGGTGTTGATGAACGCACCCCAGCGGATGGCGACCTCGGGATCCGCCTCCGGGTCGGCGCCCGCAGACTCCAGGACGATCTTGAACCGGGAGAAGTCGACGCCCCCGAAGACGACCCCGATGATGGGGTTGATGATGTCGTTGACCAGCGAGGTGACGACCCCGCCCAGTGCGATACCGATGATGACGCCGACCGCCAGCGCAAGCGCGTTGGACGTGGTCAGGAACGTCCTGTACTCCTTCCAGAGTGACATCGCTTCCTCCCGTGAGGTTCTCGCATCGATGCGTTCGGACGGCCGCACACTACCAAGCCGCGGATGTCGCGTTCAGGTCCGCGTGCAGCCTGTCATCCGGTCGTCATCAGCCGCGCTCAGGATGGTCCCATGCATCAGCACCGACTGACCCCGCTCGTCATCGCCCTCGGGCTGTTCGTCGCCTCGCCCGGGCTCACCACCGCCCAGACGGCGTCGCCCGTCGCCCCGGCACCATCCCCGGCTGTCTCGCCCGGGACGGGTCCGGGATCCTCCCCGGTCGCACCGGCGCCCACGATCGCGATCGATGCCGTCGAGGCACTCGCGTGGACGCGCGTCGCGACCGAGGACGGTCCGGAGCCGGATGCGCGCGAGGACCACACCCTGACCGTGGATGCGGACGGCGCCGCGGCGTGGCTGTTCGGTGGTCGCGACGGCGGCCGCGCGTTCGGCGACCTGTGGCGCCTGGACCTCGCGACGGATACCTGGCAACGCATGGATCCGCCGGGCGATCGGCCGGCGAAGCGCTTCGGGCACACGGCGACGTGGCTGTCGGGCGTGGGCCTGGTGGTGTTCGCTGGCCAGGCTGGCCCGCGCTTCTTCGACGACCTGTGGGCGTTCGATCCCGCCACCGGCGCATGGTCAGCGCTGCCCGGCGATGGCCGGCGGCCTGAGGCGCGCTACGGCACCTGTGCCGCGGTCGGCCCGGATGGACGGCTGTGGATCAGCCACGGCTTCACGGCGTCGGGGCGGTTCGGGGACACGCGGGCGTGGGACCCGGGGACGGGGCGCTGGACGGTGGAGACGCCCGCGGACGGCACCGTGCCGGTCGATCGCTGTCTGCACGACTGCCTCTGGGCGCCGGACGGGCGGCTGCTGCTGTATGGCGGCCAGACGACCGGGGTGGCCTCGCTGGGTGACCTCTGGGCGCTCGATACGGCCGGCGCTCGATGGACGGAGCAGGCGTCCCCTGCGCCCGGCGCCCGACGCCTGTACGGCCTCGCCACGGAGGGCACCTCGACCGCCTGGCTGTTCGGGGGTGCTGACGCGCGCGACCGGCCGCTCGCCGACCTGTGGCGCTGGGACCTGGTCACGCTCGACTGGACGCCCGTGACGCTGCCGGAAGGAGCGGAGCGGCCCGCCGCGCGCTTCGGAGCGACGCTCATCGCGGACCCCGCGCGCGGCCGGCTGCTGCTGTTCGGCGGCGAGGGCCGCGCTGGGCGCACCGCGGACCTGTGGGTGCTCTCGGCGCCCGCCTGAGCCGGACCGTCCGGCCGTCACGACATCCGGGAAGCTCCGCCCGGTTCCGGCTACGCTACGCCGTCCATGGACGAATCGTCTCCCACTCCGGCCGAACCCCAGCCCCAGCCGCGTCCTCGCTCGCGGGCGGTCAGCCAGCTCATCGAGATCGCGACCACGGTGCTGCTCGCGGTCGCGCTCTACTTCGTGATCCAGACGTTCCTGCTCCAGACCTTCCGCGTGGAGGGTCGCTCCATGCAGGATTCGCTGGAGCCCGAGCAGCACCTGCTCATCGACAAGCTGACGCCCCGCTTCGACGACTACAGCCGCGGCGACGTGGTGGTCCTCCATCCGCCCGATTCGGACCCAGGCAGCACGCCGTACATCAAGCGCGTCATCGGGGTCGCCGGTGACCGCGTGGAGATCCACGACGAGCACGTGTGGGTGAACGGGGTGCAGCTCGACGAGGCGTACGTGAACGCCGACTACCCCACGGAGCGTGGTGAGTGGGCCGAGTACGAGGTGCCCTCCGGTGAGCTGATCGTCATGGGTGACCACCGGGACGCCTCCCTGGACTCGCGCGAGTTCGGGTCCGTGGCGGTCTCGGAGGTCGTCGGTCGCGCGGTTCTCCGGTTCTGGCCGCTGGACGCCCTGGGCATCCTCCAGACACCCATCTATCCCGACGTGCCGGCGACGCCTCCTGTGTGACGCTCGCTGTTCATTTCCCGCTACCCTAGGCGGCCTATGACCAGTCCATCGGTCCCGCCCCTGC
>Ga0335397_10003706_pt1 | contig 20343 bp, 21 predicted proteins | sample MAT04_FD_205740 | JGI IMG/M metagenome (GOLD analysis project Ga0335397, IMG submission 205740) | Freshwater microbial communities from Lake Fryxell liftoff mats and glacier meltwater in Antarctica - MAT-04 (spades assembly) (version 2) ... | reverse complement strand
GAGCTGATCCATACAGGTCAAGAGCAGATCGGGTGAAATGGGCCGGCTGACTGCCGCAGCGAGCGCCAGCGGCGCCACTGGCTGCCCCTGGGTGAAGCCGCCGCCGCAGCCCGAGGTGCGCTGCCATTGTGCTGGTTTTTGCACGGCTTTATTGAGCCAGATGTCGATATTTTCACCGGACTGGCAGAGGTGTACACTGGCGATTTCGGCTTGAGAGGCGATGATTTGCTCGTTAAAAAGAAACCCCACCGCCAGCGCTTGCAGGTCGGTGGGGGTGCACATAAAACTCAGCCACATTTCACCATTGACCGTCAAGGATACCGCGGTCTCGGAGATTACCCTGGATTGTACGGACTGCCAACCTGCGCGACTGTACTTGTCATACTGCAGGATCTGGTGTTCAGGCTGCATGGTTTGGTACTCCTCAAATATATTCTACAACATTTATCCGAAATTTAGACAGCCCACTATTAATGGATTCCCTACGGCAAGGCTATTGATGAACTGCATTCCTGACCCCATTCTGGCCTTGAGCAATGAACAGGGCCGCTACTTTTTCGCCCGGGCGGAGGTGTCCGCGGCGGCGGAGATCAGCCAGGGCGTGTTTTAGGCCAGCCGAGACTTTTAGGCGACTGCTGGAACCTGGGCCAACGCTCAGTCTTTTGCCAGCCTGAATAACAGCTACCTGTCGCGGTATAGGATCTATGCGGTGGTTACCGGGATTTCGGTGAATGCCGGCGCGTAGGTAATATCCCGCGCTACCCCTCCAATATCCAACTGCCAATCTTTTCAACGGCAAATAATGGAATCAAAATTACGATGGTGACGGAAAGTGCCACGAAAAGATAGATGAAGAGGGTGTTCGCGATTCGTGCCTGGATCGTCAGGAAATGCCAAAATCGCGATATCATGAATGCCCTGTCCAAAAGTCGCCGACGCTGTAACCATACCCAGCACGACCAATGATCATCCTAATAAAATCCTGAGATCAACACAAACAGGAAAGTTACCGTCAGTATTCGAATTGGAACAATCTGAATACGCCCAGCTTGATTCTTTTCAAATTCGTCGAATGGGGAAAACACTTCCAATTTATTCATACCCGGATTCCACGTCAAAATCAAATTATCTTCATTGTCTTCAACTGGCGGAGTATTTTGGAAGTATATTCCACACCTGAATACCACTTCAAAAAAATGCCTCCATTTAGCTTCATCCGGCGATGGATTTTGGATATATTGTCTATATTGTAGCATTTTCGCTGACGATACGCTGAAAATAAAATACCTATATATCTGGCGCCTATTTGGTTTATACTGTTTTTTGCTAGAATTTATAATAGGATGAGTCGTAACAAAAAATGAACGTAAATCAGATGGGTTTGTGATTAAGAGATGAAGAAGCATTTTTCGTTTGCTGTGGGATGCTGCGTTTTATTTACGCTGGCTGCCTGTTCACTGACGCAGGCGGCTGTTGAAACGCCCTTACCTGATGCTGCCAGCGTCTACAGCACGATTTCGGCGCAGTTGACTGCCACCCGGGTAAATGGCGGCCCCGAGACGATTACCGTCACCCCCCTGCAAACCATCACCCCTTCACCTTCCCCGATGCTCACCGTTTCACCCCTGCCCACCTCGACCCAACCGGAGCCGCCCCGCCCTGCTCCCAGTGTGACCGCGACACCCATTCCATGCGATCTGGCTGCGCCGGGACGTCCCAATGTGGATCTCACCATTCCGGATGGGACGCGTTTGCTCGCAGGGCAGGCTTTTTCAAAGACTTGGCGCCTGGTCAACGCGGGCGCCTGTTCGTGGACCAAAGATTACGCGATTGTGTGGTTCTCTGGGGAGGTATTTGGCGCCGTGCGCGAACAGTTGATGGGAACGACCGTCCGTCCGGGGCAATCGATTGATATTACGGTGGATATGGTGGCACCCAGGGGAACAGGCCCGCACCAAAGTAATTGGAAGCTGCGCAATACACGCAGCGTGTTTTTTGGGATCGGACCTACCGGTGATGCTCCTTTTTGGGTACGGATTGAGGTGGATGAGGCCGCTACGCCCACGCCGACCAGCCAGCCCAGCCCAACCATCAGGCCCACCCTGGCGGCGCTGGTCAAGGGTACGCAGGAAATGAGCGCAGGCGGTAGCTTTGACCTGGATACGGGTAAATTATTGTCTGGCGTGGGGGATGATCTGGCATTGCAGAAGACGGATGCCGGCGGTTTTGTGCTGGCGCCGATTAATAGCGCGCGGTTGGCCGAGATGGGCACGCAGATCCCCGGTGATTTGGAATGCCAGACGGCCAACCTGACGGCGGCGCCGGTGCCGGCGGTGAATCTGAAGGAGGGAGGGAACTGGTGCTATCGTACCAGCCAGGGCCTGCCGGGTTACATCCGTCTGAAAACCATCGCGGCCAAAGAGTTGAAACTGACGTTTGAATACCTGACCTGGGCGATTCCCTGATTGTGGGTCGTTAATTTTTCGCAGGTAAAAGGTAAAATCTACCGGCTGGCCAGGGTCATGGATTGGGACCCGAGGGGGTAATGGGGCGGTCGCCGGAGGATTTGCGCAGGTGGTTGATCCAAAGCCGGACGCGCGAATAGATGCCGCGCGCTATTTCCCAACCCTGGATTGAATACTGCAGAATCACCCGGTAGAGCGGGGCGGGTGGAGATGTGCGCTCAAAGTCGGCCCAGGGGTCCATGTCGAGCAGTTTGCGCACGGTGTAGTCGAAGAGCAGTTTGAGGGTGGCCAGGGCCGGGGCGGCCAGCACAATGCCGAGCACGCCCATCAGGTTGAAGGCCAGCAAGGCGCAAACCATGACGGCGGCAGGATGGATTTTGAGAGCGTTGGAGAAGATGCGCGGTGAGATGAAATTGTCGATAATGGCATCGGTGAACCAGACGGTGATCAAAACGACCAGGGCGTAATATTCGGTGGTGAGGCCGAAGACGGTGTAGCCCTGAGAATAGGCCACGATCGAATCGGTCGACCAGGAAATGAGCGGGCCAATGTAAGGTAAAAAGCGTGCCAGGCCGGCCAGCAGCGCCAGGCCAAAGTTATAACGCACGCCGAGAATGCTCAGAGTGACCATGTAGATGATCGCGGTAAGAGTGAATAGAATTAACTGCCCGCGCAGAAAGGCGTTCCAGATGATCGAAAGTTCACGCCCCATGCGTTTGAAGTCATCGCGGTAACCGGGAATTTGCAGTTTTACCAGGCGGCTGGCGTTGCCCTGGGTTTCTGAGACGATGAAATAAGAAAGCACGATCGCGAAAAGGCTCCAACCGATGATGCTGGCCGCGCTGGAAGCGATAGTGCCGACCAGCGTTCCGGCCTGGCTGAGCAGGGGCTGAACAATGGACAGGAGTTGATTGGCCAGCGCGGTGACATCCAGGCGCTGCCAATCGAGCGTGAAGGGGCCGATCACCTGCGGTTGGTCGGTAAGGCGAGTAATGATATCGGGCAGATCGTTGATGGTGGATTGCAAGAAATTAATCAGATTCTGAATTTGCTCGACCAGATTGATGCCGCCCCAGGTAATCAGGCTCAAGAGGGTCGCCAGCACGCATAAATACAGCAGGGTGACGGTGATCCGCCAGGGAATATGCATGTAATGCGAAATGCGCCTGGCCCAGGGGTAGATCAGGTATGAAATAATCACTGCACTTAACACCGGACCCAAAAAGGTACGGAAACTGATGAACATGCTAAAGATAATGGCCGCCAGGGTTAACCCGACCACCAGCTTGGTCGTGGGGCTCCAGCGGGGTGATTTCTCCGGGTTCGTGTCAAAAAGTTCGTTTAGCATAGTTGAATTTTAGTCGTTAATGAGCGCTTGCGCAACATCACAAGGGTTAACCCGCCCGGTTGGCAAAGGATGCGCCGGCTGGGTATAATGGGCGCATGACGCGCTGGATGCAAATTTTCTGGATTGTTGTGCTAATGGTGCGTCCCCTGCTGTTGCCGGCGCGGGCGGCAGAGCCAAATGGCGGATTTGTACGCTATCACCCGGATGGGGGTTTGCAGGTTGGCGACCGGGTTTCGGTTGAGGTGTTTTTGCCAGATGGCAGCGCCGCGGCGGGGGCGAAGCTGCGGGCGGTGGTGATCCTGCCGGAGCGCCTGGAATTGGGCCTGGTGGATTTTTCCCGCGATGCGCTGGGCCGCCAGGTGTTTACCCTGCTGTGGGCCTGGGATACACGCGAATTGAGCGCAGGCGATTATCAAATTCAGTATTCCATCGAACCCGGCGGTGATGCATGGACGGAGACGGTGCGTCTGAACAAGCCGCCCGCTGAAGCGCCCGCTGCCTGGCTGGAGCGCGATACGCTGTGCTGCCGGTTGCATTTTCTTTCCGGAACGGACGCGGCGCGCGATGTGGATGCCCTGGCACAACAGGTGGACGAACGCGCGCAGGCTGCCGCTCAACGGTTGGGGTACGACCTGCTTCCTCAGAAAAAAGTGGATGTCAATTTTGTTCCGCGGGTGTTGGGGCAGGGAGGCTTTGCGGCAAATGAAGTAACTGTTTCTTACGCGGATGATAACTATGCGGGTACGGATGTGGGAATGCTGATCCAGCACGAATTGACGCACCGTATGGATGCCGAACTGGGCGGAGAACTGCGGCCAACGATGTGGGCAGAGGGCATCGCGGTGTATCTGACCGGCGGGCATTACAAACCCGAACCGGTTTTGCTGCGGGCAGCGGCGCTGGTGGGGGCGGGCGAGTATATTCCGCTGGCGGTATTGGTGGAAGACTTTTATGCGCACCAGCACGAAATAGGCTACCTGGAGGCGGCGGCGCTGGTGGGGTATATGAGCAATCGCTGGGGTTGGGACGCTTTCAACCGCTTTTACCGCGATATCCGCCCTGGCGCGGGGCAGGCGGCCCGCGCGGCGATTGATGCGGCGCTGGAGCGGCATTTTCAGCTCGATTTGCGCGGCCTGGACGATCAGTTTTACAACTGGCTCTCTGGGTTGCCGCTGTTGCCCGATATGCGGGTTGACCTGAGCCTGACAGTCGATTATTTTGAAGCGATTCGCGCCTACCAGCGGGCAGAAGACCCCGCGGCGGATTTTCGCCAGGTGTGGCTGCCCGACCCGAAGGAGATGCGTAATCAGGGTATCACCGCAGACTATCTGCGCGGACCGCGCACCGAACGCAATTTGAAAATCGCCAGGCTGCTGAGTCAGGCTGGGCGGGAACTCGGCGCCGGGCGATTCATCGAAGCCGAGAATGCGATCTGGCTGGCACGGCAGGCGACCCGCCACAGCCCATAAAAATAAAGGCGCGCGCACACTGCGGCGCGCCAGGGGGCATTAATGGGACAGGTTTAACTGCATAGGCCAAACAAAGGGCACCACAGCCGGAAATCATCGATGACCAGCAGCAGAATGATGAGCAATAGAATTCCGATGATCAAAAAAGGCCAGATGGGGGCTTTGGCACGCACCGCGGGTTCGATATCTGGCGCCAGCGGCACCTGCCCGGCGAAGGGCGGTTGGGCGGGCTGATAACTCGGGGGCGGGTAGCCAGCCTGCTGTTGTTCCAGCAGCGGACGGGGCTGCTGTGCCGGGGGAAGTGGAGAAAAAGATGGGCGCTGCTGCGGCACTTCATACGTGGGTGGGTAGCTTACCGGATAAGCCGGTTCGGCCTGCGAATCTGAACCGGGTGTACCGGCTGGGTATGCGGCGTTTTCCGGGGCCGCCAGGGCTTCGTAATAGAGCGTGACATGTTCACCCAGGGTTAAGACGTCACCGGGCTGCAGCAGGGCTGGGCCTGTCAGGCGCTGCCCATTGATCGAAGTGCCGTTGGTTGAGCCCATATCCTCTACGCCATACGTGCCGGATTGCAAAAACAACCGGGTATGACGGCGCGAAATTTCAGGGTCATTAATGACCACGTCATTGCTTAAATCTCGACCAATAAAAATTTCATTTTTTCCCAGGGGAAATACTTTCCCTGGCGTCGGACCGGAACGCAAAACGATCCGAAATGACGACCCCATACTTCACCTCCTGCCAGGATAGTTATTGGAATAAGTTTAGTCCTTTTGAAGGGGGCTGTCAACGTAGTTGGCAGTCCTGGGGTATCTCAATTATTTTCGCGCAAGCACCCCACCCCCGGTCCACCTGCTCCTGGTATTGTTAATTGATTCTAACCTTCCACCCTGCAATATCTATTCCAATTCGGTATAATATAATGGAATTGTAATATTTTATTTCGTGTTATGTTTCGTTGGAAAGACGCTATCGCCCCGTTTTGCAGACGGGACAGGATTATAGAAAGACACTTCGATTTGGAGGGATGCTGTGACCAGTATACTTGTGGTGGATGATGAACCGGTAATTATGGAATCATTGGCCTATAGCCTACGGCGGGAGGGCTATGAGGTTTCAGTTACGGCCAATGGTTTGGAGGCCCTGGAATTATTCGATCAAATTAGCCCCAATCTGGTGGTACTGGATGTGATGCTGCCGGGAATTGACGGTTTGGAAGTGTGTCGCCGCCTGCGGGCGCGCAGTTCGGTTCCGATTATTATGCTGACCGCGCGCAGTGATGAAGTGGATCGAATTTTAGGGCTTGAGATTGGCGCAGATGATTATTTACCCAAGCCGTTCTCCTTTCGCGAACTGCTGGCGCGCATCCGCTCTTTGATGCGGCGGGTGGCATTGGATACCCAGACTGAAAGCCAGGAGGTCTTGCGGATTGGCGGCCTGTCGTTGGACTCGGTGGCGCGACGGGTGCAAAAAAATCAGCAAGATGTGCAGCTTTCGGCGCGGGAATTTGACCTGTTGTTTTTTTTGATGTCGCAAGCCGGGCGGGCCTGCAGCCGCCAGGAATTATTGAACAAAGTTTGGGGTGAAGATTGGTCCGGCGACCCACGTACTTTAGAAGTGCATGTTCGCTGGCTGCGGTTGAAAGTGGAAGAAGACCCGACCAGCCCCAACTATATTCAAACAGTGCGCGGATATGGCTATCGATTTGTGAGCCTTGATGAACTGACATGAAGCAGCGTCTCTTTGCAAGCCTGGCTGTGCGCCTGGTGATATCCCATTTAATCGTGGGTGCGTTGAGTGTGGGGTTGATCGCTTCGATTGCCGGTCATTTTATTTTGGAGACCGGGCGGCGTGAGATTGAAAATATCTATGAGGATACGGCTTTTCTGATCGGAAATGACCTGGAAGTGCCTTTAATCTTGTACGTGGATGAAGGCAAGGTTGTAAACGAGCAAATCCTGGCGTTAATGAATCACAGTTTGACCGGCCGGGGTAGAGTGGGCTACTCAATTTATTTGGCCGATGGGGCAGTATTTATGGGCAATGAAAACCTGGATCCGGCAGCTCCGATCATGCCGGAAGTGAAAATTGCCCTCTCAGGGATGGATGGAGAGTCGATCCGCGATAATCTGGCGGGGGAGGAGACCTTTTTCGTCGCGGTCCCCATTAAACATCAGGATAAGTTGTATGGCGCGCTGCGCTTTGCGGTGGTCTACGATGATTATTTAGGCGCAACCTATCAAACGTTGTATCTGCTGTGTTTTACCTCAATTTTACTTTTGATTGGAATTGGTGTAGGTTCGTGGTGGTTTTCCCGCACCATCTCCCAGCCCATTCATGATTTGACCGTGGTGGCAATCCGCATGAGCAATGGTGAACTGCAGGCGCGGGCCATGCCCAAGGGCCCGCAGGAATTGCAACAGTTTGCGGCGACCTTTAATATGATGGCTGGCTATCTGCAGACCAATATGGAAGGTCTACGCGCCTTTGTGGCGAATGCCAGTCATGAACTGCGCACTCCGCTGACCGCCATTCGCTTGCATGTGGATGCTTTGGCCGAGGGCGCTGTGGCTGAGCCGGAAGTTGCGATGCGCTTTTTGGGACAACTACAGAGTGAGATTGAACGCATGAACCGCACCGTCAACGACCTGTTGGATTTGTCGCGGATTGAGGCGAACCGCGGGCGGATTGAGATGGAAGAGCTGGATTTGCGCGATATTTTACAGGAAACGCGCGACTTCTGGCGCGTGCGGTCGCAGCAGGCGGCCATTGAACTGCGCCTGAGTCTACCTTCCATTAATCCCACCATTTTTGGCAATGAAGATCAGTTGCGCCGGGTGATTAACAACCTGGTGGATAATGCCATTAAACACACCCCCGCGAACGGTTGGGTGGAAATCAGTTTGTTCAGCCTGGTACAACGCGGTGTGATGCGCATCGAAGTGCGTGATAGCGGGGTGGGAATTCCAGCCGAATACCTGGCGCGTATTTTTGAACGTTTTTATCGGGCGGAAGTGCCGCATGATCTGAAAACAAGCGGCAGCGGCCTGGGATTGGCCATTGCAAAATCGATTGTGGAAGCCCACAACGGGCGGATCGGCGTGAGCAGCCTGGTAGGGGTAGGCAGCACCTTTTGGGTGGAATTGCAGATCCGGCAAGTGCCATCCTTCGACCGCAAGACCATCCCCATCCGAGGGTAAATCGCGGATAAAATGGCAAATCGGTTATAATTTTCGTTTCTTTCCGGAATAACCGATGAATTTTTTATGGCAGCTTGTCAAGCTTTCATTCAAGCAGCAACTGGCTTATCGCGTGGCGTTATGGGCGGGGTTGGTGACCAACCTGTTCTTTGGCGTGCTGCGGGCCGTGCTGCTGATTGCGTTGTATAACGGGCAGGCCGAAGTGAACGGGCTGACGCTGAACAGCGCCTTGAGCTACGTAGGGCTGACCCAGGCAATGATCGCTTACCTGACCCTGTTTGGCTCGATGGATCTGATGAATACGATTTACACGGGGGCGATTGGCACCGATTTGCTGAAGCCGGTGTCGTTTTTTGTTTATTGGCTGGGGCGAGATTTTGGCCGCTCGTTGGTCAACCTGCTGGGGCGAGGGGTGCTTTTCATGCTGCTTTACAGCCTGTTTTACCCGGTGACGATGCCGGCGCGGCTGGAACAGTGGCTGGTGTTGAGCCTTTCGCTGATTCTGGCCTGGCTGGTGAGCTTTTCCTGGCGCTATTTGATCAACCTGGCCGCATTTTGGACGCCGGACGCGCGCGGTATTTTACGCATCGCTTTTACGGTTTCGCAGTTTTTTTCGGGGTTTATCATGCCACTGCGCTTGCTGCCGGATTGGTTTACCGCCATGATCCAATACACTCCCTTTCCATCGATGGTTAATACCTCGGTGGAGGTTTACCTGGGGACTCTGCAGGGCGAGCGCCTGTGGACGGCCCTGTGGCTGCAACTGGTGTGGTTTGCGGTGCTGGCCGGGTTGGCCCATTGGGTATACCAGGCCGGAATTCGCCGGCTGGTGATTCAGGGTGGGTAAGATGAGCCGGTTGTGGGGCCTGTACATTCGCCTGATCGGCATTCAGATCCGTTCGCAACTGCAGTACCGTGTATCGTTTTTGATGGAGCTGCTTTCGACCGGTCTGCTCAATGGCACGTATTTTCTGGCTTTGGTGCTGATCTTTGAGCGGTTTAAAAGTGTGGCCGGGTGGACGCTGGGAGAGGTGGCGTTTCTGGCCGGGCTGATAGAAATGAGCTTCGCCAGCATGGATATGATTTTCAGCGGGTTTGACCCAGATTCTTTTTCCACCAAAATTCGCAGCGGGACGTTGGATCAGATGCTGCTGCGCCCGCTGCCAATTGCGCTGCAGGTGTTGGGGTCGCGCTGGGAACTGCGCCGGATGGGGCGCATCCTTGAGGGGCTGGTCATTTTTGGGGTGGCGCTTAACCTTTCGCCGGTAAACTGGACGGTTGGTAAAATGATCTATTTGCCGGTGGTGTTTTTGAGCCAGGTGCTGGCTTTTGGTGCGTTGTTTATCATGGGCTCTACCCTGACCTTCTGGACGGTGCAGCCGGTGGAAGCGGTAAATATTCTCACCTATGGCGGAAATGAGCTGATGACTTACCCGGCAACGATTTACCCGATCTGGCTGCAGCGTTTTTTCACCTACGCGGTGCCGTTCATTTTTCTCAACTATTACCCCGCGCTGTATTTTTTGGATAAACCGGACCTGTTGGGACTGACGCCGCTGGCGCCTTTTCTGGCCCCGCTGGCAGCCGCCGCAATGATGACGATCGCGGTCCTTTTCTGGCGGTTTGGGGTCGACCATTACCAATCGACAGGCAGCTAACATGACAGAGATGATTCGCGTGCGAGAACTACGCAAGACGTTTCAAGTGGCCCGGCGCAGCAGCGGCCTGTTGGGCACTCTGCGCAGCCTGGTGACGCCGGAATTTAAGGCGGTTCAGGCGGTGGATGGGGTCAGTTTTTCGCTGCAGGAGGGCGAACTGGTGGGCTACCTGGGGCCGAATGGGGCGGGAAAATCGACTACGCTCAAGGTGCTAACGGGGCTGCTGGTGCCCACCAGCGGCGAGATAGTGGTAAACGGGCAGGTGCCATGGCAGGACCGGACGCGCTATGTGGCCCGGATTGGGGCTGTTTTTGGCCAGCGCACCTCATTGTGGTGGGACCTGCCGCTGATTGACTCGCTGGAACTGCTGCGGCCGATGTACCGCATTCCGGATGTGCGCTTTCGCAACAACCTGCGCGATTTTACCGACCTGTTGGAGATGAGCTCGTTTTTGCATACACCGGTGCGTTCGTTATCACTGGGCCAGCGCATGCGGGCCGACCTGGCAGCAGCGCTGATGCACGAGCCGGCGTTGCTCTTTTTGGATGAGCCGACGATTGGGCTAGATGTGGTGGCCAAGGAGCGAATCCGACAGTTTATCCAGCATATCCATGAAAACCGCCGCACGACGGTGATTTTAACCACGCATGATCTTTCGGATGTGGAAAAGCTTTGTGAGCGTGTGATCATTTTGGACCACGGACGGATGTTGTATGACGGAGGCCTGACGGCGCTGGTAGAACGGTTTGAGGGCAGCCGGTCACTGGTGGTGACCTTTGGCGAGGCGGTGGCAGATGCGACGCTGCCCAACCTGCCCACGCCGCGCATAGAAGGGTTGCAGGCAATCTACCCGTTTGATGGTAAAGAAGTGACCGCGGTGATGCTGATTGAACAGGTGTTTGCGCGCTTCAGGGTGGCGGATATTGAGATCCGGCGGCCTGAGATCGAAGAGACCATTCGCAAAATTTACGAACAAAAATTGCTGATATAGGTTCTTGACCCAGGCGGACAATTTCTGTACACTGAAACAACCAAGGGTGAAAATGAGTGTGCGAAAGATTCTACATCTGGATCTGGATGCTTTTTTCTGCGCTGTTGAAGAGCTGCGCCAGCCAGCGCTGCGCGGGAAGCCGTTCGCGGTGGGTGGCAGGGCCAATGAACGCGGGGTGGTTGCTTCTTGTTCTTACGCGGCGCGGCGCTTTGGGGTGCATTCGGCACTGCCGATGAGCCAGGCGGTGCGGTTATGCCGCGATTTATTAATTGTGCCCGTGGACCACGCGGCTTATTCCGAGGCATCGCAGCGGGTCATGGCGATTCTGGGCGATCTGACGCCGCTGGTGGAGCAGATTTCGATCGACGAAGCCTTTATGGATGTCAGTGACCTGCCTGAGAGCGGTGAGAGCCTGGCGCGCCGGCTGCAGGAAAAAATGATGCGTGAAACCGGTTTGCCTTGCTCGCTGGGCGTGGCCACGAATAAGCTGGTGGCCAAGCTTGCCACCGACATGGGCAAAGCAGAACACAAGGGGATTGGCGCGCCGCAAGCGGTGAAAGTGGTGCCCCCTGGGCGGGAGGCCGAGTTTATGGAGCCGCTGCCGGTGCGCATGTTGTGGGGCGTGGGCAAGCAGACGGAACTGCGGCTGCAAGGAATGGGGGTACTGACGATTGGCGACCTGACGCGCCTGCCTGAGGCGGCATTAGTGAATGCGTTTGGCAAGAATGGCATGGAATTTGCGCGACACGCGCGCGGGCTGGACGAGCGGCCAGTGGTGGTTGAGCATGAAGTGAAATCGATCAGCCAGGAGATCACCTATGAGCGTGATGTGGCGGACTTGCAGCGGGTGAAAGCAACCCTGAGAGAGCTGTCGGCACAGGTGGCCTTGCGGCTGCGGCAGAGCGAATTATGCGCCGGCACCATTCGGCTGAAGCTGCGCTGGGCTGATTTCAGCACTATCAGCCGGCAGGTGACGTTGAGCCAGGCGGCGGATCAGGATAGCGTGATTTACGCGGTGGTGGAGCGCCTGTGTGAAGGCGTGTGGCAGGCCGGCCGCAAAGTGCGTTTGATCGGGGTGGGCGCCGGAAACTTGAGTAATCAGCCGCAGCAGCCCGGTTTGTGGGATACCTCCTCTGAAAAGGAGCGGCGTCTTTTGGAGGCAGTGGACGGACTACGGGAGAAGTTTGGCAGCCGGGCGATTTTACCCGGACGGACCCTTGGGCCGGGTGCAGGCCAAAAAACGTCAGATTAGCGCAGGTGAGAGGGTAAAACAACGGGTTTCGATGTACAATCAGGGTCATTACGGCATCTGAGTGGAGATGAGGGATAATGAAGCAAGCGTTTGAACTGCGCAGCAAATTAGTGGATGGATTACTGGCCGGCAGTGTGTTCGTATTATTGGAACTGCTGCTGATACTGTTGATCAAGCCGGTGCAGGTGATTTTCAGCCGGCCCGGGCTGCTGGTTTATACTGTGAGCCTGATGGCGGTGGGGGTGTTGTGTCTGGAGCAGTCGCTTTCGGCTGAGAAGGACGAGATGAACCAGGCCTGGTGGGGAACGCTGGGCGGGATTCTGGGCTGGGTGGTGATTGAGCTGGGAACCTGGCTTGGTGGGCAATCGATGATCGGCGAGACCGCCATCTTCAGCCTGATGTTCATATTTTTGATTGTGAGCTCCCTGTGGCGGCACACACGACTGGTGGGGTTCCGCTATTTCGCCCTGCTCATCTTCCTGGGTTGGATCGGACATGTCGCCATTCAGGGGATTGTGCTGCTGGTGACCTATATGCCCCAATTGGGCATGACGCTGACCATCATTGGTCTCCTGGCAGGGGTGGGGCTGGCGGCGGCGCTGCTGTATAACTTCTTCGGTACCCGCAGCCGCCAGGAACGCTTAGATGCCGCGATTATGGCCTGGTTCGCGGTGATGGTGTTGATTTATGCATTCCGCGGGGGATTTATATAGGAGCCTGTGGCTCATCTGGCCTGGGGTTCTGGGCCAGTTCTTCTTGATACACCTGAAGCATGCGTTGGGCGATCTTTTCCCAGGCGTACTGCCTGGCATAGTCCGCGGCCTGCTGGCCCAGGCGCTGGCGCAGTTGGGGGTCGCGGATGAGCTGTTCCAAGCGGTCTGCCAGCAGGGTGGGGTTACCATCGGGGACGACAAAGCCGGTGACGCCATCCTGGATTAAAAAGGCGAGGCCACCCACCTGCGAAGCCACCACGGGTGTGCCGCAGGCCATGGCTTCGAGCGCCACCATGCCAAACGATTCATAATGCGAGGGCATAACCAACACTTCGGCGGCGGAATAATAATAGGGCAGGGTATCCTGGCCGCGTTTGCCGAGGAAGATGACCAGATCGTTGAGGTTTAGCTCGTGGCAGAGGGCCTGCAGGCGTGCCATTTCGACGTTGAGCATCGAGGCGTCGACGTTGGGGTCGCCGCCAATGATGGCCAGGTCGTGCGGGTTTTCGGCCAGAATGCCGCGCTCGCGCAAGATGCCTATGGAGCGAATGAGGGTGTCGATGCCTTTCAGGCGTTCGATGCGCCCCACAAACAGGATGATGCGGTCGTGGGCGGGAATTTCTACCGCGCTTTTGGCTTCATCCGGCGGGATGGGGTAGAACTGGCTGGTATCGACACCCGGCGGAATGACGGTAATTTTGCGGCTGGGCGCCTGATAGAGAAATTCCAATTGCGATTGTTCGGCGGGGGTGGCAGCGATGATGCGGTCGACGGCGCGAATGACGTTGATTTCGCCGCTGACCCGATATTCGCCTTCCATTTCATCCGGTGAAAGCGCGATGCGGTTCTTCATCAGGCCGAGGGTGTGAAACATTTGCACCACGGGAACCTGCCAGATGCTTTTCAGTTCCAGCGCGGCGGCGCCAGACATCCAATAGTGAGAATGGATCAGATCGTAATGAATGCCCTTTTCGGCGGCAAAGGCGGCAATGCCGGCGGCGAATTGGGGGATGTATTCGGCCAGTTGCTTTTTGGGGAGGGGATATTCGGGGCCGGCGGGAACATGCACCACGCGGTTGCCATACCCCAGGTTGTGCAGCACATGCGGGACGTGTTCATCTTGCGAGCGGGTAAACACATCGACATGCACGCCCAACTGCCCCAGGTGGCGGGTCAGTTCGCGTACATACACGTTCATGCCGCCGGTATCTTTGCCGCCCAAAACTGCCAGCGGGCAGGTGTGGTATGAAATCATCGCGATAGATAGCATTCGATTGAGACCTTTTCTCTTGCCGAATTTGGCGGGGTTCTGTTATAATTTCACTCGCGTTACCGAAGTTCGAGCGGATGAGCAGAGGCGGCGTACCCCGTTCCGATTTTAAGCCGCGTTAGCTCAGTTGGTAGAGCAGCCGTTTCGTAAATGGCAGGTCGAGAGTTCGACCCTCTCACGCGGCTCTTTTCTTTGGTACAGACCCGGAGCGTTAAGAATCAACCACAGACTCAGAGTCACAGAGAATAAAGAAAATTGGATTGTATGACCCAATAGCGTGAGACCGGGTTTAACGGGTTGTTCTGGTTGGGCAGGCGCAGCGCGAACCGCACCTTTTCATTTCTTTAAGGCGCGGTTCTTTTTGTTAATAAAGCACCTCACCGATGAAATTGGGGTTCGACGCTATATTGTAAACCCAATTGCGCGGCGCGGCGAGAAAAGATGGACGGCGCGAATGAAGCCCGCGTGGGTGAGGTTTGATATAATCGATGCATGTGCATGCTTCCTGTTCCCATTGTCATTGGAATCGCCGGGGGGTCGGGGTCGGGTAAGACAACTGTGGCGAATGTTATTCTGCAGCGGGTTGGCGCCGACCGCATTGCCTATCTGCCTCACGATGCCTACTATCGCGAATTAACGCACCTGCCCTATGCGCGGCGGGTGGAGATCAATTTTGATCACCCCGATTCGCTGGAAAGCGAACTGATGTGCCAGCAAATTTTGCAGTTGAAGTGCGGGCAGGCGATTGACCTGCCGGTATACGATTTCACGTCGCACTGCCGCACGGCAGAAACGATCCGGGTTGAGCCGCAGCGGGTGATTCTGGTGGAAGGGATTCTGATCTTCGCGGAAAAGGCGCTGCGCGAGCTGTTTGACGTGAAGATATTTGTGGACACAGACCCTGACCTGCGCTTTATCCGCCGCCTGGAGCGGGATATTACGGAACGCGGGCGCACGACCGATTCGGTGATCAAGCAGTATCTGCGCACGGTGCGCCCGATGCACCTGGAATTTGTGGAGCCATCCAAGCGTTACGCGGATGTGATCATCCCGGAAGGCGGCTTTAATGAGGTTGCCATGGATATGGTAACCACCCGGATTGAGGCTTTGCTGCAGGCCGAGGCGCTGTAAGCCCGGCGCCTGGCACCTGACCCAACCTGCAAGCGACTGAAGAGGAACCCCCATGACTGATTTCACGCAGTATGATGGCTATTTGGAAGCTCACCTGATGGAGAGCATCGATGAGCTGTCTAAGCTCACGGCCCAGCCGAGTGTCAGTGCCCAAAACTGGGGGCTGCGCGAATGCGCGGCGCTGGTGGGGGAGCAGATGCAGCGGCGGGGTTTCAAGGTTGAAATCTTCGAGACCGGCGGCGCGCCGGTGGTGTATGCCGAACGGGCAGGTAAAAGCGAGCGGACGCTGATCATTTACAACCATTATGACGTGCAGCCGGCTGAGCCGCTGGAGTTGTGGGAATCGCCACCGTTTGTGCCGACGCTGCGCGACGGCAAGCTGTATGGGCGCGGGGTGAGTGACGATAAGGCGCATATCACCAGCCGCCTGTTTGCGATCGATGCCCTGCTGCAAGCGGATGGCGAACTGCCCTGCCGCATCAAATGGGTGGTGGAAGGCGAAGAAGAGGTCAGCAGCATCCATTTGCATCATTTTGTGGAAGAACACGCCCAGAAGCTGGCGGCGGACGCCTGCATTTGGGAATTTGGCGGGGTGGATCATCATGAACGGCCCAACCAGGCGTTGGGAATGCGCGGCATCTGCTATGTGGAGCTGAGCGTGCAGACCGCCTCGCAGGATGTGCACTCCGGGTTGGGCGGTTCGATCTTCCCCAACGCGGCCTGGCGGTTGATTTGGGCGCTGAACACGCTGAAGGGCCCGGATGAGCGCATTCGCATTCCGGGCTTTTATGACGCGGTGCGCCCACCCAGCGCGCGCGACATCGAGTTGATGGCGGCGCTGCCCGAAACGGCTGACGAATACCGCGCGCGCTATGGGCTGGATCATTTCTTGAATGGGCTGACGGGCGGGGTGGAGCTGCGCCTGGCGGAGGTGTTCCAACCGACCTGCACGATCTGCGGGCTGACCGCGGGCTACCAGGGGCCGGGCTCTAAAACGGTGCTGCCGGCGAAGGCCAGCGCCAAGGTGGATTTCCGGCTGGTGCCGGACCAGTTTCCCGAGGATGTGCTGAAACAGCTGCGGGCGCATCTGGATGCCGAGGGATTTGGCGATGTGGCGGTGACGCTGGTGGGGGGCGAGGCTCCGGCGCGTACCGACCCGGATGACGCGTTTGTTAAGCTGGTGGTGGATACCTCGGCCGAGGTGTATGCCGAGGCGATGCAGATTGTGCCGATGATCGGCGGTTCGGGGCCGAACTATGTGTTTCAGAAGTTTCTGAAGGTGCCGATTGTGAGCGCCGGGGCGGGTTACCCGGGTACGCAGGCGCACGCGCCTAATGAGAATGTGCGGTTGGACCTGTATTTGAAGGCGGCGCGGCACATGGCGCGCATTTTGAAGGGGTTTGGCGAAAGTTAGGGTTTAGGCGCGGGGCAGGCAAGTGTACGCAGTTGCCTGCCCCGCGCAGTTCGCTATCCGCATCTCAGTGGTCTTGCCCTGGTTGAACACTGACTTGGATGAGATTGCCTTGCATGGTTAATTTCGTCATTGAGGCATGGCCCGGGTAATGATCGGGGGGACCAAAAACCTGCAATTTCTTTTTGTTTTCCAGTGTTAGCGCGTGGCCATTTGCCCATAAAGCCATAAACATAATGATATCGCCATGTGTCACTGCCACGATTTGGCGGCCCTGATAGGATGAGACCATTCTCTGTATGAATATTTTTACCCGATTGAGGACATCGGCCGGTTGTTCATAGGGCGATTGATTGCCGGTGTAAATATCCCATTTTCGAGCCTGTAAATCTGCTTGAGGTTGTCCGTCAAACGGGGTATATACTTCATTAAGCAAACGAGAGATCTTTACCGTTTTCAGCCCGATGCGCGCGTTGATTACTTGAGCGGTTTGCCTGGCGCGTAATAACGGGCTGCTTACTACAAGCGAAATATTGAGAGCTGTGAGGGCCTGGGCTGTTCTTTCGGCTTGCAGCAGACCGGTTGGACTTAACCCAAAACGAGGGGAACGGCCATAATAGATTTGGCCTGGGTTAAAAACTTCACCGTGACGGACAAAATGAATTACAGTTGGCTGGAGCATATATTCTTTCGCGGAACCCTCTTAGAGAGCGGATAATGGCCGAATTGCCTGTGATAAAAATGGTGGACGCCTAACGGGTATGCGCCGGCGGGGTGGATAGCGGGAGCGGTGCGCGACGCTTAACGCCCATTATAGGATAAAATAGGCGGAGACTGGCATTTGGAGGAGTGGATTATGCTTGTAGTGCGTGTGATCTGGCTTACCTTTGTGGTTTTTACGCTGCCGACCCACCCGGAAGGGCCGGGCCTGGCGGGATTTTTTGCGATGGCGCCCTGGATGGCGCCGGGGAGGATGGAACATGAATAGAGTGGAACGGGTGCAACTGATGCGCGAGAGTGGGGTGATTGCTATTCTGCGGGCGAAGAGTTCGGAGCAACTGATCGCGGCGGCGGAGGCGATCAGGCAGGGGGGGGTGCGGGCGATTGAGGTGACGATGAATACGCCGGGGGCGCTGGAGGTGATTGCGGCGGCGGGCAAACGTTTTGGCGAGCGGGTGTTGTTTGGGGCGGGTACGGTGTTGGACCCGGAAACGGCGCGGGCGGCGATTCTGGCGGGGGCGCAGTTTGTGGTGGCGCCGACGCTGAATGTGGCGGTGGTGCAGTTGTGCAACCGCTACGGGGTGCCGGTGATGCCGGGCTGTTATTCGCCGACCGAGATGCTGACGGCCTGGGAGGCGGGGGCCGATTTTGTGAAGCTTTTCCCGGCGGATGTGGGCGGGCCACAGATGATTCGGGCTATTCTGGCGCCGCTGCCGCAGCTGCAGATTGTGCCGGTGGGCGGGGTGGATTTGACGACGGCGGGGGCGTTTATCCGCAGCGGGGCGGCGGCGCTGGGGGTGGGCAGCAGCCTGGTGAGCCGGGAGCTGCTGGAGAATGCGGATTTCGCGGAGTTGACGCGGCGGGCGGCGGCATTTATGGCCGAGGTGCAGAAGGCGCGGGGTTAATCACTCGATCTAATTATGGAGCTTTGTAAGATTTCACCTCGGAGAAACGGAGTTATGCAGAAATGCATATTGTGGGAGGCGTGCAGCGTGCCGGTTGCCTGGTGGGATTGGGCGGGCGCGCTGGGTGCCTTTGACAGGTGCGGGGGGAATTGAATTTGAGAAACAATTCGAAACAATTATGGGGGTGTCTGAAGCGGGATTTATGGGATTAGTGGGCCTGCTTGGGGCAATATCCATTTGGGCACCTGAAGCGGTTCGGGTCAGGGCGATCTGATTTTAAGTATGGGGGCCTGGGCGGGGATTTACAAGCTGTGGAAAGATGCAGTGGCAGCTGTGGAAAGATGCATAGGGGAGGGGGATGGCGGCTGGGCCTGGCGGAGATTTGGTGAAAACCAGGTAAGCAATGGTGCGTGTTGCGTTACCTGCAACATACATCTCGTAGAGTGGATTTATCCAACCAGATGGTTACGGGTAATTCACACAACGAGGTGTTTTATGGGGCGAAATGCGCAAGAGGAAAAGCTACAAAGCATCTATAATCAAGTTAAAGACTTTCCGGGGGGAAAGCCAGGTTTCATAGCCCGGATATTAGGCTTGAACCGTTCTGATGTGATACGGATGCTTCCGGCAATGGAAGACAAAGGTTTATATATTTGTGAAGATGAAAAGGGGGGATTGTGGCCTTTCGATCTCAAAAAATAAAAATGTTGCAGAATTGGGATAGGCGTTGTGCTATGCTGGAAAGCATGAAATTCTGTTGCGGAGGGATGCATGGAACGCGCGCAAAATAAAGCCAGTCGTTTGATCCAGATTGAAAACCTGCTGCTGGCTTATCCGGAAGGATTGACGCAGGCCGAAATCGCCCGCCGCTTGCAGGTGGACCGGTCTACCATTAATCGCGACCTGAGCGATTTGCCAAAACATATCTATCTTGAAGACGATGGCCGGCTGAAGATCGACCGCACGGCCGACCTGATCAACGTGCGGTTTAATTTGCATGAGGGGCTGGCTGTGCATCTGGCCTCCAGGTTATTGGCCACGCGCATGGATAAGCAAAACCCGCATGCCGCTTCGGCTTTGCGCAAACTGGGCGTGGCCATGGAACGCTGGGCGCCGCGCATCAGCCGGCATGTGCTACAGGCCGCGGATGTGATGGATGGCGCGGACCAGCGGCAAGACCCTGGTTACCTGGAGGCACTGGAGAGGCTAACTCTGGCCTGGGCCGAACAGCGCAAGGTGCATGTCTGGCATCGCAGCGATAAAACCGGACAGGTTAACGAATACCTGCTGTGCCCATATTTCATTGAGCCATATGCGGTGGGGCAAACCACCCATCTGATTGGGCGCTCAGAACCTGCCGGAAAAATGCTGACATTGAAAATTGAACGCATCGAGCGCGTTGTGAGCACCAAAGATGCTTACGAAATTCCCACCGGATTTGACCCAAGGGAATTGCTGTCGGATGCATGGGGGGTGTGGTATACCCAGCGTGAGCCGCAGGAAGTGGCGCTCAAATTTAATGTGCAGGTGGCGCAGCGGGTGCGGGAAACCCGCTGGCACCGTTCAGAAATGGAAACCGTACTAACGGATGGTGCGCTGATTTGGCGCGCCAAAATTGCCGAACCGCTGGAGATGCTGCCCTGGATTCGCGGTTGGGGGGCCGACGTGGAAGTGCTGGAACCGGAGGGGTTGAGGAATGCGTTGAAACGTGAAGCGTGGCGATTGGCGCAGCTTTACAAAATCGTCGCAGCGGTGGAGACGGAAACACTTTATTACGCTCATTCGAAGGAAGGAGTGGACCCATCCGAAT
>Ga0335397_10003703_pt1 | contig 20348 bp, 18 predicted proteins | sample MAT04_FD_205740 | JGI IMG/M metagenome (GOLD analysis project Ga0335397, IMG submission 205740) | Freshwater microbial communities from Lake Fryxell liftoff mats and glacier meltwater in Antarctica - MAT-04 (spades assembly) (version 2) ... | reverse complement strand
CCTCGTAGATGTAGGCCCAGCCGGTCCCCTTCTCGGGATCGATGACGATGAACTCCCGCACGCCATGCCGCTCGTAGAACGTGGCCTTGCGCATCATCTCGCGCATGGTGTTGCCGGGCGACAAGACCTCGATCACAACCGTCGGTGGGATGCCTTCGACCCACTGCTTATAGGACCCTCGATAACCTTTGGGGCGCCCGATCGCGACCAGCACGTCGGGCGCTAGCCGCTCCGTGGGTCGACCCTCGACCGGGTACCAGAGCAGGTCGCCGGCGACGAAGTCCGGGCGTTGGGCGTCGAGGTTCTCTTTGAGGAGGACGATCCACGAGAACTTCAGGGTGTTGTCAGACATCGGCTGTCCGTCGCAATCCGGGTAGACGACCTCGCCACCATGAGGTGCAATCAGTCTGGCAGCGGGTGCGGGAGGTTCGTTCGGGTTTTGTGCTCTGGCGACCATGGGCGCAGTTTAGAGGATGCGTAGAAGGCCGGACAACACCTGGTAAGAACAGCTAACGCCGTCGCGCGACTCTGAGCTCGAAGACCGCCAGGTAGAGGACCGCGACCGCCGCGAAGTGCAGCGCGAGCCACGTGCTCGCGTTCAGGAACAGCAGCACGACGAAGACCGATGTCGCGGCGACGCGTGGCACGGCCAGGGCCAGCGGGATCCGACGGTTGCCGGGGCGGAAGCGGAGCCAGGCGGCAAGGCCGAGGATGGCGGCGATCCCGATGAAGGTCACCCAGGTCGGCAGCTCGCCGCGCAGAAAGTGGCGGAAGAACGCCCACCAGGTGACGACCAGGATGAGGTGGGTGCCGGCCAGTGCGGTGAGCGGCGTGAGCCACAGCGGGATCTTCGGATGCGCGAGGGACCAGGTCATCGCGGCCGCGAAGGCACCCCAGCCGACGAGGCCGATCAGCGGCGCGCCGAGGTAGCCGCCCTCGACCCATGACCAGAGGCCGGACGCGACCGCGATCGTCTCGACCAGAGACGCGTCGATGACCACCGCGATGCCCACGGCGAACGCCTTCTTGGCGGGCGACAGGCCCGGGAACAGGACGTCGACAAGCGATCGCGACGACAGGATCACCATCGGCCAGATGAACGCGACGAGCAGCGGCATCTCGTCGAGCTTGAGCCACCACGTGTCCGGGTAGCTGTAGAAGCGATAGCGCAGGATCGAGGTCTCTTCGGCGGCCCACGCGGCCAGCGCGATGATCAATATCTCGACGACAAGGGCACGCATAGCGCGGCGATCGCCAGCCGCGTGCAGGAGCCAACCGTAGGCGAACGCGAGCACCGCGATGCACGCAATCTGGAAGAGCGGCGAGGGCACGTCAGTGCTGCAGCGGCCGCGCGCGTTTCTCGAACCAGCTGCGCACTTCCAGCATGCGCTGGCGCTGCTCGTCGGGTGCCTGGCGCTTGCACGTCTCCATCTCGGGCGAGCCAGCGACGGCGCCCCAACGGAGCTCGGGACAATCGTTGGGATTCCAAGCGAGCTCGATCCCGAGCTTCCGCTGCATGAGGTCCCACAGGCTTATCGTCTGGGTCGTGCCGTCGCTCTTCTTGTAGCTGAGCGGGCGCTTCTTCGCTTCGCTCTCGGTGAGCGCGGTGAGGCGCTGGGCGCGGACTTCTGGTGTCTCGTTGGCGAGCACGAAGCGCTCGGGCCGGCGCAGGACACGCGCCGGAAAGTCCTGCACGGTGTCGATCGCTATCAGCATGCGCATGTCACGCGACGGGGTCGAGAAGTCCTCCCAAGGGCCGGCCGTCAGGAAGATGTCGGACCCCTTCGGCATCGTGATGACCCTGCCGCCCTTGTCGAAGTACGGGCGCACCGCCTCGATCGACTCGACGCGCCGCAGCGCCTGCTGATAGAGGGCGTCCATCGTGGCGATCAGCGCCTCTTCCGGGGGCATCGGGCGCGGACTGATGAGCGCGTCCATCGCCTCGTAGAAGCCGTCCTGCCCCTTCGACCACTGCTCGACCGAGTAGTCGCCGTAGTCGATCGAGTTGCTGATGTCGGCGTTGCTGAGCTCGACGTAGCCGGGCCCGCCGCGCCGCACCGGACGGAACCGCTTCCAGCCCGCGCCCGCGACGTCGTCGTCTTTCGGGAACAAGAACGCGCCTTTCCAGAACACGCGCCGGCCGACCGTGCCGTCGGGCTGGGCGTCGACCGCCATCAAGACGCCGGCCTCTTTGTCGGTCTGCGGGTACCAGCGCAGGATCATCATCGTGTGGCCGTAGGGGTCGGCGTAGATGGTGCCGGGGCGCAGGCCGTGGCGGTCGAGGCGCACGGGGTAGAGATCCGAGTCTTCGTCGCCGGGCGCGCCGCGCAGCGAGCTGGAGTGGACCGTGCCTTCGAGCTTGCGCAAGAAGGCCTTGAAGGCGGCGATACGATTGGCTTCTTCGGTGACGAGCTCGTTGGTGATGAGCTCGTCGCCACAGGTCGGGGCGCGGTCGGCGTTGCCGCGGCGGCACTGGCGCATCGCCATCGGCAGGCCCATCTTCCATGCGAAGTAGGCGCGCAGCGTGTACGGGAAGTCGGCGCAGTCGGGGTCGGCGCGCAGGCCGTCCTTGTCCTCGCCGAGGCCGAGGTGGTCATAGAGGAGGTTGCGCGACTCGTCCTTCAGCACCAGCGCGAGCGGATTCCACGAGAGGTCGTCGTTGATCGGCCCGTCGAAGAGGCGCTCGATCCAGAGGCTGTAGAGATTCTCGGTATCGCGCTCCCACTTGATGCGCGTCTCCCAGTGGCCGTCCACGCCGACCTCGAGGTTGCCGGGCCCGGACGGTCCCTTGCGCACCTCAATCTCTTGACAGGCGAGCACGTTGGCGTTCACGACGACTGCGACACGCCAGATGCCAGCCTTGGGTTTGTCGACGACGCCGATCAGACCATAGGGCGGACCGCCGCTGGGCGTGACCTCCAATATCTGGAGATCGGTCGTCTTCTTGGCCTGGGCGACGAGCTTCACGCCCGCCGGCAGGGGTTGTTCGGCGGCGATCAAGATCCGCATCGGACCGCGGGCGTGCGGGCGCCGGGGCGAGTTGAAGATCGAGAGGTCGAGCGAATCGGCGCACTCTTCCACGCTGAAGAGGTCGACCGTAGGGTTCGGTAAAACGGGCTGCTCAGGCGGCAGCTCCGTAGAGAAGACCGGCATCAAGGCCAGCCAGAGCGGGTACACGAACGTCATCGGCGGCGTTTCCAACACGAGCGTGGGGTCGTTGTACAGGCGCGTGTCATGGGGCGAAGACCGACAGCGTGGCGATGCGCTGGATGAACGCGGTGCGCTCGGTGTCCTGGCCGCGCATGAGGTCGGTCACGTCGGTGCGATCGATGCGCACGGTGCGATGGCCGCCCTCGGGGCAGGGCAGGAGGTACTCGCTGATGGCCGAGAGCGCGTAGTCGCGGCCTTGATAGACGCCGAGGTAGAGCATGATGTGGCCGGGCATGTAGAGCAGCACCACGCCGCGCGCGTTGGCGTTGCGGATCGCTGCGACCTTGTCGTCGTTGGACTGGCCAGCGACATCGATCACCTGAGCGCCGGCCTGGGCCTGCACGCTGGAGTTGCGGCCGAGGCGCAGGTCGAAGCTGGCGGCGACATCGAGCAGCAACCCTGAGCAGTCGCGAAAGCCTCCGATGCCGCCCCAACCATAGGGATCGCCCATGCGCGCGAAGGCGAGCGAGAGCACGTTCTTGCGGGTCATCGGCAGGAAGCCGACGTGCACCTCGGGCGACCTGGCGACGAACGCGTCGGTCCAGCCGGTCGCGGTCGGGATCAATATCTGGAAGCTCGCGTCACTGTCTTCGACCAGCGGAAAGCCGGTGCCCATGCGCAGGAACGCGAGCTCGCCCCTGGCGGTCACGGCGGGCACGAGGTCGCCGATGATCGACAGGCGCGGGCGGTTGCGCAGGCTGCGCGCGGCGACCGGCGTCATCGGTGGTGACAAGAGCGCGTCCTCGAGCCAGCCGACACCGTGGCCGGCGCGCACGTAGAGCCAGCCATCGGTCGTGCGACGCAGGACGCGCACGAGGTCGCCGGGATGCAAGCGCGAGCACTGGTTGCGATCGAAGGCACGGTCGATGCGACCGCGATAGAGGCCGGCCGCGAGCGGTACGCAGCGCAGGTCGATCGGGTCGACGACCGCCTGCACGGCGTCGACTGGCAGGGCATTTTCGATGCGAATTCGGACGCTTTCGTAGGCGCCCGGGTCGGGGAAGGTGGTGCCGGTCGGCTCTGGACCTAGCACGTATTCGCCGCTGGCGAGCTTGGCGGCGATGACGGTGTAGCGCTCGACCAGCTCGGCATCGACGTTGTCGGACGCGGGCGCCATGTCCGTGAGCGGGTCGCGCCAGGCGCCGATGGTCTCGATGTTGCGCAGGTTGAGCGAGTCGATGCCGGCGGGATCGACCAGCTCATCGTCGAGGCTCGCGGCGAATGTCGGATCGGCGAGCCAGGTCGCGAGCTCACGCGCGGCGGGCGGGGTGCCATCGGGCGCGGCGTCGGCGGGCAGCCAGGTGACGCTGCCCTCGCAGCGGCCCAGAGGCGGCGGGGCTTGGGCGAAGGCCGTGCCGGCGTAGAGCGAGACGAGGATCGAGCAGGTGACAGCAGCGCGCATTCGGGCCCAACGCGCGGGCGCGCCGTTATAATTCGGGCAGGAGGCGGCCCCAGATGCCAGGAGCGAGCGACGGGAGCGACGAGGCGTATGCTTCGTACCCCGCAGGAGCGAGCGAGCGCTGCGACGCCGCAGATGAGGTCGCATCCTGCCTGAATTCATAGGGGCAACGATGCCTTGGTCGCGAGGTCGCTGACCGCAGCGACCCAGGCCGGGTCGCTGTTGACGCACGGGATCGCGAGCAGCTCGTCGCCACCGGCGGCCTTGAAGTCGGCGCGCGCGCGGATGCCGATCTCTTCCAGGGTCTCGAGGCAATCGGCCGTGAACGATGGCACCATCACCGCGAGGCGCTTGGTGCCGGTCTTCGCGAGCTCGACCAGGAGTTCATCGGTGAACGGCTGGATCCAGGGCGTGCGGCCAAGTCGTGACTGGAACGAGACGCGATAGGCGCCCTTGCGGAGGCCGAGCTTGGCGGCCAATGCGCGGGCGGTGGCGAAGGCCTGGGCGCGATAGCAGAGCGCGTTCTGGATGGTCACCGCGTCGCAGCACGACGGGCTCGCGAGGCAGTGCGCGGCTGGGGTACCGCGGGCCGGGTCGAGGTTCTTCAAGTGCCGCTCAGGCAGGCCGTGGAAGGACATCAAGACCATGTCGGGCGCGAAGTCGGCAAGGCGTTGCCGCGCGACGTCGGCCTGGGCGTTGATGAAGCCCTGCGACTCGAAGAAGTCGCGCACGTGAACGACCGGGATCTTGAGGCCACGCGCGGCCACGAGCTCCCGCACACGCTCGAGCGTGGAGTAGGTCGAAGACGTCGCGTACTGCGGATAGAGGGGCACGACGACGAGCTTGTCGATCGGCTTTGCGAGAACCTGGTCGAGCCCCGCGGCGAGCGACGGGTTGCCGTAGCGCATGCCGAGGCCGACGTGCCAGTCGGGGCCCATGTGGGCTTGTACGGCGGTCGCGAGGTTCCTCGAGTGGACCATCAGCGGCGAGCCCTCGGGGGTCCAGACCTGGGCGTAGGCATGCGCACTCTTCTTCGGGCGCGTGCGCAAGATGATGCCGTGCAGGAGCAGCCAGCGGCCGATGGGGTTGATGTCGATCACGTGCTTGTCCCACAGGAACTCTGCGAGATAGCGGCGCACTTCGGGCACGCGCGGTGCGTCCGGAGTGCCGAGGTTCGTGAGGAGTAGGCCGTTCAACAGGACCGCCGATGCGTTCGGGCAACTTGCCTTGTGCGGTTTGCGCCAAGGCGAGGCGCACATTACGCTCGCGTCGGACCAGGGGGAAGGGGCTGTCCAATGGGTCACGCGAGCAGGGTGTATTACGCTGGCGCCTTCGCATCGATCGTCGCCGCGGGATGTGGCGCGGACGCGACGGGGGCCGCCGATGGCAGCGCTGTCGACGTGCCCGCTGCGCGCGACTCGGTCGATTCGAGCGATGCTCCCGATAGCGCTATCGCTGTGCCCGATGTCGAAGCCGACACGCGTGACACGAGCGTCGCGCCAAGTCGTGGCTGGTTCACGCAGACGATGCCATGGGACGAGTCGGTCGCAGGGCTCGCGCCACATCCGAGCTCGGGCGCGATGATCGAAGCGCTCGCGGAGCGCGGCGGCTGGGGCAACAGCGGCATCTTCCAGGTCGACTTCTCGCTGACCGTGCTCGAGGCGCCGGCCGACGAGCCGCTGCGCCCGTTCGAGCCCAACGGCGACTTCTACGAAGGCGACTGCGACGCGGTCGCGGTGCCTGTCCCAGCCGGTGGCGCGCTCGAAGGCGAGGACGGCTATGCGTGCGAAAGCGACGGCGACTGCCACCTGATAGTCCGCCGCGGCGAGGTGCTCTATGAGATGTGGCGCGCCAACATCGACGCCAGCGGCACCTTCGAAGGCGGCTGCCTGGCGGTCTGGGACCTCGGGCGCAGCTGGCCCAAGACGCTGCGCGGCGAGGGCTGCACGTCCGCCGACGCGGCTGGGCTGCCGATAGCGCCGCTCACGTTCACGGCCGACGAGGTCGCGGCGGGTGAGATCCGCCACGCGATCCGCTTCATCCTGCCGAACCCGCGCATCGCGCATCGCCAGTATGTGCGACCGGCGACGCATGCGACCGGGGCCGCCTCGGCCGATCCCAATGGCATGCCTTACGGCGTGCGCCTGCGCTTGCGCGCCGACTACCCGGTCGCGTCGTTGCCGAGTGAGGGTGCTCGTGTCGTCGCGCGGGCCTTGCAGAGCTACGGGATGATCCTCGCAGATGGCGGACAGATAGCGCTGACGGCGGCCAGCGACAGGGGCGCAACGGCGCGCTGGGAAGGCCTCATCGAGCCGCGCGACCTCGCCGCGCTGGACGTGAGCGACTTCGCCGTGGTCGACATGGGCGAGGTCTTCGACTGGTCCGGAGACTGCGAACGCACGCCCTGAGCCGAGCTTTGTCCGAATCGTCCACAATCACTTCCCGCCTCATGGTCACGCAAGGCACGCCTTCGAACGGCGATTCCGAGGCGTTCATCATCGCGTTCGCGCGCGCGGCGCACTCGGCCGGGACGCCGGCGCATCGGCTCGAGGAGACGGTCGCGGGGCTGTCGACGCGGCTTGGCCTGAACACGGTCACCTACTCGACGCCGACGATGTTGATGCTCGGCTTCGGACCGCTCGAACGGCAACGCACGGTGCTGTTGCGGGTCGAGCCGGCGGACGTGCACCTCGAGCGGCTCGACGACCTCAACCACGTCGCGCGCCTGGTGCTGGCGGGTACGTGGCTGCCCGACGAGGGGGTGCGCGCGCTGGACCGCCTGTCTTTAGCGCCAGCAACCTCCGCCGGGCAGCGGGCCGCGATGCTGGTTCTGGTCTGGCTCCTGTTGTCGGCGACGCTGGCGCGCTTCTTCGGCGGCGGGCTGCTAGAGATTGGCGCCGGTGCCGTGATCGGGGCCTTGATCGGTGCTTTGTCGATCGCGTGGCCGCGCATGACGACGGGCGCGCCGGTGTTCGAGCTGCTCGCGTCGGCGGTGGCGGCGACGGTCGCGACGGGGGCGGCGGCCATCGCGGCGAAGCAGGGTCTGGCGCTGTCGGCGTACGTCGCGATGCTATCGGGGGTCGTCGGGCTCTTACCCGGCTTCACGCTGACGGTCGCGGTGACAGAGCTGGCGTCGCGGCACCTGGCGTCGGGAACGGCGCGCGCGACGGCGGCGGCGTCGACGCTGTTGCAGATGGCGGTCGGGGTGGCGCTCGGGTCGAAGATCGGCGAGGCGATCTTCGGGGCGACGCCAGCGGTCGCGCCGGTGCCGTTGCCTGACTGGACGGAGCTGGCGCTGCTGCCGATCGCGGCGGCGGTCATGGCGGTCTACTCGAACGCGCGTAAGGAACGCCTGTTGGCGATCGTGGTCGTGTCGATCCTCGGTTACTTCGGAGCGCGCTGGGGCGGCTCGGCGTTGGGGCCGGAGCTCGGGGCGGCGGTCGGCGCGTTCGTGGTCGGGCTCGCATCGCGGGTGCACGGGGAACTGTCCGATTGCCCGCAGCTCGTGACGTTGGTGCCGGCGACGCTGATGTTGGTACCGGGGTCGTTCGGCTTTCACAGCGTGTCGTTGTTCCTCGGGTCGGACGTGACCAGCGGGATCGAAGCCGCGTTGCGCATGTTGTTGATCGCGATGGCTATTTCCGCGGGTCTGCTGGTGGCCCAAGCGATCGGGCGACCACGTCGGGCGCTGTGACACGCGGCCTCGATTTTGTGGCCGATGTGCCCTACCTTGAGCCGATGCAGACCCGACTCGTACTCACTGTCATCGGAACCGATCGTCCGGGCCTCGTCGACCGCCTGTCCGCCGCTATCGCTGGCGCCGAGGGTTCTTGGCAGAAGAGCCGGATGGCGCGCCTGGCAGGCCACTTCGCGGGCATCGTCGAGGTCGCCGTCGAGCCCGAGCGCAAGGACGACCTGATGCGCGCGCTGAAGGCGCTGCCCGACCTGTCGGTCGAGGTGACCGAGACGACGACGACGCCCGCGCCGAACCCGCCACGGATCGCGCGGCTGGCGTTCGTGGGCGGCGATCGGCCGGGCCTGGTGCAGGCGATCTCGCGCGTGCTGGCGCGGACCGGGGCGAACGTCGACGATCTGGAAACGCACACTTTCCCGTCGCCGATGTCGGGCGTACCGCTGTTCGAGGCCGAGGCGGAGGTGCATCTGCCGGACGGCCTCGGAATCGATGAGCTGCGGACCGAACTCGAGGCGGTGGCCCGCGACCTGATGGTCGATGTTCAGCTCATCGAAGAGTAGCCGTGAGTCCCCTGGCGTGATCTGGCACCCAAAGAACTGGTAGGTATCCCAACGATGGCAACCGACTTCTCGACCCGACCCAAGCCTCCGGTACTCAAGCGCTTCGCGAACCTCGAGATTGACGGGGTCGACAAGCCAGAGAGGCGGGCACCCGAAGCACCGGTTCAGGTGTCCCGCCGGGCCGCGAAGATGCCGAGCGCGCCGCGGCCGCCTATTCGGGCAGAGCCGGCGGCACCGCGGCAGGATGCGGACCTGCGCGACTTCGAGCTCCTGGCGGAAGATCTCAACGCGAACGCGCGTGCGGCGCAGGAGCAGCCGGCCCGGTCGGGCCCGCGCCCGCGCTTCACGATGCCGATGACCGACTCGCCCGCGGGTCGGGCGCGTGACGAGCAGGCAACGGAGCTGTCGCGGCTGCGACCGCCCGACCCACCGCGGCGCCAGATGATCACGGACACGGTGGCAGTGCGTCAGCCGGTGCAGGCACGGCCGATGCCCGCACCAGTGCAGGCACGGCAGCCGATGCCGCCGCCGGGGCGCAGCGGGGGTATGACGACCTCGCAGGTGTCGCTCAACATGCGCTTGTGGGAACAGGAGCGGGCGCCCGGTCTGGCTGCGCCTTCCGCTGGGCGAGCGCCGCCCGTCCGTGGGCTGCAGCGCGACGAGCTCGATATGCTCGAGGGCATGACCCCGGGCGTCGTCACGATGGAGATGGACCTCCGAGACGGGCGCTATGAGCCGCGCGCCCAGCGGCACAGCCCCACTCCGATCGAGCTGACCCCAATGGCCGCGCGCCAGATCATGTTGATGTCGTGGGAGGCCGGGGTGCCGGGCAGCGCCCTGCGCATTCTCACGAGTAGTGTGGGTGGCCTCGGGCATCCGGAGATCGACTTCGCGTTTGACGAGCACCTCAAGGCGGACGACGTGGTTTTCGAGAGCCACGGGGTGACGGTCGTCGTCGACCCGGCCAGCCTCCGTTGGGTCGTCGGCCGTCGCATCAACTGGCATGACGTGCCCGGTTCCGAAGGCTTCCGGGTCATCTGAGTTTGCTTGCGCGCAGCCTGAGTCGTCCTCCCTGTAGTCGCGCCGTCGGCGCTGAGTTCGAGGTATCGCAACACGGGTTGACCCAACAGCTCGCGTCCGCCGCGACGAAGGCGCCAGCTCAATGAACGAGCGCGGCGTCTCTTTGTCGCGGGTGAAGCCCTGGCTTTGGGGCACGGTGGCATCGCGATGGTGTCGCGTGCAACTGGGTATGCGTGTCGAACGATCGGTATCCACGAACTGCGTGAGCAAGAAGCGGGTCGTGCGCCCTGGTGGGACAAGACGCGCTCACGACGACCAGCCGGTGGCCGCCGGAAGATGACCGTCAAGGACGAGGGGTTGCTTCCTGCGCTGCGCAAGTTGGTGGAAGGCGCGACACGTGGCGACCTCGGCGCCCAAAAGGCAGCCAGTGTCACGCTCCTGGGAGATGGCGCTGCCTGGATCTGGGGTCGCGCCGAAGAACTGCGTCAGGCCCTGGACATTCCTCGTGAGCAGTTCACCGAGATCGTCGACTATTACCACGCCGTTGAACACCTCACGGAAATCGCCGACTTCGCCAAACCTTGGAACGGAACCAAGCGCATAATGTGGTTGGCCAAAGCCAAGGATCACCTTAGCAACGGCAGCATCGAGGCCCTCGTCGCACACATCGACGAACTCGCGACGGACCGACAATCTCCAGATATCGAAAGCGCCATAGACTACTTCGTCAAAAATGAAGCTCGCATGCGCTACAAGCGCTTCAAGCAAGCCGGACTCCCCATCGGGAGTGGCGCCGTCGAGTCCGGTGTTCGCCGCTTCCTGAATCAGCGACTCAAGGGAAACAGTATCTATTGGCTCGAGGATCACGCTGAGGCAGTGCTCCACCTCAGAGCCCAACTCCGAGCGCGGACGATGAGGCGGGCATCCTGCTCCTTCAGGCCCAACGCGCGTTGGATGTCGGGCACGATGCGCGTAATCAGGCGGCGCTTGAAGAAGACGTTTGCGACATGCACGTCGCACGCGCCCTTCGAGGTCTACGCCACCCGCTGCAACGGCCTCGAAAGCTAACGGAATCGTCAGCTCCGCCTTGTAGAGGTCAGCGATATCGTAGACGAAAGCGAGCTGCTGATAGGGAACTCGAGACGATGGCGCGCGCGAGGGCCATCATGACCGAGGCGGCGCAGGTGCATGTACGGCGCGGGCACGAGTGCCGCGAGGCGCCGACAGTGCGTGCTCGGAGCGACCACGCTGCACGAGCGTTATGACGACGCCGCCGACCGACGCGACGAGGAGCGCGATGCCCTCGCCGAGATCGCCGACGATCAGATAAGTGCCGCCCGCGCCGAGCAACAGCAACCCCCAGCCAGCGCCGAGCCTATCTGCGCGCGTCCTCGAATGTCGGCTCGCACGTAGGGAGGACGGCACATCTGGCCAGGTGTCAGGTCAAACACCCTGTCTCGCGCGACACGGGCCCGCCGCGTTCAGCGGGCGGCGGTCGGCTTCTCGAACTCGGGCGGCAGGCCGGTGAACACGTCGTACGGGGCCAGGCCCATCCACGGGTCGTCGAGCGGTGTGAGGAACGCCTGCGCGTAGATGTCGTTGGTCACGGCGGCGAGCTGGTCGCCCGCGAGGCGCTCGGGCTGGGCGAGCAAGATCCCAAGGATGTGCGTCTTCAGGACCAGCTCGTTCTGGACCTCGTCTTTGGCGAGCGTGCCCTCGACCGGGTTCACCTGGCGCAGCACCGGCATCTCGACCCGCGACTTGGTCACCGCCAGCGGCATCGCCATGACCGCTGGCACGAACGGCAGGTTCGGCATCATCGCGCCGACCAGGCGCAGCGCCGGGGCGGAGATGTCGATTGGGCCCTTGAGGGCCGCGAGGCGGTTCAGCGCGCTGTCGTCGGTGGCGGCCGTCAGTGCCGATTCGTCCTTGGTGACGCGCACGCCGATACGCGCGAGCGCGAGACGCCAGGCGGTCAGGCGGGCATTGCGGTCGGCGTCGAGGTAGGCCGCGATGTACGCCGGCCGCTGGGCGCGGGGCAGGGCTGCGACCTCGTTGGTGACGGTCGCGGCGCTGCGCAGCCAGCTCGCGAAGGTGGCGGGGCCGACCATGCCGGGCATCACCTCGGTGATGTCGCCGTCGGCGGTCAGCGCGTAGTGCAGGCTGTTGCCGGTGATGGTGCGGGTCAGAACGCGGCCGCCGCCGAAGTCGATCGTGACCTTGGGCACGTCGTGAACCGACTCCCAGTGCAGAATCCAGCCGTCGTGGAGGAGCTGGGCGATGGCCGGATCGGGATACAGGATCGTGCGGAAGAAGCGGCTATTGGCGCACGAGAAATCGGAGTCGAGCTGGCCCAACATGCGCATCGACAGGATCGGCTTGTGCTGGCGCTTGGCCTCGGCCTTGGCCGCCTCGAGATCGGTGTACCAATAGAGGCCCGACTCCGATGCATATCGTTGGCGCGAGACGGCGTCGACCAGCGCCTCCCAGGCCCTGACCTGCGGGGTCTGAGCGCCGACGAAGAGTGGCGGCACCGAGGACAGCTCGCGCCGCAGCTTCACGAGCTGGTCGAGGCCCGGCTGGCCGAGCGCGCGCAGCTTGGTGACCGCTTCGTGGTCGCCCTCGATGGCGGCCATCGCGAGCGCGGGCACGTCGTCGCGCGTTGGAGGTGAGGTGATGAGACCGAGCAGGGTGAGTGTGAGCAGCGCGAACATTGTGACCTCCCGAGGTGCGGTTGCGTGAGGTCCGAAGGTACGTTCGCGCGGCGTGGTCGCCGGTAAAGCTGCAGTAAAGAGGTTTGCGGCTTGCTCGGATGGCCGTCACGCCTCTATAGGCGTGGGCATGCGCTGGCTATTGCTTACAACTTTTTTCGTGGTCACCGGGTGTCAGGAAGCGACCGGCGGCAATCCAGACGCGACTGCGGGCACGGACATCACGCCCGATGTGGTGGGCCAGCTCTGCGAGGCCAACGCCGACTGCTCCGACGCGGTTTGTGAGCGCGCGTCCCAGCGCTGCGTCGCCTGTCGCGTGGCCGCTGACTGTGGTCGCGGTGGGACCTGCGCAGCGGGTCAGTGCACGGCCGCGACCACCTGCGGGAGCGACCTCGACTGCACCAGCGCGGGCCAGGTCTGCGGGCCGTCAAGCGAGTGCGTGCGCTGCGCCGTCGCCGCTGATTGCGGCCCCGGTAAGGGCTGCGTGCAAGGCGCCTGCGTGGTCGCGAATGCGTGCGACTCGAGCCTCGACTGCACCGCGACACATCAGGTGTGCGGCGCGGTGCTGGCACCCGAGTGGCCCGAGGCCGTCACGCGTGCCTGCAAGGACTGTGATGGCGACGCCGACTGTGGCGCCGGCGATCGCTGCGATGACGGGCTGTGCATCGCGGTGTGCCGTGCGGCTGGTGCGGTCTGCGGCGACATCGACCAGGCGGACGGGACGTCTATCGCGTGTGGCGCCTGCGCGGGCTATTGCTCCGGCAAGCAGCGGGTGTGTGCCAGCACGACGCCGATCGACGTGGAGCTGCGGCCGAGCGTGTTCGCCGATGGTGGCGAGCATTTCTACGGCGTCGATGCACGTGTGCGCGAGCGGGTGTTGGTCGGCGATAAGCGCACGAACACCATCGCGACGCTGTTCGAGCTGCCGATCGGCGTGAAGCCGGGCTCGTCGGACGAGCCGCTCAATGCCGTCGTCGCGGCCGAGATCGCAGCGGATGACCCGGGCACGCTGTACGTGCTGACCGACCATCGTACGCTGTGGCAAGTGCCGCTCGCGAACCCGGCGGCGCGCACGACGCTGCTCGAGCCAACGAGCGACATCGAGGCATGCTTCTGGCTCGCGGTCGTCGGGCGCCTGTACGCCGGTGGCTGCTTCACCGGCGCCTTCTTCGGGTCGCTCGACGGTGGCGGCACCGCCAAGAACACCGATGTCACCTACGCCGGTGCGATCGTCGGCCAGCGCTTGTTCGTGACCCAGAGCAACACCCTCAACGAGCTGTCGCGCGCCGGCCTGCTGACGGAACTCTACTCGACCCCGCTGGCGATAAGCGGGCTTGTCGCCCACGATGGCTGGCTCTACTTCAGCGTCTCCGAGTCGCCGCCGAGCCTCGCGCTCCACCGGATGCGCGTCCCCGCTGGCGGCGGCGAGCTCGGTCAGGCCGAGCGCCTCGGCGGCAAGCTATTGCGGATCATTTCTGTGAGCCCGGTCGGCTTCTTCGGGCGCGTGTGCGACGGCGAGTGCAGCTACGCGTTGATCGATCCGGTCACGCTGCGCCCGTCCCTGCTCGGCGATAACTTCGACTGGGGACGTTCAACCCACACGCCGGTCGGCATCTACCGCGACGCGGGCGGCACGCTGCGTATGATCCTGGGCCAGGAGCTGCTCGGCTTTCCCTACTGAGGCCACGGCATGCGCATCAATGGCAGCGGCGCGAGGGGCAGCCGCAGCGCGGGTGGCGACTGGAGCTTCGATGCGCTCGATCCTACGACGGCATGGACACCAGTCGCGCGACCCTCATTACCCGGCAAGCTGTCGCAGCCGTCCGAATGGTAGCGACCTGGCGAGAATGAGGGGTCAGCCACGACTCCTCACTCGCAGTCGTTGGCGGCCCCCGGCGTGCCCAGGTCGCCGCCTGACATCGCGGTCCTGGCGACACACCAATCCGCGGGCGCGTCGTTGTGGCCGAGCGTCAGCGCTTGGGACCTCAAGCTCAGCGACTTGCCGTTGGGGACGGTCCAGCCCGCGCCATAGGCGACCTGGTCGATCTCGATTCCGTTCATCACGAGTCGAATCGAGTCGGCCGTGTTGGTCAGGTCCAAGCCGCCCGCACCCCATCCGAAGAGGACGGGTGCCCCGCCGTTGACAGCGGGATCGGCCTTGCGGGCGAAGACCGCGTAGCGCCCCGGTCCCACCTGGACAGTCGCCGTAACGGTGAACGAGTCGTTGCCGCTCTCGACCACAAGGCCCTTCAGCGCCAGCGTGGCACTCGTCCGATTCTGCACCTCGAACCACTCGCCGTTCGCATCGCTCACGGCGTCGGGGTTCGCCATGAGCTCGCTCACCACGAGCTCGCCGGCCGCCGCCGGTGCGCGTGTCGGCGGGCCCGCTCCGATGTCGCAACCGTCCGCCCGCAGGACCCCGGATGGGTCAGCGCCGCTGCCGCCGCAATTGTACCCCTGGGCCCCGGCCCAGCCGCACCCGTCCGTGCACACCGTCTGCTCCAGCTGGCCGTCCTGGCACCACACCGCCATCTCCGGTCCAAAGCAGCACCCTTCGAAGGTGATCCCAACGCAGCGGTCAGCGACGCACTGGCCGGCCGCACAGATATCGCCTCCGGAGCACGCGCCGCACGATACGCCGCAGGCCCAGCCGCACTCGCGGCCGGCACAGGTGTCGTCGCAGGGCTCGCCCGGGCACTGCCCGAAGTCGCCGCCGTCGGGCGGGTTGGTGAACAGGCTGCAGCCCGCCTGTCCGGAGTCCTTCGTGCACACGCCGCCAGTGGCCGCGCAGTCCAGTCGCACGAGCTCGCCCGCGTTGCACACGAACAGCGCCTGGTCGCGCGCGCAGCAACCGTCGACGGTCACGGCGCCACACGGATCGCCCTCGCCCCGGCAGGTCCCAGCGACGCACACCTCGGTTGCGCCGCAACCGCACGCTGCGCCGCAGCCATCGTCGGCGCCGCACGCCTTGCCAATGCAGCTCGGGACGCACGCGCCGGGCTGGCAGCGACCCGCCGTGCATGTCTCGCTTGCGCCGCACGTGCCGCACGCACCGCCGCATCCATTGTCGCCGCACACCTTGCCGGTGCAGTCGGGGGCGCACGTCGTGACGCACTGACCGCTCTGGCAGACGCCCGCGCACGGGCCGCAGCTGCCGCCGCAGCCGTCGTCGCCGCAGGACTTGCCGGTGCAGTCTGGCGCACACGTCGTGACGCACTGACCGCTCTGGCAGACGCCCGCGCATGCGCCGCAGCTGCCGCCGCAGCCATCGTCGCCGCACGCCTTGCCGGTGCAGTCCGGGGCGCAGGTCGTCACGCACTGACCGCTCTGGCAGACGCCTGCCGCGCATGTGCCGCAGCTACCGCCGCAGCCATCGTCGCCGCAAGACCTGGAAACGCAATCGACCTGGCACGGCGCCGTGCACGTGCCGGCCGTGCAGGTCTCGCCGACGTCGCAGACAGCAATGCCGCACAATATCGGGCAGGCGCCGCAATCGCCCTGGCAATTGGCGCACGATTCTCCGGCCTCGCAGGTGCCGTCGCCGCAGTCTGCGAGATCGCAGAAGCCGCAGTCACCGGGACAGCCCTGGCAGGTCTCACCCGCGCCGCACGAGCCATCGCCGCAGGCCGCGGTCGGGCACGTGCCGCAGTCGTTCGAACAGGTGGCGCACAGCTCATCGCCGTCGCAGGCCCCGTTGCCGCAGTAGGCGACGTTGCACGCGCCACAGTCCGAACCGCACGTCGCGCACGTCTCCGCGCCGTTGCAGGCGAGGTCACCGCAGCGCGGCACGCCGGGCGCGACCCCGCTGCCCGGACTGCCGCAGGCGCCAGCCATGACCAGGGCGAAGAGGACGACGAGGCGCGACACTCTAGCGGCGGCAATCATGGCGACACCGGGGTGCCCGGCTTCGTGCAGAGCTTCCATTGGTCGGCCACGCAATAGGGTCCACCTTGACCGTTCTTGTCCTGGATCTGGAGGCACGTCACGTTGTCCAGCCCGCAGCTCTCGCCGAGCGCCGGAGTCCCCGCGATCTCGTCGCAGCGGACGAGGCAGACGCACTCGCCGGTACCAAACTCGAGCCAATGGCCCTTCGAGCAGTTGGTCGGCGGGATAGCGTCGCAGGCGTGGAAGGCGGTCGTGTCGTTGCCCACGAAGAACGTCGTGCCGGTGCTGAAGTCGTCGTAGCAGGCGGGCCCGGCCTGGCAGTCGGCGGGGCAGGTGGCTTCCGTCTCGCCGACGTCGCAGGCGCCGTTGCCGCAAGGGTTCACCGCTGGGCAGTCGCCCGGACAGTTCGCGTGGGTCTCGCCCGCGCCGCAGGTCCCGTTGCCGCAAGGGTTCACCGCTGGGCAGTCGCCCGGACAGTTCGCGTGGGTCTCGCCCGCGCCGCAGGTCCCGTTGCCGCACGTCTCGCTGGGGCACACGCCGCAGTCTCCGGCGCATGATGCGCAGGTCTCGCCCGCGCCGCAGGTCCCGTTGCCGCACGTCTCGCTGGGGCACACGCCGCAGTCTCCGGCGCACGATGCGCAGGTCTCGCCCGCGCCGCAGGTCCCGTTGCCGCACGTCTCGCTGGGGCACACGCCGCAGTCGCCGGCGCACGATGCGCATGTTTCGCCGCCGCCGCAGGTCCCGTTGCCGCAGGTCTCCGGGCACGGACCGCAGTCGTCAGGGCAGCTGGTACATGTCTCGGAGCCGCCGCACGCATCATCGCCGCACGACCCGCCGCACGAGCCGCAGTCCGTCGGGCACAACTGACAGCTCTCGATGCCGTTGCAGGCCCCGTCCCCGCACCCGGGGATGGTCGGGCACGCGCCGCAGTCCGCGGGGCACGCGGCGCAGTCCTCGGACGCGTCGCACGCGGCGTCGCCGCAGCTCGACACGGCCGGGCATTCGCCGCAGTCGCCGCCACAGTTGGCGCAGGTCTCGGGCACGACGCAGCGCCCGTCGCCGCAGCCCGGCAGGTTGCAGCGGCCGCAGTCGCGCGCGCACGTGAGGCACGTCTCGCTGCCGTTGCAGGCCGCGTCGCCGCAGCGCGGCGTGTTGCACCCGCCGCAGTCACCCGCACAGGTCGCGCACGTCTCGCCGGCCTCACAGACTGCGTTGCCGCATTGCGCGGCGGCCCCAGAGCCCGGGCCGGAATCGCAACCTGCCGCCACGACCCAGCACAGTAAAACGCTTGCAAGCCGCCTTTGCGACGGTGCCCGCACACTCATTCCTTCGATGATCATCCGGCGCGTGTACCACTTCGCGCTCGTGGTTGTCCTGCCCAGAATCTCGCATGTGGAAGCGGACAACATGTCCGACGCCGAGCAGGACCTTCACGATATCGTCTTGAACTTCGTGGACATCTTCCGCTCGGCGAAGGTCGAGGTCGCCGACCGGAAACGTGATGCGTGCCCAACGGTGCCTCCGCGCTCGCCGCGGTCGCCTACTTCAAGCCCATGTCGACGAGGAACGGGTTCGTCCCGAGCGCCGCTTCGATGCGGTTGATGATCCCGTCATGGTCCTCGTCGGCCTCCGGATCGAGGCACACGCCCCCGGCGCAAAGTCCCGACTCTCACTGCGTGTCGGTTGCGCACGTCGCCCCGAGCGGCCGCTTCGGATCGTCTCCGCACGCGCCGACCGCAGGTGGTCATCGCGGTTGTGCGCCAGCACATTGAACACCGCATGACGATAGGCGGCGGCGACCTCGGGCTCGGAGCGCGTCACGTGCCGGGTGAGGCGCAGGAGATCATGGTAGTCGGCGGCGATGGCCTGCTCTGGCACGACGGCGAGAATGCCAGCGGCGCTGAGCACATGCCCGCGACCGGCGTCGTTGCGGTCGAAGCGGCGGCTCGCGAAATAGGCGCCGCGACTGGTCTTGATGAGCCACGGTTCGGCCACGTCGAGGCCGGCCGCAATGGCCATGCGGGCGTAGGCAAATTCGAGGCGACCGATGTCCTCAGGGTCGGCTTGTCGTGCTCGGAACTTGATGAGCCAGCCCGTCTCGCCGGGCCGCAGTGAGGCGGCGCCGGAGCGGATGCGACCTTCACCGTCGACTGCAATCCAGGCCTTCGGGCGCGAGCCGCCGGCACTACCGCCAAGGCGCGCGAGCTCGACGAGGAGTTCGGTGTTTTCGCCGGCAAGGGTCAGGTCGGCGTCGGCCGCAATCCGATCGAGGTCGAGTGGTTCACGCGAATCGGCCCCGAGCGAGAACTGCGGCGCATAGACGAGTGCGCCGATGCCACGGTCGCCGACGACGGCGAGGCGATCGATCCCGGCGAGCTGTGCGACTGGTACGGTTGTGGCGCGTGACCGCAAACGCGATCGCCGAGCAACGCCCAGGCCGACGCGTCGCCGCCCCCGCAAGTCGCTCAGGCCGCGACTTTCGCAGGTTCTGGCACGCTGCCAGCCTGGCGACGATCCCGGAGCGTTTGACCTGGTCATGGTCTTCTCGATTCGTGGTGTGTCCCCACTGATCCCCCGGGGTCGTGCCGACCGTGAATCCGGCCTACACCATCGCGGCGATGGCCGAACGGTGTCTGGATGAAATCATCGCGCGCGATGGACGGGGCTACGAGAGCCGCGCTGCTGAACAAGGGCGATGAGCGGTTGGCCGAGCTCGATGACCTGTGAGCCCCACGAACTCGGGTTGTACGGTCGCCGTCGACCATTGCGTTCCCGGCAGCGTCAGGCGCTGCTGACGCACGCCACGAGGGGTTGGTTCGCACCCGGCATGATGCGAGCCCGCGAGCGCATCGACCTGCGGATCCATGGCAGCTTCCGGTCGCTCGACCGGTCGGCTTGGTCAGCCCGCCAAGACACACGCGCAGCGGCCGCTCAGGTCATATTGATCGCGCCGTCGCTTACGATGGCCGCGAGGGCCCCGCCCTTGAAGATGTAGCCGACCTCGGTGTCGCCCGCGTAGAAGCGGATCCAGTTGTAGGTCGCGGCGCTGGTCGCGACGGAGGACAACCACACGCGCCCCTCGTCGACGTACTCATCAAGCGCCTGCTTGAGGCTGGTCGCATCGCTCACACCCTCCTGGGCAATGCCGGCCATGATCTGCGAGCCGACCGCCTTGGGCATCCCCTTCTCGCCGACGAAGGTCCCCAGCTCCGATATCTTGATCGCCGGGTTGGCTCGCAGCTCCTCGGTGGTCTCACCGAGCGGCGATCCGCCGGCGGCCGGAGCCTCCTGCTTGCCGGGCTCGAGCGACTTCGCCTGAACGTCGAAGCCCGCGCCGGCGAGGTCGCGCACCTTCGACTTGGCGCCCGCGGCGCCCTTCGCGTCGGGTTCGGTCTGGGCGTTTTGGGAGGCTTGGACCGGCTTCTTGTCTGCGCGCTGCTGCATGGCTCTTCTCTCGCTGGAGCGCGCCCCGACTCCGGGGTGAAGTCGGCTGCGGGCTCGAGGCCACGTCACGATAGTCGAAGGTCAGCGCCACTCACAGCTCTTCCCGCTCAGCGGCCGCAAATGCGAGGGGGCATCGCGACGCTCGCGGCTCGATACCCGGATCCGGCGATCTCGCCGACGAGGTCATCGTCGTCGGCGCGCACATCGATCACCTGGGCCGCTACGGCGGGGAGGGAAGCGCCCTGGTGGTCGGCGCCAACGACGATGCGAGCGGCATCCTGGCACTCCGGATCGCGCGCGGCCAAGGATGACTTCCCGAGACCTAACAGGCCGCCTATCCGGGGCAACCCTGCGCGAGCCAGGACTGACCGAACGAGGAACAGCGGGTGAAGGTCGTCACGCGCGCCGACCCGATCCTGAGACAG
>Ga0335397_10003702_pt1 | contig 20350 bp, 18 predicted proteins | sample MAT04_FD_205740 | JGI IMG/M metagenome (GOLD analysis project Ga0335397, IMG submission 205740) | Freshwater microbial communities from Lake Fryxell liftoff mats and glacier meltwater in Antarctica - MAT-04 (spades assembly) (version 2) ... | reverse complement strand
GCCACATAGGGCGACTCCCACGGTGGCCGATAGCTAAAGGTGCGCACGTATTCCAGCGTATTGGCTTGTTCGTCGACCGTCCATTCCTGCCCAATCTCCGGGTGCGCGGCTTGCCAGCCCTTGCTCCAGTCGCTCTGGCTGCTGAAGAGCGCGTAGGAGAGATCGGTAAAGTCGACCAACTGCCCCTCGGCATCGGGGCCGTCACCCTTGCCATCCACGCCATGACAATTCGCACAACTCGCGTCATAGAGCGCCTTGCCGGCGACGACTTCTGATTCCTTGGTGTGCAAGCTCCAAGCAAAGGCGACGGCGTTCCAGATCTCGGCGTCATCCATGCGGTTGCTCCACGGCGGCATCATCTTCTCCAACCGACCAAACTTGGTCGTATGAAAAAGCTGGGCAGGGCTAAGATCGCGCACGGCAACGGCGTCAGCAAAAGCCGTCGGCGGTCCGCTCAAATCTTTCGCGGTCGGGCCGTTGCCAAGACCTTCGGCGCCATGACAGGGTGCGCAATTCTGCTGGTAGAGCGCGCTTCCCAGCAGGGCCAGCGGTGGGGCAGCCGGCAGTGTCACCCGCGCCGGATCATACGGCGGCGATTCGCGCGGCGGCTGGTCTTGCGCAAGAACGGCCGCCGCCGAGCCAAACAACGCGGCCGCTGCCACGCTCAACAGCAGTAGAACGATCAGGGTGAAGAGAACGCGGGCGCGCAGTTGGGAAAAACGATTCAGGTGCATGATAAGGAGTTCACGGATTGTGAATAGCGGTGGCAAATGACATAGAGACGCGGGAGATACGGATCGTTTGATCCGTATCTCCCGCGTCTCTATGTTCAGTTATTTCTGTGCCTTGGCAAATACTTCTTCCGGTTCTTCTTCGTAGCGGCTCGGGCACTTCAGCAGCAAAGTCTCAGCCTTGAAGGAACCGTCGGCCAAGAGTTCGCCTTCGACAATGGCCGAGGCGGCACGCTGGAAATTATCGGGGCGCGGGCCAAAAAATACGATCGGAAGCTGTGCGCTGCTTTTTTCGTCGGCAATCGCAAAGCGCAGCGTAATTTCCTGTGCGTTCCAATCCTCACTATCGTTGACCACGGCGCCATTGACGCGCACACGCTGGCCAACTAACTCAGGCCCAGCATTGCGAATCTCGTCGACGGTCATATAGTAAGCGCCCGTCGACATCGTCGCCTGCACCATCAATGCGATTACAATCGCAATCAGCACAAGACCGCCGATGACAAACTTGAGGTTGACGCGGCCAGAACGCCGCATTGCCAGTTCAGAGGGGATCGCTTGGGCTTGATTGGCCATCTGTGCCATAATCAATCCTGTTTCTTGTTAGGTAACATTGATAACTACCACGTGAACGTTAGCGAAAGTAACAAACTAGCGACAGTATAGCGCAGAATTGGGGAAACGTCAATCCGATGAATGTTGAACAATTGGTCACCTATTTTCGTGAGCACCTGGCTGATATGCTCGACGTCATCCACCTTTTGGTGGAACAGGAAACGCCGAGCACCGACAAGTCCCGTCTCGATCTGTTTGCCGCCCTGCTCGCCGAACGCATGGCGGGGGCTGGGGCCGCTGTCACGCTCGTCCCCACCGCTCTGCACGGCAACCACCTGCGCGTCTGTCTTCAGCCACACCATCCCGCCGGCAGCACCAGTCAGCCAGGCCTTGTCCTCTGTCACTACGACACGGTGTGGCCTGTTGGCGCCGTGGCCACCCATCCGTTTCGGATTGAGGACGGCAAAGCCACCGGCCCGGGCATCTTCGATATGCAGACGAGCCTGGTGCTGGTCGAGTTTGCCCTGCGCGCCGTGCGCGATCTAGATCTGGTTCTGCCCCGGCCAGTCACCATTCTGATTACCTCCGACGAGGAAATCGGCAGCGGTGAATCACGCGGGTTGATTGAGGAAACGGCGCAAAAGGCCGCGTACGTTCTGGTGATGGAGTCCCCGCTGCCCGGCGGCGTGCTCAAGACGGCGCGCAAAGGAACGGGAACCTTCACGATCGAGACCGTCGGCAAGGCCGCGCACGCCGGCGTCGACCCCGACAAAGGCATCAACGCTATCGAAGAGATGGCGCATCAAGTGCTGGCAGCCCACGATCTGGCCGACCGTACGGCGGGCACAACGATCAGCGTGGGCCGGGTCGAAGGCGGCACGGCGACGAATGTGATCCCCGCGCGCTGCACCGCTCAGGTCGATGTGCGTGCCTGGACGCAGGCCGAGGCGGACCGCATAACACAGGCGATGGGCGCGCTGCAGCCGGTGGCTCCCGGCGCCCAGGTGAACATCACCGGCGGTTGGAATCGTCCGCCGCTCGAGTTGTCGGCGACCCACGCGCTGTTTGAGCGTGTGCGTGAAATCGGCAAGGCGCTGGGATTAGATCTGCATGACGGCAGCACCGGCGGTGGCAGCGATGGCAACTTCACGGGTGCACTGGGTGTACCCACGCTCGATGGGCTCGGCGTGCCGGGTGACGGGGCGCACGCCGACCATGAACACATCTTGATCGACGAAATCCCGGCGCGTGCGGCCTTGTTGGTGGCCATGTGGATGGAGCTATGAGGCGCGTCTGTCCCTCTCAATGCCTGACACATGTCCCTTGACGTGGCCCGTTCGCGTGTCAGAATGAAGTCGGTCGAAAATAAATGTCACTGAAGACATCTACAAAGGAGCGAACCCGTGAAAAAAAACGAGACCACCCTAGAACTCCCTGCTGATCTGTACCAACGCCTGACATCCCTGGCCAGTGCCGAACAGATCGCCGTCCCCACCTTGCTTGAGCGAATGGTAGCATCGCACCGAACCCCCCGCCCGGTTCTCAGCCGGCCACTGCCCGGCGGCACGATTCTGGGCGAGGCTGTCGCGCACGAGGAGATCCATGTCTGGGACCGCACGCACGACAACGCGTTTCCGGCCTACATGGGCGATTACGCCGACTGACCCCGATTTCAAACGCTTGACACCTCACCAACAACAAACCGCCAGGAAGGGGCAGCGCTGCCCCTTCCTGGCGGTTTGTTGTTGCTCGACAACCGCGAACTGCCGTCAGTTCCTCTCCATCGCCACATCGAGCTCATACGGATCCCCGGTGTCAGCCGGGATCTCATAGGCATCCAACTCGATCGCTTTGAAGTCGTCGTGGATGACCACGATGCCGTACGCCGCGCCAGGCGTCACCTTGTTGTCGAGTTGGAACGTACCGCCGCGTGCACTTGTCCCGCTGGCATGCACCATGCTCTCATCAAACTCGGCGTTGGCCCACTCATCGACCGTGATACCCGGGGTCAGGAATACAACCAGTGCGCCCGAAATGGTCTTGCGCACATTGTCGGCGTCGTGCACCAGGCCGATCGCGTTGACCGCTTTTGCCTCGTCCTCACGCTGACCACGCGTCGCAATCGTGAAATCACCGCGCTGCGCTACCTTATCGCCAAGATCGAGTTCCAGCGTGAACTGGCCCTCGGGCAGCCCATCCGGATGGCTGATGCTCACCCAAGTCGAGGTCACATCGCCGCCGGACCATGTCTGGTCCTCTTTGAGCACTTCCTCGCCATCCAACAGCCAGCGCGTCCGCCACTGCTCGCCCTCCTGCAACCCAGTCACCGCAAAGAACGCATAGATCGCATTCGCCTCGACAAAGGTGTTGCCGGCGTCGACCGCATCGCCGCTGTCGTTCACCCCCGACGCAAAGGTGATCGGGCCGAAACTGCCCTTGGACGTCGTGCTTACGCTCGGCAAGACCAACGGCCCGCCAATCTCCTGGCCGTCGGCGCTCTTGCCGCCGCCTTGGCTAAGCACGGCCCGATCCAAAAATTCGAGCGCAATCGTACCCGGGCGGATCAGGCTGATCTTGCCCGCCACATCTGCTTGCGAATAACCAGCAGTGGGCACGCCGACAAAGTCGCCCTTCTGGTCAATCGCCAGACCGCCCGAATTGCCTGGGTTGACTTGGGCATCGGTCTTGATCCACTCGTAAACCTGATCCTTGTTTTCGTCGAGGAACCCGGAAACCACGCCGTTGGTAAAGGTCACGGTCGAGCCACCCAAACTGGGAAAGCCAATGACCGCCAATGGGTCGCCGGGCAGCAGATCCTCGCTGTTGCCGCGGTCGACGGCAATCAGCCCAAGATTCTTGGGGAGCGGCGCATCGTCCGCCAAACTCACGATCTTGAGCACCGCCAAATCGTCGTCTGGCGAACCCTGGATCAGTTGGGCCTTATACCGGATGACCGGCGCACCTTTGAGATCCGTTGGAGTGACGGCAATGTAGGCAATCCCGTCTTTGTTGAAAAGCGCGCGCGTGTCGGTATCTCCCATCACGTGAAAATTGGTCAGGATGATGCCGCGTTCAGCGTCCAAGACAGTGCCGCTGCCGGTGTCAAAGAGGTCGCCATTGTCGTCAGGCACCAAGATCTCCACCGTTGCCTGCAGGGCCTGCTTGACGACCGTTCGATCCCATTGCTGTGCCATGGCCGGCGCGGCGCCCAGCAGCGCGGTGACCACCACCAGAGACACAATCCACTTCAACCAGCGCCAGCCGTGTGCGGGCCGCGCCGGCAACCGCGTGCCTTGAATTGTCTTCATCACTTGTCTCCTTCCGGCTGACTGCCGGACTGGCTGTCACCCTGCAACGACCCTTGGCGGGCGCCCGCGGCGCCGGCATCCGGCGCCGGCGTGGCCAGATCAAGGGCGCTCGACTCCGGCAACGGGGTCAGTTTCATGCTGTTCGTCACAATCTGGAAATCGCGGCGCGCGGCATCCCATGCGCTGGCGTCGGCCGCGAGCGTCACGATGAGGAATTGGCCCCCGTCCAGAAACATAATGTCCTGCGCCTCAACCACCACGGGCAGACCCGTGGCGCCGGCGTCGAAGGTCGGGTCGGCGATGTAGGCATAGGTCGACACCAGCGCCGGTTGCTCCGCATAGACCGTCATGCGGTCGGCCGCCAGTTCGCGATAACCCGGCAAGGTCATGCTTAGTTTGATACCACGGTCTGCCCGCGCGTTTTCCAGCGACTCATCCGTACGCAGCGGACGGCCGGCAACCGCCAACTGGGTGTCGAAGGTGCTGGGACTGCCGGCGTCCACGGCGCTCAGCAGCAAGTCAGCCGATTTGCGCTCGCGCCAGCTTTCCGGATAGGCAATGCGTGGCAGGTTTTCACCCAGCTTGACCGGCTTGTTGGCGTTGTACACCTGATTGCGAATGCCAAAGCCCAAAAACAGGGCAAAAAGCACGAGCGCCGCCACCAGCAAGTCATTGCGGCGCGCCTCGCCGCGCGCCGGCGCCGCGCTGGTCGGGCTCGGCTTGGTGATTTTCTCGATCCACGTCGTCATTCCGCACGCTCCTTGCCGGCATCGGCGTCGGCCGGCTGGGCAACCAGCGCAGCGAGGGACGATTCATCGGTGATAGGCACCCACGCATCGCCGCTGGCCGAAAGTTGCGCCACACGCAGCGTTTCCTCATTGGAACGCCGCACCAGGGCGCCCACAAACGCCAGGATCACAACCGCCAGAAACGTCGCCAGTAAGAGATCGCGCCAGCCGCTGCCGCCGAACTGGTCACGACCCGTGCGATCCAGTAAGAAGAAATACAGCCCGTTGAGCACCGCCGCCAGGCCCAGACCCGCCGGCAGGTAGTAGGGCGGCGTCTTCTCAAACTGCGCCTGCCCGATGAAATAGCCAAGCACCCCCCCAAAACTGGCGTAGCCCAAGGCGTTGATCACCATCCGAATCGAGCCAATGCCGAGATCCACGCCGCCATGTTGGAGTACATAGACAAAGTTGATCACGGTAGCAATCCCCAGACCGGCCGCCATGGCGTAGATGATGCCGTCCAGGCGCTCGTCGAATTCGGGATTCTTGTAGAGCATGACGCGCACGGCAAAATAGACAAGTCCCATGCCCAACGCGCCGATCACCAGGATCTCACCCAACAGTTGCGCCCACCAACTTTGGTACATCCAGCCGTCAACCGCGAAAAACCCATTGACCACCGGCGGATAGAGCGCGGCGGCCAGCAGCAGGCCGACCAGATACACCGCGATCACCAGTTGTTTCGGTTCCGGTTCGCGGCTGTCGACGCGATAGAAAATGACCAGCCACAACAGCGCCGGCGCCACGCTGAACAACAGACCCAGTGCGATCAGGCCGGCCTCATTCAAGTTGCTGCCCAGGTCGGGCAACAAGAAATTGAAGACACCCACAAATGCCAACAGACCCAGCAATGCCCACAAACTCGACCACCAGAGGCTGGGCCGGTGACGGGCGCTGCGTTCGGTCGAAATGGCGTCGCCTACCGGCGAAGCTGTCGCTTGCACAAAGACCCCCTTTTTACGCGATTTATGAAAATAACATCCCCAATATGGCCGCTCAGGCCCTTGCAAACGGTTCAAATCACAGCAAGGGCCAGAGTGTTTGACACCATTCACCACTCAGAGTAACATTTTCGGGCATAACCAACTCATCTCTCTAGCCAGAAAGTGCTCTAAATGGCCACACAGCCTGTGAGCAGTCCGATCCTTGTCTATTCGCCCAAGAGCTACGCACAGATGCTCAACCATCTGCGACAGCAGCGGTTGGTGGCGCTCGACACGGAAAGTGACAGCCTATTTCGCTATTATCCCAGGATTTGCCTGATTCAGCTATCGGCCAACGCTGACAGTGAAACAAACGATCCGCAAACCGTGGTCGACTATCTCGTCGACCCGCTACGCCTGAGTGACTTGTCGGCGTTGGGCCAACTCTTCGCCACACCCGGTGTCGAAGTGATCATGCACGCCGCCGAAAACGACATGCTATTGCTGCAACGCAATTTTGGCTTTGCCTTTCAGCATGTCTTCGACACCCAGTTGGCGGCGCGCGTCCTGGGCTGGAAGCACGTCGGGCTGGCCGCCATTCTCGAAGAACAGTTTGGCACCGTCAGCGACAAGCGCATGCAGCGCACCAACTGGGGCAAACGTCCCCTCACGCCCCAGCAGATCACCTATGCGCAGATGGACACCCATTATCTGCCGGCCCTGCGCGAACTCCTCATCGCCGAACTCAAGGAGCGCGGCCGCTGGGAAGAGGCGCAAGATGCCTTTGAGCATCTCACGCACACCGACTACTCTGCCCGCCAGCCCGAAGATCGCATCTTCTGGGACATGAAGTCGATCCGCGAAGTGCCGTCGGGGCACTTGAATGTGCTCGAGGCGCTTTGGCTTTGGCGAGAAGCCGAAGCACGCCAACAAAATCGCCCACCCTTCAAAATTGTCGCCGATGGCGTGATCCTTGAACTGGCCAGACGTGGGCCTGCCACCCACGCGGCACTGGTGGAGACGCCCGGATTGAGCGAAAACCAGGTCAGCCGTTTTGGCGCCGACATCCTGCGCACGATCCACGAAGGATCCCAACGTCCGCAGCCGCGTCCACCTGAATATGAGTTACGGCCCGAACTAACGCTCGAAAAAGGCGCCATGGTCCGCTTTGACGCCTTGCGCCGCTGGCGCAGCGAGATCGCGCGCGTGCGTGACGTGTCGCCGGACATCATCCTCACCAACAGCACCCTGCTGACCATCGCCCAACGCAACCCAACCACCGCAACCGAACTCACGTCGATACCCGAAGTGGGCGCTTGGAAAGCACAAACCTACGGATCGGAGATCTTGGCCACCCTCGTCGCGCATACGCCGCAGCGGTAGGTAAGGCAACTCAGGCGCCGCGGCACAGTGTCTGAACCTTGATTTGCTTGATTGACGGATGAGCGTGCTTTGTGCGCAGCGCGCGCGATGATTGGCGCCCGGTTGATCGTGCGCTTGGGCGGTGGAAGGAACATCTACATACGGCATACGGTTATCTATGGTAGACTACACGCAAGGGAGACTACCATGAACCGACCCAAAAACCCGTTTGAGATGCTCACGCCAAGACGCCAAGACGCCAAGCATCGCCTGACGTATGGCGCCGGCTGGCTCTGTATTGTGGCGATTGCTTTTGTGCTGGTCGCCTGTGGGGGGACGCAAGAGCCATCAAACCCGGCAGCCGAGGCAACCGTGAGCGCGCTGTCGACCGCCAATGCACAGCTTTCCACGCAAGTGGCGGAATTGGCCGCGGCGGTGAATACACCAGCGCTGCTGCCGGCGCCGGCAGTGCCAGAAACAGCGGTGCCGGAGACCGCGCCGCCAGCCGTCAGCGCGGACGCGACAGCGATGCCAGCCACGGCGCCGGTCGTAAACGCTCCCGGCGACGGCCCGCTGCCCTTCCTGGTTGCCGATATTGCGCTTGCCCCCGCCGAGCAAACGCTCTACGACCTGCGCGTCGATCACACCAGTAACCATATTTTTGTCACCGACAGCGCCGACCAACTGCATGTACTCGACGCCACCACCTACGCGCCGATCAAGACGCTCCCGCTCGGCGGCTGGCTCGAACTCGATGAGGCAAATCATCGTCTTTATGTCTACAAGCCTACCGTGGCCGAAGGCGACGCTGGCCTGATTCATGTGCTCGACACGACGACGACCGAAGAAGTCGGGCAGCTTACGGGTCGCGCGATTGCGATTGATTCCGCCAACAATCGCCTGTTTGTCGGCGAGCCTTATCTTTACAGTACACCCGCCGGCGCCGCGGGCGTGCGCATTGTCGATGGCGCCACCTTGCAGCAGACGGGAGTCTTCACCCAGCCGGGCACACCCGTCTACAACCCGCTGCGCAATGAACTACTGATCGTGGCCTATACGGTCTACACCGCTGATCCGGCAACGCAGCAGATCACACGCGACCTCTTCCCTCAACTCACCGACCTGACAAATGGTGCTTTTCTCTGGTGCAACAGTTGCGTCTGGGCCGATGGCGCACGCTTCTATCCCGCTGAACAGCTTGTCTCGATTGATCTGCAATCGCACTGCGCCGGCAAAGGCTGCGGGATCGTGCAACCGCCGCTCTTTGTGGACGCCACCACCTTCCAGCCCATCGACCCCGCACTGGCGCCGGAAGTGCAGGCTGACTGCGGTAGCCAGGCATCGTTGGCGGGCGTCGTCGACGGCAAGCGCTATCACAACGCGATGTACGATCGCTATCTCGTGTTCACCAACCTGCGCGTCGCCAATGAACAAGGCAATCCGCTCACGCTGCGCGATGGCTTGCGGATCGATTATGTCAATCCGCGCACAAACCAGGGCTATCTATATGACAACACGGTCATCGACCTTGCCACCCTGGCGCCGATTGGCCAGTGGCCGGCCGCCTGCCTGTTGGCCGACGATCCGGAAAACGGTCTGCTCTTTGGCCGCCGCGGCGGCAGCCTCTACGTGATCGCCGAGCGGGGCGCTCAACCGCAACCGCCGCCGCCACCTGTGGCAGAGCCAATGGCCACCAATCAAGCGATCCAGTCGCTGTCGGTGTCGCCCGCTTTTGCCGTGGACAACACGCTGCTCGCCGTCGATGGCGGCGCCATCAACCGTTCCACGGACAGCGGCGCCACTTGGATGCGCCTGCGCGGCGGCCTGCCCGAAGACCAGCGCACCCAGTGGTCGGTAACTTTCTCACCGGACTATGCAGCCGACCGCACGATTTATGCCACCGGTCAACGCGGCGAATTCTGGGGCGACGGCGTCTGGCGTTCACAGGACGGCGGCGACACCTGGACTGCGCTGTGGGATAACTTGATGCACCGGCGCATCACCGGTCTCTTCTTGGCACCCGAATTCGCCGCCAACCACACGCTGGTGGCACAAGCACAGTTCTTTGATGTGGCGAGCGGGCTAGCCGGCGACTCGTACCAACAGTCGACCGATGGCGGGCTAACCTGGTCGCTGGTCGTCACGGGCAACGTTTCCAGCACAGCCGGTGAAGCGCCACTCCCCCCCGTGAGTGAAGTATTGCCGGGCTACGCGGCTGCGCCCGTGTTCACAGTACGCCTCGGCAGCAATGGCGCCGTCGTCGAATACACGCCCGACGGCGCCACCTGGCAGACGGCTGCGCTGTCGCTCGACGAACAGGATCGCATCTTTGCGGTGGCGCCGGCGCCCGGCTACCCAGACAATCCGGCAATCTATGCTTTCGGCAACATGAGTCTTTGGCGCACTACTGACGACGGCGTCACCTGGGCTGCGTGGGACGACCCCCGTCTCGCCGGCATGGATTACGCCAACCAGATGAGTGCCGCCACCCTGTCACCGGCGCTGGCCGGCAGCGGCTACCGCCTGTTTGTGGGCACGGCCGACGGCCAGGTATGGGCGATCGACCCCGCAACCGTCAATTGGAAGAGCAGCGTTGCTGCAGCGCCGGTGGCGGCGGTCGTAGCGCTCACGGCCACCGCCGAGACAGCAGCAACACCGGCGGTCCCCGCAGAACCAACCGCGCCAGCCGCGGCACTCACGACAACGGTCTCGGCAGAACCGGCCGCGCCTGCATTGGCACTCACGCCAACGGTCCCGACCGCGCCGGTCGAACCGGCCGCCGTCGCCGTGTTGCCATCGCCTACACCCACAACGGCTGCGGCAGCACCGGCCAGCGAGCCGTTGGCGGGCGAACCGCCGGCGGGTCTCTTCCGCCCGGAAGGTTCCTTTGCGATCATGTGGGAACGCACGCCACGCATCCAACAGGACTTGGGTTGGGCCCGGCAGGCCGGCCCCAGCACGACGGGCGGCGCGCTCCAAGCCTTTGAACGTGGCAGCATGCTTTGGCGTGAGGACACTGGGCAGATCTACGCCATCTTCAACGATGGCACCTGGCAGTCCTTTACCGACACCTTCAAAGAAGGCCAGGCAGAAAGCGATCCGAAGTTCGCGCCGCCGGCTGGCAAACGGCAACCGATTCGTGGCTTCGGCAAAGTCTGGCGCGAAAACACGGCGGTCTACGACAAGCTGGGCTGGGCATTGGCCAAAGAACAGGGACAGGACGCGCAGATCCAACTTTTCGAACGGGGTGTCATGCTCCGCTTGGGTGGCACGGTGTTTACGTTGATCGGGGTGGATACCGACCAAGGCAAGTGGTATTAGGCGAACGACGCGGGTCAGGCCTCGACGGCCAGCCGAAATTCGCCAAAGACCTGCGCCAGGTGCGCGGGGGTGTAATGGGCGTTGAGTCCACTCGGATTGGGCAGCACCCACACGCGCGCCCGTCCCAACCGCGCCGGCTGGTCGCCGAGCGTGGCGCGCGGCTGAGCGAACGCGCCACGATACGAAGTCACGCCGAGCACAGCCACCACCTGCGGCGCAAACGTAGCGATTTTGGCCAGCAGGCGGTGTCCCCCAGCAATCAATTCCTCATTGGTCAGTTCGGCCGCCGTGGCCGTGGCGCGTTCCACCAGATTGGTGATGCCGTAGCCCAGCGACAGCAATTCGGCTTCCTCAGCCGGTTTGAACAGACGCGGGGTAAAGCCGCCGGCAAAGAGCGCCGGCCAGAAGCGGTTGCCGGGCCGGGCAAAGTGGTGCCCGGTATAGCCGGAATAGAGACCCGGATTGATGCCGCAGAAGAGCACGCGCAGGTTCGGCGCGATCACATCCGCCACACACCTGCCGGCCGCGGCCAGCAGGTCATCTTTGGTAGGTTTGCCAGACTTCGCCATCTGCACAGACTCCTATGCTCCATCTAGGGCGACGCCGGTTGCAGGTCGGCAACCAGCAACCGGCGCATGTCGAGGTTGGCAACGCCAACTGGATACTCAAACGATCCCACCGTCTCAAACCCGTGTTTGCGGTAGAAGTGCACCGCCCGTTCGTTGGTAGCCTGGACGCCGCCCAGGAGCACCATCCAGCGGCGCCCCAAGTCGCGCGCCATATCGATCAGCGCGGCCAGGCAAGGGCTGCCAATCCCCAGGTTCTGATAGGCATCGGCCACCGACGGCGCCACCGTGCAGTCCAGCGCCGGATCGAGCGAGAGGCCAGCCGTGGCATAGCGCGCTTGCTCGTGTTCGGTGACGCCCAATTGCAGGATCAGATAGGCCACGATCTCCTCCTCGTCGCCGATAGTCGCCACCATGCGCAATATCTGGGCGGGGTTGAGGCTGGCGCACAGGCGCGCCGCCGTCGCCGCATCGAGCGGATGGGGACCAAAGCGCCGCCGGGTTGCCGCCGACAGCCCCACAAAATAGGCGCCCAGCCGCAAACCATCGTTGGCGGCCAAGGGTCGCAATGTTAACGGTGCGCCATTCGCCGCGCTAATGGTGGTGACCAATTCCAGCATCGCTCCCCCTACCTTCCGAATCATTGTGACCGGCACTAGCGCGCCGTATACCCACCATCCACATTGATCATGGCGCCTGTCATATAGCTGGCGGCGTCGGAAGCCAGAAAAACCACAACCCGTGCGATTTCCTCGGGCTGGGCCAGCCGCCCCACGGGGATCGTGCGATCGGCCAGTTCGCTGAGCGCTTCGCGCGTGGGCGCAACGGATCGTTCGGAGGCCAGCATGGGTGTGTCGACTTCGCCGGGACAGACGGCTAGGATGCGGACGCCGTCACGGGCGTGGTCCAACGCCATTGCCCGCGTCAGGTTGTGCACGGCCCCCTTGGTCGCGCAGTAGGCGGCCACGCCGGTCGCCCCGATGTCCCCCCAGATCGAGCCGAAGTTTACAATCACGCCGCGACGGTGCTCGACCATGTGCGGCAGCGCAGCCCGGCACATGAAAAAGATGCCGTCCACGTTTACCCCAAAGATCTGGCGCCAGGCTTCATCGGTGGTGTGAATCGTGTCGGTGCGCTTGATGATGCCGGCGGCGTTGACCAGCACATCCAGCCGGCCATAGCGCTCGACCACCGTGGCGATGACCTGGTTGCAAAAGGCAGATTGGCTCACGTCACCCACAAAAGGTTCACCCGCCCCAATTTCGGCGGCTACGCGCAACGCCGCTGCCTCCGTGCGATCCACGATGACGACCGTGGCCCCGCGCTGGGCGAATTCACGCGCCGTGGCCGCGCCCATGCCTGAAGCGCTGCCGGTGACCACCACGACTTTGCCCTGGAAATCCATTTTGTCACCCCTTGCCGAACCGGTTCACATGAATTTGTCTGCCTTCAAAACCCGGGATGTCGATCCGAATCGAGACCATCCTCGTCGTTCTCGTCTGGCCGTTCCGCGTAGAATTCATCCTCTTCTTTGAGCAGATGAAGGGATGGCGGCGCCGCACTGGTAGTTGGCAGGTCCACTTTATCATACACATCCACCAGGCTCAATCGGCAGCCAATCGATTCAATCATCACCTCTGCTGCGAGCCCTCGGTAGACGCTGAGCAACCATTTGTCGTCCATCTGGCGCACATAATGCTCGACCATTGGTCGGTCCTGGGCGACGAGCAGATAGTCCGTCAGGGACTCCAACGTGCGATAATGTTCGAATTTTGTGCCCCGATCATAGGTCTCGGTGGAAGGCGAGAGCACTTCGACAATCAGCGAAGGATTGAGTAACGTATCTTCGCGTTTGTCTTCAAAGTGAGATTGACCGCAAACCACAACCATATCGGGATAAGTGTAAAGCTTCGTGGGTGCGACTTTAACGCGCATATCCGATGGATAGACCGTACATGGCCGCCCTTTGAGGCGCGAACCAAAACTGATGATCACATTCGCCACGATCACGTTGTGAGCTCTGCTGGCGCCAGCCATAGCAAAGATCTCGCCGTTCCAATACTCGCTCTTGGTCTCGGCTTTGCGTTCAAGCGCCAGGTATCGTTCTGGCGTCTGGAAACGCTTCCGTCGCGCAGTTACAGCCATGCTCAAACCTCCCGGAGTAGACCCGATCGGCGTCTTTACGCCCACGGCACCTGGCGTGACCGATAGAAATTCACGCCCAACGCGCGCAGCCGGGGGCCTTGCGCACCCAGGCGCACTTTGTACTCGTCCCAGTCCCGGCCCGTAGCCGGCGACCAGGCGATTTCGGCAGCGCCCAGTACCCGCGGGAACATAAAAAACTCGACGTCGCCAATCGTTTTGCACGTCTCTGTCCACAGCGGCGCCTCGACACCCGCGATATCACTTTCACTGACGCCGGCCATCAACGTCGCCGGGTCCCACGCATAAGCATCTTGCACGTCGACGATGCCAGCCCAGGTCGCGCCGAGTGAGGTTTCCGGTGTGTACTTCATATCCAAGTACACACGATTGGCCGGCGACAGGATCACCCGCGCCCCTTGCGCCACCGCCTGGCGCGTATGCACCATCAGCTTCGGATTCGTGTTCCACTGCTGAACCAAGGCGCCGGGCCGCAGCTTCGTCTGGCCAATTTCTTCCCAGCCCAGCACCTGCTTGCCGTGCGCCTCCACAATCCCCTGCACACGCTCGATAAATGCAATGAAGTCCGCGGTCTTGGTCGCCGCCGTCTCATCGCCGCCAATGTGGATATATGGCCCTGCTGTCAGCGCGGCTAGCTCGCCAATCACGTCGTCCAGAAACTGATAGGTGAGCTCCTTGCCGGTGCACAACGAGCTAAAGCCGACCTCAGTGCCGGTGTAAGGCTCGCGCGCCACGCCGTCGCAATTGAGTTCGGCATAGGAGGCCAGCGCAGCGTTGGTGTGCCCGGGCATGTCGATTTCAGGCACGATGGTGATGTAGCGCTCCTGTGCATAAGCGACCAGTTCGGCATAGTCAACCTGTGTGTAGTAACCGCCTTTGCCGCCGCCCACCTGGGTGCTGCCGCCAATTTCCGTCAGCTTCGGCCATGCCTTGATCTCGATGCGCCAACCCTGATCATCCGATAGATGCAGATGCAAGACATTGAGCTTGAAGTGCGCCATCAGGTCGATCACGCGTTTGACATCGTCAACCCCAAAGAAATGCCGGCACACATCGAGCATGACCCCGCGCCAACCAAACCGCGGAGTATCGCGGATCTCGCCCGCCGCCAACACCCCGGCGCCCGCCAGCGGCAGCAGTTGCCGGAGGGTCTGCACGCCACGAAAAATGCCGGCTGGCTGCGCGGCGCTCAGCGTGACCCGCTCGGATGAAATCGTCAACGCGTACCCTTCGCCGCCGAGCGTCTGGGCGCCGGCCAGCGAGAGCCAGATGCCGCCGCTGTCCGGCGCAGCGTCGCCCGCAGCAACCGGCGTCGCAAAGCCAGTGGCCGACTGCAGAACATCGGCAAGCACATGGCCAAGCTTGAGCATCTCATCGGTGCCGGGCGTTACACTGATCTTCGTGTTGGAACGAATGGTGAAGCTGCCAGCGGCAGGTGTCGCCAACACTGGTTTTGGAATGAGGTTGTGCATAATAGGGTTCCTGATTGAATGGACTTGTTACCCAAGATAGGCATGTTTGACACGTTCGTCGTGCGCCAGCGCCGTCGCTGACCCTTCAATGATAATACGACCCGTCTCCAACACATAGCCGCGGTCAGCCGTGTGCAGAGCCAACCGGGCGTTTTGTTCCACCAATAGAATAGTGACGCCGAGGGTGCGCAACGCGCCAATCGTCGCAAAAATCGAACGGACGATGACCGGCGCCAGGCCAAGACTCGGCTCGTCAAGCAGGAGCAGGCGCGGACGGCTCATCAGCGCGCGTGCAATCGCCAGCATCTGTTGTTCGCCGCCGCTCAACGTGCCGGCCAACTGATGGCGACGCTCGGCCAGGCGCGGAAAGATCTCGAATTGGCGCTTTAGCTCAGCGGCCATCTCGCCGCGCTGCCGGCGCGTGTAGGCGCCCAGTTCCAGGTTATCTTGGACCGTCAATCGGGTCAACACGCGGCGGCCTTCCGGCGCGTGCGCGATGCCCAGACGCACCACCTCGTCCGGCCGCTTTTGCGTGATGTCCTGCCCGTCGTACCAGATTTTACCCTCGGCTACCGGCATCAGGCGTGAAATTGCGCGCAGGGTCGTGCTCTTGCCCGCACCATTGGCGCCCAGTAGCGTGACGACCTCGCCGGGGTAGACGACCAGGTCTACCTCGCGCAGCGCCTGGATGCCGCCATAATTCACGCTAACGTACTTGAGTTCAAGCAGCGGGATTGAATCTGCGCGCATCGTGCTGCCCTTACCCTTCCTCGCCCAAGTACGCCTCGATCACCTGCGCGTCGTTCTGCACATGCGCGGGGTCGCCGAGTGCAATCAGTTCGCCAAAGTTCAGCACGGCGATGCGATCACACAGCCCCATGACCAACGGGACATGGTGTTCAATCAGAATCACCGTCAACGCCAGTTGTGCGCAAATCTGGCGCACAAAATCGCTCAACACCTGCTTTTCGTTGGGGTTCATGCCGGCAGCGGGTTCGTCGAGAAGGAGCAAGCGCGGCTCTAGCGCCAGCGCGCGCGCGATTTCCAGCCGGCGCTGGTCGCCATAGGGTAAGCTGCCAGCGCGCGCCTCGGCCTGGCCGGTCAGGCCGACGAGTCCCAGCAGTTCCATTGCCTTGTCACGCGCCCGTCGCTCTTCGTGGCGCGCCCGCGGCAGGCCCAATAATCCTGCGAACACGCCGCTTTGGGCGTGGATATGGCGGGCAATCAGCACATTGGTCAGCACGTCGAGATCACCAAAAAGCCGGATGTTCTGAAAGGTGCGGGCAATCCCGCGTTGGGCGATTCGATGGGGAGACAGGCGCGCAATGTCCACGCCGGCGTACAAGACCTGGCCGCGGCTAGGTGCCGTCAGACCGGTCATGATGTTGAAGAGGGTGGTCTTGCCGGCGCCGTTGGGGCCAATCAGGCCAAAAATCTCACCCTGCTCGACCTGGAACGAGACGTGGTCGACGGCCACCAGCCCGCCGAAATTGCGGCTGACATCGTGTACTTCGAGCAGGCTCATGGTTTGACCGCCCGCTTGCGCCGGAGCAGCGCGGGTGTAATCAGCCCCTGCGGGAAGCTGACCGCCACGGCGACGATCAGGATGCCGTACAGGATCATGCGCCCTTCTCGCAGGAATTGGGCCAGTTCAATCGGCAAGCCTGGGGTGCCGGCGACGGCACGCAGAACTTCAGGCAGCGCCGTCAGCGCCATGCCACCCACAATCGGACCCAGAAAGGTGCGCGAGCCGCCGACCAACACAAAGGCCAGGTAGGCGATGCTGGCATCGAATGTCCCCTGGCGCGCATTCCACGTATTCAGGAAGTGCGCGCTGATCACCCCAACCAGCCCGGCCAGGATGGCGCCAAGGGTAAACGCCATGACTTTGTGAAAGGTCGGATTGATGCCCATCGCATCGGCGGCCAGTTCATCCTCGCGAATGGCGACCAGCGCACGCCCAGCGCGAATCCGCTCCAGCCGGTAGACAAACCAGGCGCTCGCCAGCAACATTGGTCCGGCAATCCACAGATAGCCCAGGCTCGTCTCGAACGGCTGCGGGATGCCAAAGATGCCAATCGCGCCCCCGGTAATCGGCAGGTTGAGGGCAAGCACCCGCAGAATCTCGACGAAGGCAATGGTGGCAAGGGCCAGGTAGATCCCACGCAAACGCAGCGCCAACGTGCCGATCACCATCGCCAACACGCCGGAGGCCAGCGCGGCAACCAGCATCTCCACGACCACAAAGGTCAGCGGGTAGGGGCTTTCCCCTGTGTTAAAAACCGTGGTAGACAGGATCGCCGCAACATACCCACCGATGGCATAGAAGCCCGGGCTGGCCAAGGACAACTGGCCGGCCATGAGCGGCAGGTAGAGGGAGAGGGCAAGCATGGCGGCGAAAACCATGCTGACAATGAGGGCGCCGTACGTGGTCAGAAAGTTCGACATCGGGTCACACTTTTTGCGTTAGCGGACGGCCCAACAATCCTTGCGGGCGAACGAGTAAAAAAACAAAGAGAAACAGGAAGGCAATCACCTCTTTGTAGGCCACAAAGTCGGGCGGGACGAGGGACTCCGCCAGCCCGATCGCCAACCCGCCGACCACGGCGCCCGGGATGCTACCCAACCCGCCCAGTACCAGCACGGCCAGGCCCTTCAACCCGAACGAAATGCCGAAGTATGGTCCCGCAATGCTGACGCTCAGGCCGATCAATACACCGGCGATCCCGCCCAACAGTCCACTCATGAAAAAGGTGAACTGGATGAGCTGGTCTGTGTTGATGCCGAGCAAACTCGCCGTGGTGGCATCTTCGGCAACCGCACGCAGCGCCTTACCCAGTTGCGTACGGTTGACCATCAGCGTCAATGCCACCACGAACAGCATGGAGACCCCAAAGATGATCACCTGCACGGTACGGATGCGGATTGGGTTGTTCGCTGGGCCAAACGTGAGCGCGGCAGGCAACCCAGCCATCACACTGGCCGGAAAGGAATAGATCTCGGCGCCGACCAGGTATTGAATCACGTTGACGATGACCACCGCCATCCCCAGGCTGGAAACCAGCGTCAGCAGCGGATCGGCGCCTTTGTCACGCAGCGGCTTGAAGGCAATCCGCTCTACACCAATCGCCACCAGCCCTGCCAGCACCCCGCCGAGCAGCGCGGCGAGCGGAAATGGCAGGCCAAAGGGCAAGGCGGCGTTGGCCAGCAGACCATTGAAGCCAAAAGCGCTGCCGGTGAACAGATAGGTGAAATAGGCGCCCAAGGCAAAGATCGCGCCCTGTGTGAAGTTGATGACACGCAAGATCGAAAAGACCAGCGTGTAGCCGAGCGCAAAGAGCGCATACACGCTGCCTACCGCCAGACCGTTCAATATCTGCTGCGCCAACATGGTTGCATTCATTGTTGTTGCCTGACCCGTTAGAAAACGGGGCGATTGCTCGCTCACGCAACCGCCCCGCCTCGCCCGCTTCAAACAGCTCGCACCGGGCCTATTTCAGAAGAACAAATTGGCCGGTCTTGCCGTCACTATCCATCTTGATCTGGGCCACATAGAACTGGCTCTGGTTGATCTCGCCTTCCGGATCGAGTGAGATTTCACCCAACGGGGTGTCAAAGATCATCCCTGACAACAGTTGCTCGTTCAGCGCGGTGCGCAGATCTGCCAACGCCATGCCCTTGATGGGCGTCTTCTGATCGACCGCCTGCAACGCTTCCACCAAGACCTGCACCCCAGCAAATGCCTGGGCTGTGAACTGTCCCGGTGTCTTCTTCTGTTCGGCCGCGTAGGTATCGACCAATTGCTTGTTGATGGCGGTATCGAGTTGCGGGCTGTACGCCTGCGCCACCAGGATACCGTCACACTGCGCCTGACAAACCGGGAAGATATTGGCCGTATTCAGGCCATTGCCGCCGACAATCAGGCCCGTGTACCCCAGATCGCGCAATTGCTTGATCAGGTTGGCGCCATCAGCCGCCAGGCCGGAGATCACGACCAGCTCCGGCTGGACGTTCATGATGTTGGAGGCCTGCGTCGTGAAGTCGGTGTCCGTCGTTTGGAAGGTTTGCACGGTCGCCAGGTCAAACTTGTAGGTATCCGTGATGACCTGCTGGAACGTGCCGGTCTCAGACTTGCTGAATGCATCATTCTGGGCAAAGGCAACGGCGACGGTCTTGATGTCGGGGTTGATCTTGAGCGCAGCGGCAATCGCATTGGGAGCAACCTTGGCAACGGGAGCCGACACGCGCGAGATGTACTGGCCGATCTGCGGAATGCCCTTGGCGGTGTTGGAGGGCGCAATCACAGGCACGCCGGCCTTTTCGGCAAAGGGATCGGCGGCAAATGCCTGCTGGGAAAGGGTCGGGCCAAGGATGGCGACGACGTTGTCGTTGATCAACGTCTGGAAGGCGTTGATCGCGCCCGCTTCATCGCCCGCCGTATCTTGATAGACCAGCTTGATCGGCGTGCCGTTCACGCCGCCCTTGTCGTTGAAATATTTCTCAGCGATCTGGGCGCCAAGCACCTGTTCCTGGCCAAACAAAGAGACGTTACTGCTCTGGGCAACGGCAACGCCAATCGAAATCTCGCTGCTTCCTGCGGCGGGTGCTTGCGGCGCGGCGGTTGCTGCCGCAGCCGGGCTGGCGCTGGGTGCAGTCGTTGCCCCTGAGCACGCAGCCAGCAAAAGCGCACTCACGGTGATGAGCACAAAAGCGGTTTGGGTCACGCGGGACGAAAGCATGGCAATTTTTCTCCTGTTGGGTGAGTGAGACTGGTAGGCTTGACCGCAGTATAGGTAGGGTTGCGGTCAAAGTCAACCAGCCCAATGGCTAGGGTGCACGCAAGCGCCGTCAACCAGATGCCCATTGGCGGTGAGCCACACCCGCAACGGGCGGTGAGCCACACCCGCAACGGGCGGTGAGCCACACCCGCAACGGGCGGTGAGCCACACCCGCAACGGGCGTCAACGCCCGTGCTCACATACAAAGCCCCCTCAAAGGGGGCTGAGGGGCCACCCCAGATTCGGCGGTACGCCAGCCCGGTTTCACCGGGCTTTGTGTGTGAGCACGGCGGTTGACCGCCGTGCGGATGGAAACCGCCGCTACGATTCCTGCCGCTACGATTCCCGCCGCTACGATTCCTGCCGCTACGATTCCTGCCGCT
>Ga0335397_10003700_pt1 | contig 20364 bp, 18 predicted proteins | sample MAT04_FD_205740 | JGI IMG/M metagenome (GOLD analysis project Ga0335397, IMG submission 205740) | Freshwater microbial communities from Lake Fryxell liftoff mats and glacier meltwater in Antarctica - MAT-04 (spades assembly) (version 2) ... | reverse complement strand
GTACCATCAAATGCTCGAATGTCTTTGGCGGGGAGGATGGCAAGGTGATCGTCTCGCCGCTTGAATATGAAACAATCGGCTTGATGGGCACGAACATTGACATTGACTCGCTGGATGTCATCGGACGGTTGAACTGGCACGTCAACGACCTTGGGCTTGATTCGATTGAAGTCGGTGCGGCGCTGGGTGTTGCCGCCGAGGCGGGATTAATGCGCTGGGGCAGCGGCGACGATGCAATGAAGTTAATTGATGAGATGCGCAACGGCACAGAGCTGGGACGCAAACTTGGTGACGGCGCGGCAGACATGGGCGACAAATATAATATTATCCATGTGCCTGTGGTGAAGCGGCAGGCGATGTCTGCTTATGAGCCGCGCTCGATCAAGGGAACTGGCGTGACGTATGCCACCACGCCGCAAGGCGCAGATCACACCTGCGGTTTGACCATCCGCGCCAAAGTGGATCACCTCGACCCAAATGTCCAAAAAGACATCTCGCTCAATGCTCAATTAAATATGGCAGGCTACGACACGATTGGCGCGTGTATTTTCGCGGGCTTTGGATACGCCGCCACGCCCGACGGTGTGGTGAAACGCCTGCTTAAGGCGCGTTATGGCTGGGATGATCTGCCCGACAATATTTTGCAGGAACTCGGCAAACAGACGATCAAGATGGAACGCGAGTTCAATAAACGCGCAGGCTTTACCGCAAAAGATGACCGCATTCCTGAGTGGATGACGAAGGAAGCCATTCCCGAAAACGGCGCGGTCTTCGATGTGAGCGACGAAACGCTCGATCATATTTTTGATGGGATCGAATAAGAAATAAGAACTCCGAGACGCTTGCGCAATCTCGGAGTTTTCTTGCAGGAGACTCTCTTCTCGGAGGTCTTTTATTTTGAGCCACCGATGGGATTCGAACCCATGACCTGATAATTACGAATTACCTGCTCTACCAGCTGAGCCACGGTGGCTTATTACCCTTGAGGGTGTTTTTTATAGCGGCGGGGATTATAAAGGATTAAAAGTAAACTCGCAAGTTTTTATCCTTACACGTTGTCTGTGTCTTGGGAGTTACTGAAAAATATGCTTCGTATTGCCATGCTTTCATATCATACCTGCCCGCTGGCCACTTTGGGCGGCAAGGATACTGGCGGAATGAATGTCTACGTCCGTGATTTGACGCGCGAGTTGGGGCACTTGGGCATCCATGTGGATGTGTTTACCCGTTCTCAAGATGAGCATGTGCCGCACGTTGTCCACGAGTTGGGGTTTGGCAACCGCGTGGTGCATGTTCCAGCGGGTCCCGAAACCCCCAAAGCCAAAAGCGAACTCGCCAATTACATCCCTGAGTTTGTCGAAGGCATCAAGCAGTTTGCGGCTGAAAAAGGCATCACCTACGATGTGATCCACAGTCATTATTGGATGTCTGGATTGGCGGCGGAAATCCTGAGCGACGCCTGGGGCGGGACGCCCATTGTACACATGTTCCACACTTTGGGTGAGATGAAGAATCGAGTGGCGCGCTCGGAGAGTGAACGCGCAGGCGTGGATCGACTCAAGGGTGAGAGACAGGTCCTCCGTCGTGCAGATCGGATTGTCGTCGCGACGCTGGCTGAAAAAACCCAGTTGCGTTTTCTCTATCGCGCAGATGATCGCAAACTGGCGATCATCCCGCCGGGTGTGGATACAAGTCATTTTTATCCCATCCCATCCGATGAGGCAAAACAGTTTCTTGGTTTAAAGCCTGAGGATCGCATGGTTCTTTTTGTGGGTCGCATCGAGCCTTTGAAAGGCGTGGATACTTTGATCCATGCGATGACTTGTTTGGATTTACAAAAGTTGCACCGTCCTGTGCATCTGGCGATTATCGGCGGTGAGCCAGATGCAATTCCCGAAGATATGTCTGATGAAATGACCCGCTTGCAAAACCTATGTGATGATTTGTGTGTGGGGGGCATGGTCATCTTCCTTGGCAAGCGCGGACAGGATACCCTGCCCTATTACTATTCCGCGGCAGAAGTGCTAGTGATGCCTTCGCTGTACGAGTCGTTTGGCATGGTGGCACTAGAGGCGATGGCTTGCGGCACGCCGGTGATTGCCTCGGAGGTTGGCGGGCTTGGCTATCTGGTACAGGATGGATTAACCGGATATACGATCCCAGACAGCGACCCGGAAGCGCTGTGCGATAAATTGTCAGGATTGTTGGGAGATGCGCATCTGCGCGAAACGATGGGGCTGAGCGCTGCCCAATATGCATTGGACTACGCCTGGGAAAAAATCGCCGCGCAGGTTATTGATGTGTACAAGGATCTTGTCGAAAAAAAAATGGGTGTTCTTGCAGATGATAAAAAAGTTCCACTGGTCAATTGACCAGTGGAACTTTTTTATCAGGCTATTCCTTGATCTTCACGAAAATTCCGCCGCTTTCTTTTTCCTGAAATTCGAAGCGGCTTTTGAAGTTCATCATCATCTTTGAAAGCTGCTTGTGACCGTACGTGCGCGGGTCAAAGCCTGGGTCAAGTTGGTATAGCGCATTGCCCATGCTTGCCAGGGACGCCCAGCCATCCTGTTGAACTGCCATCTCGAATGCTTGAGTGAGCAGGGGAATCGGATCGGCTTCGTCTTTTTCTTCTTTAACCTTTTTAGCTCCGTTTTTTTGTGCTTGAGGTTGTGCGGCGGGTTTCTTTGTGACCACAAGGTTTTCGGTGTAAACAAAAACATCGCAGGCATTCACAAAAGGCTTGGGCGTTTTCTTCTCGCCAATGCCCATCACAAAGATGCCTGTCTCGCGTATGCGGGTAGCCAAACGGGTATAGTCGCTGTCGCTGGAAATAAGGCAGAACCCGTCCACCACGCCAGAGTGCAGGATGTCCATCGCGTCGATAATCATGGCGCTGTCTGTCGCATTCTTGCCGATGGTGTAGCGGAATTGTTGAATGGGTTGGAAGGCATGGAAATTGAGCGTGTCTTTCCACGAGTTCATGCTGGTGGTTGTCCAGTCCCCATAAATGCGGCGGACAGTCACTTGACCGTAGCGCCCAGCCTCCACAAGCATTTGGGCAAGCAGGTTTGCCTGGGCATTATCACCATCGATCAGCATGGCGATCTTGTTGCGTACAAGGGATTTTAATTGTTCGTCTGCCATAAAGATATTATACACTTCTTAAGACCAGACAGGTTCTGTTGAAACCTGTCTGGTCTGCGCTGGATAACCTTTACCAAATCTTTACAATTGCTTTATGATAAAGAAATCCCAACATAGGAAAATCATCTCATGACTAAAATCCTTGTAATTGACGACGAGCCGACCATCGTAAATCTTGTGCAGGCTTATCTTAAGCCCGAAGGTTATGAAGTATTCACTGCCACAGATGGACCCTCGGGTCTTAAGGCGGTGCGCGCCTTCAAGCCTGATCTGATCGTACTGGATGTCATGTTACCCGGCATGGATGGTTTGGAATTACTTTCGCGCTTGCGCCGTGAATCGCAGGTGTATGTCATTTTGTTAACTGCCCGCACCGAAGAGACGGATAAGATCGTCGGTCTTTCGGTGGGCGCAGATGATTACGTGACCAAGCCGTTCAGTCCGCGCGAGTTGGTGGCGAGAGTCAAGGCGGCGTTAAGGCGCATTCAAACAGGATCAGGCTCGGGCGGAGAAGGAAGCGTGCTGGCGTTTCGTCATGTCCGCATTGATATGGATTCCCGTCAGGTCACAGTCGACGATCAACTGATCGACCTTACAGCCAGCGAATTCGATCTGTTGCATGTGCTTGCCGAAAATCGCGGGCGTGTGCTTTCGCGCGAGCAATTGCTTGAGCGTGTCTGGGGCGTCTCCTATTTTGGCGAAATGCGCGTGGTGGATGTTCATCTGGGGCATGTCCGCCAAAAATTAGGCAACCCTGATTTTATTGTGACTGTGCGCGGTGTCGGCTATCGATTTGATGATGAGGTCTTATGAATATTCTTCGTTCCCGCTTGGGACTTAAACTTTTTGCTTCGTACTTTCTTGTGATCGTGATCGGCATGGGCGTAATTTGGGTGGCAACGCGTTTTACAGTGCCGCGTTCTTATCAGCGCCATTTGTTTTTCATGGAACAAAATTTGGGAACGGGAACTGGGGCAGGAAATGGAAACGGCATGGGTCCGATGATGGGGCAGGGTGGGGGAATGATGTCACAGTTTTATCAGGACTATCAGGCTTCATTCAATGAGTCGTTGATCGTGGCTGTGATCGCGGCGACATTGGTTGCGTTGATTGCCAGCCTTATTATCAGCCGCAACATTGTTGCTCCCGTACGTTTAATGACAAGTGCAAGCGGACGCATTGCCGAGGGACATTATGATGAGCGCGTGGAGTTGCAAGGCAGCGATGAATTAAGTCAACTTGCAAAAAGTTTTAATCAAATGGCTGAACAACTGGAACAGATTGAATCCATGCGCCGTCAATTGATCGGCGATGTGGCGCACGAACTTCGCACCCCGTTGACCGCCATCAAAGGTTCTGTGGAAGCCCTCATGGATGGCGTGCTTCCCGCATCTGATGAAACTTATTTGCAGATCCACGCCGAGGCTGAAAGATTAAGTCATTTGGTGGATGATTTGCAGGAATTGAGCCGTGTCGAATCCCGCGCCGTGCAATTGAAAATTCACCCAGCGGATTCGACTGCCTTAGTTCAGACGGTGTCCAAACGCTTGCAACATCAATTTGATGAAAAACGCGTCACACTCACCCCGAGCCTGCCGCACGACCCGATCATTGTCCTCGCTGATGAAGACCGCATTATCCAGGTGCTCACTAATTTGATCGGCAACGCTTTGCAATACACGCCAGAAAACGGAGCTGTGACTGTTTCGATTGAGCGTGAGAAAAACGAAGCACGGATTTCTGTGCGCGACACCGGCTTTGGAATCCCTGCTGAATATCTCAAGCATATTTTTGACCGTTTCTATCGAGTCGATAAATCCCGCTCACGCGCACACGGCGGCTCGGGCATCGGCTTGACGATTGCCAAACATCTCGTTGAAGCGCATGGCGGAAAAATTTGGGCGGAGAGCGCAGGCGAAAATAAAGGCAGCGTATTTATATTCACGCTGCCTCTGGCAAAATAAGTTTTTTTCGGATGCAAAATTTACTGAATCGGTTTCACCACTCCCACATCTGACGGTGCGCCGCCAAAAAGACCGATGTCGGTGCAGGAGGGCTTATCCACCCGGAGCAATAAAACGTCACTTGATGAAGTATCCACTTGAATGACGGTATTTTGTTTGTAAGTAGAATCAACTGTCAGTTTGAGCGTTATCTGATACTGGGCAGGCAGGTTCGTGACGCACATTTTTTTATCGGGGTGTTGGCGGTCTTCATCAATGGCGCGCAACAGGGCGCAGGTGTTTGGTAAATCCACAGTGCCAGTATTTTTCATCGTCACATAGGCATTGGTCACCTCGCCCATGCCGTGAGTAATGTCAATGCTGGTATTGCAGCCAAGAATATCCACTGTCACAGATTTCACCGCCGTGGATGTGACCGTGGGTGTTGGAGTTTCTGTAGGGGGGATTGGTGTGCTTGTTGGTGTGAGTGAAGGAATTTCAGTATTTGTGAGAGTAACGGGCGCAATGATTGTTACGTCAGGGGCAACGGTTGCTGTGAAAGGCAGGGTGAGGATGATCGGCGTGGCTGTCACGATGTTTGGTGTCCGTGATGGAATTACCGTCCACACGGGAAATGGCTGGGGAGAAACTCCGGCAGTGTCACATGCAGTAAGAATAAAAATAAAAATAATCAAAGCTGATATGTTCTTCATGGTTTTATGATGCTCCTGCCATTTTGTGAAATCGGTTGTCAATTCGTCCGGAAAATAAAGTGCTTCAAAACGGATTAAATCATAAACAGAGATATTCTCCTATAGGAGAATATCTCTGTTTATGATTGTGCATTGTCTGACTTTTTTTTATGTTCCAGAAGTCTTTGCTCGAAGTTCTTTAAAGCTTGGTTCAACAAGTACTTCACCGTCAGGAAAGATGATGGTTGGTACACTTCTATTTCCTTTGATTAAATTGATGACAAATTTTGTCGCTTCGTTGTTATCTTCGAGTCCAACTCGTAGATATTTAATTCCGTTGGATCAAAGAATGCCTTCGCCCGGCGGCAATCTGAACAATATTCAGTGGTGTAGATCACGATCTGTGATGGTTGCAGCGTGTATAGGTCGTTCAAGGTTTTATTCTCCATTGGTTTTGCCTGAAATCGCAAAGCGAATTGCGTTTGGCTATAGCTTTCTAGATACCACTTTCTTTATGGCTACTTTATCGTGTAAAATCTCCTGCCTTTGGTTCTTGCGAGCTTAAAGATTTTTGAAGTCTGAAGTTGCTGATTTTTAGAGAATTCATCTGCAGCGTTCGCACAGTCGAGTAATTCCCATTAAGAAATTCTGGATTTTGCAAAAGCCATACCCTGATTCATTATTTAGATTTGTTTTGTCTCATTTTCTATGTTAAAATCATTGCCTATTGAATTTAATATGAAATTAATATACTATTTCAGTATACATTTATAAGGGTATCAAAGTGACAAATCTCAAGAGATCATTTTTTTGGATTGCCTTTTATTTGCTAATTGTGCTGGTGCTTGCTCAATTAGATCGTTCTGATACGCCGATTATTAACTTCACGGCGTACTTTTATCTTGTCGCGATTTTTCTTGTCCCAGTTATGATTTTCATGCCTTCTCTCCATAAAGTTTCCGTCGTTGTGCCAATGTTTTTTTGGGGCGCAATTTATTCTATCCTTTTGCAACTCATAGATCGCAGCCGTACCGGCTCCGTTAATGTGGAAGTAATTGTTTTGGAAATTGTAATCATAGAAGTCGGGGTGTGGCTTTCATATCAATTGGCTGTTGGGATCGCAAGCTCAGAATCGTTGATGGATGTTTTGGCGCAGGGAACATTTCCTCACCGGGCCATCGAAATGGACACTGCGACTGAACAGATAAAAACTGAGTTTGGTCGAAGCAGACGGTATCATCGTCCACTATCGTTATTGGTTGTGCATGCGGTTCCAAAGGATGATGAGATGGTGCGTGAGATGCTGAAAAGTCTGCAGCACGATGTGCTTAGCCGCCTCTCTAATGCCCGCATTGGACAAGCCATCGGAGAAGCTATTCGCCAGACAGATTTGCTCATCCGGGATCATATTGGACGGTTTGTTATCCTTTGTCCTGAGACGGATCTGGAAAATGCTGTTTTCCTGGCTGCACGCACACGTGAAATCATTGAAGAGCGTACCGGGCTTCATGTTAATTGCGGCGTTGCATCTTTTCCCGATGAAGCATTGACCTTTGAAGACCTGTTATACATAGCGCGCGACCGCTCAAAGCAACTGCCAAACCCAAAGAATTCCATTGAGATGACTGACCAGGTTATGAAATGACCAGTACAATACTTACTCCAATTACCCAGCAGGAGTGGATTAATTCCTTTGATCCCAAGAAACGTATTTTCTTGGGAAGCTCATATATTTTCCTAAAACGAGTTATGGACCTTAGCCTTGTTCTTTTGAGCGCTCCATTTTGGCTTCTTATACTTGGCATTCTCACAGTAATTATCAGATTTACTTCTCCGGGCGCGCCAGCCCTGTTTACCCAACTGCGTACAGGAAAAGGCGGCAAGCGGTTTAGAATGTATAAATTTCGCTCAATGGTCCCCAATGCCGAAGCTTTGAAGGAAAAATATGCCCATCTTAATGAACTGCAATGGCCTGATTTTAAGATCACTAATGATCCGCGTATTACAAAAATAGGCAGGGTTTTGCGAAAGACCAGTCTCGATGAATTGCCCCAGTTGATTAATGTGCTTAAAGGCGAAATGAGTCTGGTCGGACCTCGTCCCACTTCTTTTGGAGCAGAGACCTATAAATTATGGCATACTGAAAGATTAGGTGTCATGCCCGGTTTGACCGGACTATGGCAGATCATTGGACGTGCTCAACTTGAATTCGATGACCGCCTGCGCCTTGATATTACCTATATAGAGCGGGCCGGGATTTGGTTTGACATTGTGATACTTTTTCGTACTGTTGCCGCCGTATTTCAACAACGTGGTGCGCATTGATTTTTTCCATGTATAATCCCGTCTTCTGTGAAAGCAACTAAATTACTTAGTCTATGAGGTGGTCATGAACAAGAATTTAATTATTAAACCCGCCGTATATTGGATTACAGCATTTTATGTCCTCCTAACCTTTTCGACACTTGGGTTGGGAGAAAAGGTTGCAGCTTTTGCCTTCCCTGAAGATCATTATTTTGAGAATGTGGGTGCTATATCTTTATTTGTGGCTTCAATTATATTCTTTTATACTTTCTTTCTTTCCCGTAAAACACAGTTATCCGGCAGGATTTTCTGGGTAAAGCAACTGGTGTATTTGGGGCTTGCGTTGCTCTTTTTGTTTGGCGGCGGCGAAGAAATAAGCTGGGGTCAAAGAATTTTCAATTTAAAAACGCCTGATGCATTGAATGAAATTAATGCCCAAGGGGAAATAACCGTACATAATATATCAATAATGGGGCATAAACTCCCATTCGAAAGCGAGTTTGATGTCCTCTGGTTGACAATGGCAGTTTTGATACCACTAGGCAGTATGTTTGTAAAACCATTTGAACGATTCATAGGTAAGTTCTTGCCAGTTGTTCACTGGTGGATCGGTTTGCTATTCCTTTTTGATTATGGTTTGGCTAAGATCGCAAAAATAATTTTTAGGACAGCCTATACGTATAGTCGAGTCCCGTTTGTTCAAGCTGTTCAGGAAGTAAAAGAGAGTAATTACGAACTTTTATTTGTTCTTTTCGCCGTATTTATTTTGCTGGATCTGAAGAGATTTGAAAACGACAGTTCCTAATAAATGATTTGAGTCCTTGTCGAATTCATTTGATAATTCCTAACATGCTTTGTGTAAATGCAAAACACTTTTCAGATTAAACTATTCATACTTGCATCATAATAAACCTGCTGGGTGACATGTAGCATCCGTTAATAGTCGGGCATTAAGTATTTTTTTTAATGCCTATATTATTATTGCCAATCCTGATCGGAAGGCAATAATATAACTGTCTTTATTCAAGGGAAACACAATGGGTATTCCATCTAATTTAGTAAATAACGATAATATTAATTTTATACAATACAATCCGCTTGAAAATGTTGAGTTTGTGGCTGGCATTTGGCTCGCTCTCCTGGATAAATGCCAGCACAGTTATTTTACTTCCTGGGGATGGATATCTAATTGGATCAAGAGTCTTCCGATGGAAAGCAACGTTAAACTAATTGTTGGTTATGTGAAAAACGAACCAGTTGTTGCATTTTTCATCGGACAAAAAAAAGAAAACAAGTATGGACTTTTGCCGACCAGTGTTATATCTTTAAATTCCACATCCGATCCTTATTATGACCAATTGTATATTGAATATAACTCGATCCTTGTCGACCCTTCAGTATCTTTGAATCTGGATAATTTATTTGGTTATCTGGACTTACTGAAATGGGATGAATTTATTCTCCCTGGTCTGTCACCAAACTTTGTTGCTGAAATTAACTTGCTTGATGATGGTGCCAGTAGGCGTGATTATTATATGCTTATTGAGGAGGTTGCAAGCTCTTTTTTTGTTGAACTGGAAAAAATTCGAAAAGCAGGGATGGATTATTTAAAGTTACTCAGTTCAAATAAACGCAGTCAAATTCGCAGGTCGATTAAGCAATATGAAATTGATGGAAATATTCAAATACAGGAATCGAAAAGTTTGGACGAAGCTTTATTAATGTTTGATAATTTAGTATTACTTCATCAGCAGGAATGGGAGAAAAGAGGAAAGCCCGGCGCTTTTTCCAATAGATATTTGCTCCAATTTCACAAAGACCTGATTCGGAGTCGGTTTGATCAAAACGAGATTCAATTGCTGCATATTTATAATAACAAAATGACAATAGGATATTTATATAATTTTGTTTACAAGCAGGACGTTTTTTTCTATCAAAGTGGTTTTAACTATTTGGCCGAGAACACATACAGACCAGGGCTTGTGTCTCATTATTTTGCAATTATACATAATACAACGAAAAATATGTCCAATTACGATTTTCTTGCCGGCGACTCTGCTTATAAAAGCAGTTTGTCAACGAACTCTGTGTCAATGTATTGGGTAAGGCTGATAAAAGGTAAATACCGCTTTTACATGAAAAAAAGAATGGTTGACATCAAGACTAGTTTAAAGTCAATGCCTAAAATTGAAACCCATCTGAAAAATATTAAATATTGGCTGGCATCTTTTCGTAAATAAACTTGGCAGTTAATATCATGAATTTTCTATAGTTATGTATTATTTATTTGCGATCCTATGTTGGAAAAAACTGATATATTAAAAATTATTCGAAAAACACGAAAATGAAACGTTTGTTTTTTTGCCCCGCTATTTGTTCTTTTGTTTTAATATTCCTTGTTGCTTCTTGTTCCTCGAAAGTGGTGACAGAATCTCAAATTGCAACTCCGGTTATGCTGGCTGAATCTGATGATCATGATTTAAATATAGTGGATGTCATGAAATGTGAGCCGCCATATGCCAAAAATTCGGTTTGGAATGTGCCAATTGATTGGTCCAAGGCTCGCATTCACCCGGATAACGATAGTATGATGGATGCCTTTTTTAATTATGAAAATTGGATAGGTTCGGATACAAAGCAGTACGCTGCTAATATATATTTTATTAATAAAGAAACACCATTGGTGCCTGTAGCCCTATGGGCTAACCGTCGTTTTCGAGACGCTTATAGCGATGTGGACATCCAGTATGGAGAGCCGGGGGCGACTGTGTTGGTTCCACTTCCCTTGGAAGCCCGGCCTGCTCCTGGGACTGATGGCGAATTAGTGGTGGTCAATATTGAAACAGGAGAGGAATGGGGACTTATCAAAGGGGAAGTTAATAGTGAAGGTAATTGGCTGGTGGGTGGATTGTATCGTTATAGTATTCAGAATTCTGGAATTCCACCAGAAGGATTTGCTCACCGTGGCGCTGGTATAGGTAGTTATGCCGGAATTGTACGGCCTTGTGAAATTGAACGTGGTTATATTGGACATGCTGTCACCATTGCTTATGATTCTCCGTGCGCTCCTGATATTTGCAAAGCCAATAACTGGACAGCCGTTATTCCTCCTTTTACAAAGACGGATGGAGAAGGCTTTTCAAAATTCGATATCCCCGAAGGCGTACGCATGGTTATCAAGCCTGAAATTTCCAAAGAGGATATATCGGCAGCTTGCCTAGGTGTAAAAGGGTGCGTTGTCTGGGCGCTAAATATGCAGGAGTATGGCGGTTTTATTGTAGACAATAGCGGCCATCCGAAAACTTACGCAGAAGGTAATGCTACTGCTAATTGGGATTTAAAGATTTGGTCAGATAAAATATTGAGAGATATTCCTCCAGACTGGTACGCTGTGATTGACTGGAATTATCCCTCCACAAAAATTCCGTGAATTGCACGCCGAAGAAATGATATACTTATTTTATTAATTTACCCTGAAATTTTAGTTTTTTTGAGTGAGAAGAAAATGACTATGAGTAAAAAAGATATTCCATATTTAATAGCTGCTATTGGTCTGGCTGTTATTGCGGCTGTTGCTGTTGGTAATCCAGATAACCCCGTCGGACTTTATAGCTTGCTTGGTCTGATTGGAATAGTTGTGGTAATGGCGATTCTTCTTAACCCAGGTCTGGGTGCTAATGTTCTCGTCATTTCCGTTTTTGCAAACATCTCCAGTAAACTTTCCGATTATGGACTTCCGGGCATCATTAAACCTTTGGTCGTGGTTGTCTTTTGTGCGATCATAATCCGCAATTATTTTGCAGGCCAAATCCCGGTAGATCGCCCTAAGACATCTCGTATTGAGTTGTTTTTGATTGTTTACTTTTTGGCTGTAGCAGCTTCCTTTTTGGTGGCCGCCAATAAAGATAGAGCGCTCGAATCAATACTTGATTTTGCTAAAGATATAGTTATTATATATTGCGTTCTCTTTGCATTAAGACGACCGGAAATTTGGAAACAAACGATTTGGGTGATTATTATAACCACAGCTATTTTGTGTTTGTTCGGCGTATACCAAAATATTACTGGAAATTACACCCAAACTTTCTTCGGATTAGCTGATGTGAAGTTTGACCCGGATGGCTCAATGCGTCTCGGCGGCCCAATAAATGAACCGAACATGTGGGCGCAGGTGTTGACTGCGGTTGTTCCATTGGTCATTTTCCGAATTATTCATGAACGTCGAAAATTGACAAAATTGTTTAGCGTATTAATCCTGGTAGTTATCTTGTTTAATTTGCTAAATACCTACAGTCGCGGCGGATATTTGGCTTTAAGCGTGGCGGTAATTTTGACATTATTTGTGTTTGAGAAGCGTTTTAGTCCAATGATTGCATTTGCTGTTCTGGGTTTGATTATTTTACTGCTGCCATTCTTGCCTGCAAGTTATAGAGACCGCTTCAGTACTTTGCAGTCTCTAAACCCGACTTCAGAAAGCGGTATTTATCAGGACTCTTCTTTTATTGGACGTACAAGCGAGACTAGGGCTGGTTTAATGATGTTTGCTACGCATCCATTATTGGGAGTCGGCGTTGCCAATTACCCAAATAATTATCAGAAATACGCCCAGCTTATTGGTCTTGAGTTCCGCACGGAAGAACGGGAAGCTCATTCCCTATACATACAAGTTTTATCTCAAACAGGTATCTTTGGCATTGTTCCTTTTTTGGGGATTATATTTTCCCTTCTGACCGGATTGTCTAAAATAAAAAAGGATCTTAAAAATTCTCCCTACGATGCTGATTGGTCGCCTCATATTAATGCTATTATGGTGTCTCTCATAACATATTTATTTGCGGCTTTTTTTCTGCATGGCGCTTATATTCGGTACTTTTGGATTTTAGTAGCAATGGGTATGACAGCTATTCAACTTATGGACGAACTGCTTATTCCTTATAAACAACCTTTCCGACAGAGGCTTTCTTTTGAATAACGCTTTGAGCAACAATGCCAACAATGATAATCAAAATGACCAGATTGGAAGGAAAGCGGGACGTGGTATTTTTTGGAACTTTCTGACGTATGGCTTGAGTAAACTAGGCGTACTACTTACGACCTCCATATTGGCGCGCCTTTTGAGCAAAGATGATTTTGGACTTGTTGCAATTGCCGTGGTAGCCATTAATTATTTGGGTGTTATTAAAGACCTGGGTCTTGGAGTGGCATTGATCCAGCGTAGGGAGGATGTGGACGAGGCGGCAAATACGGTTTTTACAATTAATATCATTTTAGGTTTTTCATTATCCGCCATTGTAATTCCGTTCGCTCCGCTGTTTGCCGGATATTTTAATGATCCAATGATCATTCCTGTTCTTCGTTGGCTGGGGGCGTCGTTTGCAATTAATGCCCTGGGTTCGGTTCATAATATTTGGCTTATGCGGGAGCTTGATTACCGCCGTAAATTTATTCCAGATATGGGGAATACGGTGGTTAAGGCGGTGGTTTCAATTGGGCTGGCATTTGCAGGTTTTGGGGTTTGGGCACTTGTTTTTGGTCAAATTTTGGGCGCGCTTGCTTCGGTTATTTTGGTCTGGGTTATCCTGCCCTGGCGGCCGCGCCTAACTCTCAATAAAAAAATAACAGCATCCTTAATGAAGTTTGGTTCTTCGATAATTGGGGGAGATATACTGGGTGTGATCATTGATAATTTGGATTACATTATTGTCGGCAGATTATTTGGGTTGGCTCAACTTAGTGTTTATACTTTGGCATATAGACTGCCTGAAATGCTTGTCATAGGCAACTTGTGGGTGATGGGCGGAGTTACTTTTCCCGCTTTTTCGTCAATGCAGGATCGCCCTGCTGAGTTGCGTCGTGGTTTTTTGACATCGGTTCGTCTAATTGAATTGATTATTGTGCCTATTTGTCTTGGACTCGTGATTGCGGCCGATCCCATCGTTAGGGTCTTATTTGGAGACCAGTGGCTTGATGCAATACCTTTATTGCGGGTTTTGGCTGTTTATGCCTGGATTTATTCCCTCAGCTATCATATTGGCGATATTTATAAGGCTATTGGACGTCCTGATATTTTATTGAAACTGACCATATTTACATTAATTATTTTAGCTCCTGCCCTTTTTATCGGGTCTAAATTTGGCTTACTCGGCATTGCTTGGGGACATTTGATTGCAGTATTGATACGGCGAATTGTTAGTATACAAGTCGCAACTCGATTTGTGAATGTATCCTTAACTGATATTTTTAGTGAATTAAAACCATCTTTTCAAGGTGGACTAGCGATGGTTCCTGTAACATTGGCTGTCTTAACATTAACGTCCAACATTAATCCATTTTTGCAGTTGGTTTTGGTTGTTTCCTCTGGCGCAATTAGCTATTTGGGTATTTTATGGTGGGTGGAACGTGAGAATTTACTTCGGTTAGCTCGCACAATTGGCGTCTTTCGTTCATAATTTTCAAGGAATCAAAGTTGATAAATATATGCGTAGTTTCTCATGGAGAATAGATTGTGCAACCTAAATATGAATCAGATTTATCTTTTCAGTCCTCACTGCCTAATTCCAGTGCAGACTGGCGGTTTTTGTTGCCGATAACGGAAAGTAGTCGAATTCTTATTATTGGCGGCGAATATGATGGCTTTTCTGAGTTGTTTAGCAAAATAGGAGTTTTAGAAGTTACCTGGCTTTGCAGTTCATTGCTTGCTAATAGTGAGAATAAAAATGTCGAACACAGTAAATTTGATGCGATTGCAAACTTGGCAACACAGTCTTTCCCATCCAAGTCGTTTGACATGGTTGTCGTTCCCTTCGGCTTTCCTGGCGGCAGGTTGACCGATGAAGCAGATGTTTTCCAAATGATTCGTCGTCTAATGCGCCCAAATGGAACGATGTTAATAGGGTTTTCAAACATATTTGGATTATTTCGGCGAGGGGAACAGTCTGACTCTTGTTACTCCACCCCATGGCAAATGATACGCAAGTTGCGCTCGGCAGGATATTCTCAAATAGATATTTATGGTGCCATGCCAAGTTTGGTTTCTCCGGAATATATATTTCCACTAAAAGCACATTTGCTCAGTTTCACCTTGCAGCATCGTTACCGCTATAAACTGTCGGACAGGCTGTTACAGCTTTTTTCAAGTAAGCCGGTTGCTTCCATTTTTTTATATTTACTTTCGTACTATTTTATTATTGCAAAATCGGATGTTGCAACAGAATCTGATATATAAGAACCATTTGATATGCTTGCGAAAAGCCCAACTTGTAGTATTTTCAAGCCGAAATTCGGCTTGAAATAGCAACCTTACGCTGTAACACTATTCAATCTATCCTTGCCAAATTCATATTGCACAGCTGTTTAACAAGCCGACTTGAAATTATCAGATTTCCAATTTACACTGCATTGATGTAGTTTCACAACCTATTCAAATAATACTTTCTCTCGGAGAGCGGTTGGTATGGAAAAAAACAAATATGTTGTGACGGTTGATGTTGATTTACCACCATTGCGTTCCGGGGTCGAACCTTATTTTACGCAATTTTCCTTCTCTCGCGATGCTGAAAAAAAGTTCTTTCTCCAACTTCAGCGCCTGTGGATGTTGCTGAAGTTGGCGCGGCATAGTCAGGTGATGATCTTGGACAGCACCAGCGGACCGGGACAACCAGATTTGCTGGCTTGTATTTTGATCCGTTTTTTACCTAAAAAGCCCATTGTTGTGATGACAGGTGACATGTGGAATAAAGGCAGTACGTTTAAATACTACTTTCAAAAAATGGAGCTCAGTTTAGCGGATGTTTCTATTCAGCGTTATGTGGTTCAGTCGTTGGGGGAGCAGGAAATTTTCGCTCAATTATGGGGCGTTTCACCAGATAAAGTACGCCATTGCCTGTATAATTTTACCTTCACAGATGAGGAAGTCAACGCGAGCGAAATTGCAACCAAGGGCTATATTTTTGCGGGAGGAAATCCACATAGGGATTATGTTTCATTGCTTGAGACCGCCCGCCTCCTGCCAAACCTACAATTTATTATTGCCACGCGCGTATTGGATAAGTATGATGATATTCCCTCGAACGTCAAGATTGTGCAAGTTTCGCATCAGGAATTTATCCGCCTGATGCGCGAAGCGGATGCAGTAGTAACCCCTATCCGATCTGGGTTGACGCGGGCAGCGGGTCAGCAAACCTATCTCAACGCCATGCGGATGGGCAAAATCAGCATTGTGAATGGGAAGAGCGTATTTGGCGTGACGGATTATATCCAAAACTATGTCAATGGGATTATTACAGATGGCACGCCGCAGGGGTATAGCGAAGCGATTGAGTGGGTTTATTGTCCTGCTAACCAGGCAGCAGTTAAGAAGATGGGGCAGCTAGCCCAGGAAACTGTGATGGAGTTTACCTATGAGCGCCACATCCGAACAATGGCATTGATTGTTGAAGAAGCAATTGAAGAGGCAAATATTTGAGTTGGTTAGGGCTTTCACCATTGAGGCATTCTCAATGTGCTAATGTTATAGTGCAGTGTTAGAAAACTTATACGACACCATCTGCGAAAATCCCTGTTTTGAAGTATTTTCAAGCCGGGATGTGGCTGGAAATAGCAACCATGCGTTATATTAATAATTATATGTTTTAGGCTGGTATTTTTGTGTAAATTGGACTCGCACCCATGACAATGGCATTTATTGATACACTAACATCGTATATATCATCGCTTCGCCGACAGGATAGTTCCTTCGTTTCTCCTCCAATGCAATGGACTATTCTATCAAATGGCGGTGCTGATATACACGATTGTATTATTATTTTTGGCTTTGAGGCAAATAAATCCCAACCAACCTTGGTTATAAAGGTTCCGCGAATTCCAGAAGGTGGACGGGCATTGCAGATCGAATATGACCGCTTGGTTGAGTTGTGGGAGCATTTAGGACCAGAAGCTGTTTTTCGAATACCAAAGCCTATTGCCATGGTAAATTTAGAAACACAGCCAGCTCTCGTTATATCCTATATACACGGTGAGAGTCTTCTGCGCGCATCGAAGCAGATGATTTGGGAGAAACCGGAACAGGTTTTGGCGCTGGCTGTAGATGCAGCAGAATCCCTTCGCGATATGATGGATAGAACCGCGACTCAACTGACAGCTGGTGAGCATATCGCGACAGATATAATGCAAAAAATCGAGAAATTTAAAGAGATGTTTCACCTTACGGAACGTGAAGATCAAGCTATTCTAGGATTAATAAGACATATAGAATCTCTTAGAGAAACGGCCACCCATAAGGTGTTGATACAAGGTGATTTTTGGCATGGAAATATGATTCGGAGTTTGACCCATGGCAAGTTAATGTTTGTTGATTGGCAATATTCCCGCTGGTCAACAGATGTTAGCCTGGATGTTTATTTATTTTTGTTGGCAAGCGCTTTGTCAAATACCCCGCAGGACTCTGCGAAAGAAAAAGTACATGGAGCAATACAAGTGTTGTTGCAATGGCGTACCAAAATTATTCCTGCCTACCTACAGGCATTTGGTAAACCAAAATCCTACACTTTAATGCCTGCTCAATATGGGATGTTGTTATGTTGCGTGGAAAAAGCGGTTCGTGTAAGCATTGATGTTGGCTATGACCAATTAGACGATATGATATGGAAATTACTTTTTAGCGAGCTGGTAAATTTAGCGGAAGGGAGCGATTTTTTTGATGAAATCTAACGATAAAAATTTCAGCGATCATTTGCGCCGTAAGTATAATATTGTCTTTATTATTGATGGCTTGGGTATGGGTGGCGCCGAACGCCTGATGATACCAATTTTAAGAAACCTGAGCAGGGAATATTTTGAACCGAGGGTTTGTGTCCTTCAAGTTAGAGACGGAAATCCTGTAGCAAATGACATTCGTGCTTTAGGTGTCCCTGTTGATTTGCTCCCAGTGCCATATTTACGAGACATTACTGCCATACCACGCATACGAAAGTATCTTATGGATGTTAAGGCAGATCTGGTACATACTCAGCTTGAATTGGCTGATAGTTTAGGAAGTTTTGCCGCAAAACTTTTGCGCCTGCCTAGTGTGTGTACTATCCATACCATGCCGTCGCAAAATATGAAACTTAAATCAAAAGTCCATCAGGAAATTGAGACACTGTCGCTTCATTATTTTTGTGATCGGATTATCGCAGTTTCGGAGGAAGCGCGCTTGTTTTACATCAAAACCAGCAACGAATCTCCTCAAAAGGTGACCACGATTTATAACGGCATTGACTTAACTAACTTTATAAATGTGGATGCTCATCAGGAGCGACTTAAGGTGCGTGAAGAGTTGGGCATACCACCCGAGGCAAATCTGCTAACCACTGTTGCAGTATTACGTCCCCTTAAAGGGATTCAATTTATGATCCAAGCCCTGCCCGCTATTTTAGTCGCAAATCCAAACGTTTATTATCTTATTGTAGGAAGCGGATCGCATTATGATGCATTGGTGGAGGAAGTTGATAAGGCTGGGGTAAAAGAGCGTGTGATTTTTGCTGGACTTCGAAGTGATATTCCGCAGATCATGGCGGCAAGCGATATATTTGTTTTGCCAACTCTGACAGAAGCTTTACCAACCGTGCTTGCAGAAGCCATGGCAGCTCGATTGCCAGTCGTTGCCTGCGCAGTGGGCGGAGTGCCTGAGATGGTGATAGAGGAACATAATGGACGATTGGTTTCACCTGAGATTCCCAGGGAATTGTCCGATGCCTGCATAGCCTTATTGGCTGATCCTGTGCTACGTAATAAAATGGGGGAAAATGGTTGGAGAATTGTTAATGAGAAATTTAATATCCAGGCACAAGTTGAGCAATTACGAAAACTATATCTCGATATGATAGGTAATTATGAAAAATAAATTACGCATAGTAATGGTGGAGCTTGCTAATAGCGGCGGGCTAATTCATTTTGATTATCAGCTATGCACTGCTCTGGCAAATGAGGGCGTGGATGTTACCTTGGTGGCAGGCACTGAATATGAATTGGGAGACCAGCCGCATAATTTTACTGTCAATAAAATGCTTCACCTATGGAGAAATTTTGATCCACAACCTAAGCAGAGCTTGACACTAAATCCATTCAGCCGCTGGTTGAAAAAAATGTATCTGACTCTGCGAAGAGCCGTTAGAGCTGTGCGCGTTTTGTTGGCATGGATCCATTTAACTCTCTATCTAACGCGTGTCAAACCTGATCTTGTCCAGTTTTCAAGGATCCAATATTCATTAGACTCTATTTTCATCGCCTATTTGCGTAGGCGTGGGTTAGTCCTGAGTCAGATCTGTCATGAATTTGAATCCCGTGAGAGTAATGATCGGTTTTCAAGTTTATTTCATCGGTTGGATATAAATGCATACCTTCAATTTTCTGCGATATTTTTTCTTGCGGAAGAGAGTCGCCGTAGATTTTTGTATCTGTACCCATCAATTCCTGAAGTAAACACTCATATGATTCCACACGGTAATTCAAACTGGTTGATGAATATTCAGCCCCAGTTGGATATTTCTAATATTATTAGAACGAGATATGGTTTGCAGGAAGGAGAGCCTGTGGTACTTTTTTTTGGTTTGCTTTCTCCGAGCAAAGGGCTTGATGACCTTGTCGAGGCTTTTGCTTTGGCTCGTCAATCCTGTACGGCAAAATTAATAGTAGCCGGCTTTCCAACGAAGTTTATTAACATCGATGAATTGAAAACTAAAATCGTTTCGTTGGGATTGTCTGGTTCGGTGTTTTTGGATACGCGTTACATTCTCCTCGAAGAAATAAGCACTATTATGAGTTTAGCTACTGTTGTTGTTTACCCATATCGGAGTGGCACACAAAGCGGAGCTTTGCAGACCGCTTACACATTTGGACGTCCTGTTATTGCAACAAATGTTGGAGGGTTGCCAGAGGCAGTGGAGGATGGCAAAAGTGGTTTTTTAGTGTCGTCGCAATCTCCCCGTGAATTGGCAGACAAGATTGTTTTCTTAATTAATAACCCGGATTTAGCAGCTCAAATGGGAGATTATGCTCGATATTTATCGAATACTCGTTTTAGCTGGCAGTCAATTGCGAAGCAGATCTTATTGGTATACCATAATGTAATTACCGATAGGTGAATGAATGGATAGGAACTCAACAGTCGTAGAATTGTAACTGCTCACGCGAAATCTGGTTAAAGCAGGAAAGGCAAGACCGGCGTACCCATCAATTGCACCAATTTTTGAAAGGCGTTCTCGCCGTTGCGTTTCGCAGTGTTCAGGACAGTGGCTAAA
>Ga0335397_10003698_pt1 | contig 20370 bp, 15 predicted proteins | sample MAT04_FD_205740 | JGI IMG/M metagenome (GOLD analysis project Ga0335397, IMG submission 205740) | Freshwater microbial communities from Lake Fryxell liftoff mats and glacier meltwater in Antarctica - MAT-04 (spades assembly) (version 2) ... | reverse complement strand
AACCTCGCCCGGCGCAAAGCAAAGCTTCGCGAGGCTCGCAAAATAACGACTTACGTCGCTATTTTGTCCTCACATCCATGTGAGGTCGCAGCCTGTCGAGAAAATCAACAGGCTGCTAAACGTCGCGCGCCGCCAGTCTTTCCTACCCTGAAACGTCACTGAGGGATCTTCGCATCCCACGATCGGCGCGCGCCGCTGCGTTGCTCGTTAGGTCTCGTAAAAGATCCGCCCGCGCTGCTGCGCGCGGGAGATCCTGTCCGTGGCGTAGAGCCCCGCCAGTACAAACTCCACGCACGACGCCCGCACGGCGGCGTCGGCCGAAGCGTTGACTTCAAACGCTTTGTCCCACGCCGGCGGCACGCGTTCTAAGCGCTCGGCGTACGCGGACGAAGGGAGCATGTCGCCAACTTCGATCTTGACCCCTTCGCCAAAGATCTTGCCCATCTCGTCGAGGCCGTGCCGATCGACGTATTGTTCGAACACGTTGCGGATCGCCTCGGCAACGATCGCGTCCAGCACCTGCCGCTCGGACATCTGATGGCTCCCCATCATGTCGAGTTCCAACTTGCCGAGCGACGAAGAGTAAATGTGCCCCAGATCGCTGATCCGCGGCACGGCCGGCCGCTCGCCCAGTCTGGCGCCACGCTGACGGGCGCTAGCAACCATCGTGCGATAATTGGCGATGCTGAACCGGGCGCTCACGCCGGACTGTTGGTCGATGTACTTGCTCTTGCGGGCGACAATACTGATCTCTTCGATGATCTCCTGCATGAAGTAGGGAATCACCACCGGAAACGCGCCATCCAACTCAATGCCCGCCTCTTGCTGCATGATCTGAATTCCCAGATCGCGCTCCAATGGGTAGTGCGTGTGGATCACGGAGCCAATCCGGTCCTTCAATTGCGGGATAACTTTTCCGCTGCGGTTGTAAGTAGAAGGATTGGCCGAAAAGAGAATCAACACGTCGATATCAAACTTGATCGGAAAACCGCGGATTTGCACGTCGCGTTCTTCCAAGATATTGAACAGGCCAACCTGCACCAGTTCGTCCAATTCCGGCAGTTCGTTCATCGCAAAAATGCCGCGGTGCATCCTCGGAATCAACCCAAAGTGGAGCGCCTCCTCGGCGGACATGCTTGTGCCGCCGGCGAGCTTGGACGGATCGATTTCGCCGATGATGTCCGCGAACTTGGTCCCCGGAGCGAGCCGCTCCGCGTATCGATCCGCGCGTGGCCACCAGGCAATCGGAACCTGGTCTGCCGGCCGCTCTGCGACAAACCGTTTGCAGACGCCGCTGATCGGTCGATAGGGATCGTCGTGCAGCGGCGCCCCTGGCAGGTCGATAAAGGGAATCTCTTCGTCGAGAAACCGAATCAAAGAGCGCATCAGCCGGCTCTTCGCCTGACCCTTTTCGCCCAAGAAGAGCATGTCATGCTGGGCGATCAGCGCCAGGTTGATCTCAGGAATGACGGTGTTCTCATAGCCGACGATCCCCGGAAACTGATCTTCGTCTGCCGCCAACCCGGCGATGAAGTTATCGTAAATTTCGCGTTTGACGGTTTTCGAAACCCAGCCGCTCTCGCGGAGCTCTTGGAGATTGGACGCGCGGACACTGGATGTTGCCATGCTGTAATATCGCTGGGTTTTGCCGGACCGAAGCTGCTGCGAAGGCCCCCGACGGCGGCCTGTCGCATTCCACCCATCGGACGGCTAGGAAGGCTGGTTTTCGTTCATTCTGGTTGTCTGCTCGATTATAGCGCGGCAGACAAGCGAGCCAAGTCGCCCCGGCCGTTGCCATGCTGGACGATTCACCTCGTCCGTGGCATAAAGAGAACCGAATTGCCCGCGTGGCGAACAAGCCGCGCAGTCTGCCAGGCGGAGCCCGATCCCTATGACGACCGAAATGCCAGCCCGTCCCTCCGACACGCCGCCGCGCTGGCAGCCCGTGCGGGCGACGGATCGCCGCGTGCTGGGCGTGCTGATCGAAAAGGCCAAGACCACGCCCGACGCCTACCCCTTATCGCTCAACGCGCTCGTAACCGGCGCCAATCAAAAGAACAACCGCGCCCCGCTGACACAACTGACGCCCGAGGATGTCGAAGAGTCGGTCGATCGACTGCGACAGTTAGGCGCCGTGGCCGCGGTCCAGGGAAGCAGCCGCGTCGGACGCTATCGACACTACATGTACGAGTGGATGGGGGTCGACAAGGTCGAACTGGGCGTCATGGCCGAGCTGCTACTACGAGGCGCCCAGACCGTGGGCGAGCTGCGCGGTCGCGTCGCTCGCATGGAGCCCATCGCCGATCTGTCCGCCTTACGTCCCGTGCTGGAATCGCTGACCACCAAGGGGCTGATTCAATCGCTCTCGCCCGATGGCCGTGGGCAGGTCATTACGCACACGCTCTACCTGCCAGAGGAGATGGAAAAAGTCCATCGGCAGCACGCCGCCGCCGGCAGCACCACGCAGGCAGGCGGCCCGCCGGCAGCCGCCGCTCCGCGTCCGCCTCGTCCGGTAGAGCACGCAGCGGAAACCGAACAGCCATTGTTCGCGAGCAGGCCCCCGACGATCGGTGGATCGAAAACAGAAAGCGCCGCAACGGGCGCGGGAGAGGCAGCGCTACGCGACGAGATCTCCGAACTGCGCGCAAGCCTGGCCCAACTCAAGGCGGACTTCGCCGAACTCACGGACAGCGTCGACCGCAGCGCCGCCGATCTCAAACGATTGCAGCAAGCGCTCGGCGAATAAACGCGACAGCGGATTCATACTTCGGTCCCCATTCCACTCTGAAAGCATCCACGTCATGCAGGATTGGGCACAAACGGTTGTGATCGGCGCTGGCATCGCCGGCTCGAGCATCGCAATGCATCTGGCGCAGTTAGGCCGCACGGACGTGCTGGTGTTGGAGCAAGGCGAGTTGATTAGCGGTACGACTTCGCACGCGCCAGGGCTGATTGGTCAGATGCGTTCGAACGTCGGGCTAACGCGGCTGCTGATGGACAGCGTGAATCTCTATCGCGGTCTGCAGTTGGATGGCGTCAGCGGATTTCAGGAAGTGGGCAGCCTGCGAGTCGCCTCTTCGCCCCAGCGATTGGCCGAATGCCGGCGGCAGCTTGCCTTTGCAAAAACGTGTGGGCTGGAGGCGCAGCTACTCACGCCGAGCGAGACATTGGCGTTGTTTCCGCTGCTGACAGCCGACAGTTTGCACGGCGCGATCTACATGCCGACAGACGGCTCCGCCACAGCGACCGTGCTCGCCGGCGCCATGATTCGCGACGCCAAGGCGCTGGGCGTCACGTTCGCCCCGCGCACGGCTGTGACCGCCATTGAAAAATCACCCTCAGGCGCCATCTGCGCCGTGGTTACCGATCAGGGGCGAATTGAAACCGAGACGCTAGTGATTGCGACCGGCATCTGGTCGCCGGTCGTCGGCCGCAAAGCGGGCGTGGCGATTCCATTAACGCCCATCGAGCATCAGTACACGGAGACCGCTCCGATCGCGGAACTGGCGGGCAAGTCCGTTCCCAACATGCGCGATCCGGACAATCTGTTCTACGTCCGTCAAAAGCAAGACTTTTTGGTGGTTGGCGGCTACGAGCGAAATCCTCGACCGTGGCCGGGGCCGATTCCTCAACGAGACGATCCGACCGTGCAGACGTTCGACGCGGAGCACTTCGCGCCACTTTGGAACGCTGCGAGTAACCGTTTGCCAGCGGTGGCCAGGTCGACAATCGCCCGCGGTGTAAATGGATTGGAATCCTTTACGACGGATGGCGCCTTTTTGCTGGGGCCCGCGCCGCAGACGCCGGGCGTTTGGGTCGCCTGTGGTTTTTGCGCCCACGGTGTTTCAGGCGGCGGAGGGGTCGGCAAGGCCATCGCCCAATGGATTATCGACGGAGATCCGGGTCATGACCTGCAAAGCATGTCGCTCGCCCGCTTCGACAGGACGATGGACGCAGAGACCATCTCGCAACTGGCCTGCGGCGTTTACAGCACCTATTACGACGTTGTGCCGGAAGCAAAATCAGGCCACTAGCTGCCTGTTGAAAAACGCCGTCGTGGCGTTTTTCAACCTCGCCCGGCGCAAAGCAAAGCTGCGCGAGGCTCGCAAAATAACGACTTACGTCGCTATTTTGTCCTCACATCCATGTGAGGTCGCAGCCTGTCGAGAAAATCAACAGGCTGCTAGCTCTGTTGCATCGCCTGCCGCACGAATAACGGTTGGTGTTTTCCCATTAGGCACGGGCGCACCATTTGCAATTGCCGATAAGATCCTACGGGGGGCGCCTTTAAGCCACCTGCGCTACGCAGGCATTCAAAAACCTTCGATCTGGCAACCATGAATCCAGTGGGTGGTGTGAATCTGGTCACCGGCGCCACCGGGCTGCTGGGAAACAACCTTGTGCGGCTGCTGCTTGCGCGGGGCGAAACCGTGCGAGTGCTCGTGCGCAAACCAGAGGATAGATCCCTCGCCGGACTACCGGTGGATTGCGTACCAGGCGACGTGCGAGATCTCTTCTCCGTACAGGCTGCCTGCCGCGGCGTCTCCGCGGTTTTTCACTCGGCCGGCTACGTGCGGATGGGCTGGCGGCAGCCGGAGATCTATCAGTCCATCAATGTCGATGGCACGCGCAACGTCGCGGTCGCCTGCCGCGCCGTCGGAGCCAGGATGGTGCATGTGTCGAGCACCGACGTGTTCGGCCGCTGCTCGCTCAAACATCCGGCCGACGAAGAGACACAACTGAGACCAGGCCCAGATGTCCCTTACGCGCAAACAAAACGAGCGGCGGAATTCGTCGTGCGCGAAGAATGGTCGCGTGGTTTGAACGGGGTCATCGTCAATCCCGGCTTTATGCTGGGACCGTGGGATTGGAAGCCATCGTCCGGCCGAATGATATTGGCCGTGGCGCGCGGCGGAGCGCTGATGGCCCCCAAGGGATGGTTTAGCTTGTGCGACGCGCGTGACGTGGCCGCCGGCGCCCTGGCCGCGCGAGATTGCGGCGTCAGTGCCAGGCAATACATCCTGGCCGGCGAGACGCTGCGGTTCATTGATGGCTTTCGACTCATCGCCGAAATCACACATGCCCGCAAACCTTTCATGCAAGCCCGTTGGTTCTTTGCGACACTCAGCGGCGTGTCCGGCGACCTGTGGGGACTGATCAGCGGTGTAGAACCGGACGTCAATTCGGCCGCGGTCGCCATGGCCCGAGTCCCTAAGAACTACAGTAGCGCCCGCGCGGAGCAAGAGTTGGGCTATCTCCGCCGTCCCATCCGCGAAACCGTCGCCGACGCCTGGACCTGGTTCCAAGAACACGGTTACCACTAGCAGCCTGTTGATTTTCTCGACACGCTGCGACCTCACATGGATGTGAGGACAAAATAGCGACGTAAGTCGTTATTTTGTGAGCCTCGCGAAGCTTTGCTTTGCGCCGGACGAGGTTGAAAAACGCCACGACGGCGTTTTTCAACAGGCAGCTAATCGGCTGCCAGGGCTCCGAAGTTGGGAACTCCGGTCGCAGCGAACAATCAGGGCTCGTAGTCCGCGACTCCATCTGGGCGACAGTCGGCGATTCAGTTCTTCCAGCGTCGCGCAACAAAAACGCCCTTCCAGGCCAATTGGGCCTGGAAGGGCGTCGAGCTTCACATTAAAGAGGACTACTGTCTCAAGCGCTTAGGCACGCTTGCGACGGCGCCAGGCGAGGAAACCGAGCGGGATCGCTCCGAAACCTGCCAGGGCGAAGGTAGCCGGTTCTGGCACCAACGCGTATGCGGTGATCGTACCCGCAATGGTCATGTTGATGAGCAGACCGCTCAAGTTCTGAACAATCGGAATACGGACGGCCAGCGTCATCTTGCGGTTGTACGAACCACCGATGACCGGGTTGTAGACGCCCGTGGCGACCGTGCTGGTGTTGGGAGCGCCAGAGATCGCCTGGTTCAGGCCAGCCAGACTCGACTGGAAGTCGGGGATGTCGTACGGGGTGCCCAGGAGGTTACCCGCCAGACCATCGCCATTGGCGCGGCCACTGGTCAGCTGCAAATTGGTCGTGCCGTTCAGGCCAAGCGCTCCGCCAACGATCGGCAGCGCGCCGCTCGTCATGTCGAAGGCCATCTGGTCCATGGCCAGGTACAAGGCGTCGATCGTGACAATGACCACGGTCATACGAACCTTGGCGCCGTACGGCGACGGGCCGACTGCGGCCGTTGGAAAGCCGGTGCCGTTCCAGGTCGAGGGATCTGGGCGGTACGAACCGGAGTTCAGGCCCGTGACGTTGCTGCCTGGGAGGAATTGAATCGCGTTGTTGACCGTCTTGTTGAAGTCGGTATTGATCGTGCCGGTGTATCGGGCCACGTTGCCGGTCCAGGTACTATTGTTAGCGTTGCGGATACGGACGGTTCCGCTCAAAGGCACGCCGAGGCTATTCAGGTCAACAGCTTGATCCGGGATGGCGAAGCTGATCGAGCTAGCGCTCGAGTCAACAACCCAGGTCACAGGGCTCGCCTGCGATACCGCTGCGCCGGATACCAATACTGCCAGCCCGAGGGCCAGCATGCTTGTAAATTTGAAACTCATTAGCCGCTCCTTGTCGAAGTTAAAAGTAAGTCGCTCTCGTAATGTTTGCTCTACAAACTAATTGTTCTACACGCCATTGGAACGCTTGCCTTGCAACGCATTCCCACTCAATCCCGGTTGCATGCTCCTATGTGAAACAATGATGCTAGCCAAGGGTCGCGCTGCACGCCGTGCAGCAAGGGACACCGCGATTGGTCAGCACACCTCCGCGGGAAATCGAGACCGGTCAGCGCTAGGACAAGTGTCGGAGGAAGCCAACGCAGAGATAGCCGAAGCACGTTCGCCCGCAATCACAAATGCGTGACGCTCGCTCGAGTGAGCGGCGGTTGAGAAATAAGAGACGGCCATGATGACCGACGGCACAAGGGCCGACAGCGCAAGGAACTGCGCCGATATCAAGAGGGAAACGCCGCTGAATGTCTTCATTAGACGCTCCTTTCTTGTCTCAACAGCTGAAGGACTCGTTCGCTACTCTGCGAGCGTTACCCACACTCGCTAAAACGCTCATATCAGGCGTACCTAATACCAGCCACATAGGGCACAGTGTACCAGCATTACATGAGGCGTCAACAAAAAACTCGTTGAAATCGTTATTGTCCGCAGACGCAGCCCGGACGCCACGCTCGGCGTGCAACACAATAAAACGCAAGCCATTAATTTTAAAAGACTTACAATTTTTCCACCAAGAACAGTTGGCGATCCGAAGCGGGGGGGGAATCGGGAGCCCCAGGCGACGCGTCTTGCGCCAATTGCGCGCCGAATCTTGCAAAAACTTCAGAACCAACCCCACGCGAGCTGCGTAAGGTTGCGTAATGGGCGATTCGCGCTCGAAGGTTTAGCGCGTGAATTAGAATTAAACGCAGCGCGAACTTATAGAAAGCAAGCGCGAAAGAAATCAGGCGCGAGCCACAGACGAGCGCGCAGCTTTTGCGCTTCTGGTCACTTCTCGCCGCGATGTCGCCTCATGCGGCCCTGCAACCCTGCACTTACGCGGCCGCCTCCACCTCGCGCCGCCACTCAGACTTTCGCACGTTAGCAGCCTGTTGATTTTCTCGACAGGCTGCGACCTCACATGGATGTGAGGACAAAATAGCGACGTAAGTCGTTATTTTGCGAGCCTCGCGCAGCTTTGCTTTGCGCCGGGCGAGGTTGAAAAACGCCACGACGGCGTTTTTCAACAGGCAGCTAGATGTTCGTGGAGTAAATGCGGTACGTCTTGTATCGCTGGCCACCAACTTTTGCAATCGTGCGATTGATCAACACGTTGTCTTCCAACGTCCAGCCCAGTTCGGCGCCGTTGTAATGCAGCTTATCTCGCCCGACCGATAGCGCGCGTAAGATGAACAGCTCCGCGACGCCGCGTCGACGAAACTGTTCCCTGATTCCCAGCACCGCCATCCGCGCGGTGCGTATCCTGCGCAAGTTGCGCAGTAGGCGGACTAAGCCAATTGGCAGTCCCCAATTCGTCAAGCGACCATTCAGCGGACGCGTTGCTTCATTAAAGTCCGGTAATGTCACGCAGAAGCCGGCCGGCTCGCCATCCACTTCGGCCAGCAAGATCAATTCCGGCTGAGCCAACTGCTTCAAGTGTTTGGCCATGTGCCGAAACTCGACGTCGCTCATTTTCACAAAGCCCCAACTCGTCTCCCACGCCGCGTTGTAGACGTCCTGGCAGCGAGCTACTTCTTCTTCGAAGTTCTTGAAGTTGGCCGGCCGAATCTTCACCGCGCCGCGCTTCTCAAATCGCGACGCTAGTTTCGACCAGCGATCCAGCATGTCGGCCGTATCGTCAAACCACCAGGCGTACAGGTCCTTCGCCTTGCCCAGACGCCAACCCTCGAACAATGTCACGTAATACGGCGGATTGTGATTCATCATCACGCGCTGCGGCGTGTCAAAACCCTCGATCAGCAAACCGCACGGATAGTTCGTTGAATAATCGACAGGACCCATGATCTCGGTGCGGCCCTTGGTCCGGCACCACTCTGCGGCGCGTGACAGCAGGGCGTCCGCCACGGCTTGATCGTTAACGCATTCAAACAGGCCAAAGCAACCCGTGTTGGCGCTATGCTCCTCGTTGTAGCGAGGGTCGTCGCTGGCCATGATCCGGCCGACGACCACTCCATCGCGCATCGCCAAGAACTGGGCCGCGTCGCCGTGCGCGTAAAACGGATGCTTGCGGCGATCGATAAAAGCCTTGGCCTCGATCAATAGTGGCGGCGACCACTGCTTGTCGTTTCCATAGATCGTCCACGGAAACTTGACGAACCGATCCCGGTCGCGCCGAGTGCTCACTTCGCGAATTTCGACTCGTGCGTACGAAGGATGCATGGTGTTGGGGCGCGTGCCGCTCGGGGCTGGCTCATCGGATGGCGTCGTCTGGGCAGGCCGAGGCTCCTTCGCCGTGGGCCGGTGGTCTTGCTCAACTCGCAATGGTTTTGATTGGACGTTTCTCTTAACCGCCGGTTCCCAGACCAACGTCTCCTGGCTCACCGGGCCTTGGCCTATCGGGCTGCTATCAATCGGACTTATTCTCATCGGGGCCGGAAGATCCGAAGTCGGAACGATCCGCTTGGACGAAGTTGTGTTTGGGAATGGGAGGGTTTCCGTGAATCGAACTGTGGTGTTCATTGCTCATCCTTCGGCTGTTGTTGTGCGGTAACGATTGCTCGCTAAACGCACTAGCGCAATAGGACGAGTTTTGTTGCGGCCCAAACACTCCCAGTTCCGGACGGCACTCCCGGTTTCCGCCAGAACTCACGTTGCCCGGAACGGCCCTCCGCATGGTTTATCGGCGGAATAGGCAATTCTGCCCTCCGATTGCGTCGGCGCGTTCATCGGTCGTTGCATCCGTCATATCCGGTAAGTCTGGAACCAGGCGTTGTGCCGTTGCTCGGTGTTTGTCGGTCCGGCGTCGCCCGGGCCCTGATTCTTTACGCAGATCCCGGGCCAGATTGCGGCGAGTAATTCGGAATTCTTTGACGGAGGGAGAAACTCCTGTAACAGTCCGGCCTGTCATACGCTCCGCAAGTCAGAGGGCCAACGAGGCCCAGACAAAACAAACCAACGGCCCACCCGCCATCTCTGAAGGAGCCCATCATGACCCCCGCGACCTCCAGCCTGACCCCGATCAGCGAACCAACCCCAACGACCCTCGTCCCGCCAGCCCAGCTCGAAATTAACGAAGAGACCGGCCTGGCGGACATCCTGCGAGCTCGCGAGGCAGGCGTAGGCGTCCGGGAATTGGCCCCTTTCTTCAAAAAGGCGGTCGATCACTTCCAAAAGATCGGCCAGAACCTGTACGGCCGCACCTTGCTGGGCCCGAGCGACGCCTCGGCGACGGTCGAATATCCCTATGACGACGCCTGCCGCGACATGGTCATCCTGGCCTCGAACAACTACCTGGGCCTGGCGAATCACCCTCGCGTGGTCAAAGCCGCCCAAGACGCCGCCGCCACTTACGGCGCCGGGGCCGGCAGTTCGCCGCTGCTGGTTGGCGCCTTTCCGGTCACCAAAGAGCTAGAGCGCAAGCTTGCGGAGCTCAAGGGAGCGGAAGAGGCCTGCGTCTTTGCCAGCGGCTACGGCGCCAACGTCGGCGTGATCTCGGCCGTGGTCGGCAAGGACGACGTGGTCATCCTGGACCGCCTGGCCCACGCCAGCATGGTCGACGGAGCCAAGCTTTCTGGCGCCCAGATCAAGGTCTTCCACCACAACGACGCCTCGCACCTGGAGCGAGTGCTGGAAAGAAACAAAGACGCCCGCACCAAGCTGGTCTGCGTCGAAGGCATCTATAGCATGGACGGCGACGTCGCCCCGCTGGATCAGATCTGGCAAGTTTGCAAGCGTCACGGCGCCTTGCTGCTGGTCGACGAAGCCCACTCGACCGGCGTGCTAGGCCCCGAGGGTCGCGGCGCCGCTGCCCGGTTTGGGCTGGAAGGCGAGATCGACCTCCACGTTGGCACGCTCAGCAAAGCACTTGGCGCCTGCGGCGGCTTTGTCGCCGGCAAGAGCGACCTGGTGACCTACATTCGCTACTTTGCCCGCAGCGGCATGTTCTCGACGGCCCCCTCGCCCATGGTCTTGGCCGCGGCCAGCGCCGCGCTGGACGTCATCAAGGACGAGCCGGAACGTCGCGACCGCCTCTGGGAGAACTGCCGGTTCCTGCATGAGGAGATCCGCAAGCTGGGCTTCAAGACCAGCGACTCGCCCAGCCCAATCATTCCGGTGATCGTTGGCAACATGAAGGCGCTGCGAGAAATGACGCTGGAATTGCACCGCAACAACATCTGCGTCAACTCCGTGCCGTTTCCGGCCGTCGCTCACGGTAGCGAGAGACTGCGAATCAGCCTGACCGCCAACCACACCCGCGAGCAACTCCTGACAGCCCTAGAGTGCCTGGCGACCGCCGGCCGGAACGCAGGGGTGATCTCATGAACTACTGGAACCTCGACTACTGGAAATCGGCCAAGCAGGCCGCCGGAGCGTCAAGAGACCATGCGACCACGGTGGTCGCGGCCATCGCCGGGCCTGCGGTGAGCGGGGAGATCAAGAGCGTCGAAGAAAGGCTAACCGCAAGCTGGATCCTGCCCGTTCGCCAGAAAGCGATGAGCCACCAGGCATAAGTCAGGCAGGAGCGACCGCCGGAGCCACGGTTGGAACGGGAGTCGGAGTAACTTGCTCCAGGCCGCCGCTAGATAGCTGCCAGACGATAACAGCCAGACCAAATCCAATGCACCACCAGGCCAGGGGCGCAAGCCGACCTTCGCGCAACAGCCGCAACAACAGCAGTAGCGAAACCCAACCGACAAAGAACGAAACGATTGCTCCCACAATCAGAACGCTCGGCGCCGGCATATCCGCGGCCCCATCCGTGATCAGGTCCTTCAGTTCCAATAGCCCGGCGCCTGCAATGGCCGGTATCGCCAGCATGAAGGAGAACGTGGCGGCCGCCTCGCGAGTCACGCCCACGGCCAGGCCGCCAGCGATCGTGGTTCCGCTCCGAGAAATACCCGGCAGCGGAGCAAACGCCTGGCAAACGCCAATCGAAAGGGCCTGGCGATAACTGATCGCCTCGTACGGCGTGTCTCCCTGCGGCCGGCGGCTGATCCACAGCAGCATCACCCCATTCAGCGGCAGCAAACATCCGGCCACCAGCGCACTGCTCATTTCGTGCGCGAAATACTTCTTAAGGAGCAGCCCAGTGGCCGCCGCCGGAATGGTCCCCAGAATCAGCAGCGGAATGATTCGCCTGTCTTGCGTGAGCAGACGGACGATCTTCTGGCGATAGACGATCAAGATTGCTAGCAACGTCCCCAAGTGCAGGATGATGGTCACGCCCAGGTTGTCTTCCGGCAGTTCCTCACCACTTAAGGCGCTAAAGATTGCATTCGCTACTGCCAAATGGCCATCCGAGCTGATCGGAAGAAACTCCGTTATGCCCTGCACGACCCCCAAAATAACGATACGCAGATAGTCCATGAACATAGCTGGAAGGGCTCTGTGATTGGGTTGAGTCAGGCGGTTTCGAACAGTCGCAAGGCGCATCCGACCGGACCGGTTGTGACAACTATAGCTTGCCGCTGGAAACGCCACGATCCACGTTTGCGCATCGGTTGTACGCAATTCGCAATTTGACATAATGCGTGCTGAGGATCGGTAGCGCCGGTCCGTGACAAAAGCGAGGGTCAGTCGCCACTGCGGCCGATCACAGTCGGGCCTGTTTCGGAGGGTTGGATGTTCAAGAACCTGAGCTCAAAGCATTTGGGCATTTCGGGTAGCCAGAGCGAGCTCATCGAGCTGGCGTTATCGTTTGGTTTCAAGGGTCTCGATCTCGATATCATTGATTTCGCCGAACAGGTCATCGCCAAAGGCCTGCCTCACGCGCGGCGATTACTCGATAGCTCCAAGTTGCAAGTCGGCGCATTTGCGCTCCCCACGCGCTGGCAAGAGGATGACGAAACCTTTCGAGCGGACCTGGCCGTTCTCCCCACTTGGGCTGCGATTGCTGGCGAAGCCGGTTACCGCCGCGTTGTGACCACGCTGGATCCGGCCAGCGACGCCCGCCCGTTCCATCAGAACTTCGAGCATTGCAAGAACCGTCTGAATGATCTGGGCAAGGCGCTCGAACCGCACAACATTCGCTTGGGCGTCAGTTTTTCTTCCGACGCGTCGCTGCGTAAAGATCGCGCCTTTGAGTTCATCCACGGTCTCGACACACTGCAACTCCTCCTCAGCAGCGTCTCGGCCCGCAACGTGGGCTTTGTAGTCGACCTGTTCGACTTGCACGTCGCCGGCGGAACGGTGGACGACTTGCGGAAGATCGGCGCCGCCAAACTGGTCGGCGTGTTACTGGCAGACGCACCGGCGGACACGCCCGCTTCGGAATGTTTGCCGGCGCAACGCATGCTGCCCGGCGAGGGGAGCGGCATTGATTCCTCCGCGGCGCTCGTGCTGTTGGCAGAATTAGGTTACGACGGTCCGATTACCCCCACGGCCCATCCCGATCAGCTCAAGGGATTGCGTCGCGAGGCGGCCGTCAAACGCGTGGGTGAAGCAGTCGACAGCGTCTGGAAAGCGGCCGGATTGAACTCGCTCGGCAAACTGGCGCCAGCGGCCAAGGCGATGAAGTCGTAGCGTGCACAGGACGGCTCTCTGACAGAATCTCCCCTGCGCGGGTTTCATGTTTCATTACGACCGCGGCCTGAAGTTGACGCGGGCGGACCTGGCGGTTGATTTCTGTCGGCGGCAACCGCGCGGATTTATTTCGCACGCGCATCACGATCACATGGCCCGGCATGAGCTGGCGATCTGCACGCCAGAGACCGCGCGGCTCTACCATCTGCGACTCGGCAAGCGTCCGGTCCTAGAGCTCCCTTATCGCCAACCGCTCGATTGGGCCGGAATGCGGCTGACTACTTACCCGGCAGGGCACTGCTTGGGCTCGGCGATGCTCTTGGCCGAAGAAGATGGCAAGCGACTGCTCTACACGGGCGATTTCAAACTCGCCGAGAGCGCCACCGCCGAGAACGCGGAGCTTCCCAAGGCCGACATCCTGGTCATCGAAAGCACGTTCGGCCGCCCCGAGCATCGCCACATGCCGCGCGCCGAGGCCGTCTCGCAATTGATTGGTCTGGTGCAGGAAGTTGTCGCCGCTGGGCGCACCGCGGTAGTGCACGCCTATGCCCTCGGCAAAGCGCAAGAGGTTACCCGCTTACTGACGGGCGCCGGCGTGCGCGTGCTCCAGCACGCCGAGGTCTTTAAGGTCAGCAAGGTCTACGTCCAATGTGGCGTTGACCTGGGCGCATTCGAGCTGCATCAGAATCAAAACGCAGCAGGCTGCGCGCTGGTGATTCCGCCCAGACGACACGCTCGCGGCGATCTGGCAAGAATTCGGCAGCCCGTGACGTTTGCCGTCACCGGTTGGGCCGGCGATGGCGCGGCGCGTTGGCGGCTCGGAGTCGATCACGGGATTCCGCTCTCGGACCACGCCGATTTCGACGATCTGCTTTCGGCCATCGCGCAAGTCGACCCGAACGTCGTCTACTGCACGCACGGTCCGGCCAGCTTTGTAGCTCACGTCCGCGCGGCCGGATACACGGCGTTCCCACTCGACGGCAAAGCGCTGCTGTTCAAATAGCGCTGAACTACAGCAAGCACTGGGCCGGCAAATCAGCGCCGCGTTACTCGTCCGCGTAGACGCGCGTGCTTTCTTCCTTGGTGACCGGCGTGCGAATGTCGTCGGTCAATACCTGCACGCGAACGCGAACTTCGCCCGGCGCCACGCCTTTGGCCTTCACGCGGTAAGTTGTCTCGGCCTTGGGCGCCAACTGCGCTAGTCCATCGAACAGCACGCGCTGCCCATCGACTGTGTGGCGAGCCGGGCCTTCGGCGCTGGTCGGCTTTAATTCGTCCGGCATCAGCGCCACAACGCGGACGTTCGTGGCCGCCTTGGTCCCTTGATTGACGACGCGGATTTCGTACACCGCTTCGCCACCGATCTCGATGGGGTCGGCCACGTCGACGACTTCGAAGAAGATCGCCGCCACGCCTTCGACGACAATCGTCTTTTCTTCCTGGGCCGACAGGCCGCGTTCGGCGGAGCCTTCGATTCGCATCAATTGCTCGCCCGTCTCGATCGGCACGGCGGTCAGCGTCACGCTACCGCTTTCGTTCGGCGGGAGTTCTTCCAACAGCCAGTGCACGGTCCTGGTGGCCGCGTCGTAGTGGCCTTGGTTATTCGCTTCGACAAACTTCATGCCGTTGGGCAAGTGTGTGACCAGCGCCACCTCCTTGGCGGAAGCAGTGCCTGGGTTGGAAACGCTAACGGTATACGTCGCCTGGCGATCCAGATAACGCCGGGCAGGTCCATCGAGCTTGACTTGCAATTCCGGCGCGACAACGTCGATCTCCACTTGCTGATCGACGCGGAGATTTCCTTCGCCTACGGCGGTGAGCATGTTGACCGCAAGGCCAGCCTTGACGGCCTTCATCGTGAGATCAAAGTCTCTCGATTCATTCGGCTGGATGACGCCTAACTCACGTTCCAACTCCGCGCCTTGCGCGTGTTGCAGATTCTCTGGCACTACGTCGCGGAGCATGACGCCCGTCGCCGGGCCTGTGCCGGAGTTGGTAATCTTGATCTGAATCGAAACATCTTCGCCCAACATCACGCTCTTGGCGGCGCGCATATCAATGCTCAGCACGGGCCGGGTGACTACTGTGCGGACGGAGGTCTCGGCGGCAAAGCGGACCGTGGCAACGCTGCCGATTTCGCCTTCGGCCGTTGGCATCAGTTCCAGCTCGACCGTCATTTCTTCCTTGGGCTTGAGCGTCCCCAGCGACCAGACGACTTCGCCCGCGGTGGGCTGCGCCGCGCGAGGCGTGGTGCTGATGAGTTGCGTCCCCTTGGGAATCTGATCGTGGACTTCCACCTGTGTCGCCGGCACGGCGCCAACGTTGCGAATCTTCAGCACGAAGACGGCCGGCTTGCCAACCTGCACTTCGGCGGGGGGAATTTTTTCGACGACAATCGCCGGCGCTTGCTGCCCTTCGAGATGCTTCTGGCCTGGTCGGCCCATCCCTTCGGCCGTCGCGGCTTCGCGGCCGGTTGGCGGCGTAAACGCGCGATCGTCGGCCATCGGCGCAGGCGCTCCGCCTGGCCCGGTCAAGAGATTGGGCTCGCCCTGCGGCGCGGCGTTCGCCGGTGGATCAAAGGCGCTCGCGCCCTGCGGCGCGGCCGGTGGCAGTTGCGAGTTGGGATCGAACGTTGGATCGCTGGGCGCGGCCAGAGACGGTTCGCCCGCTTGCGGCGGCGCGAGCGTTGGCTCGCCGCCGACTGTCCCATTAGCCACAACCGGAGCAATCGCGGCGGCAGCGGCGGCGCCTACGCCCACGGCCGCTTCTTCGAACTGCGAAGTGCGGACGTTGGGGTCCGTCACGTCGGGCGGCGCCTGGCGACTTGCCGCGTAGCGACGCTGCGCTTCGGCGGCCGTTGGTACTTCTTGAGGGTCGACCGGAGGCGCCTGGCCGACGTCGGCCAGTAGTCCTGGCTGCCCGGCGGCAAACGGATCGACCGGAGGCGATTGCGTTTCCAATTGCGTGTAGCGATCGTCCGCCGGCGCAGTCGGCGCCGGCTGCAACTTCGGCTGGTCCGCGGCGGCGACCGCGGGCGCTTTGCCCGTTTCAGCCTGCGCTGTGGCCGCGCCGCGCTGCGCTGAAACAATCGCAAATGCGGCAAGCGACACGACGGCGCTCAAGGCGCAAAGACGGACCAAGATCCGCTTCATGGCAGTTCTCCGGGAAATTCAAGCAATCGATGGGAACCGCACCGCTGGCAATCGCCCGTAGCAGGCAACAACTGGTCGTGAGATGAGATACGCTGACCAATCGCAACCCTGGAGCGGGCGGAACTCACAACGTCGGCAAGCGATCGAAATCGCAAGCCTCGCAGTGCTCCGCGCCACCAGACAATCCGGCAGAGGGCGTAAGTACCAAAACGCCGAAACCGCGCGAAGATCAATTTCACGCAAGTAGCGAGATTTCCCAACGGACGCTGGCTGAAAGCCTGCTACGACTGCGGCGCTAGCAAAAGCCCATCAACTACTTGCCGCGGAGTTGCTTCTCCAAGAACTCGAACGTCCCTACGCCGTGAATGGAGTGTGGGCCGTCGAAGAATTCGATCGTCGTTCGTTGCGGAATTTTTAGATCGACGTACAGCTCGCGGACCCGCGCGTACTCGTAGGCCACCCACGGCTCGGGCGCCACGCCGTCGCGCTGGCCTCGTTCAACCATGAACGGTCGCGGCGCAATCAGCCACGCCATCTCGGCGTAGTTAAACGTGTTGCCGAGATCGAATTCAAACATCTCGTACTCGCCTGTGTGCAAGTAGCTGTAGTTGCTACGCGCTGACGAATTCTTCCAGATCCACTCGTTGAAGTCGGCCGAACAGATCGAGAGACAATACTTCTGGACAATCGCCGGCACGCGCATCGCGGTTTTGCCGCCGTACGACAGACCATAGAATGCGATCTTCTCCGGATCGACCATCGGCAGCGTCGCCAGCCAATCCACGGTTTGCTCATGCTGCGGAACAATGATCGAAAACAGCGTCTTGCCCAGCGGGTTGGCCTTGCGCTGCAACGTGCGAAAGCGATCCTGAAAGATGTACGGGTTCTGCGGCGCGTACGTGACGAAGCCGCGCTCCGCCAGCCGAATGGCGTACTGGTTGTAATATTTATTGTCGACCTTGGGGTCCGCCACATCCTGCGGCCGCCCCTCCAGCCCATGCTGACAGACAACCACCGGACGGCGCTCGCCCGGCGGAATATCCTTGGGGACCAGCAAGATGCCGTACGCAAACACATCCGGAAAGACATCGAGCACAACTTCGTAGCCGGTGTACTTCGGCTCGTCGAAGACTTTGCGCGTGCGAACGTTGGACGGCGACTTCTCGATCTCGAACCGGCCGATCACCTGGTTGTAAAAATAATCCCGGTAGGAAGCCGTCGTCTCGCGCCAGCGATCGACCGAGCGGGTTTGCCGGTCGGCCTTGGCCCAGAACTTGACGCGCGTGTACTCCGCCTCGGCCAGCAGTTTTTGCGTGTAGTCAACCAGTTCATCAAACTGCCGCCGAGCACGGGCCGGATCCACAGTTCCAATCAGCGTGGGCTCCGTCGGCGCCGCGCTCAGATCGCGCGTCGGGGCATTCGGTCGAATGCCTTTTAGAAACGCCTTCAATGTGTCAGCGCTGCCCGGCGGGCCATTGCCGTCGCCGCTATGGATATGTCGCAGAGGCCACGACTCGGAAGCGACGAGCTTACGCGCCCGCGCAATTTCGTCGCTCGTCGCTTTAACCGTTGGCGAGATCAGTCGCCCCGGCGCGGCGCCCCCTCGACCATTCTTGGCTTCGGGCGGACCGGCGACCTCGGGCCCACGGCTGCTTTCCACGATCAAAGCCCGCGGCGCCACCAGCGCAGCAAGCTCCGCGTCGCCGTAGCGCGTAAGCAGCTTGAAAACGTTGCGATAGATCGGTTCTTCCCACACGCCCTCGCGCGGGGCGAAGTAGCCGCTAACGCAAGTGGCGGTGATTCGGTCGTCGATCGCCGCCGCGTAGAGCGCCAACAGCCCACCCTCGCCGTAGCCCATCACGCCGCAACGAAACGGAACCGGCGTCTCCGCGGTGGCGCGGGCGTGCCAATCGACCAGCGCTAGGATTTTTTGCACTTCGTAACCAATCACGTGCCGGCCCAATTCGTACGCCTGACGATAGATGAACTCGCGATGCGGCTGGTTCGTGGGGCGAGTTCCGCCGGCGCCGACCGAAAACGTATCCGCGCGATCAATCACATAGGGGACAATCACCGTGAATCCACTCCCCGCCAATCGCCGCGCAAACTGCGCGTCGTTCGGCAGGGCCGCCGCGCCTGTCGCCAACCCGGCAACCATCTCCGGCGTTTGATCCGCGTCCGGCACGGCAATCACCAACGAGTCCTGTACATCGAACGGCGTGGCGCCGGCGTCGGCGTGTAAATCTCGCGCCGTAAGGAGCAGTCCTTCGCCATTTACGCCGGGCAAAACCGGCCAACGCACCTTGTAGGCGTTGACGCCATCGCGCTGGCCGAGGAGCGCGGACTGCTTGGTGGTGGAAATGAATTCCAGGCCGTCGAATTTCACACGTTCGTCGACCGCGCCGATGCACTGGGCGAACTGCTCTCGTTTCGCGCGGATCTGATCGGCGGCGCTCCCTTTAGAATCCGCCTCGCTCTGCGCGTTACGGCCTGAAACAGACTCCGCAATCTGCCGCAGCAGAAACCGATCGATCCCATCGACCATTTGCGACGCTAAATCACCCTGCGTCTCCAGTGGCTTTGTCCCTGGCAGCACCACCACGTCGGCCGCGCGCGTGGCGCCGCCCAGAAACATCGCCACACAGAGAGGAAAAAAAGGTCGCGTCCAAGCAGGGTCGAACAATCTCATGCGCGCGTCCTTCATCTACGTTGAGTTGCGAGGCGATTTGGGCCGGCCTATTATGGACTCTCTTGAGTCCTCCCACAGCCAGTCTCGGCTCCACTATATTTCTCCCGCCGCCAGGAACAACAATGATCCACCCTAAGAAAGACCTCCCTGGCAATATCGCCACGCCCGATCGTCGCGATTTCCTCAAGGTGGCCGGCGCAACGCTGGCCGCGGCCAGCGCCTCCGCAACGCTCACCTTGCCCTCGGCCAGCGCTGCGGAAGACAAAGAAGACAAGCGATACAAAAAGGCCGTGAAGTGGGGAATGGTCCAGGGGGACGGCTCGATCAAGCAAAAGTTTCAGATGCTCAAGGAGCTGGGCTACGACGGAGTGGAGCTCGATAGCCCCAGCAATTTGGATCGAGACGAGGTCTTGCGCGCGCGCGACGAGACCGGCCTGCCGGTGCATGGCGTCGTCGATTCCGTCCACTGGAAAGAGACGCTCTCCCATCCAGACCCCGAGGTCCGCGCCCGCGGCCTGGAGGGATTGAAGACCGCTCTGCGAGATTCCAAATTCTACGGCGGCACCACCGTGCTGCTGGTGCCGGCCGTGGTAAATAAAGAAGTCTCCTACGCAGACGCCTACGCGCGTTCGCAAGCCGAGATCAAAAAAGCATTGCCACTGGCCGAAGAGCTCGGCATCCGCATCGGACTGGAAAACGTTTGGAACAACTTCCTGGTCAGCCCGTTGGAAACCGCGCAGTACATTGACGAGTTGAACTCGCCCCTGGTCGGCGCGTACTTCGACGTCGGCAACGTGCTGCGCTACGGCTGGCCGGAGCATTGGATCGCCGCGCTCGGCAAGCGGATCTTCAAGCTCGATATCAAGGAGTACAGCCGCAAAAAGCAAGACACCGAAGGGCTGCGCAAAGGCTTCGATGTTGAACTGCTGGAAGGGGATTGCGACTGGCCGGCCGTGATGGCCGCGCTGCGGGCGATCAACTACACCGGCTGGGGCACCGCCGAGATCCCCGGTGGCGACCGCGCTCGCCTCCAGGCGACCGCCGAACGAATGGACAAGATTTTCGCCAGCTAGCGGCGCCGTTCCAATCGATAGAAGAAGATGCGGGCAGACACCAAGGATGCGTTGAGATATCGCCGCCGCACAGCAAAACACTGCGCGGTTCTGAAACATTGCCGTGCCGAGGGGGGTAACTCCCCGGGGCAACCAAGGGCGTCCGGGATGCTGGCATTCCTGGAATCGGTTCGTCCGACGATTATTTGCTGTCTTTTTAGGAACATCTCTGATGCGTAGCAGGATTGGACTGGCCGTGGTTTGCCTGGTGT
>Ga0335397_10003696_pt1 | contig 20373 bp, 18 predicted proteins | sample MAT04_FD_205740 | JGI IMG/M metagenome (GOLD analysis project Ga0335397, IMG submission 205740) | Freshwater microbial communities from Lake Fryxell liftoff mats and glacier meltwater in Antarctica - MAT-04 (spades assembly) (version 2) ... | reverse complement strand
TGGTGGCCTATGCTTCTTCTCTCGATCAAATCGGGCCCTTTGGCCGGACTGTTGAGGATGCGGCGATTTTGTTGGGGGCCGTCGCTGGTTATGATCCGAGAGATTCCACGAGTCTGAATGTCCCAATTCCTGACTACGCTCAAGCTTTGAGACCCAGTTTGCGACCCAAGGGTCAGATTAGAATTGGTGTAATTAAAGAAACTTTTGGCGTTGGGTTGGATGCGGCGGTTAAAGATGCTGTGACTAAGGCGATCGAACAATTTCAACAATTGGGAGCAGAAATTCAAGTCATTTCTTGTCCCCGGTTCCGCTACGGTTTGCCCACTTACTACATTATTGCTCCCTCGGAAGCTTCGGCGAATTTGGCGAGATATGATGGAGTCAAGTATGGTTTCCGATCGCCCGATCCCGATAATCTGTTGGATATGTATGCCAAAACTCGCTCTCAAGGGTTCGGTGCGGAAGTTAAACGCCGGATTGCGATCGGCACTTATGTGTTGTCGGCTGGATATTACGACGCCTATTATCTGAAAGCTCAAAAAGTTCGGACTTTGATTAAAGAAGACTTTGAAAAGGCTTTTTCTCAAGTTGATGTTTTGGTCTGTCCCACTGCTCCGACTACGGCCTTTAAGGCAGGTGAAAAATTCAACGATCCCCTGAGTATGTATTTGTCAGATTTGATGACTATTCCGGTGAATCTTGCTGGTTTGCCAGCTTTGAGTTTGCCCTGCGGATTTGATGATCAAGGACTGCCAGTGGGCATACAACTGATTGGTAATGTTTTGCAAGAATCTCGGTTGTTTCAAGTGGCTCACGCTTACGAACAGTCTACCAATTGGCACTTGCACCGCCCGAAATTGGATTAATTTTTGAAAGTCGGCGGAACGGGGCGACGGAAGTTAGTAATAGATCTTGGCTAATCATCTGAATTAATCATTTGCTATTAGCTTTTGACCGATCGCTAATTTCCCGCGTGCCCTATTTTCTATGAACAAGTTACTGGTATTCCTTTTGTCTAAATCGCTCATAACTTTTGGGATAGTTTTGGCGATCGCTTATTCTGGTGCTTGTCTATTTCTATTGGCAGCGCAAGGTAAGTTTATCTTTTTTCCCGCGCGGGCGATCGCAACTACGCCAGATGATGTGCAGTTGAAATATCAAGATGTTTGGCTGCCAATTCCCGCTAAAACAGGGGCGGTGGAAAGCGTACATGGGTGGTGGATTCCTGCCTCGGAAAAACCCGGCAAATTTCGGGGCGAAGTCAGAGAAGCAGTTCCGGTTCCTTTGAGTTTGGGAGAGTCAAAAGAGGCAATTCCGGTTTCTCCACTTAACAAGGGGAAGTTAGGGCGGGTAGTTTTGTACTTGCACGGTAATGGTTCAAATGTGGGAGCAAATGTCGAACACGCTAATCGATTTCATCGCTTAGGTTTGTCGGTATTTCTGATCGATTATCGCGGTTACGGAAACAGCCAGGGCGATTTTCCGAGCGAATCTCAGGTTTATCAGGATACTCAACTTGCTTGGGATTATTTGGTGAAACAGCGCGGAATTAACCCGAATCAAATTTATATCTACGGTCATTCTTTGGGAGGGGCAATTGCGATCGATCTGGCAGTGCGCCACCCGGAGGCGGCGGGGTTAATCGTGGAGGGTTCTTTTACTTCGGTGCGGGCGATGGTGGATTTCCAAAAAGGGCTGTTTTGGATGTTTCCGATCGATTTTTTGCTGACGCAGCGGTTTGATTCTCTGGCAAAGGTCGATCGGCTACAAATGCCCGTGCTATTTATTCACGGGACTGCTGACAATGTAGTTCCAGCCCAAATGAGCAAAAAACTGTTTGATGCAGCACCTGATCCCAAACAGCTTTACATGGTTCCAGATGGAGGACACAATAATGCGGCACAAATCGGCGGTGTAGAATATCTGCGGGTAGTGAGCAAATTTTTAGATAAGACGGGGGTTGAAACCGCGCCTACACAAACGAAGACGGCGGTTGAAACCGCGCCTACACAAACGAAGACGGCGGTTGAAACCGCGCCTACACAAACGAAGTCCGCCTCCGCGGACTGAAGAAGATAACGTAATTTTAATCGCCCACTCTTCAACCCGCGGAGGCGGGTTTTGTCTGTATAGACGCGGTTTCAACCGCCCGGTCTTATTAATTAAACCTTAAAACATTCAGCCACCAGTCATTAACGGCACGGCAGTAATTGCAGTAATTGTTCGAGCTAATCGGTTGTTGTTTGTTAACTTCGCAGCCTCGCCGAGATATTTTGCGGTTCGGCATCCGGGCGCCGCAGAAATTAGCATCTGTAAGATTAGCTTTGTTCAATCTCGCATCAGTCAAGTCTGCCGCTCTGAGGTCTGCGCCGCTGAGATTTGCACCGCTTAAATCAGCTTCTTGGAGGTCTGCACCGCTGAGATTCGCACCCGTTAAATCGGCATTTCTCAGGTCTGTTCGACTTAGTTTAGCGGCGCTCAAATTACTGCATTTTAAGTTAGCCAGCTTGAGGGATGCTTCTTGAAGAAAACTCTCGCTGAGGTTAGCATTTTCTAAATTTGCTCCCCTGATGTCGGCCCTGCTCATGTCGGCTTTGCTGAGGTCGGCGTAGGCCAAAAAGGCATTTCTCATGTTGGCGTTGTTTAAATTAGCTTCAATTAAATCAGCCGCAGTTAAGTCGGCATCAGCTAAGTCGGCCCGGCTGAGAGTGGCGCGGCTCAAGGAAGCGCCGAACAAATCTGCACGGCTCAAGGAAGCACCAAATAAGTCGCATCCGGGACATTCTCTGGTTGCTAGCAGCCGCTTGACTAAAGACAGATTTTGAGCTTGTAAGGGAACGGCTGCACAAAATGGAAGTATCAGTATGGCTGCTAGAATTGTCAGTTTGATTTTGGTCATAAAGTGTGGCGCATTTAAATTGTATATTTCAATTCCCAATCAAACTTTGTCAAATCCTTTCTCTTTTTCCCTCTTTCAACTTCTATCTCTTTCTCCCTCGAACATAACAGACTATTTTTGGCTTAGGCAAAGTCTGGTAAGTTTTGGAAACGCCCGATCGCGCGCCGAGTCGTCTGCTAGAATGACGCGCTGGCTAAAAACTGGGTTTCTCGGTTGATTTGGCGCTGTCAAACCCAATATTTCTAGCAGAAACCGGGTTGTTGGCGCAAGTCCTAGTCTAGTGCGCTGACGCGGGCTGACGGTGTAAAGTTGGTCGGCGCGATCGCACTTGCGGATATTACTTAGGCTTTTAGGATGAGATCGCGCACATCTACGCTCCCTTGCAGCTTCCAAAGGAACGGTGGGAAGCGGGCGCTGAATGCCTTGTATTTTCGAGCTGGCGACGGCCCGGACAAATAGCTGGCGGGGGCATTGCATAAATATTTGTACTCGCTGCAGCGGGATTTTGCTCAGGGGGGCGAACTTTCTCCGTACAGGCGATCGGTAAATAAGCCAATTGGCTTAGACTCTTAAGACATATTGCTGATGCCTTACGTTCTATAAAAAAGATAGCATTTTGGTGTAAACGCGAAATAATACCGAGCCAGCAAGTATAAAATACAACAACTTGGCTCACCCGGTCTGAAAATCGCTGAAAACTAATACTTTTACACAGGGAAAATAAATGTTGAACAACATAGACGAACTGGCAGAAAGTGGCAGAGGCATCAAACTGATGTGGCAGATTGCAGACGAGTTAACCTACACCCGGACTCTCGACGGTCGAAATTGTTTGTCACTCAGCAAAAGTTACGAAATAGAAGGTCGCAATCGATCGCAAAATAATAAATTTTCTAAAGCTTTAGATGGATTAATGAATTTGTTAAATAGATGGGATTGGCAGAATGAAACACAGAAGGAAGCAGAGCTTTACGAAACTTCTGTTCAACACATGAGCCTGCAAGTCAACACAGAGGTGAATGCTTTAACTATAGTTTTGGATTGGTTCGAGCAACTAAAAGATTTATCGCTACCTCATGAAATTTGGTTCGAGCTTCAGTTAGCTTTAGCTGAAGGTTTCATTAATGCAGTTCGCCACGCTCACAAAAATCTGCCAGTAGAAACTCCCGTTGAACTAGAAATGACCGTGTTTAACGGATGCTTGGAACTGAAAGTTTGGGATTGTGGCCCGCGTTTTGATTTTGATGCTAAGCTAGAGGAAATTATTGCAACAAATAGAAAATCAAGCTTAGATTTAGAAGTTTTGAACGATCCTTGCTTGATGCCTAGCAGACAGAAAAGTTTGGATATGTCTCGGTTGATAATTGCTGGGTAGTTGTGTATAAGGACAATTAACAGATAGGAACAGTTGAAGATGTGTTATGCTAAAAACGGTGTTAGGGGAAGAGTTACGGGTTTTGTCTTTGTGTAGATGAGGGGTTTTGAATACTGGCTACCTGCTGCGACTTTGGTTTTCAGCTATGGGCTTGGGTGAGTCTGTAGCGGTTCGAGAGCAACGGGTCGATATGTTAGTCTATTTGAAATTTAAAGAATTGAAGAATCAGAGATTTACTTGCATCGCCGCGAATCACCGGGTCTGGAACTTGAGTCGAAAATTTGGGAAGATTCACTAAGGTCGTATGCAGCACGGTATCTGTTTTTCGGCTGGTCAAGTTAAATATGAAAAATGCAAAATTAAAAATGCAAAATTATTCACAATAATTTTTCATTCGATCGCAATATCTGCTTCATTATCAAAAAGAATTGGTTTAAAGCCTCTCCCTTTTAGGGATAAATTAAAAGAAGACTATTGATTGCGACCATTCTCTGCCTTCCAGGTAGAAGTCGCCCTCATCTGTCAGATCGTGTCCGGTCGATTACCACAATAAAAACGGTTCGTAGTGCGAACACCAGGACGCACTACGAACCTGGCTGATTGCGATCGATCGACGGTACATGATATAAACTATCAATTGTCAACTGAACGAACAATTACTAATGATTTCCAAAGAAACTTTATTTGTGCTGTCTCTATTTCCCTACTTGGGATTTCTCTGGTTTTTGACTCGATCGGGAAAAACACCTCGCTTAGCTCTGATAGGGTTTTACGGGACTCTGGTTTTTGTGGCTGTGACTATTCCCGCCGCAATTTATGCAAAAGTTGGCTACAACGAGTCCCTAGCAAATGTCGATTGGCTGCACGGTTCTGCGGAATTCTTCTTGACTCTTGCCAATATTTTACTGGTTTTAGGCTTTCGGGAAGCGGTGATTAAAGCCAAAGCATCTTCACAGAATGAGGGCGAAAAGCCAGAGTGTATTGTAGAGGGGGAAAATAGCTGCGGTTAATACCGCAACTGTTGATGCTGTGGCCATCAGCCCCGACGGGAGAATGCTTTTTGTAAAACTTATACCATTTTTTTAAAGATGTGCTGATGAAGTCTGAGTCACCCCGCGAGTTCGGGGGGGTTGGGGGGGTAATATCTCGCGCTACTTTATGAAATTGGTATTAGATGCTCCCGTGGCTTTTAGTTGCGATGGAGGCGCAATTGCGAGTGCTAGCGGCGACAAGAGTATTAAACTGTGGAACCAGCGTAACGGAGCCTTGGTGCAAAAATTTTCGGGACATTCTGACAAGGTTTTATCTGTTAGTTTCCGCCCTCAAAGTATGATGCGGGCGATCGGCAGTGCCGACGCTACGCTAAAATTGTGGAATGTCGATACAGGGGAATTGATTAATACTTTGAGCGGGCATTCTGAGGTGGGGATGGCGGCGAAGTGTTAGTTTGGCGGGCGTTTGTTTAGTTGGGCGAGATAGTTGAGATACTGGGAAATGCGATCGACATCCGCGTCAAGTAAACGACTGGCCCAAGAATGTATGTTAAGTTGCGATCGCACTTCTCGAAATATTGCAGCATCCCCGCGATTGTCGAGAGGAAAAACCCAAGCCTCAAATCCAGCAGACTTGAGACGGCTAACAGCGCCCTCGCCATCTTGTACCCACAATTGAGGGTTAATACGAAGCGGTTGACAGGAATATTCACCGACAACAATTCCCCCGACAGAAACGCTAGCATCCTCTCCACGATTGGAAAGTTCTTGCAAAAGAGCTTTGAGAGAATAGAGTTTTTCTGCATCTTGTACTTGCTGCGGTGTAAACTTGACAATCACCATTTCTAGAACTTGCACTGGTTTTGTCGATCGTCCAAAGTTGACCGGTTGCGCCACCCAAGAATTTTGTGTTTCCGGTTGCGCCGCCCAAGAATTTTGTGTTTCCGATTCCCTCGCCCAAGAATTTTCTATTTCCGGTTGGGCTACCTCGATTTCCCCTGCAACTTGTGAATTTTCTACAGGCTTTGCAGTGTCTACAATTATCTGAATTTCCTCGCCATCTTTCTCTATTTTCCCACTAATTAGCAAAATCGCATTTTCTACAATGTAAGGTTTTAGTTGTTCGTAAGCCTTGGGAAACACAACAGCTTTGATTTGATTCGTCAAATCTTCTAATTGCAAAATTGCCATCGCTTCGCCCTTTTTTGTCACTACAAGTTTGATAGCGTTGAGCATGACAATAACTGAGACTTTCCCCTTTTTATCTGCCAACTGTTCGAGAGTCACCACATCTGGGTCTTGATTTGATTGAAGCAGAAACTTGAGGGGATGTTCTGATACATAAAAACCCAGCAATTCTTTTTCTAACTGCAACTTTTTTTGTGTATCAAAATCTTTTACAGTCTTGGATTTGGGTGCCGACTCGAATTTATTCACCGACTTACCAAAGCTATTTCCACCTGACCAGTCAAACAGATTACCTTGACCGCTTTCCCGATCTTTCTTGCGGTCTCCTGCCCATTTCATCACCCCTTCGAGGTCGTTTACTAATTGCTGGCGGTTGGGATCGATTTTGTCAAAAGCACCGCACTGAATTAAGGCTTCTAAGGCGCGGCGGTTGACAGCATGGAGATTTACGCGATCGCACAAATCGGGCAGCGATTTAAACTTACCCCCTTCTTTGCGCGCCGCCAAAATATTTTCAATTGCCGCTTCTCCCACATTTTTAACCGCCGAAATCCCAAACAAAATTTTATCTTTTGCAGAGCCAGTCATCTGTTTGGGAAGCGGTGTAAAAGTAAGTTCAGAGCTATTAATATCGGGCGGCTCAACCTCAATATTCAGCTTGAGACAATTGGCGATATATCTCTGTACTTTATCCTGGTCGCCCCTGTTAGCAGTCAGCAGTGCTGCCATGTATTCTACCGGATAATTCGCCTTTAAATAAGCCGTTTGATAAGTGATATAAGCATAGGCCATTGAATGGGATTTATTAAAGCAATATTCCGCGAATTGTAGCATCTGCGCGAACAACTTTTCAGCAATTCTTTGACTGACTCCATTCTTAGTTGCGCCATCAATAAACGTTTCCTTTTGCTTCTGCATTTCATCAGCTTTCTTCTTACCCATTGCGCGGCGCAGCAAGTCAGCTTGACCCAAAGAATAGCCCGCCAAATCTTGAGCCATCCGCATAATCTGCTCTTGAAAACAAAGAGTTCCGTAAGTCTCTTTTAAAATCGGCTCTAATAGCGGATGATCGTATTCAACAGCTTTACCGTGCTTGCAGTCAATAAACTGAGGAATCAAACCAGCATCCAGCGGCCCTGGCCGGTAAAGTGCCAAAATAGAAGAAATATCATCCAGACAGGAAGGTTTGAGTTTTTTAACTACATCCAGCATTCCAGAGGATTCTAACTGAAAAATACCTTCTAAATCTCCTCTTTCTAACAGTTTATAGGTTTTATCTACATCATCCGGTAACTTTTTGATTCTGCCAAAAGTCTCTTGAGCTTTGCGCTCATTATCAGAAGGTAGGCTTTCCGGATCGACAGTTACATTTTGGGTGTGCTTAATATTAACAACAGTTTGCTGGAGCGTTGTCAAGTTTTTCAAGCCCAGAAAGTCCATTTTCAGCAGACCTAGCGCTTCCAAATCTTCCATATAATACTGGGTAATGACAGCACCTTCATTGTTCTTTTGCAGCGGTACAATTTCATCTAACGGGTCAGAAGAAATTACTACGCCGGCTGCGTGAACGCCAAAGGTTTTGTTTGTCCCTTCAATCCGAATTGCCATGTCAATCCACTGACGCACTGGGACTTCAGTTCCGGTTTCAGTATTGATGCAAATTGTATTTTCGTAGTTGTCTTTAAATTCCTGTGCAGGTGTTGCATCGGAAATCATCACTTTGAGTTTTTCCGGTTTTCCCCGCGACACGGGAATTAATTTTGCCATTTCATCGGCTTTTTTGTAGGGAATGCCTAAGACTCTGGCAACATCTTTCAAAACAGCTTTTGATGTCATTCTGTTGAAAGTAATAATTTGCGCTACGCGCTCTTCGCCATACTTTTGAGTAACGTATTTAATCATGTCGTCCCGTCTGTCTATGCAGAAATCGCTATCGATATCTGGCATGGATTTGCGTTCGGGATTGAGAAATCGCTCGAATAGCAGTCCGTGATGCACGGGGTCAATATTAGTGATTTTCAAGACGTAGGCAACTAGGGAACCTGCGGCAGAACCGCGTCCTGGCCCGACGGGAATGTGGCTGTCCCTGGCATATTTCATGTAGTCCCAAACTACTAGAAAGTAGGTGGAAAAACCCATTTGCTGAATCATTTTTAGTTCGTATTCCAGCCGTTCTTTGTAGACGGGGGGAATTTCATTGCGGGTTCTAGATTTGAGGCGTTCTAAGAGTCCTGCCCATGATTTTTCTTCGACAAATGTATCGGCTGTGTGTTCTGGGGGAATTGGATAGTTGGGAATGCGGTATTCCCCCATGATGTCGTAGGATTTTACTTTATTTGCGACTTCTAATGTGGTGTCGATCGCCTCTTTGATGGTTTCGTCGTCCAAATGGTCTCGAAACAGTTGCGCCATCTCGTCAGCGGACTTCAGATATTCAGTGCCGCTGTAGCGCATCCGCTTGTCTTCTTCAATCAGTTTGTTGGTGTTAATGCACAGCAAAGCATCGTGTGCTTCTACGTCGTTGCAAGAAATATAGTGAGAATCGTTGGTGGCGATTATTTTTATATTGAGTTCGCGGGCAATTTTGACGATTTCCACATTCACCATGCGGTCTTCTTGGGAACCGTGGTCTTGAATTTCTAAATAATAATCTTCGCCAAATACTTCTTGATACTCTTTAGCCACTTTGCGGGCAACATCTAGCTTGTTTTGCAAAATCATTTGGGGAACTTCGCCGCCCAAACAAGCGCTGGTGACAATGAGACCTTCGGAGTATTGTTTTAGGAGGTCTTTGTTGATGCAAGGACGGCCAAAAATACCTCTGTCTGGCATTCCCTTTAAGTGGGAAATTGTAGTGAGTTTGACGAGGTTTTTATAGCCTTGGGTATTTTTAGCTAAGACAACTTGATGGTATTTTCTTCTACCTTTAACTTTGACTTCGATGTCGCCGTTGACGACGTACATTTCGTTGCCAATTATGGGCTTGATGTTTTTATTTCGGCAAACTTTGATGAGTTCGATCGCACCATACATCACTCCGTGGTCTGTAAGGGCGATCGCGGGCATCCCCAATTCCACAGCCCGATCGGCGAGCTGCTGTAGCTGAGAAGCGCCATCTAGGAGGCTGTAATCGCTGTGAATGTGCAAACCAACGAAGGACATGGCGATTTGAGATTTTAGCTTTTAGTTTTTAGACTTTAAATTGTACACTATTGCCGTTAAAAAAGATAAATTTATTTTTTATTTTACAGCACCGGCAACGTACAAAAACGGGTTTTTTTAACGAAACATATAGGTTTTGATGCTATATTTTAGGTCAAAAACCCGATTTTTACCACAGATACAACAGCTCACAGAAGAAGTCGGTAATGTAACAGCTAATTCGGTTGATTTGCTTACAAATTTGCTTGTTTCAAATAATCTTCTAAATCTTTAACGCGCTCTTGCGTCACTCTGGCTCTGCAATAACCGTAGGTAGAAGGAGCCAAACTACCGCCTTCAAACTGCCCTGCTTCATAATTGCAAGTTTCATCTCGAAATTTGATCCAAGTACGCTGTGCAACCGTCAATTTTTGCTGCTGTTTGCTGTTGAGTTTAGCCCGAAGTTGCTGATATAATTGATTGAGCTTGGTGTCTGCTGCTTTGAACTCTTGACTAGAACACATATTCATGTCTAGCGTGGTTTGAGGACTTTTACAGTTAGGCTGTTGAGCGACTTCCTGGAAATTATTGCTGGCTTTGCTCTCCTGCAATAATCCGCCTGCTAACACGAGGAAAATTGTTGTAAATGTTGCCCAAAAAGTGCTATTTTTCATTGACTTGATACCTCTTTTAATCTTGAATTTTCTCTGCTGGTTGAGCCGATCGCCAAATCCACCAAGCCGCCGCCCACAGAGTAAAATTACCAATGAGAGTCATGGCGGCTTGCAGAGTAACGATCCATTCTAGGGCTGGGGAGTTGTCAAAATAGTGCCACGTACAGGCGCACATAGCGCTGACGAGGGCGGGGAGCATTCCGGCAGAAAGGGCCCACCAAGCTCGGTTTTGAGTGACTTCGCCGTAAGTCCAAATTAACCAGATGGCGGCAATCCACTCGACGACGCTAGAGACGTGAATAATCCAGGTAGGAATTGACAAAGCGTGCATTTTTTGTAGGTAAAATAAGCGGAAACAAGGCAGATAAAAAATGTATTTACTTGTTGACAAGTGTTAACTATTAACCCTTAAATGCTAACTGTTAACCGCTCAATGTTAAAATCATATTTCAGTAACAGCAATTCGATATTGTAATAGTTAGATTCCATAGTAAACCAAGAAAAGAGTAAAAATGCGAGCAATTTTGTGCGGCTATTACGGTAAAGGCAACGGCGGCGACGAGGCGCTGTTGGCATCGCTACTGCAAATGTTACCAGATGGGGTAACGCCGATCGTCCTGTCTGGCAATCCTGTCGAGACAAATCAGCGGTACGGGGTAGCTGCGCGCGATCGCATGAATGCGTTTCAAGTCCTCGATACACTCCGCACCTCCGACGCGCTAATCTGGGGAGGCGGCAGTTTAATCCAAGACGCTACCAGCATGATCAGCCCTTTCTATTATGGGGGTTTAATGGGAATAGCGCAACAAATGGGCTTAAAAACAGTTGCTTGGGCCCAGGGAATTGGGCCTTTAAATCGAGAGATCACCCGCAAATTATCTCAGCGGTGTTTTGCTGGATGCACCGCTGTCAGCGTGCGGGATAAAGGCTCAGCTACCTTACTTGCAGATTGGCAAATTCCGTTCACTTTAGCGCCCGATCCCGTGTGGGCTTTAGAGAATTCCCCCGTCTCCGGTTTATGGAATTTACCAGCGCCCAGAGTTGCAGTTTGTTTGCGTTCCCATTCTACATTAACTCCCGCCCGATTGTCAATTTTAACTCAAGCTTTAGTTGACTTTCAAAAAGCAACCAGAACCTTAATTTTACTGCTACCTTTTCAAGCATCTCGCGACTTAGAAATTGCCAAGCATTTGCACGAAGCCCTGCCGAAACGAAGTCAGATTCTGAGTTTAGACGATCCGAGAAAATTGAAAGGACTATTCCGGGGAGTCGAAATGGCGATCGGGATGCGCTATCATAGTTTAATTATGGCAGCCTCCGAAGAATGCCGCTGTTTTGCCCTCAGCTACGATCCGAAAGTCAGTCAATTGATGGACGAGTTAGAAATGCCGGGATACTTATTATCAGAATTGCCCGAAGATCCGTATTTAATCAGCAAAACCTGGATCGAACACTACGCCAGCGGCGACGCACTATCGCCAGAACGGATAAAATTTATTGTAGGGCGATCGCTCTTTCATAAGCAAGTATTGCAAACCGCACTCCAGTAATCTCATTCAGAGGTAAAATACCATGACAGTCAGTACAGCCGACTTAAAAATTACCTGGCAAAAATTGCCCGCCGACTTCATTTTAGACGAGGAACCAGTGGAAAATATCGACCAACCGTTGCTGGCCGCCGCCTTGCGAGAAATCTTAGAAATTGCAGGCTTCATAATAACAGGAATATTAATTGCCCCAAATATGGCGATCTGCGCGACCTTAAACAACCAGCTAGTTGTCAAAGCTCCAGATTGGTTCTACGCCCGCAACGTGCAGCCATTTCCTAATCAAGAAATCCGCCGTAGTTATACTCCTAATTTAGAAGGAGAAATTCCAGATATAGTCATGGAGTTTTTATCAGCTACTGCTAACGAAGAATATTCTCAAATAGAAAGTTATCCCCCCGGAAAATGGTATTTCTACGAGCAAATATTACGAGTGCCAATTTATGTAATATTTGAACCTGCCACAGGAATGCTAGAAATTAACCAGTTGAATTCATCAGGAATGTATGAATCACATCAGCCAGATCCAAACGGCCGTTATTGGATTCCTGGAGTTGGATTATTTCTGGGTATTTGGTATGGCACAAAAACCGAAAGAACCGGATATTGGTTGCGGTGGTGGGATGAAAGCGGCGAGATGCTATTGTGGGGTGCAGAAATGGTAGAAAGAGAAAGGCAAGAAAGAGTAATCGCTCAACAGGAGACCGAACAAGAACGAGAACGAGCCGAACAAGAACGAGAACGATCGTCCATATTGGCTGCACAATTAAGAGCATTAGGCATTGAACCAGAAGCTTAAAAAATAGGCGATGCTATTCGATCGAAAATTATTTTCAGCAGTTTCACCGCATTCTTACTAAGAGGTAAAATACCATGACACTCAATCCAATGCAATTCAAAATATCCTGGGAAAAATTGCCAAAAAATCTCATTTTAGAGGAGCAACCCCTGCAAGATATCGACCAGCCTTTGCTGGCCGCCGCCTTACGGGAGAGCTTAGAAATTGCGGGGCTAATTTTGGAGGGAACATTAGTTGCATCTCATCTGGCGATTTGTGTAAATTTCAACGATCAGCTAGTTATAAAAACTCCCGATCTGTTCTATGCCACAAACGTACAGCCCCTTCCCGATCGAGAAATTCGCCGCAGTTATATCCCCAATCTAGAAGGAGATATTCCGGCAGTTGTCATGGAGTTTTTGCCAGACAATCCTCCTCGTTATCAGGATGAATATTCTGCCAAACAAAGTTATATCCCCGGAAAATGGCATTTTTATGAACAAATATTGGAAGTTCCAATCTATGTAATTTTTCAACCTGCGATCGGATATTTAAAAGTATATCATTTGGATTCACCACCAGACTATAAAAAACAGCAACCCGATGCCAATAATCGTTATTGGATTGCAGGAGTTGGGCTATTTCTGGGTGTTTGGGAGGGAACAAAAGCCGAAAGAACGGGATATTGGCTCCGCTGGTGGGATGAAAGCGGAGAGATGTTATTGTGGGGAGCAGAGATGGTAGAAAGGGAAAGGCAACGAGCCGATCGACTAGCCGCACAATTAAGAGCAGCAGGCATTGAACCAGAAGCTTGATACAATAATTAGAAATAAAAAATCACAGTGTTAGGATTTTTTATTTCTAAATTCATCTGCGTTAATCCGCGTTAATCCGCCGACATCAGCGGTTAACAATTATATTCAGGAGACATCAAAATTGGGAAGAGTTAGAGTTCGAGAACACGTCAATCCACTGTGCCGTAAATATCAAGTATCCGCCAGTGCCCCGGATTGGACTAAAATCTATGCCGACTCAAGTTTGCCGCTGCATTTAGATATCGGCTGCGCCAGAGGAAGGTTTTTGTGGCACATGGCGCAAATCCAAACAGATTGGAATTTTCTCGGATTAGAAATTCGGGAACCTCTGGTAGATGAGGCGAATCTGTGGCGCGATGAAAAAGGCTTGACAAATTTGCACTATTTGTTTTGCAATGCGAATAGTTCCCTGAAGCCAATTTTAGAAACTTTGCCCGCTGGTATTTTGCAGCGAGTCAGCATTCAATTTCCCGATCCGTGGTTCAAGAAAAAGCACCACAAACGGCGGGTAGTGCAGCAGGAATTAGTCAGCGAATTGGCTACTTATCTGGCTGTTGGCGGCGAAGTGTTTATTCAATCGGATATTGAGGAAGTAGAAGTCGAAATGTGCGATCGCTTTTCATCTCATCCCAGTTTTCAGCGTCAAAATAGCGGGGAATGGTTAGCAGAAAATCCCCTGCCTGTTGCTACTGAAAGAGAAATTGCTACTCTCAAACGAGGCGAACCAGTTTATCGAGCACTGTATCACAAATAATGCTATCTTATCTCATCGCTAAGTAATCTACTCGATGAAAATCGTAAGGTGGGCCGTAAGCACCCTACAAAGTAGAATCTGTGGGTAAATCCTATTAAACCCAAGACGGCAGCCACATTCTAATTTTCCATTCCATTTGCGACAAAGGCAGTCCCAAATAAATAGGCATCCAGAAAATAAAAGCACCCAAAACCAGAAAACTAATTGTTACTCCCATACCTCGAAGGCGAGTTTGTGGACTGTGCAGCCACCTGTCAGTCCACCAAGCAAGGGCTAAGGTTGCATACACAGAACAGCCCATATAGTGATACAAAAATACGCAGCGAGTTACCTTGACCCAGGGTAGTAAATTAGCGGCCCAGTTAACTACTAAATATAAGGCCATCCACATTTCAGCAGTTGGCGGAAACAAAATCGGCTGCTGTTGTTCGATCGCATCAACAGAAGCCACTCGGCGCGTTTGCAGCCACACTAAAATCCGGTGAACCAAAACTCCTATTACTAGCAGTAAAGCTAAAGTTGACAGCCACCAAAGGAAAGGATTACCCATCGCGTGAACGTCAAAAATTACCGGATTTACACCGCTCGGCAAAGGTGGCAAAACTGGATCTGATTGTGCATTGCTGCTAATAGTTTTATAGAAGTAAACTATGGGGCGCAACATCAAAGGCCAACTGTACCACGCCGAACAGTAAGGATGCACGTCTGGGCCGCTTTTAATCCGTTGGTGATAGGTCAAAATTTCCGTTTGCATCTGCCAAAAATTGGGAGTTGGATTGAGATGCAGGTGAGGAATCCAGGAGATGCTGTAAACTAAAACAGGAATTACAGCTAGACTAAAAATTACTTCTATAAAATTCAGTTTAGTCAGTTTTGGTACGGGACTTTCGGCAGGAATTAGAGCCGAATTTACCTCGACACTTGCTTCTTCATCTTCTTTATTTCCCTGGATCAAACGCACCACCCAAGCGCAGATTAAAATTAGATAAGTACCGAAAAGAAACCACAATCCATTCCATTTAATAGCAGCAGAAGCGCCGAAACCCACACCTGCTAGCACCAGCCAAAGCCAGCGCTTTTTGCCTTCAGCTTCTACGGATTTTAGGATAAATAACTGTCCTAAGATTCCGAACAATACCAGATAAATGTTGTTGAGCGCATAGCGAGATTCAACTAAAAACAAACCGTCGCAGGCGATAAAGAAAGCAGCCAGAAAAGCAAAGGTGCGACGCCGAACTAGCTGATAAGCTAGGGCTCCGACAACTAGGGGAATAAAGGAGCCTGTGAGGGCATTCAGCCAGCGGTAATCCCAAGGGGAAGGGGAGAGCATGGAGCCTGCTAGACTGTTGACGGCGGTTTTGCCGAAGGGCAGGTGAGTGCCGATCGCAATCCCGATCGCAATTATATACTGGCTCAGGGGCGGGTGAGCGTTGAAAAAAGGTGTTTTCGTGAGATAATCGTTGGCAAACTTCGCGTAATAAACCTCGTCAAACACGAAAGTGTTAAATCGCTCTAATTCCCAAAAGCGCAGAGTTAAGGACACCAGGAAAATGCCGAGCATTCCCAGATAAAAAATCACAATTGATTTGTGGGATTGTTTTTTGTTCGCTTGCATAAAGTGCACCGGAAGATCGTAGATTTGAGAGCCTGAAGTTTAAAATACTGAGTTGAGAATAGCGTAAAAATTACCAACTTGCTAAAAATATTTTTTTACGTTTCTACTGCCATTCTCTCCATTGCCTTTGGATATCTTCTAGTTCCCAAGCAAACGTATCAGTTGCATAAAGACAAAAATCATTAATCATCTCATTTGTTTCAGGTAGAGACTCAGCATTAAACCTAGATTCATCTAAGTTAAAAAGCGATAATTGACAAGACTCATCATCTTGTGGATTTTGGTGCAAGGATTGCCGCTGGCTGACAAAATCGCCCATCCGTTCGCAACCCTTAGCAAAACGGCGCAAAGTAGTGGCAATCGCCTCCGAACTATTATCAATTCCTATCCATCTCCTGCCTAACTCCGAAGCAACACTCAAAGTTGTACCAGAACCAGCAAAGCAATCGAGAACTAAATCATCAGGATTTGATGACCCTCGAATAATTCTAGCAAGTAGATCGGGGTTTTTTTCAGTTGGATAACCTGTAATTTTGATATTCTGATTGTGAGCATCGCGAAATTCAAGCCAAATATCTTGTACTGGAATTCCGCTACTACTGTCCAAATATATCTTGCGGCGGGGATTCCCAGTTTTAGACCAATATATTTCCCCTCTAGCATCCATTTCATCTAGTGTTTTAGGTGGAAACTGCCAATGCTTTCCCGGTGGCGGATTCATCCCTCGCCAAGACTTTCCAGTTTCGCCATTTCGCACTCCCGGCGCATGAATCGGAACCTTTTTGTATCGCCGTCCAGTTTCCTTTTCAATGTATTCATATTCTTTGTTGGCGCGCCGATCAGTCCATTCTTCAACAGGACGATTCCAGACATAAGTATCTGATTTTGTATAAAATAGTATAAAATCTGAAACATTCCCGTAAGTCTTCTTTGTGTAGTTTTTGGGGTTACATTTTTTTCTCGTAATCCAATTTCTAAAATTTCGCTGACCGAAAATTTCATCCATAATTACCTTGATATAAAATGCCATGTTTTCATCAAGGTGAATGTATATTGAGCCATTGTCCGCTAATAACTCTCTCAGAATTATCAACCTTTGACGAAGAAATTCAATATAATTGTTGCCTGCTAATAAGTCAGAATAGGCATCAGTCTGAGAACGCGATTGAAACACACTTTTAGTTGCAAAAGGCGGATCTATATAAATTAGTCTTACTTTACCTTTTACTGAATCATCTTTAAGTAAAGATGCTAAAATTGGTAAATTGTCACCATAGTAAAGACGGTTTTCATTTGCCATACTTGGCTGTTCATTGCTAGGCCACAGCTTGAGACATTCAGCTTGATTGGTGTCTAAAACTTCAATTGCAGGCACTTTACCTGGATATGAAAAGCACACATCCAAACTATTGTTTAGTTGGCTTTCACTAAAATTTGATGCAGCTTGACCCTGCGATTGTTTGTTTGAAATACCAGTAGCCATTGTCACTCCTATTTTCAAGAACGCAGCCATTCCACTGTAATCCGATCTGGAACCATACGCAGTGTCAATACTATAATCTTATCTTGCCAGCTATTTTCAATATTTGCGTAGTCATCCCACATCGAGCCGAGTAAAAGACCGGGCCCATCATTCAGAAAAATTACTTTGGTTCTTAAGTTATGATTTTGTGCATAACTGAGGATTTCATCAGCGCAGCTACGATAACCACCTGTTCTATCGTCTTCTTGTGCACCGCCTCTATCTGAATCATATCTTGCCAATCCTATTGCTAGCAAGTCATTTTTATTAATATCGGAAATCACAAAATCAACAGGACGTTTCGGGTTGGGATAGTTGGCGAAGACATTTCCCATCATAATATCTTTTCCTGCTCGCTCTGGCCCTTTGATTGTCAAGTATGGAAAGTGTAAACGGAATAAGGAAAAAAATATTTCAGTTAGATCGTATCCCTTCTTCCCACGACTTTTGTATTCCCATAACAAAGCTGACATTGCCTCATCGGGAATTGGACGAGTCATATATGCTGCTTGAACTTCTTGAACAGACCTAAAACGTACTCCGAACTGATTGCAAATTTCCGTTACCTTTTTCTTTATTTTGAGCATTTCCACTGGGAGTTCAGGGCTGACATACTTCCGAAATACCCTGAAAAGTTGAACTCGCATCCATGTATTGAGAACCTCTGAAATCTGTATAAATAGACGCACTGATGATTCAGAAGTCCTGAGTAATTGCCCAAACATTACTAAAACTGGCTCGTAAAGTGGGCAAGCCTCCTGCAATATATCGGGATAGTATTCGCCGCGAGTCAATGTGATCCAGTTGTGTCCATCTGCTTTGTAGTCGGAAAAAGAGTTGCGTCTTCCGGTACTCGTATTACTCACTTTTTATCTCACAATTAACTGCTTCCTAAAGTTTCTGAATTGAATTTGAAATGCGATCGCCCTTTCACAAAAACTAACCTAACATCATACCAAAAAAAGCGGCTCCGCTTCCGCAGAACCGCCGTAATAGAGGATGAAAAATCAAAACTTAACGCACAGCACCCTGTACTGAAGGTGACTCGATCGTCTTCATGAAGTACAGCTTCACCAACTGCCAACCGTTGGATAAATACAGAGGCAATTTTTGGAACAATTGCAAAACTTTCGGAGTTTCAGAAGCCACAATTGCAGTCAATTGCTGATTGTTCTTGAGGCAAACATCCAGCCGTTCATAAAACTCTGGATTGTTCACATCTAGCATGACGGGGAAGACGCGGCCTGCTGTTTCGTTGGTCTTTTTGATCACTTCAATGTCGTATTCGCGAGGATCGAGTCCGAGCGATCGATAAAAACCACCGCGCTGGATATCATTGAGATACATTGTCGCGAATACCGACAGCAAGAAGAAACGGCACCAAAGCTTAGCGCGCCAATCGTTCAGCATTTGAGGCTGAGCTCTCATCACCGCATCAAAGAAATCTCCGTGGCGATTTTCATCCTGACACCAATTTTCAAAGAATCGGAAAATCGGATAAATCTGGTCTTCAGGATGCGCTTTTAAGTGTTGGTAAATTGTGATGTAGCGCCAATAACCGATTTTTTCGGATAAGTAAGTGGCGTAGAAAATAAACTTCGGCTTAAAGAATGTGTAACTGCGGCTCTTTGTCAAGAAACCCAAATCTAGGGACAAACCAAAGTCCGACAGAGCTTTGTTGAGGAATCCGGCGTGACGTGCTTCGTCGCGGGACATGAGCAAGAAACCTTCGGCGAGCACCGGATTTTTGCCCTTGAGCTTGCGTGCCAATTCTTTGTAGAGCAAGAAGCCAGAAAACTCAGCGGTGCAAGAGCGTTCGAGGAATTCAATGAACAACTTGCGCTTTTCGCCGTCGATGTGTTCCCAAGATTGATCGAACTCGGCATCTCGCACGAAGTGAGTTTTGTTGTAGTCAACGCGAAACTCTTTGATAATTGCTTCGAGTTCGGCTTCGTTTACCGAGATGTCCATTTTGGCCATCTCGTCAAAGTCTGTGGTGTAAAATCTCGGCGTGAGAATAGTTTCTTTGGCTGGGGTTTTCGCTGCTTGCTGTTCTGCAAAAGCGGGTTTTTTGAGGGAATCTACCATATGTTTATTGGATTTTTGCTTATAATTGCTCGCTCGTTTGAGGTATCGGAAGGGGCGATCGCCCTTGTATCTCCTACCAGCGCTGTGCGGCGCACTTTGGCGCTTTGTGTGGCATCCAGGTAAAAGCTGCTGAAATATTCCACGCCCTCCAGTGTACCAAGTTCTCGACCCAGCAAATATGTTGCTGGCGTTAAGAATTGCTACGCACAATTACTTACGGGCATGGGCCAAACAGGGCATGGGCCAAACAGGGCATGGGGAATTGGTAGTAAATAACCAATAACTTCGGACAATGCACAAATATCTGCTGGTGTCAAACTGTTCAAACACCAGATAGAAAGTACAAAATGTATAAAGGGACTCCAATTCTTATAATAACCAGGCAGGACGGTCATAAAATGAGCAATTTAGGTGTTAGTTACCTGTTATGGGCTGCTTGTTTTTTCGGCCCATTCGGACTCCACCGTCTCTATAACGGCAAGATTGCCACGGGTTTGCTGTGGCTGTGTACCTTTGGGTTGTTTGGGTTCGGGCAATTGTTTGACTTGCTGCTGCTCCCGAACATGGTGGATGAACACAATGTCAGTCTCAGGGGCAAACTCGGCGTGTCTCCCGAAGGTATACCGCTATCTCCGATCGGCGGGGCGATCGCCTCGACATACCCGAAGCAAACCCCGGAACAGTTAGGGCTTAAACTGCTGAAGGCAGCTTATACCAAGAATGGCAGATTATCTGTCACCCAAGGGGTGATGGCAACGGGCGCTACTTTTGCCGAAGTCGAAGAGGCTTTCACGGCAATGCTCAAAACGGGTTATCTCAGTATCGAGAACGATTCAGTGACTGGCGTTGTGATGTATTACTTTCACGAACTTTAGCTGCTGGGGGTGCGTTACCTAGGGGATTTTGTCTATTTTTCCAGAAGCTAATCGCGCTGGGCACCCTACTACTTGATATTGCTGGCTGAGCAGTTGTTGCGGTTTTTCTC
>Ga0335397_10003695_pt1 | contig 20373 bp, 16 predicted proteins | sample MAT04_FD_205740 | JGI IMG/M metagenome (GOLD analysis project Ga0335397, IMG submission 205740) | Freshwater microbial communities from Lake Fryxell liftoff mats and glacier meltwater in Antarctica - MAT-04 (spades assembly) (version 2) ... | reverse complement strand
CCATGATAGTTTAACCCTGATGTTAGCTTATCGTATGGAAATTCAATTCTTTTCCACATCTCATTGGCATAAAGCAGTCAAGCAGTATTAAATTGATGTGTGTATTTATATTGCTTATTATCGTTGCGATAATAATAAAATTGAGTGTCCAATAATAAATTAACGAAGATAGTCTTCACGACAATGAAAAAAGTAAACGGCAATGCATTGCCCATAATCTCACTGATTACACCCTCTTTAGACCAAGCATCTTACATTTTACAAACCATTGATTCGGTTCTGGCACAATCTTATTCTAATATTGAATATTTTGTTATAGATGGAGGCTCGACAGATGGCACGAGGAATCTGTTAGAAAATTACGGGAAGAAATTTCATCAGATCAAATGGCTATCTGAACCAGATTGTGGTCAAGCAACGGCAATTAACAAAGGCTGGCGAATAGCAAATGGTGAAATTTTCGCCTGGATTAATGCGGATGATATTTATTTGCCAGGAGCGTTAAATATCGTCAGTGAATATCTCCTACAACATCCCAATGTGGATATTGTTTACGGGGATTGTGATTATATTGACGAGGTTGGGCAGACTTTGGGTGTCTATCCTACCTATCCGTATGATTATGAAAACCTAGTCAAGTTTGCAATAAATTACATTCCACAACCGGGGACATTTATTCGCAGACGCGTTTTGGAATCGATCGGGTTCCTAGATGAGACCTTGCACTATGTCATGGATTATGATTATTGGTTACGAGCCGGTCTTCAGCACAATATTGCATATATCCCGATTAAATTGGCAAAAATGCGTATACACTCTGACGCGAAATCAATAAAAAATCTAGCAAGTTTTTCTGAGGAACTGATCACAATATATACCAAATTATTTGCTACGGTTAACTTACCCAGCGCAGTTCAAAAACTAGAAAAAGAAGCAATGCATCATGCATTCCGCCGTGCAGCGCATATTTCATTCTGGGGCCAACAGCCGCAGGTTTCTTACCGATATGCGCAAAAAGCCTTACAGCTTCAACCTTTTAGTATACAAGCTTGGAGGCTACTCTTTACGGCAAATAAACTCGGTGTGAGATTTGCAAACCTATTGATGAATTACCCGTATTTTCTCAAAGTAAAATAGAATTGACACTATGCAAATTAATGTTGCTATCATATATGGTGGCTTTCTCGATTTTGGTGGAGTCGAGACGCACCTATTGTCATTATTTCAACGTGGTGACTCGGCTCGATTTCGCTGGGTGATTTTTGCATCTACCTCACAGGAATTTTGCCAGAGAGCGAATAAATATGGTGTTCAGGTAGTTCCTTGCAGGATTGCTTATGCCGTAGACATTAAGGCGATTTTGCTTCTTGTTCGATTATTCAAAACCTATAAAATTGCGCTTCTGCATATCCATGACCCGCGCGCATTTATAGTTGGGCAGATAGCTGCCTCTCTTTTAGGACTAAAAACAATATATACAGTGCATATCCCCTTCTATGATTATGTACTTGAAAATAAACTCTTTTTTAAACTAAAAAGGTACCTTTATTTACAATTTTCAAAAAGAGTAATCTATAATTTTGCGCATCATCTTTCGTTTGTTTCGAAAAAAGTATACGAAGAAACAATTACTAAGAGATTATCATTCGCTCACAAAATGAGTCTGATACCCAACGGCGTAGATTTAGAAAAATTCAATCCCCCTTACAATAAAGATTTGACAAGAGAGCAACTGCATCTACCATTAAGTACACCAATCATATGTTTTGTTGGCCGTTTGGAGATGCAAAAGGGTGTTGACACATTATTGGACGCTGTAACATTATTGGCTAACGCTCAGAATGATTTTATGGTTTGGATTGTCGGAGATGGCGCAGAGCGAGATTTTCTCCAAAGAAAAGCGGAGATAGCCTGCTTGGAGAGTAAGCTATCATTTCTAGGCTTTCGGGATGATATTTGCGAAATCCTAAACTCTGCTAATATTTTTGTATTGCCATCCCGCTATGAGGGAATGCCGCTGGCTATTTTAGAAGCGATGGCCGCTGGCTTACCCGTAATCACCACTGATGTAGGAGATAACTCTCTTTTGGTCGAAGATGGAGTGACGGGATTTATAGTTCACCCGAATGCTCCTGTTGCTTTGGCAGAAAAACTCCAAATCCTTATAAATAATTCGTCATTGGAAAAATCTATGGGAATGAGCGCAAAACAAAAGATTCTACTATTCAGTGACGCGATGATGGTTAGTAAAATAGAAACTATGTACACATCACTTTTACCTTTTAAAGAACATTGATGACATTATTGGACATAAGTCTCGACATTTCCCCAATCACCCCAAAACTGCTTGACTTGCTTTGCAAGTCGTTATAAAATCTTGTCGTCGCTGGGTACAAGAAATCCAATTGACAGCACAAGATCAAGTTCATCGAAAACGACTTTAGAAGTTACGCTCCGCGAGTTCAATTCCCGTCGGGGCCGCCAATGGTAAAACTTTGGCGCCTAGTCTTAGCTTGATCGCTGAGGCACAAAAAAATACTCTGACTGAGTAATAGTAAGGTGCAAAGGTTTTGCAAGAAATTGCTTCTGTGTCCGCAGAGGCAATTTCGCTTTAATGTACTATGTTTTACCCGTGAGGTCAAGCTAGTTACAAGGCAAATCGCTAAATACGTGAAATTTGCTCGTCCACAATGCAGGTTCGAAACAAGAGAGCGTTTTCATAGGCATACACAAGGGATCGCTCCTACGAACAGGAGCGATCCCTTGTGTATGCTGCCGGATGACGAAACCAAGGCGAAAGAAGTTTTAGTCGAATTTATGCCAACTCACCCAAGTTCACCCTGACCAAAAAGTCGGAACGGTTGGCTTCTTCTTGTAAAAGATGATTGTGCTTGAAAAACCAGAGAAACTGCTTGTGGGGGGTGATGCGCACGATGCGTTTTTCTTTGAGGTCGATAATCACCGATTCAAGCATTAAACGGCAGATTTCTCGCTGCTCTTCCAGGGTGGCCAGTGGCCAGATCTCGCGAAAGGTTTCGATTTGGAGACCATGCCCGATCAAACTCTCCCCATCCGGCAGGATCAGGGTATCCAGTTCCTTTGTCACAGCCGTACGTCGCTTTTCATACTCCACGCGAGTCAACACTCCATCCTCATACATTTCTGCGACACGCCGCAGGCGCTCTTCCAGGCGCTTTCTATCCACCAGAATTTGCTGGCGCTCCTCTTCCCCGGTGCTGAGTTTCCTGATCTTTTCCTGCCAGTTTTCAGGCAGTCTGAAGGCTTGAATAATGCGACCAACCTGCTCATCTGCAATAGCGGCATGGATGCTCATACCGCGGTGGGGGCAATCGCTGAATCCTCGCAGCAGCGATGGCTCGCGGTAGTAACGATATTCTTCCCTACCTCCCTGGGCACGCAGAGTGCGACCACAGGCGGAACAATGTGCAAGAGTATTTATCAGATAGACACGCAGACTGGGCGCATTAGACCGAGGCCGGTTGGCGTGCTGTTGGCGAACTTCCTGGGTTTGATCAAACAACTCTTTGGTAATAATTGGCTGATGATTACCCTGGTAGAGATCATCATGATAACGCACAACACCATAATAAAAATCATTATTGAGGATAGTACGGACATTATCCTTGTGCCAGTCTCGCGCTTTGCGGGAAGAAAAGCCCTGGTTATTGATCCAGTCCGCAATCTGGCGATCAGTATAGTTGCCGGTAACATATCGCTCAAATGCCCCAAGAACGGCTTTGGCTTCTTCTTCCACAATGATCGCATTCCCGGCCGTGTCCTGAATATACCCGAAGGGAAGTTGGTTGTTGGCTTTTCCTGATACAATGCGGCTGAATTTGCCTTTTCTGGTCTCGCGAGCCAGATTCTTTAGATACCAGTCTGCAAAGACAGCCAGGATATGAAAATGGAGCATTCCATCAGGGGTGGAAAAATCAAAATCTTCCTTGGAGAATGCTAAAATGGTCCCCTTTGCCTCGAGCTGCTTGAAGTAAGTAAGAATATCATGCAAGCTGCGCGAGAAACGGTCAAGGTGATGACAGACAATAGTATCAGCCTGACCGGATTCGATGAGTTCCATCATCTTTTGAAAACCGGGACGCTTGTCGGTTTTACCGCTGTGTTCGTCAGTAAAGATGTCCACCATTTCCCAGTGCGGCTTGGTTTTCATCAGGTATTCCCGGCACTCACGTTCCTGAGCTTCCAGCGAATGTCCAAGAGCCTGTTCCTCGCGCGAAACGCGAACATAAATAACTGCGCGTCGCGGCACATCTTTCTGTTCGTAAGGATTCTGCTGGTTGTAACGTGAGCGGGCGGCCTTGCCAACAGGCTGAACAATTTTTGTATCGGACATTTAGCTCCAACCTTTTTCGAGAATAGCGTCATTATACCTGCTGCACTCGCCAATAGTAAAAAGGAGGTTATCGCGCCCGATCAGCAGGCGCGATAACCAGGTAATTGCTACTTCTCCTTTACTTTTTGTTTTTGCTCCTCAGCATCCGTGGCTGCCTTTCTTATGACTATTGCCGTGACGATTTCTTCCAGCTCCTTGACTTTCGGGTCGGAAAAATTTATTTCTTGATTTTGCTCTGCCATACAGAACTCCTTGTGGAGTTCCAAGTCGACTTGAAACATTTATGAATATAGTGCCAACGTTGTTCATGTCTGGTTGTCGGTTGGGATTTGACCGCCAGTGAAAACAAGGATACTGGCATCATCTATACAAACCTACCCCAAAAATATACGGAAAATTCAGTGCCACCAGAAAACCTGACCCTTTTTGAACATATTTTTCGCCTCCGCTTGCAACACATGATGGGTATTTGCAAACTAAAGCAGGTAACGCTTGCCCGAGAATATTCAGCCCAATATCATAGTAATTTGAGCGGCATGCAAGTTTCGCATTGGATGCGCGGCAGGCGCGCAATTACACCAAGCCATTACCCGGGTCTGAAAACCTTGATTGCTGGACATCTGAAAGCAGCAGACACATCACCAGAATTCGGCCTGGCTCAAGAAATGTGGGATTGGGGTGGGTTAGCCTTTGGCGACGAACAACTGGAACATGACAGAAACCGCCCCCAACCAATGTTAATTGGCCACACGCCGCGCGTCCAACCCGGTGCAGGACATTTTTATCGTAAGCCAATACGCGATGATATTTTGTTTAAATTGCTCAATCCGAATTCAAAGAGCGGGCTATTTCAGCCTGGGGTGGTTGCTTTGACCGGCTTGCCAGGCAGCGGAAAGAGCGAGATGATGCTGGAGGTGTTGGAGCGGGCGACAAGGTTCTTTAGCGGCGGTATCCTGTTCGCAGATTTGCATGATTCTTCCAAAGGTATCTGGCAGACTTGGAGCAGCATATTGGAGCCGCGCGCAAATCGAGCTCGCACGCGGGAAGAAATCGAGCGGCTGATCCACGGACGTCGGGGCCGTTGGTTGTTGGTTCTGGAGAATGTGCAGGATGGGCAAAAATTACGCTCAATCCTACCCACTGGCCGATTTTGGGTATTGGCGGCAACTTCCGGGATCGCAGCTTTGCAACCGTTAGGCTGGGAGCGGCATGCTTACCCACTCCCGCCGCTATCAGAGCAAGAAACCATACTCTGGTTGAAAGAGCGATTGGGCGAACAATGGGGAAAACCGTATGACAAATTCCATGCCCATGAACTGTGCAAACTGAGCGAAGGTCTACCGATGGCTGTAGCAATTTTGGCTTCGCTGGTCCGTTCACGAGGCTGGCAGGCGGTTATTGATGCAATGGACGATGAACAGCGTACTGTTTCATTTATTCGCTATGGCAGCGGTATGGAAACTCCAACTTCATCCTTGGCCAGAGCGATAGATATAACTTTCCAATCGCTCTCTTCTGATGAAAAAACTGTCTTACGGGAAATGGCATTGTATGCACCTGGCAGCCCGGTCCCAGAGGCGATCTTTCATAATCTAATGCGTGAACACCAGGATGTTGTGTATGAATTAGTGGAAAAGGGCTTACTCAATCGATTCGAAAATTTACGAATGGGAACCCAGGTGCTGAGACTACATCGCCTGGTTGCCCTGCATGCTCGCAACCGGCTGCCAGTGGGTAAAGGCAGGTTATTGGCCAGGATGGTAGATTTTTCAGCCTTTTTTCAGTCATCCTTGCCACACGAACTGATGACAGAAAACGATGTGTATGACCACCTTTATGAACAACGCAAAATGTTAGCCCACGCAAATGAGTTTTGGCGGGAATTGGAAGAAGAAGCGCGTCTTGGTCGTTTTGCGCCGGTTCCGGAATTAATAGTTCCGCTGAATACGTCGTTGAGAACCGCAGCTTATCTAATCTGGATGAATTATGGATCCCAGGCAGCATTGGCAAAGCTTGATTCTGTTTGGAAGATGCTTATTACAAACTTCCCGGAAAAGGATTTGGCTTTACCCGAGACACGCAGGCTGTGGGCTGATATCTTGTGCGGGTTGGGTGACACCGAACGAGTAACGCGGAATGGCGTAAAAATCGCCAAGCTTATGCACGCACATCTTTACTGGATGGTTCAAGCTGGTAAAGCTGGAAACATCCGAGGGCTATTGTTAGCCTGTCAAGAGACCCTGTCAATGAACCTGAATGCTCCGAAGAATGAAACGCCACTGATGTATTTTTTGTGGATCAGCCGTTCCCTACGAATCTTATTTAGAGTTCTATGGGAACAGCAACGCTTTGAAGATCTGCTACTATTAACCGAACAAACCCGGGTCTTCTTTTTGTCTTTGCCCTGGCGCGCCGGATTGGAGGCACTATGGTGGAATTTCAAAGCCACCCTGGCTGCACGCGGGCAGATCGCAGCGAACGTAAAGCTGGGTGCATTCCGAGAAAACGAGCTAATGCTGCAGGATGCCCTGGGGCAATCGGATTTGTCCTATACCCTACTGGCTGAGGTGCTGATCCAACCACTCTCCCCCACCGAGATGTTACTCCAATTGCGCAAGTTGGAAGTTAATTTCAAACGCCGCTTATTACCCGAGTTACAGGGAATAGCATTGTCTTTGATTAAGCAGTTGGAGTCTGGGCGACTTGATATTCGACCTAAAAGGCAGGCCTTGCCTTCTGAAAAACCTGTTTTATGGCTGACTATCTGGCCGGAGGCGATGGCGCAATTCAAGGCAGACCACGGCGAGTGACATTTGAAAATTGTAGATCAGCCAGCCTGGGATAAAAAGGATTTAAATGGTTTTTATCCCGAAGGGCGTGTTTATTGCACCCTACGCGAGTTGACCAGGTCGATATTCTCGTTTACGAGATCCATCTGATCAATATCGGCGCCCAATGGTTTTAAACATTCCTAACTTTGTTATAATATTTTTGTAGCTGTGGTATCCGAATTGTTACGGTTTAACCATGTGAATAATAGGGCCAGCAAAGGAAGGAAGCCCGTAGCCATGAACCTATCTCCAGAAGACACCAAACTTTATTATAAACTGATGTGGAGTCTGCAATATTATATTAAGCTGCAGGGCGGTGTTCTCGAAGAGATTACCACGCTTGAAGAATATGCCAGTTTGCCATCTGATGAGAAGCTCAAGGTGCGCAAAATGCTCTGGGACAATCCCAAGTTGATCGATGCCTATTTGCAGGCAAATCCCGAAGGGTTTTCGAGCGATGAACTTGAAATTGTTCGCAAATGGAAAGCGTTTGTCAAAGGCACATTCTATATCTTGCGTCATCTGAAAAAATATTCGATCTTCATGGGCAACAACGACCGGGTTTATGCTGTTGTGGGACTGCTCTCCCCTCTCGAAGATGTAATTCCATCATATGCCTTGCCACTCATGGTGGAAGCCATCCTGCTCCCTTTCAAGGGTTTGATCATCTATGACGGCATGTTCAATACCTACAATATCTCAATCGGTGGTGGGATTCGTGCGAGCCTTAATCACGCTTACATGGTTGCCAAACAAAAAGAACGTATCATTGCCACCCTGGAGCCTGAATTAGCAGGGCCTCAATCCGCCGCACCAAAGCCAACAAAGGACCTGCTTCCAAAACTGGATGGAGTAGTTTCGCAAATGTCCGCGCTTAAAGGTGAAACCCCGCTTCAAACCGCAGCAATCTCCCTTGCGCGCGCCAGCCTGGAACTGGCAATCTTGATAGTCCAAGAACCTGAAGACTTCTCCAAACTCAAACCTGCCCATCGCAAACTTAGCAGAGCATCTAAACGTCTGAATAACCTGCTGGAAATCGAAGAATATGAATGAGCCAGTCATTTATCCAAGTATGCCAGGTTGGCGCCAGTCGCTAAAGAATCCGGATTTCTCGAATGTCCGCCCGGATGACCGCTGCGATTTGCTAAGCAAATCGTGTGGTAGTGGCCGCAAATATAAGAATTGTCACGGCGCAAAACAGGCCAAGGGGCTGTAAAGTTAGCGGTTGCGCTGGTGCCACGGTTCAGGCCAAGTAGCTGCCCGGCTGGCTGTTTTTCGGAATTTATGCAGGTAAACAATTCCCCGGTAACTAATTGGGTGGCTCAGGGAAGCTCTTTAACCGGTTTAATGACGGGAATTGGTTACCGAGTTAGTTGCCTGAGCCTGAAACGCGCCGCGGTCGGGCAGGCTCTGAATTCGGAGCCTGGCTTCAAAGAAACAATTCGCTGGGCAACAAATGATTGCCCTGGGTAGTAGTTAACCGAATAGTTTCCCAGGTCAAGTCATTCGAAGGTTAGATTTATGGTGGCTTAATTGGCGGCACCCGTCAGGAACGCATTTAAGGTCGGCTCAAAGTTCAAGCCGTGCCAGCCTACTCAAATCGCCAGGTAAACCACAACCAGGTAAAATATTGCTGAAGCTGGCAGACTTCAAGTTCGCGAAGTCCGGGTCTGGATGGGTGAGTTTGAGACGCAATCGTTTCCAGCGCAAATCTGCTTTTATCGAGGTGGAGCATGCCCCAATCAGCGCGAGAAAGGTACAAACACATCTACGATACCTGGGTGAATGGTAAATCACAGCGGGAAACCGGCCGGATATTCGGGATCAGTAGCAGCCGTGTGTACCAGATTGTTACCAAACACAGGCAAAGGCTGGCCGATGAACAAACTAAGCCCACTTCATCTGACCCCTTGGAGAGAGCCCTTGCCGAAGGAAAATTATCGCAAAGGTTATTTAATAATCTGATGCGGAGCGGGTACGGAAAGTCTTTCAGCGTAGAAGAACTCAAACTCAAGCTTCAAACAAACACACTTGATCCCTTTGATTTTCGGGATTTTGGTCCCGACAGCTTAAGCCGGTTGAGACAGATTTTTCTCAGCCAGTCTGAAATTGAGGCCCTGCCGGTTTTTCGCTCGTACTCCTCCCGCGATTGGTGGTTGGGTCGGCCGGGCGATAAATAAGCAGAAGGACCTCGGCCACATTGCCCAGATTGGATATTAACCAACGATGAACACCGGAGAAACCTGATGAAAGCCATCCTAACTTTTTTACTGACAATCCTCTTGGCTCTGCTGGGTCTGACCGTTGGCGGCGGCCTATTGTTGCTGTTGGCCTATGGCCTCGGCTGGCTGCTCAACCACCTCCTGCGTTTTGACTCGTTCCAGGTCACTCTGCTCAGTCTGGCCAGTGTGGTGGCCTTTGGGTTTCTGGTCAACAGTCTCTGGCAGAGGGCCTTGGAGACTACGCTGCCCAGCGACTCCGATTTCGACGAGGATGAAGATGACGAAGCAGATAACGAGGACGAACCGGAATTCGAGGTGAAAGAAGTAGATGGCGAGCCGGTCATCTATCCAAGCATCCCGCGCTGGCGCCAGCCACTCAAGAATCCCGATTTCTCTAATGCCCGCCCGGATGACCGCTGTCCGTGCGGCAGTGGCCGCAAATATAAGAATTGTCACGGCACAAAACAGGGCAAAGGGGTATAGTATCTAGAGCCGCCCATGACTCTGTCGATTCCAGATGCGCCAAACTTGTCGAACCTCCTTGTAAGAATGATTTAGCCCAAATAAAGAAGACCCACACCTATGCAATTTGCACCCCAACAGCTTGATGAACTTCTGAAACAACGCGCGCCGCTGCAATTGCGCGGGGTTGACCTATCCGATGCCGATCTGTCTGGCGCGAAGCTGAGTGGGGCGGACCTGCGCGGCGCCAATCTGAATGGGGCAAAACTTGGCAGGATGAACCGGCAAGGCGAACCATCCCAGGAAGCCGACCTGAGCGGGGTCAACCTCAAAGGTGCGGGGCTGATGGGCGCGAACCTGGATGGAGTCAATCTGATGGGAGCCTGCCTTGAGCGCGCCAGCCTGATCCATACCAGCTTGCTTGGGGCTTTTCTCAGAGGATCCAATCTCAGTCAAGCAACCCTGCGCGGCGCCAAACTAGAGAATGCTGATCTCAGTTGGTCGACCCTCAGCCAGGCCACCCTCAGCGACACGAATCTACGCGGAGCTATTTTGCAAGGCGCTGACTTGAGTGGCTGCAACTTGATAAATGCCAGCCTTGCTCAGGCCAACCTTTCCAGCGCTAACCTGGTCGGTGCCAATCTGACAGGTGCTGATCTCACGGGCGCAGACCTCACGTGGGCGACATACGACCAGAGTACCATCTGGCCGGTTGGTTTTGTCCCCGCAAAAGCCGGCGCTTTCTTTAAGTAAAATGCAATCATCTGAATTAGATGGGTAAGGATTTCTGCTCCCTTTTAGGATCAATTCACTGATTTAAAGCGCAAACCGCCTTTGAGTCGTACTGACTCTTTAGCGGTTTGTTCTTCTGAGGAGAAGATATTATTATAATACTCCTGACAGATGACAGATGAATGAACAAATGAAAACCGGGCAAGTATTTTGCGCGGGATTTGGGAGACATTCTGGTGATCTCCTACTCTTGACCAGGATAAACTCGGTACCCGCGCCGCAGCTTGTGCTGGATAATCTTGGCCGCGAGCTGCTCCGCTTTGCTGGGTGATTCTGCTGGCAGCGCTCTCCACTGCTGGAATTCGGTATCCCGCCGGCCCCAGGCAATCACGACTGCGTAGGGGGAGAAAAGCGTTGCCTGAACTGAGACCAGGTACCAGCGGTTCAAATTCGCAGTAGGGTCAACATGGCTGAGGGTTGTCATCATGCTACTAATATAGCACGCGCGTTCTAGGATTTCAAGTTGTTTTACGCCCAGCAAATTCAAGCCAGATTGCGCCGAAATTGTACCCATACGGGTACAATTTAAAGACTATCGATTACCCGAAAGATAAGATTTATGATGGATTTTGCAGAATGGATTCGTGGAGAAATTAATCGCCGAGGCTGGACGCAGGCTACCCTGGCCGAGCGATCCGGCCTTTCGCGTTCAACTATTTCCAAAATGCTGACATCCGGTAGGCGAAAACCGGGGATGAAGTTCTTTGCCTGCATCTCGAATGCGTTTGAGATACCGTTAGCGGATGTGATTTTGATCGAGGAGCAAGGCCGGCAGCGGAAAGACCCAAATGCGGAAGATTAAAATACGGATCTGTTTCACCCATTTTGTAAGAGATTAATTTCGCAGAAATATACTGTCTACAATTCACCTGAAGGACATCATGCAAAATATCCATCGAATCATCGTACTCATCCTGATCCTATTCACCTGCGCCTGCGCCCCTACGGCAGCTCCCGCCCAAAGTACATCAACCCTGCCGGTAATCCAGCCTTCACCCTCAGCTGCACCCGGCTTGCCCACCTCCACGCCAGCCCCGGCAGCGACGGCGACAATCGCCAACACGCCGACGCCCACGCTCCCGCCCCTGACCGATTTCATGAAGGGTATGGTGTACTTTCCGGTTGGAGCGGGCGGCGATGCACAACCGGAAGTTTTCTGGACGCTGCAAAACGTTTTCGCGCCAAACGGTATCAATTGGATCCGGCTGCATATGGAGCTTTGCACAATGGATTCGGTGAAGACCACGCAAATCCACTGCGACAATCAAGGTGCCATGTCGGAGACGGAATACAAATGGCTGGTAAAGCAGGCCCACAGCCTGGGGCTGAGGGTGATGAGTGAACACTTGATGTCAAACAGGGACCCTGAAGGGTACTGGGGCGGTGATATCGGCAAGTTTTACAACGAAAAGCAATGGGATGAGTGGTTTGCGAGCTATGAAACCGCGATCCTGCATTTTGCCAGTCTATCCGAAGAGGCCGGTGTTGATTATATGATCATGGTTTCAGAGCTTGACAGCACCACCGGGCGCGAAAAGCAGTGGCGGGACCTGATCGCCAAAGTCCGCAATGTTTATCATGGCAAGCTCAGCATGGCGTTTGACACCGAGCAGGCTATCCAGAAAGTGAAGTTCTGGGACGCGCTGGATGCCATTGGTGTGCATCCCTATTACCTCGAGATAAAAACGCTTACCGACCCAACCCCTGATCAACTGGCCAAGGCGTATGCGCCTTATATGGATCGATTGGCGGCTTTATCAAAACAATACGGCAAACCGGTGATCTTTACTGAGATCGGTTTTGAGAGCGACGACAAACGCTCCCGGGGCTATATAAACAACTTTCAGTATCATAAAATCGATGTCCTGGAACAGCGCGACATCTACCAGGCTCTTGTCCGATCCATTCAAGGTAAGGATTGGGTTGACGGGACTTTCTTTTATACCACCTACGGTTCCCCCAACTATGCGGAACCCTGGAATTACGATTACAGCTTTGTTGAAAAACCCGCCGATGATGTTGTGCGGGCGTATTACGGCGCAGCTCCGCGTGCAACTGCCACACCGGTCGTTTACCCCACTGGGGAGCTTAAGACATCTCTGAATATCTATACTGATCAATTGGATCCAACCTGGAAATATTACCCGCCCGAGGGCATAGATATGGGTCAAACTGCTGTGGCGATTTCTGGAAAAGCCATTCAAGCCAAATTGTATAACTTCAACGCCATCGATCTGAGCAGCCCGGCGATCAATTTTGCAGATTATCAATGGCTGGAGTTTGATCTGTATGTAGTGCCCAATGGGCTGCCCAAATTTTATTCTGTTGGCGTACTTTTGCGCGATACACACTATTACCCATCGCCTTTTCGGTTGGAACTATTTCAAAGCCAATTTATTGAAGGCGGTGGGATACAACCCGGAAAATGGCAGCATGTTCGTATTCCCCTGAATGTGTTTGGGCCGCTCATGGGCGAATACAATGATATCAGCATCGATCAGCCCGGTCACCTGAACCCCAACCAACCGATCGTTATCTATCTTGACAATATCGTTTTGCGCGGAAAGTAAATTTATGCGAGATAAAAATTGCCGAAAGCCTGCCTTTTGCGTTTGGGTGTTTGCAAGATGCTGACATCTGGAAATCGAAAACCTAGCATGTGGCTTTTGCCGGCATCGCAACAGCCTTCGAAATGCCGCTGGCGGATGTGATTTTGATCTCGGAGCAAGGCTGGCGGCGGGAAAACCGGAATATGGAAGAATGGCAGTTAGAATAATATTTCTCGTGTTGAAGGATCCTTATGCGCGGCAGTGACTGGCGTTCCTTCCGACGCTGCTTGGCAATTGGGCGGCGGTTGCTCAAAGGCCCGGCAACTCCAACAGAGTTGGTTGAGTTTGTGTTGGAAATTGAAGGACCGGATGCGTACCCATCCGCAAAATCGGCGCGAGAGAAGGCGTTTAAACGCGACCGCGAGAGTCTGCGCGCCCGGCTGGGGTTCGAGTTTCAGTATTCGCCATCCAAAGGGCAATACAGCCTGATCGACCCCGGCCCGCTTTTCCAGCTTGAGCTTTCGGAGCCCAGTGTTCGCGCGGTTGCCTTGCTGGCGCAGACCTTTGGCGGGCAGGTGGGGGAACATTCCGAAATCCAGGATTTCCTGGATGAGTTGATCGCATCCCTACCTGTGGAAACACGCCGTTCCCTGGAAAATCCAGCCGTACCCATTGATCTGAACCTGCTGCAAAGCGTCGATCCGAATGGGATTCCGCACCATGTCTGGGCTACTGCCTGGCGCGCAGTAAAGACCCATCGCAAACTCAGCTTCAACTACATTTCGCCAACCTATGCCGATGGTAAGCCGGTTTTGCACGAAGTGCTGCCTTACCGCATTCAATACCAGTGGGGTCACTGGTACTTGCGCGCCTATCGAGTATTACGTCGGGACGCGAAAGGGCGCGAAGACCGCCAGGGAGCGCATTTGCGTTACCGCCTGAGTTATCTTCAGGATGACGAACAGCTCTCCATTTCTCCCAGCGTGATGTCCGAGCCGCCCAGGCCGCCGCGTTACCTGGTGCACTATCGGCTGCTTCCGCCGCTTTCACGCGGGGTGGTCAGCCGGCATTTTGACGAGATGAAGGTTAAATCGCTGGAGGATGGCAGTCTGGAGATTACCGGTTATTGCGACGATGATTGGCAGGCAGGTCGCACCCTGCTCTCTTATGGACAATACTGTGTGGTGCTGGGTGGTGAAGAAGTGCTAGCCTGGACTCAACGCACTATTCGCGGCATATTAGGAAATTACCCGGACATTCTTGAATTAAGCGAAGAGTAGCCTTTATATGCGGGCTACTCTTTTTGTTATCATAAAGTCAGGGGTTACAGAATGGGGATGACACAGTGATACCCGGCGTTCTGGGGGACGCCGGTCAAAATAAAACTTCGGAGGTTTGTTCATGAATTTGAGACGAGTACAACCCTGGCTGGTCCTGTTTCTGTTGTTTTGCATGGTAGCGGTTCAGGTTTTTCAAACTGTTCGGGATTTTCAGGAAGAAAGACATTGTACGGCAGTAGTAGAAAACATGCAGACGACAATCACAGCCCAGAAGAATATCTACGGTGACCTGATGAAAAGTTATGAAAAGGCAGCCTATGGCAATTCAAGTGTTGACCGGATTGCGGAACAGCAATTGATCGCCACTGAAAGCCAACTGGCGGCTATGCAGGTGATCGCATCTCAAAACGGTCTGCTGATTGAACTGGCCAGCGTTTGTAAATAACCAAAAATCGATAAACAGCTTCAAGGGGGCGCCGCTGATCACTTTCTGCGGTGCTCTTATTTTAATAACCATGCTTTTCGTGCATTTCCTCGCTAATTTGATGACTTCTTTCACTGTTTTAGACCGGATCGATAAGCTATACTTAACTTACATTTCACCTGCCAGACCAACAAACTTTGGGATACCACGCATGACACTGCCGCAAATCGAAACCGTCCCGGAACAGGGACAGATCGTCACCGTTCGCCAACGGCGTTATGTAGTGGCGGATGTGCAGAAGAGCTCCCTGCCCATTACACCGCTGGCGCTTGAAATGCAGGCCGGTCAGCACCTGCTGACCCTCAACTCCATCGAAGACGATGGGCTGGGTGAGACTCTGCAAGTGATCTGGGAGATTGAGCCGGGCACAAGCATCGAAGAGAAGGTTGGTCTGCCCAGCCCGCAGGGCGGCTTTGACCACCCCAAGGTGCAGGACGCTTTCCTGAATGCGGTACGCTGGGGCGCAGTCTCCCTGGCCGATACGCGCGCGTTGCAAGCTCCCTTCCGCAGCGGCATTGATATCGAAGATTACCAGTTGGATCCATTGGTGCGCGCCATCCAGATGCCGCGCGCTAATTTGTTAATCGCGGACGATGTCGGCTTGGGGAAGACTGTTGAGACCGGACTGGTCATCCAGGAACTGATCGTGCGCAATCGGGCGCGGACGGTGTTGATCGTTTGCCCAGCCGGCCTGCAGAACCACTGGCGCGAACAGATGCGCGACAAGTTCGGACTGGAATTCCGCATTGTGGACAGTCTGTTGATGAAGCAACTGCGCCGCAGCCGCGGCATCCATACCAACCCCTGGACCCACTTCCCGCGCCTGATCACCTCGATTGACTTTATCAAGCGCGATACCCCTTTGCGCCTGTTCCGCGAGGTGCTGCCTTCGCAAGCCACCTACCCGCGTCGCTTCGACATCCTGGTTGTGGACGAGGCCCACAACGTCTCGCCCTCCGGCAGCCTGCACTACGCCATCGACTCGCAGCGCACCGCCGCCATCCGCGAGATGGCCCCCCATTTTGAACACAAACTGTTTCTCTCGGCCACGCCGCACAACGGCTACCCGGAGAGCTTCTCGGCGCTGCTCGAACTGCTCGACAACCAGCGCTTCGCGCGCGGCGTGCCGCCCGACCGCCGCCAGCTCGAAGCCGTCATGGTGCGCCGGCTGAAATCTGACCCGGAGTTCGTCTCCTGGAACGGCGAACGGCGCTTCCCGCAGCGCCAGTTGGATGTGATCGAAGTGCCCTACACCGTCGAGGAAAAGCAGGTACACCGCTGGTTGAAGGAATACAGCCTCTCGCGCCAGCAAAACGCCAAAGATCAGGAAGAGCGCTTCGCGGTCGAATTCGTGCTCAAGCTGCTCAAAAAACGCCTGTTCTCCTCCCCGGCGGCCTTTGCCATGACTCTGGCGCGGCACATGGAGTCGATCAAAGGCGAAAAACGCCAGGCCCAGTCGCGACAGATGTCGCTGGGTGTGCTGCGCAGGCAGTTGGCGCAGGCCAACGAAGAATACGCCAACGATGAAGAATACGAAAACGCCAATCAGGATGCCGTCGAAGCCGCCACCCCGCTGATCCGGGAGATCACCGCGCAGGAGCAGACTCTGCTGCAGAACATGCGCGCCTGGGCCGAGCGCGCCGCTGGGACCCGCGACAGCAAAGCTGCCACTTTTATCGCCTGGCTGAAAGAGATCGTCAAGCCGGGCGGCAAGTGGTCGGATGAGCGCGTGATCATCTTTACCGAGTACCGCGCCACCCAGAACTGGTTGTTCACTCTGCTGGCCGCCGAAGGGCTGACCGAGGGCGAGCGCGCCATGCTGCTCTACGGCGGCATGGATGACGAAAAGCGTGAGAATGTCAAAGCTGCATTCCAGACCAATCCGGAATACAGCGCGGTGCGCATCCTGCTAGCCACCGATGCGGCCTCCGAAGGCATCGACCTGCAAAACTACTGCCACCGGTTGGTGCATTTCGAGATCCCCTGGAACCCGAACCGCATGGAACAGCGCAACGGGCGCATAGACCGGCATGGCCAGAAGTTCGAGCCGCTGGTCTATCACTTTGTGACCCAGGGCTATAAAAAACGCATGTCTGCGGAAGACCTGCCCGTCGACGAACTGGAAGCCGACCTGGAATTCCTGGCACGGGCGGCCGAGAAGGTCAACAACATCCGCGAGGACTTGGGAAAAGCGGGCATGGTCATCGCCCAGCAAGTGGAAGAAGCCATGTTGGGCCGGCGCAAACGGCTGGATACCCAATTGGTGGAAGACGAAGCCAAAGCCGTGCGCAAGCTGTTCAAATTCGAGCATGATCTGAAGAAGCAAGTCGCGCAGCATTATGCCCAACTGCGCGAAAGTCAGGTCAATATGAACCTGACGGCCGAGCATGTCCACGAAGCCGTGCTGGTGGCGATGAAACTGGCCAATCAGCCGGCCCTGCTGGATGTGCCCAAAGAACACCCGCTGCATAGCCGGGCCTTCTTTTTGCCTGGTCTGCGCGGCAGTTGGATGGTCTGTAATGAAGGCATCGCCCACCCGCATACCCAGGTCATCCGCCCGATTGTCTTTGACCACGAACTGGCCAAGGGCAGCGACGAAGTTGTGCTGGCGCACCTCAACCACCGCCTGGTGCAGATGGCGCTGCGCTTGCTGCGGGCCGAGGTCTGGTCGCCGCAAGGCAAGCTGCACCGCGTGACGGCGCGCACGGTTCCCAACCTGGCACTGGAAACCCCGGCCGTGGTGGCGCACGCCCGGTTGGTGTTGGTGGGCGGCGAGGGCATGCGCCTGCACGAAGAAGTCATCACCGCCGGCGGCGAGATCGCCCAGGCGCGCTTCCGTCGCTTGAATGTTGGCCAGGTGGGGACGGCGCTGGCCGCTGGCACGGATCAGCCCGTTTCGGCGAAAATGCAAGCCGAGTTGAGCAAGTTATGGGACGCACTGGAACCATCCCTGATGCAGGCGCTTGAAGCGCGCATGAAGGACCGCCTGGATGGCATGCAAAAATTGCTGGCCGAGCGCAAGCAGAAAGAAATCTCGGATGTGCGCTCGGTGCTGGGCGAGTTGGAGACGATGATCAAAAAGGAACTGGCCGACCCGGAGTACCAGCAGTTGGAATTGTTCAGCACCAGCGAGCGCGAACAATACAACCGCAACGCTCAAGCCCTGCGCCTGCGGCTCAGACAGATCCCGGATGAACTCGAAAAAGAAATCGCGGCGATTGAGATGCGCTACGCCGACCCGCAGCCCAGGTTATTTCCAGTGGCTGTCACGTTTTTGGTGCCAGAAAAGTACGCAAATTAGAGGATTCTATGGCAATTAAATACCCTGCTCACATCCAAAAGATTTTAGATAAATGGTTGAAAGATCTCAGCGCTCTTGGTGAAGGATCTAGAATCACTTTATTAATGATTCAACAAGTTGAAAGCCTTGTTTCCCAGGGTGATGTCAGCGATATTTCGAAAATAAAGACAGCGGTTGAGCGTGGGTGCAAAGATGAAGCAATCAATCAGTAAAATTCATATTCACAATTTGCGAGGCATCCGGGATATTAACATTGACGTGGATGGAAAAAATTTATTGTTACTTGGCGAGAATGGAACGGGTAAAAGCTCGGTAATTGATGCCATTGAACTTTTTTTTACCATGTCAATCGAAAAAATTGCGGGTCGGGGAGAAATCGATCTGGCCGATGCCATTCCATTTGCGGGATCCACTGATCTTGCAAGAACCATTGATGTGAGTTTTACGGGTGGCAAAGAGCCAGTAAATTTTGTCTATTTAAAGACACCAGTCAGACTTTCAGCGCCAGAAGGGTATGAAGACTTCTTTCGGCTGGCAGCGGAGCGCCCCTTTATTCTGCATCGTTACCAACTTACCCGCTTTATCGAGGATCGTCCAGCCGATCGTTATAAACGTTTGTCATCTCTTCTTGGCATGGAGCAGCTGGATAGGATTGTTGAAAGCTGGAAAGCAGTGGTTGCACAATTTTTAAAGGATAAAAATGAAGCGAAGCAGGAAGAAAAGTTACGCCTGGGAGAATTACAAACCTGGGTCAAGGTAAAAATTTCTAAAGATAGCGATGTTTGCATTTGTATCAACAAGGCTCTTGCGCCTCTGGGCATGCCCGCTATATCTTCCCGCTCTGAGATTGTTCTGCGCCAAAACGATCTAAAAAATAGATTCTCTCGTCCGATAAATTTTGCCAGGGCAGAAGGGTTGCGAACGGCTCTTGCCCGTTTAGGTGATGTTGAAACTGGTGTATTTTCCGTAAAAAGTGCCTATAAATCGCTTTTTGATGCGTGGACTCTATTCATTCAAAAATCAACAGCGGTTGCTGATGGGCCATTCGAACAAATTATTACCAATGGTCGCAAGGCGATTGCCGAATATTCTTTGGATAAGTGTCCATTGTGTGAACAAAAATTTGAAAATCGAAATTCCCTGATCGATCGTCTGGATGTTCGTCTGCAAGCGTTGCACGAACTTGTTCATGCACGACAAGATATGGAACAAGAAAAAGCAGGCTTACTAAGGACAATTACTTTAATACAGAACAAAGTAACAGGATTTCAGGATTCTTTAGCTGGGATAGCATACCCATTGTTCGCAGGGATTTCTGAGTTTGCGAAAGTATTGGCATTATTAGATAGGACACTATCCTTAGAAACATTAAGCCTGGAAACCCCTGAAACAGTGCTCAAACTTGTGGATGATATTTTCTATTCTGCGGCGGATGAATTAAAAGGTTATGTAAATAAAGAACTGGCTGGTCTCGAACCAACGGAGTTCGAACAAACAGTTCTTGATACGAATGATTTCTTGGCGCGTTCCGATGAGAAATGGGCGGATTGGCAAGAGAAAAGGTTGATTCTCGAAGAAAGAGAACATAAGCATTCCCAAGTACAAACTGTTTGTAATGCGCTTATTGAAGCCAGAAAGCAAGGAATACAAGATGTTCTTGATGAGTTACAAGGCGAATTTATCCGTCTTTACAATATTCTGCATCCAGGTGAAGGCCATAAGGCCATTACGATATTGATGGCAGAAAATAGAAACAGTAGCGCTGAATTGTACGCAGAAACTGATGGAATAAAGGCAATGCACCCGCTTGCACATTACAGCGAGGGCCATCTTGATTCACTCGGTCTGTGTATTTTTCTAGCTTTAATAAAGAAATTCAATTCGGGGTTAAATTTAATTATTATTGATGACGTATTAACATCTATTGATACTGGTCATCGTATGCGGGTTGCTAGACTTATCGCCAGTGAATTTAAAGATTATCAAATTATATTGACAACCCACGATGAGCTTTGGGCCAATGAATTGTCTACAGTTTTTGGTAATGATAAATTAGCGCTCAAGACGCTTCGCATGAACC
>Ga0335397_10003692_pt1 | contig 20378 bp, 18 predicted proteins | sample MAT04_FD_205740 | JGI IMG/M metagenome (GOLD analysis project Ga0335397, IMG submission 205740) | Freshwater microbial communities from Lake Fryxell liftoff mats and glacier meltwater in Antarctica - MAT-04 (spades assembly) (version 2) ... | reverse complement strand
CGAGTACGCATGGGGCGGCGCTGCCAGCACGGCCTTCTGGGTCGACCCGGTCGACGACCTCACAGTGTCGTTCTTCACCCAGCTCCTGCCCAGCAGCGTGCACCCGATTCGCACGCAGCTCAAGCAGCTGGTGTACCAGGCGATGCTCGACTGAGCCCGGCTACAGCGTGACGGTGACCGATTGGCTGCCGGCGCGTTGGTGGCTGACTGCGACGGTCACTTCGGTACCCGCCGCACCCTGCACCACCCACGACGCCATCACGCGGTCGGGTGTTCCGTCGTTCTTGCCACTGTGGAACTGCAGGTCGAGACGCCCGCCCAACTGGCCCAGCTCCTGGCGGGCCGGCGCGCCGACAACCGTGGCACCCGACAGCTCGGCGACCAATGGCAACACCAGCCCATCCTTCTTCGCCTTGACGGTGACGTAGGTGGGCAGCCAGCCGGTGTTGGCGATGCCGACTTCCACCCGGTACGAGTCGCCACCCAATGCCGTCGCCGACGAGTGCAGCACCTCCAGCCGCGGTGAGCACAGCGCCTGGTACACGGCGAACTCGGCGTGCGGCTTCACCTCAGCGTGCAGCATCGGGCCCGGCGCGTTGCCCCACAGGAACACTTCATCCCAACCGCCGATCTCCACGGGACCGAGCTGCGGATGGTCGAACGGGGTCCAGTCGGCATACATCGCCGGATGGTTGGCGACGGTCCAGTCGTAGACCGCACGCTCCTCGGCATCGGTGGGGCCGGTGTACCAGATGTGATTGCCGCCCTTGCTGCCAGTTGCGTGCTGGATGACGTCCCAGAACTCGGTCGTCCATCCGTACACACCAAGGTGCTCGTACGCCCAGTCGTCGGCCGCGCCGCTCATCGTGTTGCTCTTTTCGAATGTGAAGTCCTCGAACACCGAGTGCACGGTGTACCCAGTCAGCGCTGCCCCGCGCTCGCCGAGGTGCTTCCAGGCCCACACGTCCACCGGCGGCAGCGCGCTGTCGGCAACAGTGCTACTGGGTCGTAGCAGCACGCCTCCCGACGTGTGGTAGGCGTTGTAACCGCAGATGTTCCGGCGAGCCACGATCGCCCGAACGAGCCCATCGATCTCGGGCTCGCTGAGGGGGTGGTCACCACTGCCATGGACACCGGTGCCCCAGCCGGCGGGAAAGTTGCGGTTCATGTCGAGACTCTCCGGCGGCGCCGGAGTGGGGACCGTGAACCCGTCGTGATCGACGATGTCGCCCTCAGCAAGAAGGCGGTAGCGCTGGACGCCCGGCGCGCCCTCGGCAGGCACGCGGACCATGAGGCGGGGGTCGTCGGCCGCCGTCGTCCAGCCACCATTGGTGTCAGCCACGCGCATGTTGCGGATCGCGCCGTCGCCGTCGATATCGCGCTCGTGCAGGCCCGGCGCCAGGTGGGCATCACGCCATGGCCAGGGGCGCAAGCTGCTGCGGCGGAACCGAGGGCTGTCCGCCAGCACCCACTCCACCCCGTCGGGGTTCACCCGCGGCACGACGTAGAAGGTGCGCGTCCTCACGGCTTCGGTCACCATCGGGTCGCTGCCAAAGCCGGTGACGAGGTGCTCGATCAGATGCAACGCGGCAACCCCACCGGTTACTTCGATCGCGTGAATGTTGGCGTCGACCCAGTGTGCCGGCTTGGTGTCGTGAGCGCCTGTCGACGAATCGGTGATGGTGGCCACCCACAGATCGCGGCCCTCGTACGAGTGGCCGTACGACTCCACCGTCATCAGCTCGGGGTGGGCGGCAGCGGTCTCCTGCAGCCAACTGGTCAGTTCGTCGTAGCGGAGGAATCGGTCGAAGGCGTAGCTGGAGGTCACGGGCGCGACGCTAGTGGGTCAGTGCTCGTCCAAGCTCTCCAGCCACCAGCGGGCGGCCACCAACTCCGAAACCAGGACCTCCGTCAGGAGCGCGACCAACGGGTCGTCATCGCCGGGATAGCGCAGTTCATGAGCGGCGCCGGGCAGGTGCCCGCCAACGGCGATGAACGTGCTGCGCCGTTCGCGCATCCACTGCACCGCATCGGCGTCGAACCGCGAGCCGGTGAACATCAGTGCCCGGTAATCGAGAGATTTGGTGAGATAGACGTCGACGTGATTCCAGTCGCCGGTCTCGCATCCGTCGGCGACGCGGCGCGGGCCTTCTCGAAGCATCAACGCCCCCTGCAGCGAGTTACCCAGACGTTCCGCAGGCGCCATCAGCCACGTGCCGTTCGGACCGCCGAGCAGCGCTTGCACCGTCGGCAGCCAGTCGCCCTTGCTGTCCAACAATGCAGTCGCGGCGTGGGCGGCACGGCTCACCTTCTCGGCAAGGTCGGGGATGGTGCCGGTGAGTCGATGTTGCAAATGCAACAACATGACCAACGTGTGCAGGTAGCTGCGGCAGGCGACACCACCAGCCTCCACACCGGCATGCATTGGAACCACGGCGTCCGCAGGAAGTGCTACGTCGGGAGTGTTGGTGAGCGCAATGGTCCGGCTGGTGCCGTGGTGCGCGCGCAGAAGCTCAAGGGTCTCCTTGCTCCTCCCGGAGGCGGTGATGCCGATGATGGTGAGCGATGGGTTGGCCGGGTACGACGCTTCCACCGAAGCCAGTTCTGCGACCACGTTGGCTCCCGCGCGACGCATTCGTCGGGCGGCAGTCTCGGCCGCGAACCACGACGAACCCATTCCGGTCAGCACGATCTGACCGCCCGCATCCACCGGCCACACGATGTCATCCAGCGCGTCGGCAAGCAGGCGCAGTGTCGCCGGCTTGGCCTCCAGATCGGCGAGGAACTCGTTTGCCTTCATGGCCCCAGCCTTGCACCACGACCCATGCCAGTGCAGGTTCGGTCGCGGACTCGGTATTCGTCGAGGCGCGGTAGGGTTCCCTCATGCGTCGCCGATGGGTGGTGTTCGTGCTGATTGGTGGCTTGCTCGCCGCGGCCTGCGGCGACAACTCACGCGTGTCCAACGCCGCCTCCGACGAGGCCAAGGCCGATGCAACCCTTGTCACCATGGCCGCCGTCGAGACCGTGCCGGGTGGTGAAGCTGGCACGACTTACGCCACGACGCCGCTGGGCACCACGCAGCCGCTCGGTGGCGTCAGCATCGACGATCCGCTGCCGGCACAGACCGATGCGGCCACCGACCCGGTGACGGCCGAGGCGGCAGTTCGTTTCGCCTATCAACACTGGATCCTGGTCGACCTCGACAAGAATCTGCGGGCATCCCTCATCGAGAACGGGGAGTCGAACGTCGATGTCATCGACTCAGGACTTCAGGCGGCCCGATCGATCATCGAGTTCGGTCGCATCCAGGTCGAGAGAGTCCAGTTCAACGCAGCAGATCGCGCCGACGTCACCTTTCACGTTCAATGGCAGGACGGGCCATCTCCGTACTTTCCCGACCTGATGACGGGCGCCGCATTGATGCAGGCCGGCACGTGGCGCATTTCGGGCCGCACGTTGTGTCTGCTCGCCTTCGGCTCCGGGCAAGACTGCGCCGGCTCCGATACGCCGGTACCCACACCAGCTGACGCACTTGTGCTACTCGGCGTGCGGCCGCAATTCACCTGGTTGGACGACTCCAGCCCTCGCAATGTTGTCAGGGTTCCGGGTGTCGGCGAGTGGGAAGGCACCGCCACCGGCTGGTTCAGCATCACCACCGAGGTTCTGGCCGGGGTGGCCGCACTCGACGCCGCCGATGCCGATGCGCTGCTGTCCACCCGCCGATACCTCGGTGCCAGCAGCGCGTCGTACCCGATCGGAGGCAGGACAGGTCGAATCATCGGCGACGGCGTCGAGGTGCACCTGGTGTACATCCGACCCGACGACATCGTGGTGCGAATCGATGCAGTCGGCCTGACGGCCAGTGAAGTGGCCTCACTCGCGTTCGCGCTCGCACCCACGAGTTGGCCGGCGGGCTAGCGAATCGACTGGGCACGCAAGAGCGCGGGCAGGGCGGCAGCGGGGACGTACATCCAGCGCGGCAGGTGCATAGCCGCGTAGCGGTACTCGTGAAGTTCTTGGGCCACGCGTAGCGCGTGCAGCAAGTCGTGATCGACCGGCCCGTAGGCGGCGAGAGCGGCTTCGACCGCGGCGGCAATGAACTCGTCGACCTCGGCGCCGCGGTTCGGATGGCGGCGCCTGAGCACTATCCGACCGACATGATCGATCGACTGAATCATCGAGGCGACGTCGATCAGGGGCGACTGCGGCAGCCGACGCTCGGCGCTGTCGGCCAACGGATTGCCGTCGAAGTCGGTGATGACCACACGGTCGCCGGCTCGCAGGAACTGGCCGGCGTGCAGGTCGCCGTGAATGCGATGCGCCGCCAGTACTTCGCCACTCTCCAACGGTGCCAGCGCCCGTCGTACCGCAGGCGCCATCTCCCGCAGCAGCCGCCCCTCGTCGCCATCGACGATTCGCAACGCATCGTGCAGCCGATCGACGGCTTGCAGGTGATACGTGCGTGCTGCGACCGGGCCGCGCTGGAGGTCCGACAGCGCGACGTGCAACGTGGCCGTCAGCAAACCCAATCGACCGGCCCACGCCAACACCGCCTCCAACGTGGTCGAGCCCTGCAGCCACGCATCCACATCGTCGACGAACCAATCCCAACCGTCGAGCGCACTTGGCAGGTACTCGGTCGCGACCGCAAACACGATCTCGTCGCGCTGTTCGACACCGAGGAAACGAGGCATGTCGTCGAAGCCACGGGCTGCGAGGTGGTGCAGCAATTCGACGCCTGGATGCGGCGCCAACACGGGCGGTAGCAACCACTTGACAACTACCTCATCACCGACGATGACGCTTTCGTTGGTCTGGTCGACGGTGATCGCGCGTTCGCCTTCCAGCGGCCGGCCGACAAGCCTGGAGGCCACCTCTGCGGATGTTCCTGGTGTGACCATCGAACACGACACTAGTCAGCGAGGATCGGCTAGAAACGGGGGATGGCCAGGTTCCTCTTCATGCCGGAAAGTGCGTACGGCCCTACCAACAACTGCATCGGCGTCGGCAACGTCCTGCGCCAGCGCGGTCACACCGTGATCTTCGCGGCCGAAGCCAGCTGGACGGGTCGCCTGGAGACGCTTGGCTTCGTCGAAGACCTCGTGCACCTTGCAGCGCCCGCCGAGCCCGAGCCAGATGCACCTCCCGAGGCAGCCGGCCAGTTCTGGATCGACTTCGTTCGCGACACCGCACCGGTCTTTCGTCAACCAACCATCGAGCAGCTCACCGGGTTCATTCAGCCGACGTGGCAAGCGCTCATCGACGGGGCGATGTACTGCCAGCCGCAACTGCAGGAGATCATCGAGCGGCAGCGTCCGGATGTGATCATCGAGGACAACGTCAACGCGTTCCCCGCGCTCGTCACCGCCGGCGTGCCGTTCGTGCGCTCGGTCAGCTGCCAGCCGCTGGAAATGAAGGGGCCCGACATACCACCGTTGTTCAGTGGCTACGCCAGCGACGATCGATCGCAGTGGGCCGCATTCAACGGTGAGTACGAACGCACACATCGCGAGATGTGGGCGACATACAACGAATGGGTGCAGTCGTGCGGGGCGCCGCCGTTGGCCGATCTCGAATTCGTCCACGAGGGCGACCTCAACCTGTACCTCTATCCGGAGGTGGCCGACTACACCGATCGTCGTCCGCTGGGCAGCACGTGGCACCGGCTGGACTCGTCAGTGCGGGCCACCGACGAGCCGTTCGATGTGCCCGCATCGATAGCGACCAGCACCGACCCGTGCAGCAGGTTGATCTATCTCTCGCTGGGTTCGTTGGGCAGCGCAGATGTTGGTCTGATGCGCCGACTGGTGTCGGTCTTGGGCACCACCCGCCATCGCTACATCGTCTCCAAGGGGCCGTTGGCCGACGAGTACGACCTGCCCGACAACATGTGGGGTGCCGCTCAGGTACCGCAGACGAACGTGTTGCCGTATGTTGATCTGATCATCACGCACGGCGGGAACAACACGACCACGGAGGCCTTCCACTTCGGCAAGCCGATGATTGTCCTGCCGCTGTTCTGGGACCAGTACGACAACGCGCAGCGGGTGCACGAGCTGGGCTATGGAGTGCGGCTGGACACCCACGGTTTCGCCGATGACGAACTCACCGGCGCCGTCGATCGCCTGTCGTCCGACACAGCGCTCCACACGCGGATGGCCGCCGGCGCCGCCGTGATTCGCAGTCGCAACGGCACCGTCCTTGCCGCCGACCTCATCGAAACGGTCGCCAAATGACTCCGGGTCTCTCGCTCCACAAGCTGGACTCCTTCGCCGGACGCCCGGGTCCACTGCTGCTCGTCATCGCCGACGGGGTGGGGGTGGCACCAGCAGGGCCCAGCAACGCTGTCACCGAGGCCGACACGCCCGTGCTCGATCAGCTGTACGCGGGTGAGCTGTACACCGAACTGGCTGCCCACGGGCCCGCCGTCGGCCTGCCATCCGACGACGACATGGGCAACAGCGAAGTGGGTCACAACGCACTCGGCGCCGGCCGCATCTTCGCCCAGGGCGCGAAGCTGGTGAACGCAGCCATCGCCAGCGGTGCCATGTTCGAGTCCTCCGTGTGGAAGGAGGCGATGGCGCACGGGCGCGCCGGCACGCTGCACCTCGTCGGTTTGCATTCCGACGGCAACGTGCACTCGAACACCGCGCACCTCTACGCCATGCTGCGCCGAGCCGCTATCGAAGGGGTCACGAGTGCTGCCGTGCACATCCTCCACGACGGACGCGATGTTGCGGCCCGAAGCGCAATCAACTACATCGCCGCCACCGAGGCCGTGCTCGCTGAGATCAACAACGGCGCACCCAGCCGCAACTTCCGCATCGCCTCTGGTGGCGGGCGGATGCGAATCACCATGGACCGCTATGGCGCCGACTGGCCGATGGTGGCCCGGGGTTATCGGTGCCATGCGCATGGTGTGGGGCGAACGTTCGCGTCGGCCAGCGAAGCCGTCACCACGATGTATGCCGAGAGCGCTACCGGCGACCAGTATCTCGCCGAGTTCGTCGTGGTCGATCCCGACGACAAACCGGTCGGCCCGGTCGCGCATGGCGACGCGGTCATTCTGTTCAACTTCCGCGGCGACCGGGCAATCGAGATCTCCCGCGCCTTCGAGGAGCTGGACTTCGCCGTCTTCGACCGCACCGGCCCCGACGGCAGAGCGGCACCGACGGTGTTCTTCGCTGGCATGTTGCAGTACGACGGCGATGCGCTCATCCCGAAGCAGTACCTGGTCGAGCCACCCACCATCGAGCGCACGATCAGTGAGTACCTCTGCGCCGAAGGGGTGCACAGCTTCGCCGTCAGCGAGACCCAGAAGTTCGGGCACGTCACGTACTTCTGGAACGGCAATCGCTCCGGCTACATCGACCGCACACTCGAGACCTACGTCGAGATCAAGTCCGACAACGTCGAGTTCGACACCACGCCAGCGATGAAGGTTCGTGAGATCACCGACGCGGTCATCGACCTGTTGCGCAGCGGTGAGTACCGGTTCGGGCGACTCAACTTCCCCAGCGGTGACATGGTCGGCCACACCGGCAATCTCGAGGCCACCATCGAGGCCGTCGACATCATCGACGAGTGCATGCGCCGCCTCGTCGACGTCATCCGCGAGCTGGACGGCGTTCTGGTGTTCACCGCCGACCACGGCAACGCCGACGTGATGTACACCGAGGCCGACGGCGTGCGTTCGCCGAAGACGTCGCACACCCTGAGCCCCGTGTCCTTCGCCATCTACGACCCCAACTACGACGGCGAGTACCACATGGCGCCGCCGGCGGATGCAGGCCTCACCAACGTGGCCGCCACCCTGCTCAACCTGCTGGGTTACGCTGCGCCGGCCGACTACCGCCGCAGCGTCATCGAGTTCTGAACCCTCATCAACGGCACCCGTGCCGCTCTATCGCATTCGTCATCCACGAGTGAGCAACCGGGCTACGCTTTCACCATGTCCAGCAAAAAGGCACAACTCGAGCACCTGCGCAACGCAACCCTCTTTCAGGGTTGCTCGACGAAGGACCTCGAGCGAATCGCGAAAGCCAGCGATGAAATCACGATGCCCGCGGGTTCGCTGATCGTCGACCAGGGCCAGACCGGTCGCGAGGCGTTCATCGTGCTCACCGGCACCGTGCTCGTGAAGCGCAACAACAAGAAGGTCGGCTCCTTCGGACCCGGCACGATGGTCGGCGAACTGTCGCTGCTCGATCACGGCCCGCGCACCGCCACCGTCACCTGCGAGACCGACTGCACGTTGCTGCTGCTCGACCAGCGCCACTTCATGGGCGTACTCGACCAGGTGCCCGCGCTGGCACACAAGCTGCTCGCCACCCTGGCCGGCCGCATCCGCGATCTGGACCGCCAGTACTTCGGCTGACCAACGGTCAGGTCTGGGGCAGCACCTCGACGTCGACCGGTTTCGACGCGTGCGCGTAGATGATGAATGGCACCACCAGCTCGGCGGTGGGCCCGATCGACAGGGCACCAGGATGGCCGCATGTCGTGATCACCAGCGGTGCTCCGCTGCCCAGAACGTCGGCACCCTATTGGGCGTCACCGCAAGCGGCGTCCAGGCCGGCCAGCGTCCAGCTGACCGTGGTATCGGTCTGTAGCAACAGCACAACCATGTCGGCTGGGCCGGCGACACGACCGGTGTAGCCCTTCGAGACGGCGTCTGCAGCGGAGACGACCGTCGGTGTCGGGTCGGTGGAGATGACCACCTTCGTGAACTGCGGGGCCTGTGCGGACGACAGGATCGTGATGTCGTAGGTGCCACCGGCGCTCGCCCAGAGGACCGCCTCGCCGGGCACCACCTCATCGCTGTCACGGTGCTTGACGTTGAAGCCGTACGAGTCGCACAGGTGCACCTCGTTGCGCTGCTGGTTACCACCGCGCAGCTCGGCGACCATGCGGATGTCGACCGTCGGGTCGCACACCTCCACCTGGCCGAGGATGACAGAGCCCTCCTTGACGTCGATGGTCGTGGTCAGCTTCTCCTTCACGGCGGAGTCGCCGAAGGCATCGCTGGCCAGTAAGCCCGACAGCGTGACCGAGGAGCCGTTTGCCGGCGTCGAAGACGTGGAGATGATGGTTGGTGAGGTGAGCTTTGTCAGCGGGTCGTTGGCAACTCGTTCGCCGACGGCGGACGCGTAGGTGGTGATGTAGCCCTTGTCGCCGTCGCGGCCACGTCGTACGCGCACGCCGCGACCTCGGCGGAGGTGGCGCCCGGTAACGCGTCGGTGCATTGCTGCACCACCTTGTCCGAGGCAGGCGACGGCGCCTTGGGCAACGGGACTCGGAACGTGACGGTGGACTCGCCTGACTGGTAGTCGAACAGTGAATCCCTCTGGTTGAAGTACCAGCGCTTGGCGTACTCGAGCTCGATGATGGCCTGGTCATCGGGGTTGATGTGGGTGCCATCGGCCAGCACGAGATCGTCACGGAAGTCGCCGTTGGCGGTGCCGAGCAGCCCGGTCACACGGCGGACCCGTTCTGTCGCGAGTGCCACCGACACGAACCAGCCATGGTTCCAACGCAGGTCCACGGTGGTGCCGTCCGTCCACGTGGCCGTCCAGTGATCCTCAGCTGTCGAGGTGACATCGATGGCGCCCACCTGCAGTTCGGCGGTGATGTCGGCCGCCGGCGTGCCGTCCACTGTGATCGTGCGATCCGCACCCTGGTTCAGATTCCCCTTGAACATCACTCGGTGCGTGCCGTCGCTGATCGCGACCGCATTGGTACCGGTCAGTGCAGCGACCGGGTTCTGCAACACGTCGTGGCGCACCTGCACCTCGAAATCGCCGCGTTCGTCGCGCGCTGCCACGAACTCGCCGCGGGCCATCGAGTCGAAAGCAACACCGTCGAAGCTGAGCACGTGCGGGTCGCCGTTGTCCGATGCCGGGTCCTCGGTCTTCTTGCAGAACTGCGTCGCATTCCAGGGCACGGCGATCACGTCTACCAGCGGTTTCTGCTCGCTGGCCGCCATGGAGAACACCATGTCGCGACCGTCCATCTGCGTGGCGCCGGTGGTGCCGCCGGAAGGGCACGCACAACGACTTTCGTCGAAGCAGAAGAGGCGCGTGTCGTCCTCCGCCACCGCGGCCGTGCCACTCTCCGCGTGGGTCAGCATGGGAGCTACCGAGGGAGAGACCAGAACAAAGCCAACCTTCGGGCCATCGTGACCACGATCTGCTCCTACGCAAACCCTTCGCTGCCATGCACCCGGTACGTGCCGACGCCGCGCACACCAGCGGACGCCGACTGGTCGTGCGGACCAGTGCCGGGAGTGTGCGGCCACTTCATACTCCACTCGTCTTCGCTGAACGCGGTAGAACGCAACGCGTTGCTCGACCATCGTGCGCGAAACACCACCTCATCGAGCCCACCGGCCTTCAACCAGCCGGCCACGTCGGCGGGCCGCGTGGCGCCACCCTCCCCTGCGGCCACGTACATCGCCTTCACCGCCGCGTACGGATCACCGCCGTACTGGAGGAACGATTCGAACAGCGGCCAGGCGCTGTAGCTGCGAGCGCTCAACGGGGCCGACTGCTGGGCGTGTTGTAGCGCGCCGGGGGGTCGAAGCTCGAGCGGTAGAGATCGAACGCGGCGAAGCTGGCGCTTCCTTCGGTCAACCAAGCCGGGAACCCGCCAATGGGGTTCCACCAGCCCTGGAAACAGTGGAACAGTTCGTGAGCGAATGCAGTCTTCAGTGTCTCGTCGTCGTTCTGGGCCTTCCACAGCAGCGGGAACACTCTGATGCGACAGACGATGCCGCGCGTCGGGTCGTCGGACTGGGTGGGGCCGAGGGTGTCCATGTCAGCTTTGTCGACGTTGAACGAGACCAGACGCAAGTCGATGAGCGGGATCGTGACCTCCAGCTCCTCGGTGCGCGTGGTGGGTTTCCACGCAGGTGCGGTCACATCGTCCAGCGCCGGCAGCTCCTCGGCCGGGCTGGTAGTGGTGGGCGCATCGGTCGCCGGCACATCCACTGCGGGCGTGGTCTCGGCGGGAACGGTGGTGGGTGAAGCACCGCCACCAGCCGAGCAGGCCGCCAGCACGAGCGCCGCCACCAGCAGGAGCCCGCAACGGCTGCGGGGGGGCTGTGCGCGCGTGGCACCACATGCGTCCGAGCCTGACCACCCGGAAATCACGAATTCACGAGCGTCGGCCCCACGCCGAACGAATGCGGACTGGAGGCGGCCCGGACCGGCATCGCCCACTATGGTGACGTGCGCTATGAGCACGCACCCGTCTCCTGCCGCCGACACCACCGAGGGCGAAACCAGCGTCTCACTGAAGCGCGGATTAAAGCAGTTCAAACCGCATCAGCTGGCCATTGCCCTGGGCATCTTCATGGGCGTGTTCACGCTCGCATCGGGCATCATCCCGCAGTTCACGCACTGGCACAACGAGAACGCCGTCACGCGTGAAGTGTTCGAAGGCATCCCCGGTTCGCTGCAGGTCGCCTTCTACACCGTTATCCCGATGCTGCTCATCTGGGGTGCGTTCAAGTTCGCTGACCGAGTGCGCAACTGGGAGCGCGGTGTTCCAGACCGCCGCCGCACCACCCGCAAGAACGTCAAAAACCGCCTGCGCGACTTTCGCGCCGGCGCCTACATGCAAACCCTGCTGCGCGATGCCGGCGCCGGGATGATGCACTCGATGATCTACTTCGGTTTCATGGCGCTGCTGGGCGTCACCACCGTGCTGGAGATCGACCACCAGCTGCCGGAGAACTTGAAGTTCCTGCACGGCCGCACGTACATGGCCTACAGCTTCTTCGGCGACCTCGCCGGCCTGGTGTTCCTCACCGGCATCCTGTGGGCCGTCGCCCGCCGCTACATCCAGCGCCCCTACCGCATTCGCATCAAGAGCAAGCCCGAGCACGTGGCCATCCTCGCCACCTTCTTCATCATTTCGGTCACCGGCTTCCTCGCCGAAGCGTTCCGCATTGCCGAGATGGAGTCGCCGAGCTACGAAAAGTGGAGCTTCGTCGGCTACCCGCTCAGCCGTCTGTTCACCGACCTCAGCCCCGACACCCTGACCGTGTGGCACCAGATCACCTGGATCCTGCACGTGGTGGCCTTCGCCGCCTTCTTGATCATGTTGCCCATCACCATGCTGCGGCACATCTTCACCAGCCCGCTCAACATGTACCTGAAGGACCGCGACCGTCCCAAGGGCGCCATGCGGGCGATGCCGAACCTCGCCGAGACCTCGCTGGAGAGCTTCGGCGCCAGCGTGGTGGAGGACTTCACCTGGAAGCAGTTGCTCGACACCGACGCCTGCACGATGTGCGGCCGCTGCACCAGCGTGTGCCCGGCCCACGCCACCGGCAAGTCACTTGACCCACGCGAGATCGTGCTCAAGACCGGCGAAGTCATGGCGGCCAGCGCGACCCACGGGCATGTCACCCCACCGATGAGCACCGACGTCGAGATCACCATCAGCTCCAGCTCGCTCTTCGAACGCATCACCGCTGAAGAGATCTGGGCCTGCACCACCTGCCGTGCATGCGACGAGGTCTGCCCGGTCAACATCGAGATCGTCGACAAGATCCTCGACATGCGCCGCTACCTCTCGCTGATGGAGAGCAACTTCCCCGCCGAGCTGGGCAACGCCTACCGGGCGATGGAGAACCAGGGCAACCCATGGGGCATGAACCAGGGCGAGCGTGGCGACTGGGCCAAGGACCTCGAGGTCCAGATCGTCGACCCGGGCCAGCCGCTGGAAGCCGAGTACCTGTACTGGGTCGGGTGCGCCGGTTCGTTCGACGACAAGAACAAGAAGGTCACGCAGGCCATGGCCAACCTGCTGCGCCGCTCCGGCATCACCGTCGCCATCCTCGGGCCCAGCGAGATGTGCACCGGCGACAGCGCTCGCCGCAGTGGCAATGAATACCTGTTCCAGATGCTGGCCGTGCCCAACATCGAAATGCTCGACGGCATGGGCGTGAAGAAGATCATCACCCAATGCCCGCACTGCTTCAACACGTTGAAGAACGAGTACCCGCAGTTGGGTGGTAACTACGAAGTCATCCACCACACGCAACTGCTGGAGAACCTGATCGCCACCGGCCAACTCGACGTCAGCCAGGCCACCCTGGAAGAGCGCATCACCTATCACGACAGCTGTTACCTGGGCCGCCACAACGACGTGTACCTGGCACCGCGCAAGGTTGTCGGCAGTATCAAGGGGATCGAAATCATCGAGATGCCGCGCAACGGCACCAAGGGCATGTGCTGCGGCGCTGGTGGCGCACGGATGTGGATGGAAGAGAACGTCGGCACCAAGGTCAACGACGAGCGTGCCATCGAGGCCATCAGCACTGGCGCCAGCCGCGTCGCCACCGCCTGCCCGTTCTGCTACATCATGCTGGACGACGGCGTGAAGGCAGCCGGCAAGGAGGAGAGCGAGGTGAAGGTGGCGGACATCTCCATCCACCTGCTCGACGCCATCGAAGCCGGCGAGCGAGCGTTGGCCAACCTCGACGCACCGATCTCCACCGGCGATCCGGTCGTCGGTTACCCCGTCGCCTGAGCCCGGGCTCAAGTTCGCCTGCCGCACCAACCACCAACCACCAACCCGAGTGCCAGCTCACCAGTGCGAGTGTCACGCATGCGGTGCGAGTGTCGCGGTTCCATCGGAGTGCTCACTCGCACCCCGGTATGCGAGTACCCACTCGCATGGCCGCCTTGCACTCGCACTGTCCGCCTTGCACTCGCACTGTCGGGCTGGCAGTCGCAGCAGTCGCACGCGGAGGAGCCCCGGCCGGCGGCCGGGGCTTCTCACACCGCCGCAATAGCTGGTGGCTAGCGACCTGCCCGACGGCGTCGGGCCACCATGGAGCAGATCCGCTGCCAGGAGCATCGCACCCCACTGCAACATCTCGATTGCCTGGGCTCCGGTCACCGGCAACAGGGTGGGCGGCTCGACGGCCGCACCATCTGTGCGGGTGGTGGTGGAGCAGGCATTGACGCATACACCACCGGCGTTGGCTTCCGGGGTGGCGGCGTTGGTGAGCGTTGCGTTGAAAGCACTATCGTTGATGCGTACCGCGTATGAGATGGACGCGGAGCCGCCCGGCTGCAGCATGGGTGCGAACCAGGCGAAGTTCGTAATGGCCAGCACCGTGTCGACGGCAGTACCCCCGCGATCGTGGCATTCGCCAGCACCTTCGACATGCCGTCGACGACCACCGCACCGGTCACCACCGCCGACGAGGTGTTGATCAGCCGTCAGCGTGTACGTGACGTTGGTCCCTGTCTGCACCGTGGTGCCGTCGGGCGGGTTCGACACCTCGGACAACGACCATGACGGCACCGGGTGGATGGTGGCGCAGTCGTCGACGACCGGACAGGTGCCCCCAGCGGTGACAGGGGTGGTCACGTTCCGCAAGGTGTGACCCCACGCCGTGGGCAGCAACGTGACGGAGTGGGACACCGAGACACTGGCGCCTGGCGCCACGTTCGGAACCGTTCAGGTCAGGTCGGTCTCGCTCACCACTTGCTCCAGGCGGCTCAAGTGACCGAGTGCAAACCGCCGTTCATCGCTTCTTTCCCGCCGCTGGGTACCCCAGCAAAGTCGAAGTGTGATCGTCAGGATCTGGGGACGCAAGGCTTGAGCGGCTCAATGGGCAGAATGACCTAGCGTCGGCCTACGGAATCTCATTCAGCGTGAGGGTCTGCGTGCCGTTCGTCAATGTGACTTGCGAACCATTGACCACGTAGTCAAGTGAACCGGTGAGAAAGGCGGTCAGCGCCAGATCCCACTCGTTGAGGGCCGGCTCGCAGGCCATGCGGGTGAGGCCGATCGGCCCAATCTCCACTGCGAGGTCGGTCACCGTTAACGAACCGAAGCCACGGTTGCAGCCCGTGACCATGTACAGATTGCCATCGGCGACGGAAAGGTACGCACCTTCGGGAGCGGTAGCAGCGTCGAGTGAGACGAGGTCCCACGTACGCCCGTCGAGTGCGTCCTCGTTGGCGATCTCGCTACGGTCCCCGAGGGTCAGCGTGGTGTCGCCACCCTGCACGATCAGCTCGTTCGAGGCGAGCAGGATGGAGGGGCCACCGGCGAGGAGCGCGCTGACCCATACGTCTTGCGCCGCCGTCTCAGGGTCGCACGCCATCAGCGTCTGCACCATCGCCGGCACCTTCAAGACGCCCTTCTCAATGGTGTAGGCACCATTCATCGTGTTGCAGCCCGCCACCGCGGAGATGGAGTCGGCGGTGAAGGAGAAAGTCACCTTGGTGCCCGCTACCAACGTCTGGCCTGCGACCTTGGTCGACAGGAACGTGCGAGCGTCGAGGTCGGCAGCGGCAGGTGCCTTCGCTGCATTCGAGAATGACGTGGCGTCGTCACCGCAGCCCATCAGCGCGACTGCGCACGCGATGGTTGCGACGGCCAACCGACACGCAGTGGCCGAGGAAGAGCGACGGGAAGTCGTGGACAGCATCCGCGCAGCTTAGTGAGCGGAAGCCGGCAGAGCGGTGGCAACGTCACTCGCAGTAGTCGCGAACGGCCCAGCAATCGAAGCTCGCGCGGCGTCAATCGACCGTGAGCTGCGCACGCCGTAGTAGTCAGTTCTGTGGCGCGCCCCAGTCAGAGAAGGTCGTCGGCCAACTCCAACGTGCGATCGGCAGCGCGGACAACGGCGTCGTCATGCGTTGCCACCAACACCGCCGCTCCGTCGCCCGCCAACCGGGTGAGTTCGCTGATCACAGCGGCGGCATGGTGACCGTCCTGAAAGCTTGTTGGCTCGTCCACCAGCAGCACGTGGGGTTGCGCACCGCAGGCGCGCGCCACCGCCGCACGCTGCTGTTGCCCCATCGAGATCTCATCGATGCAACGGTGAGCGAACTCGTGCAGATCGAGCCGCTCCATCATCTCGTGCAAGTGAGCGTCCGACGCGAGTGGTGCAGCGTCGCTGATGTTCTCGTGAACCGACAGCTCCACCGCAAGAGCCAGTGCCTGGGGCACGAACGCCACGCTGGCCCACGGCATGTCGACCGACGGCACCACACCTTCAACTGTGATGGTGCCCACGTCGGGCGCGCACAGGCCCGCAACGAGCGCGAGCAGCGTGGACTTCCCGCTGCCAGAGCGGCCGCGAACCACGACCAGCTCGCCCGCCTCCACGGTGAAGGTGACCGGTCGCAGGCCAGCTTCTACGGACCACATCTTCGTCAGGTCGATGGCGACGATGCCACTCATGACACCCTCCTGCCATGGTCCAGCCGGATGACGTCATCGGCGGCAGCGACCACGTGCGGGTCATGCGTGGCGACAACCACGGTCGCGCCGTTTGTCACTGCAGTGCGCAGGGCCTCGATCAACGTGGCAGCGCTGTTGGCATCCAGGGCGCCGGTGGGCTCGTCCGCCAACACCAACGGCGGCGCACCCACCAACGCGCAGGCCACGGCCAACCGCTGCTGTTCGCCACCACTCATCGCGCCGCACAGGTTGTCGACGAACCTGCCGAGCCCGAGCAGCGTCACGACGTGGTCGAGTGCCTCGTCGGTGTTGCCCCCAACGCCACGCAGCCGCGCCACATCCAACAGATTGTGCCGACCGGAGAGCGCGAGCAACAGGTTGTCAGCTGGCTGCGGCATCACCATCACCGCTATCGATCTCCGCACTTGGCGCCGGCCGGCGCGGTCCATTGAACCGAGGTCGCACCCATCCACCGCGACGGTTCCGGTTGTCGGCCGATCAAGTGCACCGAGCATCGCCAGCAGCGTCGATTTGCCAGAGCCACTGGGCCCGTTGAGCGCCACCAGCCGACCGGCGACGATGTCGGCGCTGACAGCGTCGAGCGCGAGCACCGACGATGCAACGCCGTGCCGTTGCGGTACCTCGAAGCGACGGGTGACTTCGCTACAGGACGCGATCAGAGCGCTCATTGGTCTCCTCGCATGGCACGCATCGGGTCGGCACGCACCGTGGTGCGCACGATGATGAACGCGGTGACCAGCACCCATACCGGTGCTACCGCCAACAGCGTGAACACCGTGTCCCAGGGCATCACGAAGCGGGCAGGAGGAGCCAGTAGCGGCATCGGGTCGAGACGCCCGACGGCAAGGGCGGAAGCGCCCAGTGCTGCGCCGACACCCAGCACCACACCGACGAGCAGCGGTGTCGCAGCTTCGACGAGCGCCGCGAGCCACAGTGAACGTGTTCGGAAACCGGTGCGGCGCATCACCACGTACGCAGCCCGTCGCGTGTCGCGTCGGGCCGCAACGACCAGCAACTGCACCGCCGCGGCCATGATCGCGAACAACAGGCCCAAGAGGGCCAGCGGTCGGTAGGCCCACCGCAGACCACTGAAGTTGGAGGCGTCGAAGGTGGTGGCTGCGTCGAGCACGACGCCGACCCGGGTGCCACCGGCGCGCAGCGTCTCGACCAGATCCGTTGGTGGGTCGCGCACCAGCAGTCGTCGCACCGAGTACTTCACCTGCGTCGTCACCACGGACTCGTCAACGGCGATCAGCGACGCACCCGTGGTCTTACCGGGGAAGAAGTCAGCGACGGCAACCAACTCGACTTTCAACGGCGACGCGTTGCCCGTCACATCGAGGCTCACCACATCACCGATCTTCCACGCGCCGCCGGTCGCGACAGCGGGTGTCAGGCCGGTGCTCGTCGGAACATCCAGCAGCGCAAGCAACTGCGCAAGCGACTGCGGTGCAGCGTCACCGCGAAGCGCTGCGGCGTTGGCGAACGTGGACGGGTCGACACCCCACAGGTCCACGCGATTTCCATCTGACTTCGCACGAGCTGTCCACACCAGGGTCGATCGCGCCTGCACGTCGGGGGCCAGAACCGGGTCGTCGAAAATCGCAACAGAGAGGTCGCTTCCCGCGTAGACCTGCGCCTTCTCCACCAGCTGTCGCTGCGCCCCGTCTGACAACGCAGTGGCTGTGATCAGAGAGCCGGAAGCCAACGCGATTGCGGCGATTGTTGCGACGGTAGGACCGGCCTCCATCACCACTCGCCGCCAACCCAGCCGCGACGCTCGCGGCAACCACGTACCGGACAACCGCCCCGCCGCAACCACAAGTCGCAGCGCGAACGCCGCGAGCGCGGTGACGGTGAGCAGCGCGAAGAGCGGAAAGCCCAACGCCAACAGGTCTCCACCGCGAGCCTCGACACCGAAGGTACGGATGCCCCCGCGCGAGTCGAGTCGCTGGAACGACCACAGCGTCAGGCCCACCGACAGCAACCCGGCCAACGGCAGCAACCAACGGCTGGACCCTTGGCGCACAGGGCGATCCACGGAACGGTCCGCGACGAACGCAACCGTGCCGACCACCATCACCAGCCCCACGACGAGACACAGGAACGTCGCCACCACCGCGCTGACAACAGCGTGCGTCTCGAGCAGCGAAGCCGGCCCGAACTGCGTGACCAGTAGCCAGGCCAGACCGAAGCCGAGCACGGCCGCCGGGGCAGCAACCGCCACCACCGACGGTGCGGTGCCCAAGGCAATACGCACGGGGTGGACGCCACGCACCGCCAGGAGGCGCAGCTCGCGACGGCGCTCGCGAGCCATCAAAACAGCCGCTGCCACCAGCACACCGGCGACGCTGAGCAAGCTGGTCAGCCCAACGGGTGCGAGCGATCGTTCCACCGTCACACCTACGGCCTGCGCACGTGCGAACACGGCCGGCAGTTCCGTGCGGCCGCCCTCCAGACTCGCCCCACTGAAGGCTGCCCGCCATTCATCGTCTGCGGTCTGATAGGCAGCGAGCGACGCAGAGATGTCGGTGAGCGTCACCGGAGCGGTGGTGATGCGGTACTCGATGTAGGGGTATACGTAAGTTGAGCGGACGTTGAACTGCGCCACGGTCGCCTCGGCAATGAGTGCCGACACTGGGGGCAGGTCACCAGAGGGCTTTGGCTCGACAAGGTTTCGAAGCCCGCACCACGCATCGGGGACCGGCGCGAACGGAATGTCGTCGAAGATGTGAGCGACGATCAGCACGCTGTTGTCGTCGGTGGTCAGTTCATCGCCGACGACGACGCCCAGTTGCCCGGCGTTCGTGCGCGACAGCGCAAGCTCTCCTGGAGCGAGCGGCGCCGTCACCGGCGTCACGTGATCCGTCAACCCCTCCAGATACTCGAGGACGATGCTGCGTTCAGTGCCGTCTTTGGTCGTCACAAGAACTGAAGACGCCGCGCCGTGGCGCTCGCTATCGGTGAACGGCACCTTCGCGCCGATCTTCTCAGCGGCTTCTCTCGCGTTCGGCAACCCCGGGAGGATCGGCAGCTGCAAGGCCGCGTCGCTACGGCACGTCTGGTCGAGTTGTTGACGCATCGCCGCCGACCCAGCGGACGAGACGTAGAGAGCCGAGCCGGCCGCGCAGAAGGCAGCAAGCAGAATCGCGAACGCCACGGGCAGCGAGCCCGACCACGACCTGCGTCTCACACCCACCGTCCCGCTCGTTGGCCGACTACAGCGAGTTGAGGTTGTACTTGGAGGCGACCGCACCCTGCTGGTTCTGGTACTTGCTCTTCAGGTCGGGGTGACCGTAGGGGCGTTCCGCCGGGCGGTCGAGCCGCTGGAACACGAGTTGCGCGATCTTCATACCCGGGCGCAACAGGATGGGCAGGTTGCTGACGTTGGAGAGTTCGAGCACCACGGTGCCCTTGAAGCCCGGGTCGATGAAGCCTGCGGTGGCGTGCACTTGGATACCGAGCCGGCCGAGCGACGACTTGCCGTTGACCACACCGACGATGTCGTCGGGGCAGCCCACCACCTCGGCCGTGTGACCCAGCGCGAACTCGCCGGGGTGCAGCACGAACGGTTCGCCGTCGGGCACGATCACCGTGTCCATCAGCTTGTCCTGCGTCTCGAACGGGTCGATGTGGGTGAGCCGACTGTTGCGCATCACGCGGAACTCGGTGCCCAAGCGAACATCGACCGACGCCGGTTGCACCAGATCGGACTCGTACGGGTCGAGCACGATGCGCCCGGCTTCGATCAGCTCACGCAGGGTCGCATCGGAAAGAATCACGGCCCGACACTAGTGGCCAGCCCCGTGCGCTGGCACCCTGCATCTCGGTGGCGGCCGTCGATGCACGGCGGTATCGTGCACGTCTGTTGGCGGGTGTAGTTCAGAGGCAGAACATCAGCTTCCCAAGCTGAGAACGCGGGTTCGATTCCCGTCACCCGCTCCATTGAAAGCCCAGCTCAGAGTGGGTGCGCCCTCCGAGCCGCCCTCCCGAAATCGGTTGTCGTGCCACTTCGTGCCATATCCGTGCCATAGCGGGATTAAGGTGTCGGCATGGGTCGAAGCCCGTGGGGAAGCGTGCGCAAGTTGCCGTCGGGTCGGTTCCAGGCGCGCTACTGCATCGATCTCGTGTGGCACGGCGCG
>Ga0335397_10003691_pt1 | contig 20383 bp, 16 predicted proteins | sample MAT04_FD_205740 | JGI IMG/M metagenome (GOLD analysis project Ga0335397, IMG submission 205740) | Freshwater microbial communities from Lake Fryxell liftoff mats and glacier meltwater in Antarctica - MAT-04 (spades assembly) (version 2) ... | reverse complement strand
CGGCCGGTCATCTCCGCGTGACCGCCCGAGCCGATGCCCAGGCGGTGGTCCGGGGCGCGCAGGCCGAGCTCGTCGAAGAACACGTCGTTCATCGCTCGGTCGTAGTGCTGCCCGGTATGCACAAGCACCACGTCGACCCCGCGTCGCTCTAGGGCGTCCATGACGGGCTTGACCTTCATGAAGTTCGGCCGGGCGCCGGCGACGCACACGACCCTCATCACAGCCGTCCCAGCGTCACAGCAGCTCCACGTTCTCTTGGCACGGCAGGCGCCGGCGGCAGTCCAGGATGTAGCGCGCCGACGCGCAGACCAGGGCGTAGTCGAAGGCGTCGTGCTCGGTGAGCAGCACGACGGCGTCCGCCGCGCGCAGCTCCTCCTCGTCGGCCTGCACCCGCACGACCCGGCTGTCGACGTGGCCCTCGACGACGTGCGGGTCAGCGGCGCGCACCTCCGCGCCGAGCGCCACCAGCAGTTGCGCGACGCGCATCGCCGGGGACTCGCGCGCATCGCCGGTGTTGGCCTTGTAGGCCAGTCCCAGGAGCAGGATGCGCGACCCCCGCACCGATCTGGACTGCGCGTTGAGAGCCACCATCACGCGCTGGGCCACGTGCTCGGGCATGTGGTTGTTGACGTCGTTGGCCAGCTCGACGAACCGGAAGCTGCGGCCCAGTGTGCGCTTGACGCGCCAGGACAGGTAGGACGGGTCGATGGGAAGGCAGTGGCCGCCGACCCCTGGGCCGGGCGTGAAGCGCATGAAGCCGAACGGCTTGGTGGACGCCGCGTCGATAGCCGCCCAGACGTCGATCCCGAGCTCGTGGGCGAAGACCGCGAGCTCGTTGACCAGCGCGATGTTGACGTGCCGGAAGGTGTTCTCGAGCAACTTGGCGAGCTCGGCCTCCTTCGGCGAGGCGACGGCCACCGTCCGGTCGACAAGGGTGTCGTAAAACGCCTGCACGGCTTTCAGGGAGGCAGCGTCGATCCCCGAGACGACCTTTGGCGTGTTGACGAACGTCCAGACCGTGTTGCCAGGGTCGATCCGCTCAGCGCTGTACCCGACGTGGAAGTCGGTACCGGCGGTGAGGCCCGAGTCCTCCTCCAGGATCCCCGCGACCAACTCCTCGGTCGTCCCCGGGTAGGTCGTGGACTCCAGCACGACGGTGGCGCCGGGACGAAGGTACCGCGCCAGGGTGTGGGCTGCCGACTCGATGTAGGACAGGTCGGGATTGCCCTCGCGCAGAGGCGTCGGGACCGTGATGACGGCGACGTCGAAGCCGGCGCAGGAACGCTGCTCGGTCGAAGGGAGGTAGCGGCCGGTGCCCAAGGCCCATGCGAGCTGTGCATCCTTGACGTCCTCGACGTAGGACTCGCCGGCCGCCAGGGCCTTGATGCGGCTCTGGCTGACGTCGTGTCCGACGACGTCGTGTCCGACGTCGACAGCGCGCATCGCCAGGGGTAGGCCGACGTAGCCCTGCCCGACCACCACCAGCTTTGTCCCGGCCCTCACGCCGACACCTGCGGCATATCGATCGTGCTCGTCGAAGGGCGCGTCGAGCGAGTGGGGGGCAGGGGTGGGCGCCCGGGACCAGGGGCCGGCTGCGCCAGCGAGGTGGGACGCAGCAGCTCGGCGGCCACCAGGCAGACGAATTGCGTGTTGGTGACGAGGTAGCGCCGCCACAACCGCCCGGGCTCCTGACCCACGCGGTAGAGCCACTCCAGGCCCCACCGCTGCCAAAGTTTCGGCGCCCGCCGGGTGCGGCCGGCGAGCACGTCGAAGGAGCCGCCCACGCCGTGGCAGACCGGGACGTCCATGAACTGGCTCCAGGTGTCGAGCAGCAGCTCCTTGCGCGGTGAGGTCATCGCGACGAAGAGCAAGTCGGGCCGAGCGGCGCGGACGGCCGCGGCGACCTGCTGCGACTCGCTCGGGTCGAACCACCCGTGCTGCGCCCCGACGACCACCACACCCGGGTAGTCCCGGTTCACCCGCTGGACGACAAGGTCAAGCACGTCCTGAGCGGCGCCGAGCAGGAACACCCGCTGTGAGCGCCTACTGGCCTCGCCGAGCAGCTCGGTGAACAGGTCGATGCCGGCCACGCGTTCGGGCAGGGGTGCCCCGAGCAGCCGGCTGGCCCAGACCACCGCCTGGCCGTCGGCCACGACGAGGTCGCAGGCGGTGACGGCCCCGCGAAGCGCGGGGTCCCGGCGCAGGTTGACCAGCTTGGCGGCGTTGACGACCCCGACGGTGAACGACCGCCTGCCTTCGACTGCCGCTTCGCACACCTCCACCGCCTGGGCCATCGTCACGGCGTGCACCGCGACGCCGAAGAGGGCGTGCGCCGGCACCGGAGCACCGGCCCGGTCGCGCAGCCCGGTCGTGGTTGCAGGCTTCATGCGTGCTTCCCCCCTAGCCATGCGTAGAGCGACCAACCGGCCTCGTACGGCCGCGTCTCATGATCGATAGGGCCGGGCGGGCAGACCCGGTCAAGCGCGTGCAGCCGGACTCCGGGGTGCAGGGCGGTTGCGGCGGTCCGCATCCCGCGCACGGTGCGGCGGACCGGTTCACGTCGACCGACCTTGCGCCAGACGACCGACTCGTCGTCGTCGATGAGTGGCTCCGTCGTCTCGGCCGGCCGCCCAAGCCATCGCAGTCCGAGGCGAACCGCCTCGTCGTGGCCGTCGCCGCCCGCGTCGGCCAGGTCCATCAGAGCCATCGGTGCCATGGCGGCCTGGTGGACGGCATAGACAGGAAAGCCCTCGACGGTCCGGCCGGTGCGGCTGTCGTAGTGCCACCACCACTGGCCCTCGGCGCCCTGCAGCCGGACGACGGCGTCCGCGCAACGCTGCGCTGCGGCGAGGGCACCCTCGTGGCCGCGCGCCGCGGCGTAGCGGGCCAACGCCTGGATCGGATAGACCTGGTCGGCGAAGCACCCGACGTGGCGACGCCACCTGCTGGCGCGGTCGGGGTGGAGCCAGTGTGGCCACAGGCCCGACGTGCCCCCCGCCGCGATCAGCAGATCGGCGACCTGGTCGGCGTCGCTGCTGCGCCCAGCGGCGACCAGGGCAGTGAGCGACCACGCGGAGGCGACGGTGCTCGGTGAGGAGGCGCCAAGCAGGGCTGGCAGCACCCGGCCGGCCAGGGGCGCCTCGCACGCCCCCGGCAGCTCGGCGGCGGCCCAGGCCGCCATCGCCAGGTCACCGAGATCGGCTGCCGAACCCGCGAGCGCGACCTCGGCGGACGAGCGGGCGATCAGGTCCGCGGCCGTGCTCCCACGCAGCGTCGCGCGCTGGTCGGCGTCGCTGAGCAGTCTCGCTCCGAGCCCGAGCATGGAGCCGTAGCGCCCGCTCGTCCCCTCGGGAAGGGCCGGCCCGGCGCCCGATCCCCGGCGCAGCGTGAAGCACACGCGCGACCCGTCGAGGACAGTGCGAGGTGCGGTGAGCTGGGCCAGCTCGACCAGACGAGCCGCGAGCCCTGCCGCTTGCGGGTCCCGCTCGGCCAGTGCGACCAGGCGCGGTGCGGTCTGCCTCGCCACGCCGACCGGAGTGCCTTGGGCCACCGGAGACTCCGTTCACCTCGTCCGGGAAAGCGAGGCGGTCTCACTTTGGGAGTGGCTCGAAGGTCGCAGCAGCGGGGGGAGGCTCGAACGCCTCAAGCGGAGGCGATCATCGCCTCCCTCGGGAGGTTGTGCTTCCCGGATCCATCTGTTAAGGCGCGGCGATGGCTCGGGGACAGCCCCTTTCGGCTCACCCGGTGCTGCGGCTGCTCTCGTCCCGGTGCCAGACGGTGCTGCGACCCTGCCGGGTGGCCCGGCTGGCCTGGACACGGGTCACCAGGGTCACGGCGAGGAACACCACCAGCGCCGGGGCCAGCCCCGGGTCCTCGCGGGCCAGGCTGATCAGGTCGGCCGGTCGGGTGCGTGAGCTGCGGGCGCCGGGGACCAGCCCGGCGTGGATCTCAGTGGCGCCGGACACGACCCGCAGCCGCCGCCGCAGGAGGTCCCGGGTGCGTCGCGGGGCGTGCACCGTGACCACGGCGTCCTGGACGACCCGCGTCTCCACCGGGGCGAAGGCGTGGTGCAGCCACAGGTCGTCAGCCACGACCGGAGGCAGCGCTGCGGTCCTGGTGTGCCCCTGCTCGGACAGCGCGATCACCCCACGACCGAACAGGCCGACCCGCACCGACGGCAGGCGGGACCACACGCGGTAGTACGCCCGCACCGCCCAGGGGCGCCCGGCCATGACGAGCTCCCGGCGCGGTACCGCCGCGAGCACCTGACCGTGCACGGCGGCGACGAGCGCTCGCACACCCTCGGTGCTGATCTCGACGTCGGCGTCGACGTAGAGCCGCGGGAACGTGATGCAGGCCGCGTCTCCGAGGCGCAGTGCGGCGATCTTGGAGGCCACCGGTGTCTCGATCACGTCCACCCCGGGATGGGACCGGGCGATGGCAGCGGTGTCGTCGCTGCACCCGTTCGCCACCACGACGACCGCGAGCTCGCCCGCCCGGGCGCTGCGGAGCAGACCGTCCAGCAGGCGACCGACGACAGCCGCCTCGTCGTGGGCGGGCACCACGATGCTGGCGAGCGGGTGGCCCGGCGCCTTACCGGGCCCAGGACCCTCTCCGGGCAGGGGGCTGTCACGCGCATCGGTGTCGGTCACCCCCCGAGCATGACGGGTGCGCCCCGGGACCCGCTCGAGATTGGGCGTCCGGCCGCCGACGTAGGCTGCATCTGGCTCCGTACAGGCGCCCACCCCCGGTCTCTGACCGTGCGGGGCCAGTCCGCATTGCCTGGAGAAACCCTTTGTCCCTCGCCGGACTGCTCGACGTCGTCAGCGGCGACCCCGCGCTGCGTCAGGCGCTCGAAGCCCCGACCGCCCCGACGCTCGACCTCACCGGCCCCAACGGCCTGCGCCCGTTCGTGCTGGCCGGCCTGGTCCGGCAGGGGCGCACGGTGCTCGCCGTCACCGCCACCGGCCGCGAGGCCGAGGACCTGGTCGCTGCTCTGTCGAGCCTGCTGGACCCCGACCGGGTCGCGCTCTACCCGTCGTGGGAGACGCTCCCGCACGAGCGGCTGTCCCCCCGCGCCGACACCGTCGGCCGGCGCCTCGCGGTGCTGCGGCGCCTCGCCCACCCGAGCAAGGACGACCCCGCGACCGGGCCGCTCGAGGTGGTCGTCGCCCCTGTGCGCAGCGTCCTGCAGCCGCAGGTCCCCGGGCTGGGCGACCTCGAGCCGGTCGAGCTCGCCAAGGGCCAGGACGTCGACGGTGGCCTCGACGTCGTCGTCCGCCGGCTCGTCGACATCTCGTACGCGCGGGTGGAGCTGGTCGAGAAGCGCGGCGAGTTCGCCGTGCGCGGCGGCATCCTCGACGTCTTCCCGCCCACCGAGGAGCACCCGGTCCGGGTCGAGTGGTGGGGCGACACGGTCGAGGAGGTGCGGGCGTTCAAGGTCGCCGACCAGCGCAGCCTCGGCGAGGTCGAGCACGGGCTGTGGGCGCCGCCGTGCCGCGAGCTGCTGCTCACCCCGGAGGTCCGCGAGCGGGCCGGGCTGCTCGCGCAGACCCACCCCGAGCTCGCTGAGATCTGCGTGAAGATCGCCGACGGTCACCCCGTCGAGGGCATGGAGGCGCTGGCGCCGGTGCTCGTCGACGAGCTGCGCCTGCTCGTCGACGAGCTGCCCGCCGACACCAGCGTCGTCGTGTGCGACCCGGAGAAGGTCCGGACCCGCGCCCACGACCTGGTGCGCACGAGCCAGGAGTTCCTCGAGGCGTCCTGGGCCACGGCCTCGGTCGGGGGCCAGGCGCCCATCGACCTGGGCGCCGCGGCCTACCGCACCCTGGTCGAGGTGCGCGAGCACGCCGCGTCGATCGGGCTGCCGTGGTGGTCGATCTCGCCGTTCACCGCCGACGCGGACCTCGAGGACGACGCGGTGGTGCTGGCCGCCAAGCAGCCGCCGGCCTACCGGGGCGAGGTCGAGCGCGCCATCGCCGACCTCCGGGAGTGGGTCGCTGACGGCTGGAGGGTCGTCGTCACCACCGAAGGGCACGGCCCGGGCCAGCGCCTGCACGAGCTGCTCAAGGACGCCGAGGTCGCCTCGCGGCTCGACGAGCACGTCACCGGCGAGCTCGAGGCCGGCGTCGTCCACCTGTCGACCGGCTGCCTGGAGACGGGGTTCCGCAGCGACCTGCTCAGGACCGTGCTGCTGACCGAGACCGACCTCACGGGCACCCGCGGCGCCGGCTCGAAGGACGTCAGCAAGCGGATGCCGAGCAAGCGCAAGAACGCCGTCGACCCGGTCCAGCTCAAGGCCGGTGACACCGTCGTGCACGAGCAGCACGGCGTCGCGCGCTACGTCGAGATGGTCCAGCGCACCGTGCAGGGCGCGACCCGCGAGTACCTCATCCTGGAGTTCGCCCCGAGCAAGCGCGGCCAGCCCGGAGACCGGGTGTTCGTGCCGACCGACCAGCTCGAGCTCGTCACGCGCTACGTCGGTGGTGAGGCGCCGAGCCTGGACAAGCTCGGCGGCGGTGACTGGGCCAAGCGCAAGGGCCGGGCGAAGAAGGCCGTCAAGGAGATCGCCGCCGGGCTGATCCAGCTCTACAGCGCCCGGATGTCGGCCCCCGGCCACGCCTTCGGCCCGGACACCCCGTGGCAGCGCGAGCTCGAGGACGCCTTCCCGTACGTCGAGACGCCCGACCAGCTCGAGGCCATCGAGGACGTCAAGACCGACATGGAGAAAGCGGTCCCGATGGACCGCGTCATCATGGGCGACGTCGGCTACGGCAAGACCGAGATCGCCGTGCGCGCCGCCTTCAAGGCCGTGCAGGACGGCAAGCAGGTCGTGATCCTGGTGCCCACCACGCTGCTGGTGCAGCAGCACTACGGCACCTTCCGCGACCGCTTCCAGCAGTTCCCCGTCAAGGTGCGCGCGGTCAGCCGCTTCAACTCCGACAAGGAGCAGAAGGAGGTCATGGACGGCGTCCGCAGCGGCGAGGTCGACGTCGTCATCGGCACCCACCGGCTGCTGTCCAAGAGCACGCAGTTCAAGGACCTCGGGCTCGTCATCGTCGACGAGGAGCAGCGGTTCGGCGTCGAGCACAAGGAGTTCCTCAAGTCGATGCGCGTGGCCGTGGACGTCCTGACGATGTCGGCGACGCCCATCCCGCGCACGCTCGAGATGAGCCTGACCGGCATCCGGGAGATGTCGACGATCCTCACCCCGCCGGAGGAGCGGCACCCCGTCCTGACCTTCGTCGGCCCGTACGACGAGAAGCAGATCAGCGCGGCCGTCCGGCGCGAGCTGCTGCGCGAGGGGCAGGTGTTCTTCCTGCACAACCGGGTCGAGTCGATCGACCGGGTGGCCAAGCGGCTCGGCGAGCTGGTGCCCGAGGCCAGGATCGCGACCGGCCACGGGCAGATGGGCGAGGCCGAGCTCGAGCAGGTCATGGTCGGGTTCTGGGAGAAGGACTACGACGTGCTGGTCTGCACGACCATCGTCGAGTCCGGCCTGGACATCCCCAACGCCAACACGCTGGTCGTCGACAAGGCCGACGCGTTCGGCCTGTCGCAGCTGCACCAGATCCGCGGGCGCGTCGGGCGTGGCCGCGAGCGGGCGTACGCCTACTTCACCTACCCGCGGGAGAAGCCGCTCACGGAGACCGCCCACGACCGGCTCGCGACGATCGCCCAGAACACCGAGATCGGCGCCGGCATGGCGGTGGCCATGAAGGACCTGGAGATCCGCGGCGCGGGCAACCTGCTCGGCGGCGAGCAGTCGGGCCACATCGCCAGCGTCGGGTTCGACCTCTACATGCGCCTGGTCGGCGAGGCGGTGGCGGACTTCAAGCGCGGTGGCGACCCGGAGCAGGAGCAGGTCCCCGACACCAAGGTCGACCTGCCGGTCGACGCCCACCTGCCGCACGACTACATCCCGGGGGAGCGGCTGCGGCTGGAGGCCTACCGCAGGCTCGCCTCGGCCTACGACGAGCCGGCGATCGCCGCCGTGCGCGAGGAGCTCACCGACCGCTACGGCCCGCTGCCCGACCCGGTCCAGCGGCTGCTCGCCGTGGCGACCTTCCGCGTGCACGCGCGACGTCACGGCCTGACCGAGGTCAGCGTGCAGGGCAACCAGATCCGCTTCGCGCCGCTGCAGCTGCGGGAGTCGCAGGTGATGCGCCTGCAGCGCCTCTACCCCCGGTCGCTGGTCAAGCCCACGGTCGGCACCGCGCTCGTCCCCCGCCCGACGACCGCCCGGATCGGCGGGCAGGCGCTGCGCGACGAGGCGCTGCTGGACTGGTGCCGGCAGCTGCTCGACGCCGTGCTCGGGGACAGCGTCGCGGCCGCCGGCGCCGTCGCCTCACCGTGACCACACCCGCGGTCTGGCAACCTGTAGGCAGCCCCGCACCCCCTTGCCGCACCCCCCGAAGGAGCACGTCCCCGTGACCCGCACCCCCCGCAGGCTCGCCGTCTCGGCCGGCCTGGCCGTGCTGCTGCTGAGCGCCTGCGGCGACGGGCAGCTCCAGCCCGGCGCCGCGGCGATCGTCGGCGACGTCCGGATCACGACGCAGGAGCTGCAGGAGGCCAGCGAGCTCGCGCTGGCGGACCCGCAGGCCCAGGAGCAGCTCGGCGCCGAGCCGGCTCAGTTCCAGCGTCAGCTGCTCGGTCGGCTGGTCCAGCGGGAGGTGCTGCAGGCCGCGGCCGAGTCCGAGGGCTTGACCGTCACCGACGGCGACGTCGACGCGCAGCTCGCCGTGTTCGCCGAGGGCGCCGGCTCGGTGGAGGCGCTCCAGCAGCAGGGACTGCAGGCCGGCGTCTCCGCGGAGGAGTTCCGGCCGTTCATCCGCGACATCGTCCTGGACCAGGCCCTCGGTGACGCGCTGGTCGAGGACGTCGACGTGCCGCAGGACCAGCTCCGCGCGGCCTTCGAGCAGGGCGCCGCCAACGACCAGGTCCGCTCCCGGCACATCCTGGTCGAGGACGAGGCGACGGCCCGTCGCCTGCTCGCGCAGGTGGAGGAGGACCCGAGCCAGTTCGCCCCCCTCGCCGCCGAGTTCAGCACCGACACCTCCAACGCGGAGGCCGGCGGCGACCTCGGCGTCGCGCCTCGGGGGCAGTTCGTCCCCGAGTTCGAGGAGCTGCTGTTCAGCCTCCCGGAGGGCGGCTACGGCGTGGTCCAGACCCAGTTCGGCTGGCACGTGGTCAACGTCGTCGAGCGGTTGACGACCTCCTTCGAGGAGGCGACTCCCGAGCTTCGGCGGGCCTTGCTCCAGCAGGAGATCGGCGAGCGCAAGATCGCGCTGCTGCAGGAGACCGCTGAGCGCCTCGGCATCGACATCAACCCGCGCTTCGGCGAGTGGGACCCCGAGCAGGGCACGGTCCAGGCGGTCAGCGACCCGGACGACGTCCTGGTCGACTCCGAGCAGGAGCAGGCGCCGGAGCAGGCACCGGAGCAGGAGCAGGCGCCGGCCGTCGAGCCGACACCGGAGGGCTAGGTGCTCGGCCGGGTCGTGGTCGTCACCTGCTCACCGCGGGTCCCGCCCGGCCTGCTGACGGCGCAGGCATGGGACGCGCTGCGCCGTGGCCCGGTCCTGACCGCCGACACTGCCCACCCGCAGCTGGAAGCGCTGCGCGCGGCGGGTGTGCACGTGGAGGTGGTGGGGCCGGACGACCTGTCTGCCCGGGCCGAGGCCGGCCGTCCCACGGTCTGGCTGGCCGCTGAGCACGACCCCGTCGTCCGGGGGCTCGGCGCGGACGCCCAGGTGGTCCAGGGCTCGTACGACCCGCCCGGGGCGCGGCTGCTGGACGTGGTGGCCGTGATGGACCGGCTGCGCTCGCCCGGCGGCTGCCCGTGGGACGCCGAGCAGACTCACACCTCGCTGATGCCCTACCTCGTCGAGGAGGCCTACGAGGCCTACCAGGCGCTCGAGGACGGCGACCTGGTCGACCTGCGGGAGGAGCTCGGCGACGTCCTGCTCCAGGTCGTCTTCCACGCGCGCCTCGCCCAGGAGGGCGGGAAGCCCTGGGACATCGACGATGTCGCCGACGATCTGGTCGACAAGCTGGTCCGGCGCCACCCCCACGTCTTCGCGGGGACCAGCGCCGACGACCTGGAGGGCAGCTGGGAGGCCCTCAAGAAGGCGGAGAAGGGACGCACGTCGGTGACCGACGGCGTGCCGCTGACGCAGCCGGCGCTGCTGCTGGCCGCCAAGCTCCAGAAGCGCGCGGCGCGCCTCGGCCTGCCGTCCCGGACGGCGACGGGCGAGGGGGATCCCGGTGCCGAGCTGTGGGCCCTGGTCGCACGCTGCCGGGCCGAGGGCATCGACCCCGAGGCCGCGTTGCGCACGACCGCCCGGGCCTTCCGGGACCGGCTGGCAGGGCTCGAGGCCGAGCTGCTCGCCGAGGGCACCGACCCGGCCTCGCTGACCCCCGAGCAGTGGAGCGCGCGATGGACGTCCTAGGCACCGTGGTCCGGCTGCAGGTCCAGCGCTCGCGGCTCAAGCCCGGCGAGAAGGGTGCCCGGACCTACGACCCGGCGCCCCTGCTCGAGGTCGGCGCCCTCGACGTCGGCCCGCGCGGCGTGGTCGGGGTGAGCGAGAGCGGCCCGGTGCTCGACGTCCACCACGCCGACCACCCGGACTCCCGCAACCGCGGGCTGGTCAACGGACTTTCCCTGCTGCCCCGCACGCACTACGCCCGGCTGCGCGAGACCTACGGCTCGCACCTGGTCGACGGAGCGGCGGGCGAGAGCCTGCTGCTCGACACGGCCGGTCCCTGGACGCTGACCGACCTCGAGGGTCCGCTGCACCTCGAGACCGCTGGCGGTGAGCTGCTGGAGCTGACCGGGGCGGCCGTGGCGGTGCCGTGCGTGGAGTTCAGCCGGTTCTGCCTCGCCGGCCCCGGCGACGTGGCGACGGTCCTGGAGGACCTCGACGGCGGGACGCGCGGCTTCTACGTGCGGTGCTCCGGAACCGGCCGCGTCGAGGCCGGCGCCCGGCTGCTGCGCGGCTGACCGGCCTGCCTCCCCGGCAGGCGTGCGTGCCAGCGATAGGCTCGCGCGGACCACCGCCCCCTAGCTCAGCCAGGAGCACCGTGCCCTCCATCGAGGCCGTCGGCGCCCGCGAGATCCTCGACTCGCGCGGCAACCCCACCGTCGAGGTCGAGGTCGCCCTCGACGACGGGACTCTCACGCGCGCGGCGGTCCCCAGTGGGGCCAGCACGGGGGCGTTCGAGGCCGTGGAGCTGCGCGACGGCGACAGCGCCCGCTACGGCGGCAAGGGCGTACGGCAGGCCGTCGACGCTGTGCTGGACACGATCGGCCCGGAGCTGCTCGGCATCGAGGCGAGCGAGCAGCGCATCGTCGACCAGGTGCTGCTCGACCTCGACGGGACACCCGACAAGAGCCGGCTGGGAGCCAACGCCATGCTCGGCGTCAGCCTGGCCGTCGCCAAGGCCGCGGCGGACTCGAGCGGCCTGCCGCTGTTCCGCTACATCGGCGGACCGAACGCCCACCTGCTGCCCGTGCCGATGCTCAACATCCTCAACGGCGGTGCGCACGCCGACACCAACGTCGACGTGCAGGAGTTCATGATCGCGCCGATCGGGGCGACAACGTTCTCCGAGGCACTGCGCTGGGGCGCGGAGACCTACCACTCGCTGAAGGCGGTCCTCAGGGCTCGCGGGCTCGCGACGAGCATCGGCGACGAGGGCGGCTTCGCCCCCGACCTGCCGAGCAACCGCGACGCGCTCGACCTGATCCTCGAGGCGATCACCGCCGCGGGCTTCACCCCCGGCCGGGACATCGCTCTCGCGCTCGACGTCGCCGCGACGGAGTTCCACGACGAGAGCGGCTACCGCTTCGAGGGCGCCGCGAAGTCCAGCGACGAGATGACCGCCTACTACGACGACCTGGTCGCGTCCTACCCGATCGTCTCGCTCGAGGACCCGCTCGACGAGAGCGACTGGGACGGCTGGGCCCGCCTGACCGCGGTGCTCGGCGCCCGGGTGCAGATCGTCGGCGATGACCTGTTCGTCACCAACCCGCAGCGCCTGGCCGAGGGGATCGGCAAGGGCTGCGCCAACGCCCTGCTGGTCAAGGTCAACCAGATCGGGACGCTGTCGGAGACCCTCGACGCCGTCGACCTCGCCCACCGCAGCGGCTACCGCTCGATGATGAGCCACCGCTCCGGGGAGACCGAGGACACGACGATCGCCGACCTCGCGGTCGCGACCAACTGCGGTCAGATCAAGACCGGCGCCCCGGCCCGGTCCGAGCGGGTGGCGAAGTACAACCAGCTGCTGCGCATCGAGGAGGAGCTCGACGACGCCGCGCGCTACGCCGGCGCCGCAGCCTTCCCGCGCTTCACCGCAGGTCAGGGCTCGATCTAGTCATGAGCACACCGCCCCGGGGCGGACGGAGCCGACCGACCGCGGGGCGACGTCCTGAGCGCACGGGACCGGGCGCCTCCCGCCCGGTCCGCACCGCCCCGGTGGCGGGGCGGCCGGCGCGGGCCGAGCGGCCGGACTCCCGGTCGCGCCGGCAGGGCCTCACCGGCCGGGCTGCCGTTCTCGTCCTGGTCGTCTGCGCCCTGGTCGTCAGCGCGGCCCTGCCACTGCGCGAGCTGTTCGCGCAGCGCGGGGAGATCAGCGCGCTGGAGCAGGAGCAGGCGCAGGCGCAGGCCCGGGTCGCCGCGCTCGAGGCCGAGAAGGACCGGCTCGGGGACCCGGCGTACGTCACGGCCGAGGCGCGCCGCCGGCTGCACTTCGTCCTGCCCGGTGAGACGTCGTACGTCCTGGTCCTGCCGAGCCCGCAGCCCGGTGCGGTCGACGACGCGGACGCCGGCGCCGTGTCGGACGAACCCTGGTACAGCCAGGTCTGGGGCAGCGTCGAGGTCGCCGACGCCCCGCCGGAGCCGGTCATCTCGGCACCATGAGCGATCTCCGTCCCCGCGACGTGCGCGCGGTCGCCCTCCAGCTCAGCCGCACGCCGCGCGCGATGACGTCGGTGGCCCACCGCTGCGGTTGCGGGCTGCCCGACGTCGTCGAGACCAAGCCGCGGCTCGATGACGGCTCGCCGTTCCCCACGCTCTACTACCTCACCTGCCCCCGCCTGGCCTCGGCGATCGGGACCCTCGAGGCGAGCGGCCTCATGCGTGAGATGACCGATCGGCTCGCGACCGACCCTGAGCTCGCGGCGCGCTACCAGGCCGCGGCCGACGACTACGTCGCCCGGCGCGACCAGCACGAGGTGCTGGAGGGCGTGCCGGCACAGGGCGGCATGCCCGTACGCGTGAAGTGCCTGCACGTCCTGGTCGCGCACGCGCTCGCCGTCGGGCCGGGGGTCAACCCGTTCGGCGACGAGGCGCTGGCGCTGCTTCCCGACTGGGCGGCGAAGGGGCCGTGCGTCGACCCTGACGACTCCGAGGCAGTTCCGCAGAAGAGGACGCGCTCATGACGGCGGCGGCATGACGGTGGCGGCGTGACGGCGGCGGCGTGACGGCGGCGGCGTGAGGGTCGCGGCGTGAGGGTCGCGGCGTGAGGGTCGCGGCCGTCGACTGCGGCACCAACTCGGTGCGCCTGCTCGTCGCGGATGTCGACGCGACCAGCAAGGTGGACCTGCACCGGGAGATGCGGGTCGTCCGCCTTGGTCAGGGCGTCGACCGGACCGGCGAGCTGGCACCGGAGGCGATCGAGCGCACCCGGGTGGCGCTGACCGACTACGCCGAGACGTGTCGGCGGCGCGGCGTCATGGCCATCCGGATGGTCGCGACGAGTGCGACGCGAGATGCGCGCAACCGACGTGAGTTCCATGACATGGTCGTCGAGGTCCTCGGTGTCCCGCCCGAGGTCATCAGCGGTGACGAGGAAGCCGCGCTGTCCTTCGACGGCGCGACCCGCGGGCTCGACCCGGAGGACGGTCCCTTCCTGGTCATGGACATCGGCGGCGGCTCGACCGAGCTGGTGCTCGGCACGACCGGCGTCGACGCCGCGCGGTCGGTCGACGTCGGCTGCGTCCGCCTCACCGAACGGCACCTCGTCGGGGACCCGCCCACCCAGGCGCAGATCGCCGCCTCCACCGCCGACGTCGAGGCGGGACTGGCCCTGGTTCGCGAGGTCGTCCCGGTCGAGCAGGCCCGTACGGCCATCGGCCTCGCCGGCTCGGTCACGACGGTCGCGGCGCTGGCCCTTGGCCTGCCGGCCTACTCGGCGGAGCAGATCCACCTCAGCCGCATCTCGGCGGCCGACATCGCCACGGTCACCCGCACCCTGCTAGCCATGACCCGGGCCGCGCGTGCGGAGCTGCCGGTGATGCACCCGGGCCGCGTCGACGTCATCGGGGCGGGGGCACTGGTGCTGCACGTCCTGGTCAAGCGACTCGGTCTGGAGGAGGTCTGTGTGAGCGAGTCGGACATCCTCGACGGCATCGCCTGGTCGATCACGGGCACAGGCGGTGAGCGCGACGACGCTGTCGCCCCCACGAGAGGAACCACGTGAGCAAGTCCGACTGGGTCAGTGCGGTCCGCCGCGTCGACAAGCCCTGGGGGCACGAGGAGATCTTCGCTCTCGTCCCTGGCCGGTTCTGCGGCAAGGCGATCCACGTCGAGGCCGGTCATGCGCTCTCCCTGCAGTACCACGAGCGCAAGGAGGAGACGATCAGCGTGCAGAGCGGCCGGCTCGCGGTCGAGGTCGGTCTGGACGAGGCCGATCTCGAGGAGTTCGAGCTGGCTGCGGGGGAGTCGATCCACCTTCGGCCCGGTGTCCGGCACCGCGTCACCGCCCTGGTCGACACCGTGATGCTCGAGGCGTCGACGACGGAGCTCGACGACGTCGTTCGGCTCGAGGACCGCTACGGCCGGCAGGGCACGAACACTCCCTAGTCCGTACGGCCCCTCCGGCCGTTTCCCTAGGCTGGGCCGCATGGCCCTGACCCGCCCGCGACCCCGCCCGTGATCCCGCCCGGGACCGGGCACCCCCGCGACCTCGCCACGGCGTCCACGCCCGTGGCGCACGACCCGGAGGCTGTCCTGCAGCTGGCGTCGAGTGCCGGCTCGCTTGCGGAGCTGGACGCCCGCTCCTCGGTGTGTCGCGCATGCCCCCGCCTGGTTGCCTGGCGCGAGGAGGTCGCGCAGGTCAAGCGCGCCTCCTACGCGAACGAGACCTACTGGGGTCGGCCGATCACCGGGTGGGGGCCGTCTGACGCCCCGATCGTCGTCGTCGGGTTGGCCCCTGCCGCTCATGGTGGCAACCGCACCGGACGGATCTTCACCGGTGACCGCAGCGGCGACTGGTTGTTCGGAGCCCTGCACCGGGCCGGTCTGGCCAACCAGGCCGCCTCCACGTCGGCCGAGGACGGGTTGGAGCTGCTCCACGCGCGGATCACGGTGCCGGTGCGGTGCGCCCCGCCGGCGAACAAGCCGACGACCGTCGAGCGCGACACCTGCTCGACCTGGCTGACGGCAGAGTGGCGCCTGCTGCGTCCGACGGTGCGCGCGGTGGTGGTCCTCGGCGGCTACGGCTGGGCGGCCCTCTGGCCGGTGCTGCGCGCCGCCGACGTCCACGTGCCCAAGCGCGTCCCGTCGTTCGGCCACGGCGTCGAGGTCGAGCTCCAGGGTGGCCCGACCGTGCTCGGGTGCTTCCACGTGAGCCAGCAGAACACCTTCACCGGCCGGCTCACCGAGCCCATGCTCGACGCCGTTCTCGCCCGAGCGAAGGTCGCGGCCGGCCTGCCCTGAGGGTACGTCTGAGTCGTACTCCGCAGACGTATCGGCAGGACAAAACCGGCACTGAAGACCACGAAGCCGGGATATCCGAAAAAACATCTTATTTCGTCCAGGTTTGCACTTTCCGTCCACTGGCTATAACACTCTGTTACGCCTTATGGTCCGGCTCAGTGAGCCGGACGGACCAGTCCGGAGTGAGCCGGAGGCGGTGAGCCAGATGCGCGGCAACGCTTGGAAGTAGTCGGTCAGTTGGATCCGGGGTGGTCAGGAGGGGCGGTGAGCCAGATGCGCGGCAACGCTTGGAAGTGATGGAACCGAGGGAGCAAGAGCACTGGGTACACGTCACCCGGGCTGCTTCGGGTGGAGGACAAGACCAGCTGCGCCGGTCAGAGGCGCGAGGCGCTCTCCCGGCTCCGCAGCCACACACCTACTTCGATCGACGACATGGGCCGGGCGTGCAAGTAGCCCTGGACCTCGTCCACACCCAACGCCCGCAGGATGCCTTGCTGATCCTGTTGCTCCACGCCCTCCGCCACCACGCGGAGTCCCAGTGTGTGGGCGATGTCCACCACTGCCCGCACCACTGCGCGGTCAGCCGGATCGCTCGTCAGTCCGTCCACGAAGCCCTTGTCGATCTTCACCTCGTCCACCGGTAAGCCCTTGAGGTAGGTGAGAGATGAGTAGCCGGTGCCGAAGTCGTCGACGGACAGCTTCACCCCGAGGGAGCGCAGCTCCTCCATCCGGATCACCGCCAATGCGGCGTCGTGGACGACGACCCCTTCCGTGAGCTCGAGCGTGAGCAGCTCGGCCGGGATGCCCACTGAGGACAGGATCGCGGCGACCTCGGTCACGAAGGCCGGGTCCAGCACCGTGACGGCGCTGACGTTGACCGCCACCCCGACGTTCTCCGCGCGACGCTGCCAGCCCTTGCACGCGGTGAGGCTCTGTCGGAGAACCGACGAGGTCAGCGGACCCATCAGCCCGGAAGCCTCGGCCAGTGGGACGAACTCATCAGGCCGGATGGCTCCCAGCGCTGGATGCGTCCAACGCGCGAGGGCTTCCACTCCCGAGACCTTGCCCGTGGCCGTCTCGACCTTGGGCTGGTAGGCGACGCCGATCGCCCCACCGGCCAGGGCCTCGCGCAACGCCATGACGACCGCAAGCCGCCTCGTGCCGGTGACCTCGTAGGCCGGTTCCCACAGCACCGGGCCGCCGTTGTGGTGGCGCGCGCTGTACATCGCGGTCTCGGCGCGACGGACGAGCGTCGCTGCTTCACTCCCGTGCTCGGGTGCCTGCACGACACCCACCGAAAGCCTGACGTGCGTGCCGACCGCTCCGATCTGCGCACTGCCCTCGACCTGTGCGCGGATTCCGAGTCCGAACATCTCTGGATCCCCTCCGGCGAGAGCCGCGGGAACGGCGACGGCGAACCTGCCCCCACCGATGCGCCCGACCATCGCGTTGGGGCTCGACAGCGTCAGCCGGCGGGCGACCTCCACGAGGAGCTCGTCACCGACCTCGTGTCCCAGGGTGTCGTTGACCTCCCGGAAGGAGTCGACCGCGACCGCGGCGAGGACGATGCCGTCGTGGATCGACAGCAGCTCCGCCAGTCGCCGAGTCGTGTCCGCGAGGTTCGGCAGTCCCGTCAGCGGGTCGGTGGTGGCTGCTCGCCCGAGATCGGCCAGCAGCTGGCCACGTTCAAGCGCTGTCGACAGCTCCGCGGCAACGGTCTCCAGAAGCCGTAGGTCCTGCATGTCGAACCCCCGGGCGGACCCCATGCGCTCGGTCGCGGTCAAGATTCCGGACAGGCCGGCGGCCCCCACGAGCGGCGTCGCCATGCTGTCCGAAGCACCGTGTAGCCCGCGCCGGAGTGCCGCAGTGCCGGTCGCTGCAACGTCCTGCGACAGGTGCCGAACGGTGTTGTCGGTTCTCCGCACCTTGGCGGTCTCATCAACCACCAGGTGATGCCAGACGGCACCACTCCCTATTGCCAGGTCCAGCTGCTGTGCGTGCAGGAGCACCCGAGTGCGCTCGAGGACGGTTGCCGATTCGTCACTTGCGAGGTTCAGGGGACCCAGTTCCTTCACGAACTCGTACAGCTGCTCGGTAGCCTGCTGCTGGGTCACGGTGCGCCGGTGTGCGCGGTAGGCGAGCGCCAGAGCCCCGGCCAACCCCAGCATGATCGGCACCGTCAGATGGTCGGTCTTCCGCGCGGAGAGCGCCACGATCGCGATAGCGGTGAACACCAGCGTGGCCGGCGCGGTAGCCGCAACAGCCGAGAGCGTCCGGCCAGCCTTCACGGAGATGCCCAGGAGCCGCCAGATCAGCCCTAGGGCGGCTGCGCCTACCAGGTCACCAAGGACGAGGCCAAGATAGAGCGCGATCCAGAGAGACGGCCCGCTGTCGGCGCGGACCATCGACACGGCCAGCGATGCGGCCCCGAGCTCGAACGCTGCAGCGCCCACGTTGTAGAGGACCTTCAACGGACCCTGACGTTGGCCTACGCCGAAGAAGGCGATGGCTGCGACGATGCGCGCCGCCAGATGAAGGACAGGCGCGACGAGCTGCACACCCAGCGCCAGTGGCAGCTGCACAAGGGTGACCGTGTGAGCGTCGTTCCGGAACTCGTAGTCCAGCGTGTACACGTACGGGACGATGTAGACGGGAACCAGGACGGCGAGAACGCCTAACGGGGGGAAGTCGACGACATCGCGTGGGTCATCGGCCAGCAGCGTCATCACGACGCCCGCGACCAGCAGCAAGCCCGCGATCGCCAAAGCCGTGGCATGCCGGAGCCTGCCCACCTCGGTCTCGGTGTCGGCGCTCATCGCTGTCCCGATCGGCCGAAGCGCCGTCGCTCTTGAGCAAGATCGTCAGTGGCGTGGGTCACCGGCAAGAAGGGCACGCAGATCGCGCACAGCGCGGCGGCGACCGCCACGGCCACCCGGGCTCCGGTGACCTCGGCCAGGGCGCCACCCAGGAGCAGGACGACGCCTTGGACGGCGAACATCGCGGCACCGGCGAAGCCGAAGGCCCGGCCGCGGAGATGGGACGGGACGTCCTGGACGAAGGCGCTGTTGGCGACGAGCTGCAGCGCGTTGCCGCAGCCGGCCAGCACCCAGAGCACGACCAGGACACGCAGGTCGTCGATGACGGCCGACAGCAGCAGGGGGGCGCAGGACGCGAGGACCAGCAGGGGGAACAGCCTCTCACGGCGGGCGGGCGCCACCTTGAGCAGCAGCCATGAGCCAATCAGGAAGCCGATCGGGGCGGAACCCGTGAGGACACCTGCGACGAACGGCCCGCCTCCCTCCTCACGGGCCACCGAGACCGCGAGCCCCTCGGTGGCGATGACCGAGCAGGCGCTCAGCAGGCCCCAGGCCAGCAACGACCGCAGCCGCGGGTTGCCCATGACCAGACGGACACCGGCAGCGGCCTCGGTGAACGCCGTCGCACCGGCGGCGCGGACGCGCTCGAAGGGCAGCTCGCTCACGAGCAGCTGCAGCACCAGCGCCGACACGACGAAGGTCGCGGCGTCGACGAGCAGCGCGCCCTGCACGTCGATCGCCACCACGAGGGCGCCGCCGATGAGAAAGCCGATGACCTGACCGGCTTGCGCGACGACGTTGTTCAGCGCGTTGGCCACGACGTAGCGCTCACCGTCGAGCAGGTCGGCCAGCAGAGCGCTGCGTGCGGCGTCGCTGGGAGGCGACAGCATCCCGACTGCCGCAAGGACGGCGAAGACGATCCACAACGACAGACCCGGCATCGCGAGGACGGCGATGAGGGCGGCGCGCAGGAGGTCGCAGACCACCATGACGGTGCGACGGGGGTAGCGGTCCGGCAGCCCGGACAGCAGTGGTCCGCCGACCATCCAGGTCAGGTAGGACAGCGCATAGGTGGCGGAGGCCGCGAAGGTCGAGCCCGAACGCTCCAGCACCAGCAGCGCCACGGCGATGCGGGCGATCTGGTCGCCGACCGTGCTGAGGCCGTCGGACACGAGCAGGCCTCGGACATCCCGGACACCGAGCACGTCGCGATAGCGCACCCGGGCAGTCTGCACACACCATTGTGACGGATGAGGCGCCAGATCATCGGCGTTCGGGCAGAGACGTCGCAAAGCCCTACCGTGGTACGTCCCGCCCGGATGGTGGAACTGGCATACACGGAAGGCTTAAACCCTTCTGCCCGAAAGGGATTGCGGGTTCGAGTCCCGCTCCGGGCACGCTCATGATTTCGACGCAGAGTTGCGGGCACTGGACCGGCACGCCGTACGTTGTACCGGTAGCGCGGCCCCGACCGTGGGCCGGGCGAAGGAGAGCAGCCACAACATGCGCGCCATGCAGTCCAACAACCCCGTGTTCCAGCGGAGCGAGACCCTCGCTCGCGCTGCGCAGCAGGGTGTCGGCTTCCGCACGCCGGCCCCGACCGCTGACGACGTCGCCTCGATCTACGGCACGCCGCAGCGCATGACGATGGACGACGTCATCGTGAAGACAGGGATGCTGCTCGCCATCGTCGTCGGCGTCGCCGCCGCGTCGTGGTTCCTCGGCGTCCCGCTCGGCCTGGGCATGATCGCCGCCCTCGTCGGCTTCGGTCTCGCGATGGTCAACATCTTCAAGAAGCAGGTCAGCCCGCCGCTGGTCATGGCCTACGCCGCCGCCCAGGGCGTGTTC
>Ga0335397_10003690_pt1 | contig 20385 bp, 9 predicted proteins | sample MAT04_FD_205740 | JGI IMG/M metagenome (GOLD analysis project Ga0335397, IMG submission 205740) | Freshwater microbial communities from Lake Fryxell liftoff mats and glacier meltwater in Antarctica - MAT-04 (spades assembly) (version 2) ... | reverse complement strand
TCCTGCTGATACCTGACGGTTTAATTTTGATCAACCAAAGACAAGTGTTTAGCTTGTCACATTCCCACCGTTTTGTCCAGCCCAACTTCTCCATTTTTTCCAATTCTTTTTCTGAAGGTCTATAGCAACCCCATAAATAAGCGGCGCAGGAATATCATCCTGCGCCGCTTATTACGCCTGCCTAGTTTCGACCTGTCAGAATTGGGACAGTTGTTATTGGATGTGTTTTTTATTCACAAACGAACCTAGTGCGCTCAATACTTTTCCATCCCGGATAACATTTTCATTTTGAATAATGGTTTCGTTCTCAATAACATTCTCATTTACAGAGGGTGTTGCCACGATAAAAAATCTACCCCAACTTGAATTGCCGTTATTCTCAATGCAAGTTTGCAGGGTCAGGTGGTATTCACCGCGATAAACATTATTGAAAAGATCCTCGGCGGTATATGTGATTTGTGTTTCCAGATCTTTAAATTCGCTGTAGGGACTCAACGGGGTCAAAGCCTGGTAACGCTGGAGACTTTCCACTGTGAAACTTTCAGTGTGACCATCGCCATAAACCAGAATGATCTGGTCGCCTTGTTTGATGTTGGAGAACAAACTACCTGCATGTGTATTATGCGCGAGCAAGCCGACATTTCCTACTTCTGAAGCAATGCTGAATTGCGTTGCAACAAACTCGGCGGTGGAAACATAACCGGGATAACCAACGGGCTGTTGCTCAACGGCAAGCGCCATCACATTCGAAACATATACGCCGCGTAATGCGCTGGCGTTTCCATCTGTGACAGTTTCAATAAATGTATTTAAGTTGGGAAGTGTGCTCGAAATATCCTTTGCATAAACCTGCGCCGGGAGTGCGAATACGCAGACCAGGATGCAAACTAATGCGCTTGCGAATATTCCATTTTTTAATTGTTTCGGTTGATATCTGGATGCCATGAAAAACTCCTTCATTGAGCATCCAGATCCTTTGCGTTTCTAAAACGCTTGAAATCTCGATAGCTCGTTTTCGGTAGCCTGGCGATCATGGCTGTATTTCCACAGCTTTAGACCCATGACTTTGCGTCCCTGCTTTTCAACAGGTTTGCGATTTATCGGTACGATTTTCTTTTTATAAGGTTCAAACAAAAACGGGTCTGGCAAAAGCCGGACCCGCGAAAGGTGATGTGATCTTCGGCGGTCTGGCGATCATGGTTGTGTTTCCACAACTTTAGACCCTTGACTTTGCGTCCCTGCTTTTCAGCAGGTTTGCGATTTATCGGATATTTTCTACCGCCAGTTTAGCACAGGCTGGGGCATTTTGGCTTTTCAATTCCGAAATGTAGCCTTTTATTATTGCAAGGCGTCTGACCAAAAAGTTTCTGGCTTTTTCAGACAAAGTCAGAGGGAATTGTAAGCTTCTTCATTCTTGAATTTACAAAGGCTAGTCATTGACTCTTGGGGAAACTATATTAGAATATCATTAATTCTTACAAAACTGAAAGGTGCCTGCAAGGAGTTTGCAAAGTGCTGTAGAGAAGTATTTTTTTGGGTCGAAATATAAGCAGGTTTATAAATAAAAATATTTCCAGACTTTAAAGCCTGCGATGTCATCTAGTGTTCGTATCCACAGTAACTACTCAATGAAGGATAAGAAAAAATGAAAAGCAGAGTTCAAGAATTAGCAGAAAGAATAAGCATGTCATGCGATGAGTTTGTCGGTGAAATGCGCAAGCGGGGATGCAGTGAGCCGACAGCATTAAAGATCTGGCGCGGCGAGTATGAAGAATTTAATGATTTTAAAGATAACGATATGAATTTAAGCAATCTACGAAAAGCCGCTTTTGTATTAAAAGTCGGAACCGGGACATTGCTTCCAAAATAATAAATCGGCTTCGTAGTCCATGGTTGGGCTATATAACGACATACTTTTTATCGGTCTAAAACAAAATTAATTCAGGTTGATGGTAATACTGCACTTTATTCATCTAGTACATCCGAAGGCGTCACAGATGTAGCATAGATATTCTATCCCTGCCGCCAAGACTGTTTTATATAGTGAGGCAAAATGAAATCCTTTACTTCAATCGCTTACAAGGTTTTGACCGCTCTCATGATCGTCATGCTCGTGCTGACTGCGCTGCCGGTTTCACCGGTGCAAGCAGCTGATACCGGCTGGCAAAGCCCGACAAGTAATGCGGCTACTACCGGTGGTGATGGTAATGGATTTGAACTGAATCCTACCAATGCTTATGCCGATAACCCGACAAATCAAAGTTATGCCTCTAACATAAACGGAGAGAGTGATAGACATATCTATTATGGCTATAACTTGGGCGCCGTTCCTGTCGGTGCCTCCATTAGCGGAATAGAAGTTCGCTTGGACTGGTGGGTGGACAGCACATTTTTTACCTCCAGTTCGATGAGCGCTGAACTTTCCTGGAACGGGGGGACTACCTGGACTGCGGCACAAACCGATAATGGTGATACGACAGACACTGCTCATAGCGTCATTCTGGGCGGCACAGCCAATAACTGGGGACATACCTGGACTGATAGCGAGCTGAGTGCTGCGAATTTCAGGGTCAGGCTTACCAGTACCGGCTCTGGAACTCGTGATTTCTATTTGGACTGGGTGCCGGTGCGGGTGTCATACACTTTGCCATCCACCACGGCTTTGACATCTTCGTTGAACCCCTCGAATGCAGGCGATTCCGTCATCTTCACGGCCACGGTTACAGGGGCTGGTGCCACGCCGACCGGCACAGTCACCTTCCGTGACGGTGCCACCGTGCTTGGCGCTCCCGTAGCCTTGAATGCCGGCGGTGTAGCTGCCTACACGACGAGCGCGCTCACAGGCGGATCACACAATATCACGGCGACGTATAGCGGCGATACAACTTATGCCACCAGTAATGCGGCGCTGACGCAGGGCGTGAATCAGGTGCCTGCTTTTACCAGCGCGGCTGCCACCACGTTCACGGTGGGAACTGCTGGTACCTTTAACGTGGTTGTGACCGGTTCTCCAACGCCGACAATTGTCCGCACCGGTGACGCCCTGCCAGCCGGTGTCAACTTTAACACGACGACCGGTCTATTGAACGGCACGCCCGCTGCTGGTACGGTCGGTACTTATAACCTGGTATTTACTGCCACTAACGCAGGGGGAACTGCCACACAGAACTTTACGTTGACGGTGGGCAAAGGCAACCAGACGATCACCTTCGCACAGCCGCCCACCCCGGCTGGCTTCAACACAACTTACACCATTACCCCCACGGCTTCTTCCGGCTTGCCTGTCACGGTTGTGGCAACCGGGTCTTGTACCATTGCGGGGAATGTTGTCACCTACAGCAGCATGGGAACCTGTACTTTGACAGCCTCGCAAGGCGGGGATGCCAGTTATAACGCCGCCCCGAACGTGGTACGCACGGTTCAAGTTCAACCAGCCACGACAACAACTACGATTCTATCTTCGGTCAACCCCTCTGTTTTGGGTCAGCCTGTCATCTTTACCGTGCGCGTTTTATCTGGTGTGGTCCCAGTCACCAGCGGTACTGTGACGCTTTCCAGTTGCGAATGGCTTTTAATTTTTTGTAATGGCGCGACAACGGTGTGGGGAACTCAACCAGTAGTAGCGGGGGTTGCCACCTTCACTATAAGTAATCTGCCGGTTGGGCGAAATGGAGCCTACATCATTCCGAATAGGATGACAGCAGTTTATAACGGGGGCGGCAACTACGCTGGCAGCAATACCACTCTCGATCAAACTGTGAACACGGCCAACACAGCCGTCACATTGACCTCCAGTATCAACCCGTCTTCATTCAACCAACCCGTGCTTTTTACCGCAACTGTCAGCGTGCAAGCTCCAGGTGCGGGGCAGGTGTCGGGTGGAGCCATCACGCTTTATGAAGGGGCAACCGCGTTGTGCAACGGAACAGCCAACGCCCTCGGTGTGATGACCTGTACCATTTCCAACCTTGCGATGGGCACGCATCTCATCACGGCCCACTTTGTGGGCACGGATGACTTTGGGACGAGCACCTCGCCAATCCTGACGCAGATCGTACGGCGTCCCAGCACGACCACGCTTGTTTCTGCTCCCAATCCATCTGTTTACGGCCAGTCAGTCACCTTCACTGCCACTGTCACAGGCGCAGCCGCCATGCCGACCGGTAACGTGAGTTTTTATGATGGTGTCACTCTGCTGGGTACCAGCGCTCTTAATGCCGGCGGCGTTGCCACCTTGAACTACAATGCACTGATCGTCGGTGACCATAACATCACAGCGGTCTATAGCGGGAATCTCTTCTATGTTTCCAGCACCTCGCCGATCGTGATCCAGTCGGTAACGCCAGCCACGCTGACGGTGACGGCTGATCCCCAGACCATCACCTATGGCGATGCCGACCCGCTCTTCACTTTCCAATATGGCGGCTTCCTGTTGGGTGATAATGCGGCTGATATTAATGTGCCGCCCACTTGTGACGCCCCAGCCCCGCACGTCAATGTTGGAACCTATGCGAGCATCATCGTTTGCTCGGGTGCGGCGGATGACAATTACAATTTCGCTTATGTGAATGGCACGCTGACGGTCACCCAGAAAGCGTTGACCATCACCGCGGATAACCAGGGCAAGACCTACGGGTTTACGCTGACCTTCAACGGAACGGAATTTACAACCCTCGGCTTAATCTTTGGCGATACGGTCACCAGTGTTACGCTGAACAGCGCTGGTGCAATTGCTTCGGCTACCAATGGAAGCTATCCCATCATACCGACCAATGCAGTGGGCAGCGGACTGGGCAACTATGCCATTACCTACGTCAACGGCACATTGACTGTCGGCGGCAACCTGTTGGTCATCACCCCCAATGACAGAGTCAAAACCTATGGTCAGGCCATTACTTTCACTGGACTGCCAACCGAATTCACTTACGCTCTTCCCGGAGGCGGCGCCCTGTTGCCCGGCGAGAGCATCACAAGCGTTACCCTTGCCAGCTTCGGCACGGCAGCCAATGCGCCTGTCGGAACCTACCCAATTGTCCCGAGCAATGTTGTCGGGGTAGGGTTGGGCAACTACGTCATCATCTACAACAATGGACAGTTGGATGTCAACCAGGCTTTGCTGACATTCAACCCCGACAGCCATACCAAAACCTATGGCGATACTTTCACCGCCTACACTGGCACCTTTACCGGCCTGTTCGCTTTTGATAACACTGTCACACCGGTCTATGACAGCCTCGGCGCGCCAGCCACCGCACTGGTAGCTGGTTCACCCTACCTGATCAATGTCTCGTTCAGCGATCCCAATGACCGGTTGCGCAACTATGTCCTCACAGTTGACCCGGCTCCTGCGGCTACGTTGACGGTTCTGCCGCGCCCGCTAACGGTGACGCCGACGAACAGAAGTAAGATTTATGGCAACGTGCTGACCTCTGCAGATTTCAACGGCACGATCACCGGCATCGCCAACGGCGATAATATCACTGCCACCTATGACAGTCCGCTTGGCGACCCTGCCACAGCGCCAGTCGGACCGTACAATATTATCGCGACCATTGCCGACCCGAATGGCATGCTCCCCAACTATGCTTTGACCAATAATGTCGGCATCCTCACAGTCACTCAGCGTGACCTGGTGGTAACTTCCAACAGCCAGAGCAAGATCTATGGCGATGTCTTCACAGCCTTCACCGGCTCGATCAGCGGACTGCAGAATGGCGACAATATTGCAGTCGCACATGACAGCCTCGGTGCGCCAGCCACGGCTCCCGTTGGCGTGTATAACATCAACATCACCTTGATCGACCAAATACCTGCCAAACTGGGCAACTATCATGTCATTCAGAACATTGGCACGCTTGCGGTCACGCAGCGTACTCTGGTGATGACGCCGGATAACCAGACCAAGTTATATGGCGATACGTTCACGGCCTTCACTGGTGTTGTTACCGGCATTCAGAATGGCGATGCCATCACCCCGATCTACTCCAGCCCGGGCGCCATTGCCACCGCCACGGTAGCCGGCTCCCCGTATCCGATCACCATCACGCTCAGCGACCCGGGCAACAAGCTGGGCAATTACAGCTATACACTGAACAGCGGCACACTGACCGTTAACCAACGTCCTCTGACCATCACGATCGATAACCAGTCCAAGATCTTTGGACAGTGGTTCCTCGCATTCACCGGCACCATTAGCGGCATCCAGAACGGCGAGAACATCAGCGCCAACTATACAAGCGCCGGTTCACCGCCTGCGGCTGTTGTGGGTACCTACCCGATCACAGCCGTGCTGCCGCTCAATGATCCCACCGGCAAGCTGCCTAACTACGCAGTCACTGTGGTTGACGGCACGCTGACCGTAGGCGCTACTGTACTGACAGTGAGAGCGGATAATAAGACCATCGCTTACGGGGATGTTGACCCAGCCTTTAGCTTTATCTACTCTGGATTTATGGGAGTTGACACTGCGGCGGTCATCGATACGCCTCCCACGTGTACCGTGGCTGTTGCGCATACTGCGGTCGGTATCTACCCGATAGTTTGTTCGGGCGGCGCCGATAACAACTATTCCTTTGCCTACGTTGATGGCACACTGACGGTGACAAAACGCGCGTTGGTGGTCACACCGGCAGACAAGATCAAGACCTATGGTACGCTCTTTACCGCTTTCACCGGCTCGGTTACAGGCATCCAGTATGGCGAGGCGATCACAGCCACCTACGACAGCCTGGGCGCACCGGCTGCCGCAGCGGTCGGTACTTATAACATCACAGCCACGCTCAATGCCGCGGCTGGCGTGTTGGACAACTACGCCGTGACCCTCAACACTGGCACGCTTTCAGTGATCCAACGCGACCTGGTAGTGACACCCGACAACAAGACCAAGCTCTACGGCGATCTCTTCACGCTCTTCACCGGCACAATCAATGGCGTCCAGAATGGCGACCCCATCACGGTCACCTATTCCAGCGCGGGCGCGCCTGTAACCGCGACTGTAGCCGGGTCCCCATATCCGATCGTTGCCGCGCTCAACGCTCCTGTCGGTGTGTTAGCCAATTACAACATCACCCTCAACCAGGGTTCGTTGACAGTCAATCCGCGCCCGCTGATCGTGACCCCCGACAACAAAACTAAGGTATTTGGTACCGTGTTCTCTGCCTTTACTGGTGTAGTCACGGGTATTCAGAATAACGATCCCATCACAGTAACGTACAACAGCCTCGGTGCGCCTGCTCCTGCGGCTGTGGGCACTTACCCGATCACTGCTGCCTTGAATGCCACGCCTGCTGTTCTAGCGAACTATGCTGTGACCCTGAACCAGGGCACACTGACAGTGGGTCTGTCGGTTCTTACCATAACAGCAAACAACCAGACCATCATCTACGGCGCTCCTGACCCCGCCTTCACCTTTACCTATGCCGGGTTCGTCAACGGCGATACACAGGCAGTCGTTGATATACCTCCGTCATGTACGGTGTCTGGCGCTCATATTAATATTGGCACTTATCCGATTGTCTGTTCGGGTGGTGTGGATGCCAACTATGCATTCTCATACGTAGCTGGCACGCTCACGGTCAACCCGCGTGCGCTGACTGTTACACCCGCCAACAAGACCAAGATCTATGGCGATCTATTCACAGCCTTCACAGGTACAGTCGTAGGCTTGCAGGGCGGCGATGGCATCACAGTCATCTATGACAGCCTTGGCGCTCCTGCTACGGCAGGTGTGGGAACCTATCCCATCACAGGTACTTTGGATGACCCGAACAACAGGTTGGGGAACTACATCCAAACCTTGAACACGGGTACTCTCACAGTCACACCCCGCGCGCTGGTGGTCACACCGGACAATAAGAACAAGGTTTATGGCACGCTCTTCACAGCCTTTACAGGCAGCGTTGTGGGTATTCAAAACAACGATCCCATCACAGTGACTTATGCCAGCACGGGTGCGCCTGCTGCAATGGCAGTGGGTACATACCCAATCACGGCCACGCTCACGCCTGCTGTTCTGGCGAATTACACCGTGACCCTCAACCAGGGCACACTCACAGTCACTCAGCGCGACCTGGTATTCACTCCGGCTGACAAGACCAAGATTTATGGCGATGTCTTCGTTGCCTTCACTGGTACCATCACAGGCATTCAGCCTGGCGACGTGATCACCGCCAACTATTTCAGCGTTGGAGCGGCCACCATAGCGACCATTGGAAATTACAACATCACAGCCACACCGAATGCTCCCGCTGCTGTGCTGGCCAATTACAACGTGATCTTGAACGTCGGCACGCTGTCAGTCACTCCGCGTGCTCTGACTGTGACCCCCGATAACAAAGCCAAGGTATTCGGCACGACCTTCACGGCCTTCACGGGCGTGGTCGTTGGCGAGAGACCTGGCGATGGACTCGTGCCGGTCTATGATAGTACCGGCGCTCCCGCCGCGGCCGTTGTGGGAACTTACCCCATCACGGTCACACTCAATGACCCGAACCTCAAGTTGTCAAACTACACGATCACCTTGAACCAGGGCACATTGACAGTCGGCTTATCCGTGCTAACAGTAACGCCGAATAATCAAACGATCATTTATGGCGATCCTGACCCGGCCTTCACCTTTGGCTATACCGGATTCATTGGTACAGATACACCTGCTGTCATTGACACGCAGCCTTCCTGTACTGTGTCTGGTGCACACAACAATATCGGCACCTACCCGATCGTTTGTTCGGGCGGTATCGACAACAACTATGTATTCTCGTACGTCGCCGGCACACTCACGGTCAACCCGCGTGCGCTGACAGTCACACCGGCCAATAAGACCAAGATCTATGGCGATCTATTCACAGCCTTCACAGGTACAGTCGTAGGCTTGCAGGGCGGCGATGGCATCACAGTCATCTATGACAGCCTTGGCGCTCCTGCTACGGCAGGGGTTGGACCCTATACCATCACAGGTACTTTGGATGACCCGAACGGCAGGTTGGGGAACTACACCCTGACCTTGAACACGGGTACTCTCACAGTCACGCCGCGCGCGCTGGTGGTCACACCGGACAATAAGAACAAGGTTTATGGCACGCTCTTCACAGCCTTTACCGGCAGTATTGCGGGCATCCAGAACGGTAACGCTATCACCGCAACTTATGCCAGCACTGGTGCGGTTGCTACAGCCGCGGTTGGAACCTATCCGATCACTGCCACGTTGAATGCCACGGCTGCTATTCTGGCGAATTACACCGTGACCCTCAACCAGGGCACACTCACCGTCACCCAGCGCGACCTGGTAATTACTCCCGCTGACAAGACCAAGATCTATGGCGATGTCTTCGCTGCCTTCACTGGCACGATCACAGGCATTCAGCCTGGTGATGTGATCACCGCCACTTACACCAGTCTCGGAGCACCTGCTGGTGCGATTATCGGAGACTACAACATCACAGCGGTGCCCAATGCTCCTGTTGCTGTGTTGGCTAATTACAATGTGATCTCCAATATTGGCACGCTCTCAGTCACTCCGCGTGCCCTGACTGTGACCCCTGATAACAAGACCAAGCTATTTGGCACGAACTTCACCGCCTTCACGGGTGTGGTTGTCGGCCTACAGGCTGGAGACAATATCACGCCGGTCTATGCCAGCACTGGCGCAGTTGCTGCCTCGGCTGTGGGTACATATCCCATTACAGTCACATTAACCGATCTCGCCGGTAGACTTTCAAACTATACAGTCACCCTGAACCAGGGCACGTTGACGGTAAGCCTGTCCGTGCTGACGGTGACAGCGGATAACAAGACCATCGTCTATGGCGATCCTGACCCGGCCTTCACCTTTACCTATGCCGGGTTCATTGGCGCCGACACAGCTACTGTCATTAATACGCCTCCGTCATGCCAGGTCTCTGTGGTGCATAACAATATCGGCACCTACCCGATCCTGTGCTCGGGCGGCGTGGATGATAACTACGGCTTCACGTATGTGGCTGGCGCATTGACAGTCACACCGCGCGTGCTGACCGTCACACCTGCGAACCAGAGCAAGATCTATGGCGATGTGTTCACGACCTTCTCAGGTACGATCCTTGGGATTCAGAGCGGCGATAACATCACAGCTACCTATGCCAGCACCGGTGCGCCTGCCACAGCCGCGGTTGGAACCTATCCGATCACTGCCACATTGAATGACCCAGGCAACAGGCTGGGGAACTATACGCTGACCTCAAATACGGGTACTCTCACAGTCACGACCCGCACCCTAGTAGTCACTCCAAACGATGCAAGCAAGATCTATGGCAATGTGTTCTCCGCTTTCACCGGCACGATTAATGGTATTCAGAACACTGACGCCATCACAGCAACTTATGCCAGCGCTGGCTCGGTAGCAACCGCTGTTGTGAATACCTATCCCATCACAGCCGTTTTGAATGCTCCCGCAGGTGTTCTGGCAAATTACAACGTCACTTTAAACACAGGCACGCTCACGGTCACTCTACGCGACTTGGTTGTGCAGCCAGCTGACAAGGCCAAGATTTTTGGAACGGTCTTCACAGCCTTCACAGGCAGTATTGTGGGCATCCAGAACAACGAAAACATCACGGCAACATACGACAGCCCTGGAGCTCCTGCCGCAGCGGCTGTGGGACCATATCCCATTACCACGGCACTCAATGACCCAGGCGGCAAACTACCCAACTACAATGTCTTGATCGGTCCCGCCACATTGACAGTTTCCCTGTCGAACCAGACGATAACAGTCGTAACCCATGCGCCGGGCAATGCAGCCAATAACGCTTCCTTCACTGTGGCAGCCACGGCATCTTCAGGCTTGGCTGTTACATACACGGCATCCGGAGTCTGTACTAACGTTGGCGACACCTTCACCATGACAAGCCCCACTGGAATTTGTGTGGTCCACTACAACCAGGGTGGCAATGCCGACTTCAACCCCGCTCCTGAAGTGACGGAAAATGTCACAGCTTTGCCCAACAGCCAGACCATTACATTAACCGTCGCCGCGCCGGCCATTTCGTCCCTTGGCACCAGCTTCGATGTTGCCGCAACAGCCAGTTCAGGCCTGATCGTTTCAATCACTGCCTCCGGGCGCTGTACTGTGGATGATCGTGGCGATGGGACGGCAACAATCACCATCACTGCCGCGAGCGGAACGTGTACCATTCACTACAACCAGGCAGGGAATGCAATATATGCATCGGCTCCCCAGGTGACAGAAGTTGTCCAAATTGACAGCGTGGCTCCAACCGTAACCGTCAACCAGGAAGCTGCTCAAGCCGACCCGACCAATGCCTCCCCGATCAATTTCACGGCAGTCTTCAGTGAACTCGTAACCGGCCTTACCAATACGGATGTCACCATTGCAGGCACAGCCGCGGCTACTACGTCTGTGGTCACCGAGATCGCGCCTAATGACGGCACGACCTATAATATCGCCGTTAGTGGAATGACGACTGACGGCACAGTGATCGTGTCTCTTCCATCTGGCGCGGCAAAAGATATTGCCGGCAATGACAACTTTGCCAGTTCAAGTACTGATAACACTGTTATGTATTTTGACGCAAAGGGACCAACTATAGCGGTCATCAATACAAATCCTGATACGGGAGTCGGCGGCCTTACTGAAGGCGAAACCGTCACCATTGATATCACGCATTTCAAGGTGTCATTCAGCCAGGATGTTTATAATCCTGCCGGCGACAGTGACGTGAATGATGTTACCAATCCCAATAACTACATGCTGGTACGCGACCTGGGTGATACAGCCGGGTTCCAGACCTTGAGTTGCAGCACCGGGCCGGTCTCGCCAGCGGATACCATTATCCCGATCGGGACTGTGACCTATGAGAGTGCCACATCCACAGCAACATTCACTGTCAATGGCAATCTGCCGCTCTCGAACGGTACCTATCGTCTTTACATGTGCGGAACCACTTCCATTGTTGATCCATTGGACATCACCCTGAAACTAGTGGGCACGAATGGACCCGCTTCCGATTATCTCCGCAACTTTAAAGTCAACGTCTCAACTGGCGGAGGTGGCGGCGGAGGTGGCGGCGGAGGTGGCGGCGGGGATGATGGCGGAGATGACAAGAGTGATTCCCTGAACCGGTCCCCAAGTTCACTTCTCATTCCGGTCACTGGTTTTGCTCCAGACAAGGTTACACTTTTGCCGATCCAACCTGCGGATCAAGCCTACAAACCTTTGGACGAAATTCGAATTGAGATCCCCACGCTCGGCATAAACTTCCCCATCGTTGGTGTTTCATTATCCGGGAACAAATGGAACCTCACCTGGCTGAAAGATAGTGTAGGCTACCTTGAAGGCTCAGCGTATCCAACCTTTAGCGGCAATACTGTCCTTACGGCGCACGTGACAGATGCCAACAATAACCTGGGACCCTTCTCAGATATCAAGGGCATGCAATTAGGCGACAAGATTTACCTGCATGCTTATGGCAAGATTTATGTCTATCAAGTGCAGGAAAACAGAAAGATTTCACCTGCCAATATTTCCGCTGTCTTCAAGCATCAGCAATATAACTGGGTCACGCTTGTGACCTGCGAAGAATTCGATGCCAAGACCATGGTGTATAAATATCGCCGCATGGTTCGCGCTGTCCTGATCAGCGTTGTTCCCGAAAGATAATTTGGGGGTTGCATAAAAAGCTGGGCGAGGTCAATGATCTCGCCCAGCTTTTTTATTTTGGATGTTTTTAGATCACCGACAATTCCTGATATTCGCCAAAGGTTTCCTTCATCACGCCCACGATCTCGCCCAAAGTAGCATACGCGTGGACACATTCCATAATGTGGGGCATGGTGTTCTCTGTGCCCAGACAGGCAATGCGCAGTCTATCCAACGCTTGACCTACGCGCCCGTTATCACGTTTACTGCGGACTTCGTTCAGGCGGGACAATTGCCGTTCATACCCATTTGGGTCCATTTTTAGGATGGAGACACTGAACGGTTTATCTTCGGCGTAGGCATTCACGCCCACGATCTTGCGGATGCCTGTATCTATTTCGCGTTGATAGCGATACGCCGCGTCTGCGATCTCGCTCTGGAAGAATCCTCTTTCAATGGCAGGGATCACGCCGCCCATTTCTTCGATTCTGCGGAAGTAATCATACGCCTGCTTTTCCATCCGGTCTGTCTGCGCTTCGACGAAGAAACTGCCGCCCAGCGGGTCAACCGTGTTCGTCACGCCGGATTCTTCGGCGATGATCTGCTGAGTGCGCAGGGCAATGGTCACGGCATGTTCGGATGGCAGCGCCAGTGCCTCATCCATGGAGTTGGTGTGCAGGCTTTGAGTCCCGCCCAACACGGCAGCCAAAGCCTGTAACGCCACGCGAACTACATTATTCTCAGGTTGTTGCGCGGTGAGACTGACTCCCGCCGTTTGGGTGTGGAAGCGTAACAACCATGAGCGCGGATCTTTCGCCTTGAACGTCTCACGCATCTCACGCGCCCAAATGCGGCGCGCGGCGCGGTACTTGGCGATCTCTTCAAAGAAATCATTGTGCGCGTTGAAGAAAAACGAAAGCCGCGGCGCAAATTGATCCACGTCCATGCCGCGCGCAATTCCCCAGCGGACATATTCCATGCCGTCTGCCAGCGTAAATGCGAGTTCCTGCGCCGCAGTGGAGCCAGCCTCGCGGATGTGATAGCCGCTGATCGAGATCGTGTTCCATTGCGGAACTTTCTGCGCGCCAAATTCCATTGTGTCCACCACCAACCGCATGGAGGGTTCGGGCGGGAAGATGAATTCCTTTTGCGCGATGAATTCCTTGAGAATGTCGTTTTGAGTGGTGCCGCGTAACTGGTCGAGACGCACGCCCTTGTTTTCTGCGGCGGCAAGATACATGGTCCAGATGATCGCAGCCGGTGAGTTGATGGTCATGCTGGTGGAAACCTTGTCGAGCGGAATGTCATTCATCAAAATTTCCATGTCTTTCAGCGAGGAGATCGCCACGCCGCATTTGCCAAACTCACCCAGCGCTTCGGGGGCATCGGTATCGTAGCCCATCAAAGTGGCCAGGTCGAAGGCAATGCTCAGGCCTGTTTGACCCTGCTCGAGCAGGTACTTGAAGCGCTTGTTGGTTTCCTCGGCAGTGCCGAAGCCGGCGAACATCCGCATCGTCCACAATTTACTGCGGTGAAGCGTTGGGTGAACTCCGCGTGTGTAGGGGTATTCGCCCGGCAGTCCAAGATCAGATGCGTAATCCAACTCCGCGATATCAAGCGGAGAGTATAGCCTGTTGATCGATTCAGATGACGTCGTTATAAACTCCTGCTTGCTTTCCGGCAGTTGCGCCAGTGCTTTTTGAAGCGACGTTGTCTCCCACTTTTCCAGCGAGCCTTTTAATTCATCCAATTTTTTTCTGTCGTACATGGCACTCTCCTTTGACGAGATGTACGGATTATACATGAGCCGTAGTCTGGTATACTACCAAAAATAAATCCGCTAATCCTCACTAACCCACACTAAATTTTTATTTCGCGGGGATTGGCGTAGATTAGCGGATAAAAAGAATTAGTAAAAGGTAACCTATGCCCCGTTTTGAAATTGACGTAGATCCATGTGACCATATTACTGCGGACGCCATCGGCAATCCGGGTCAGCGTGTTTTTTACATGCAAGCCTATCAGGAGCAGCGCACGATCACGATCCTGATCGAAAAAGCCCAACTACAATCGCTCGCCATCGGCGTTGAACAATTCCTATCGCAGATTAACCAGCAAAACCCTGACCTTGAAGAAGTTGCGGACGAATTCAATGAAGAACAAATGCGCATCCGCCCGCCTATTGACCCGCTTTTTCGTGCAGGAGAGATCGGGCTTGGCTACGACAAAGACCGCGACCGCGTCATTATTTTCACCAAGGAGTTGCTGACCGAAGAAGCAGATCCCGACTCCGCCGCGCAGATCCGCTTTTGGGCAACCCGCAGCCAGATACGCAAACTGGCGCGCTGGAGCGCGGATGTCATCAATCGCGGACGTCCCATTTGTTCGCAATGTGGTCAGCCGATGGAACCCACAGGTCACTTCTGCCCGAAGAAAAACGGGCACTTGCATTAACGTTTCAACGTGCAAACGTTTGAACGTTGAAACGTTTTCCCATGAATAAAGAAATCGCTAAAATCCAAACTGCCCTCGAACTTGGCGACTACGAACTCAAGGGTCAGTTCGTGCTTGGCAGTAATTACACCTTCCTCGTCAACGTGCAGCACGAAGGCGTGAAATATCCTGCTGTCTACAAGCCGAGCAAAGGCGAGCAGCCGCTTTGGGATTTCCCCGATAACACCCTGGCGCAGCGTGAAGTTGCCGCGTATCTCTTAAGTGAGCAGCTCGGCTTTCATTTTATCCCCGTCACGATCCTGCGCGAAGACGGTCCCTACGGGCGCGGCTCGCTCCAACAATATCTCGAATACGATGTGGAATATCATTACTTCAATTTCACGCCCGAAGACAAGCAACTGCTCAAGCCCGTCATGCTCTTTGACCTGCTCATCAACAACGCCGACCGCAAAGGCAGTCATATCTTTTTTGAGAATGACACACACAAACTCTACGCCATCGATCACGGCGTTTGTTTTCACGAAGAGGATAAACTCCGCACCGTGATCTGGGACTTTGCCGGGCAGGCGATTCCTGACGAATTGCTCGCGCCCCTTTCCCAAGCGGACAGTTGGTCGAACGTCTTTGAGTCTTATCTCAGCCCAAGCGAAATCACCGCGCTCCAGCGCCGCGCCAAAAAAATGCTCGCCGCCAAAATATTCCCGCGCGCCCCGAAAGACCGCCGCGCGTTTCCATATCCACCAATATAATAACGTTTCAACGTTTCAACGTTCGAACGTGCCAATGGAGAACTTATGCATTACAAACTCGCACTCATCGGTTTCGGCAATGTTGCCCGCGCGCTTGCACGCCTACTGGTCCGCAAGCAGCAACTGCTCAAAGGACAAGGTGTCACATTTTCATTCACAGGCATTTCCACCGGCAAACACGGATTCGCCGTCAACCCAGACGGACTCGATATTCAAAAAGCTCTCGAACTCGTCGAAAGCGGAAAAGACATTTCCTCCCTTTCCACTACACCCATCAAAAATTCCCTGGATGTCATCCAGAACTCCCAAGCAGATATCATGTTCGAGAATTCCCCGGTCAACACACAGACAGGTCAGCCCGCGCTGGATCATATCCGCACGGCGCTCAACTTGAAGATGCACGCCATCACCGCCAACAAAGGTCCAGTCGTGTATGGCTATCGTGAGTTGACCGCGCTTGCCGAATCCAAAGGCAGGAAATTCAAATTTGAATCCACCGTACTGGGCGGCGCGCCGGTCTTCTCGGTCTTCCGCGAAGCCTTTCCGCTCGCAGAACTTTCCTCGATCAAAGGCATCTTCAACGCCACAACCAACATTATCCTTTCGCGCATGGAGAGCGGCGAATCCTACGAAGACGCGGTCAAATATTGCCAGTCCATTGGCGTAGCAGAAACCGACCCGACCAACGACGTGGACGGTTGGGATGCGGCGATCAAAGTTGCCGCGCTGGTCACCGTGTTAATGGACACACCCATGACCCCACAGCAAGTCAACCCGACAGGCATTCGCGGCATTACATCTGAAATGATCGCCAAAGCCAAAGCCGAAGGCAAACGCTATAAATTAGTCTGTTCCGCTGAAAAGGTTGGAGATCAAGTCGCTGCCAGCGTCGCCCCGCAGTTCGTGGATTCAACCTCCCCGTTGTATGGCATGATGAACTCCAGCACCGGCGTCACCTTCCGCACTGACGTGATCCTTGATTATTCGATCATACTCTCTGAGAAACCCGATATGAAAGGCGGTCCTGTTGAAACCGCCTACGGCTTGTTCGCAGACTTTGTGAATATCGTCAAGTAGCGCCCTATCCGTCCGCCAAACCTCGGAGGTTTTTCCTATGCTATAATGAAAATGCATCGGGAAACTCTCCGAGCCTTTTGGGGATGATCGGCTTCGACGGGAGAGGCTGGTTCCGGAATGCGAGCCGAGCGTGCGCCGAACTCGTAAATGCAGCGCAAAATTTAAGTGCCAACCGCACTTCATACGCCGCTATGCCTCTCGCCGCTTAAGGTGAGAACGTAACGGTTGACATCCTCGGATGTCACGTCCGCCGGCACCGAACTCTACCGGGTGACGGGTCGGGCGAAACAAAGGTAGAGTGCCGCACGTGATTCTGCTAATCGCGCGAAAGACAAGCAGATGGTCACAGAGTTACCTGTCCGCCGAGATCTCTGTGATGACTAACTTCGGCAGACTACGCTCGTAGATTTCCGAGGGTCGAATCTTTCGGACGCGGGTTCAATTCCCGCCATCTCCACACCCGTTCGATCAGCAGGTTATACTGCTGGTCGAATTCGTTTAATCGGAGTACCCATGAAAAAACTTCTCTTGATCCTTGGATGTCTCACCCTGACCGTTGCCTGCCAAAGCGCCTCTGCCACACCCAAAGCAAAATCCACACCAATAGCAGCGACCATGACTTCGCTCCCGCCTGCCACTGCGACAATGACCTTTACCCCCATCCCGACATTTACTACCACACCCGTGCCAATGTTCTTCACCGAGGAATTCAACACAGACCTGGGAGCATGGGCATCCTTCCAAACCGGCGGAGCAGAAGCGCCGACAATCAAACTCGAAAACGACTTTCTTCGCATCGACTTCCCAGCGCCGGATACCTGGTATTACGCGATCCACAACGCGCATGAATATTCAGGTGTATTTGTCAGCGCCAGGTTTTCGGGCACGCCCACAGGCTCTCTCGGCGTGGTCTGCGACTACAGCGAATCAAAAGGCTGGTACGAATTCAACATAGCCAGTGACGGAACTTATAACGTCCTCTTCGGTCAATGGCTGGCGCAAGGAATCGCGCAATACACTCCCATCGCAATTGACGGTTCCGAATATCTCCAGGCGGGAAATCTCAGCTATGAGATCGGGCTGACATGCCAGGACAACATCCTACTTCCGCAGATCAACGGGAAACTCTTCCGCAAACTGGATGTCACGCGTTACGGACTCACCGAAGGCAAGATCGGCATCAGCGCTTCATCCTTTGAAGAAATTCCCATGATCGCCACCTTTGACTGGGTAAAGGTCAACGAACCTAAATAACAAAACCTCCGAGTTCTTCAAGAACTCGGAGGTTTTATCTTTACTTCTTATTTCTTTTACTCTTTCACTTCACCGTCAATCACATCCCCATCCTGCGGCGCAGTGGACTGTCCGCCGTTTTGAGGCTGCCCTTGTCCTTGCGGCTGACCTTGCTCGCCCTGTGCGTACAACTGCTGGCTCAAAGCGTGGAATGCGTTTTGCAATGTCTCGGTGTGTTTCTTGATGCTGGCAACATCTTCGCCTTGCGCGGCTTGTTTCAAGTCGTTGATCTGCGTTTCGATGGAACCGCGTTCAGCCGCTGGTACTTTATCGCCAAGGTCGCGCAGTGCCTTCTCCGTTTGATAAACGAGGTTGTCGGCAGTGTTTTTCACTTCGATCACTTCGCGGCGTTGTTTATCCGCAGCTTCGTTCTGACGAGCTTCCTGTACCATGCGGTCAATATCGTTTTTGCTCAAATTCGTCGAGGCCGTGATGGCAATTTTTTGCTCCTTGCCTGTGGCTTTATCTTTCGCGGTCACATGCAGGATGCCGTTCGCATCAATATCAAAGGTCACTTCCACTTGAGGGATACCGCGCGGAGCCGGCGGGATTCCATCCAGGCGGAATCTTCCCAGACTCATATTGTCATTCGCCAGTGGTCGTTCGCCTTGCAAGACGTGAATATCGACGGCGGTCTGGTTATCTGCGGCGGTGGAATAGGTTTCTGTCTTGCGGACAGGGATGGTGGTGTTGCGTTCGATCATCACGGTCATCACACTGCCCATTGTTTCCACGCCGAGTGAAAGCGGAGTAACATCCAGCAGCAAAATATCTTTGACGTCGCCGCCAAGCACGCCGCCTTGAATTGCTGCACCAATCGCAACCACTTCATCGGGATTGACGCCCTTGTTCGGCTCTTTGCCATTCGTCAAGCTGCGTACCAGATCCTGAACCATCGGCATACGGGAGGAACCACCGACGAGAACTACTTCGTCAAGTTTTTCAGCAGAGAGTCCCGCATCTTTGAGCGCGGATTCAAATGGTTTGCGGCAGCGCTGGAGCAGGTCGCCAGTCATTTGCTCGAATTTAGAACGGGTGAGTTTTACTTGTAAATGTTTCGGTCCACTTGCATCGGCTGTGATGTAGGGCAGGTTGATCTCGGTTTCCATCACCGTGGAAAGTTCGATCTTGGCTTTCTCTGCGGCTTCGCGTAAACGCTGTAGCGCCTGTTTGTCTGAACGCAAATCAATTCCCTGGTCTTTCTTGAATTCATCCGCTGCCCAGTTGGTGATCTTCTGATCCCAGTCATCGCCGCCGAGGTGGGTGTCGCCATTGGTGGATTTGACTTCGATCACGCCTTCGCCTACTTCAAGCACGGATACATCAAATGTACCGCCGCCGAGGTCAAAGACCAAAATGGTTTCGTTCTTTTTCTTGTCGAGGCCATAGGTCAACGCGGAGGCTGTCGGTTCATTAATGATACGCAAGACTTCCAGACCAGCGATCCTGCCCGCATCTTTGGTCGCTTGACGCTGGCTGTCGTTGAAATATGCGGGGACGGTGATGACTGCCTGTGTGACAGGTTCGCCCAAATAGGCTTCAGCATCTGATTTGAGCTTGCCCAAAATCATCGCGCTGATTTCCTGCGGAGAATATTCCTTGCCTGTCACAGGAAGTTTGACACGCACGTCATTGTTCGGTCCTTCGATGACTTGATAAGGAACCATGCCGCGCTCAACGCTGGTCTCTCCAAAGTGTCGTCCCATAAAACGTTTAATGGAATAGACAGTATTATCTGAATTTATAACAGCCTGTCGTTTTGCGGTTTGCCCAACCATGCGTTCGCCGTTCTTGTTAAATGCGACAACGGATGGGCAGAGGCGTCCGCCTTCTGCGGTAGTGATGACGGTGGGTGTGCCGCCTTCCATAACAGCGACAACACTGTTTGTCGTGCCGAGGTCAATGCCAATAATTTTTGCCATGAGGTTACTCCTTGCTAATATTTTTCAATATCTAAATATTAAGCGATGTATGCAAGATTTCCGTTAACGACTCATAAAAATTTTATTGTGAAAAGACCTCCGAGTTCTTTATTGGAAAACTCGGAGGTCTTTTACTATAGCTTTTCAGAAAAAGATTTAGAGCGGGATTAACGGTTAGGCAGTCTGCACTTCGAGAGAAGGCGAATACTTTCCCATTAACCCCAGAATGGACTTGGGAAGTTCGGCAAAATAGTCC
>Ga0335397_10003687_pt1 | contig 20393 bp, 19 predicted proteins | sample MAT04_FD_205740 | JGI IMG/M metagenome (GOLD analysis project Ga0335397, IMG submission 205740) | Freshwater microbial communities from Lake Fryxell liftoff mats and glacier meltwater in Antarctica - MAT-04 (spades assembly) (version 2) ... | reverse complement strand
CTTGTGCTGCTCAAGCATCAAGCGGAACGGATAGGCCGTCTGGTCCTTCAGCACACCGAGCTCGAAATCGGCAATGAGGCCTTGAGTCCGGTCGTAGTACTGATAGTTGTGCACCAGGAAGCCGCGATCCAGGAAGCGATCGATGGCGCCGACGGAGGCATAGAGCTCGAGCGTCGGTGGATGGATCGTGCCGGCCCGCGGCTCGTCGAACACCGCGTGGCCTGCCTCGAGCAGCACGAAGGGGATGCCCTTCTGCGCAAGGATCAGGGCAGTCGTGTAGCCCACGGGCCCGCCACCCACGATGATCACGCGATCGCGCTGCGCCATCCCTGCCGTTTCCTTTCCTCGCTGTGAGCCACTTGCGGTAGGTCGACGTGATGAGTCCTAGTGCGCGGCGTCAACGCCCTCGATGACCACGAATTCACCGACGCTGACACCAGGAGCCGCACGATGCAACCGCGCGGATTGGTATTCGGGCGAGTTGAAGTAGGTCTTGGCCTGATCAAAGCTCTCGAACTCCAGAATGACGTTGCGGTCGCGCTTGTCGCCCTCGAGCGCCTCGGAGCGCCCACCGGCGGCAAGGATCGTCGCCCCGTACTTCTTCATCGCCACCGATGCGTTGCGGATGTATTCCATGTACGCATCGGGATCACTGACGCTCACGCGCGCAACGATGTAACCCTTGGCCATCAGATTGCCTCTTCCTTCACTGTGAGCGACTTCCGCCTACCGCGACGCACAAGTGCGACGACGGCGATGTATGCGAGCAGAAGAAACGAGGCCGAGAGGGTGACCCACTTGGCCGTGGTGAAAACGGTGACCACATCGGCCAGGACAGGCGTGGTGGCCGGATAGCGCGCGATGACGATCGAAGCCGAGATGTTCTCCGCGAAGTCGAACAGCAGCGGGGCGAACGGCACCAGGTTGAGTCGGCGCCACTTGTCACCTGGCTTGAGGAACGTTCCCAGCAGCCAGGTGATCACGGCCACCAGAAGGAAGGTGTAGACCAGCGGCCAGACGAGATCAAAGGTGTAGCGGGCCTGGACATACGCGTCGCGGCCGTCGGCCCCGAACGCGCCGGCCCACGAGTACAGATCGTTCGCGCTGTAGAACAACGAGGTGTCGGGCGTGGGTCCGCCTGCTGCGTACGACTCGGACTTACGAGCCTGCGCCGGCAGAACGGTCGCTGTGAAGACGAAGAAGATGACCGTCGACACCAGAGCCATCCACCCTCGCGGGAGGCCGTAGAAGAACTCCGAGATCCGACGGGTCACGGCGCATACAGAACGTTGACGTTCTTCACCTGGGTGTAGGACTCGAGCTCCTCGATGTCTTCCTCGCGGCCCAGCCCGCTGTTCTTGAAGCCACCGAAGGGGGCACCCAGGAAGTGGCGCGAGCTGTCATTCACCCAGACGAATCCGGCTTCGACGTCATGGGCGAACCGGTGCGCAGTGCCCAGGTCGCGAGTGAAGACGCTGGCCGTGAGCCCGAGTTCGGTGTCGTTCGCGAGCGCGAGCCCTTCGTCGTAGCCGGAAAACGGCATCACCGCCATCACCGGTCCGAAGATCTCTTCACGCGCCATCTTCGAGGTGGGATCGACGTCGGCGAAGACCGCGGGGCTGACGAACAGCCCGTTCGCCAGATCACCTTCTGTGCGGTGTTCACCTCCCATGACCAGCCGCGAACCCTCTTGCTGACCCAGCGCGACGTAGTGCAGCACCTTGTCGAACTGCGTGCGGTTGATCATCGAACCGGTTTCGGTGGTCCAGTCATCCGGCATGCCCTGCTTCAAAGGCTCGACCGCGGCCACCAGCCGATCGAGAAACTCGTCGTGAATCTCGCGATCAACGAAGACCCGCGAGGTCGACCCGCACGACTGGCCTTGCCACGTGAAGTTCATTCCACGGATGGCGCCGTCGACCGCGAGGTCAAGATCAGCGTCGGGGAACACGAGCAGCGGATTCTTGCCACCGAGTTCCAGGCTCACGTGCTTGACGTTCACCCCCATCGCGCGAGCCACAATGGCTCGGCCCGTGGTTTCGGCACCGATGAAGGCCAGGCGCCGGATGCCGGGATGCGACACCAATGCGTCGCCGGCCGTGTGGCCCCACCCGGTGACCATGTTCATCACTCCCGGCGGCAAGGCCTCCGAGATCAGATCGGCCAACCGCAACGCCGACAGACTCGTGTGCTCGCTCGGTTTCATGATGACCGTGTTGCCGGCCGCGAGCGGGGCCGCGATCTTTCCCGCGGCAAACATCAGCGGGTGGTTGAAAGGGACGATTCGCGCAACCACGCCGAACGGCTGGCGAAGCGTGTAGTTCAGCCGACCGTCGCCGGTGGGGATCGTCTCACCGCGCAGTTGCAGCACGAGCCCTGCGAAGTAGCGCAGCTGCGCCGACGCGATGTCGACGTCCTTACGCATCTCTTTGATGGGACTGCCGTTGTCCATCACGTCGAGCTCGGCCAATTCATCGGCGTGCCCATCCACCAGATCAGCCAGGTGACGCAATGCACGTGCGCGCTCGGTGGGGTGCGCGGTGGACCAAGCGGAGAAGGCCCCAGCCGCTGCGTCGTAGGCAGCGTTGACGTCTTCGCGCGTGGCCGCGGGAACCTGCGCGATCACCTGACCTGTCGCCGGATTGAGTACGTCGATCACGCCGCCGTCCGAAGCCACGACGCGGCGTCCACCGATAAGCATCGGGATGACTTCGTGGCCCTGCACGAAGGCGTTCACGGATTCTCCTCAGGTGGCGTTGGGGCGCAGCGGGAACTCAGCCATGCGCGGGTTTGCCAACATACCGACGCCCCGGTGCCTCTCGCGCGGCGTCTCCATCCGCCTTCAGATGCGGGGATCGGCGGCGCCCATGGCGTCGACCCACCGGCGCAGCAGTCCCAGCGCCGAGACCACCTGGGTTCCGGTCGGCACCCCGGCGAGCTTGAGGTCACGAACCAGGGGATCCAGGTACACCAACGCCTCGGTGTAGCGGAAGCGCCCGGTGTCGGTGAGCACCAGGAACGACGAGCGGGCATCTCGCGGATTCGGCGTGCGCTCAAGATCGCCACGCGACTCAGCTCGCCTGATGAGTGAGGAGATCGTGGTCGCGGCCAGGCCGGTCGCCTCGACAACGTCGCCGGGTGTGAGCTTCTGGCCCGCGGCCAGCAGCGCGTACACGGACAGTTCGGCGCCGCGCAGACCCGAGGCCCTGATCCGAGCATCGACCAGAAGGCCGCTGCGGTTGGCCAGGGCGGCCAATGAGGTGATCAACGCCGTCGTCGGCGCGCTCGAGGGGGTCGCGGGGGTCCGTGCGGACGCCACTAGCGGGTCCGGGGTCACGATGGGGGCGGCCGCTGGCGTCGGGAGCGGAGCCTCGCCGGCTCGCTGGCGACGACGGGGGCTGATCAGGCCAGGCGTGGGCTCCTGAGCCTTTCGCTTGGACTGGCCGATCGCTTTCGGGGAGCCTGGGGCGCGTTCACCCGTTTGGAGTCCGGATTTCTGTACCTTCTTGCCCGATTTGCCGCTTTTTTCCTTCTTCGCCATCCTCTGATACTACGGCATCGTTCTATGTTATGCGACTTCGCAGTAGCAACTGCCTTTTCGTATTAACTTCTCCGATGTCGGAGTACCCTTTGTCACCAGCGGATCCGAATCGGACGAGCGGGACATTTCGGGCACGATCGATGCGGCACATCCCTCCTACGAGAGGACACCATGGAGCCCGGCCCCAGTAAGACCTCGAACGGGCCCTCCCACGACCACTGGACCCAGGTACATGCGACCAAGAAGGTCGATGACGTCAGTTGGTGGCAGGCCAAGTCCGACCTGTGGATCGAACTCATCGAGGCTGTGTCGCCCGATGTCGAAGCCCGGATCATCGACGTTGGCGCCGGGTCCTCGCTGCTGGTCGACGCGATGCTCGACCGCGGGTACACCCATATGAGCGTGCTCGATCTGGCCGAACCCGCCCTCGCGAACGTCCGGAATCGCTTGGCCAAGCGCCCAGACCAGGAAAGCGCGCAGGATCACGTCGAATTCATCTCGGCAGATGTGCGCACGTATCGCAGCGCCATCGGCTTCGACCTGTGGCACGACCGCGCCGTGCTGCACTTCCTCACCGACCCCACAGACGTGGCCGCGTATCGCACATCTGTGATGGCCAATCTGAACCCCGGCGGGTTCGCCGTGATCGCCACGTTCGCCCTGGACGGACCCGAGCAGTGCAGCGGCCTGGCCGTTCAGCGATACGACGCCGACGCTCTGGTAGCAGCGATGGGCAACGCATTCACGCTCATCACGCATGAGCGGCGAATCCACCGAACGCCGTGGGAGGCCGAGCAGCCCTTCACGGTCGTCACACTCCAACGCCGGAAGACGTGAGGCCTGGCCCCTCGGCAACGAACCGCGGTGCCGCTACTGCTGAGGGGGCGCCGGGGGTGCGGGTGGTGCCGGCGGAGGCGGAGCCGTTGGTGCTGACCACGCCGAGCCGTCCCAATAACGCTGCGGAGCACCGGGGGCACCCTCGGGATCGGGGTACCAACCGGCGGGTGCCGTGGGAGCCACCCCCTGGGCCGAAGCGGAAGCCTGCTCCGTGGGCATGAACGCCTGATGGGGGCTCATCGCGCTCGGATCGGTGGCGCCGGCCGTGGCTGGGCCTGGGTAGGCGGCGGACCCGACGGGCGCCGGCTTGCCACGAGCCCGCAGGAGCAAGGCGATGACGAGCCCGAGCACGATCAGGACGACCACACCGATGACGATGAAGATCAACGCTGGAAGGCCGGAACTCTCGTCGCCAGCCAGATTCAGGCTGATGCCGGAATCGATCGAGCTGGTGACGGCGACGTCGATCTGCTCGGTGGCCGTGCCCTTGATCTGCACGGTGTTGTCGTCGACCTTCGTCACCTTCGAGGCGCTGGTGCCCGTGATCGTCTGAACGGCCCCTGGGAAGGAGATCGTGAAGTCCAGAACGCCCACCTCGCCGGCCGGCATCCCTGAGGTGTCCGGGGTGTTCGTGCCGGAACCGTCCTGGGTGAAGGCGAAGGCGATGGTGTCGCCCGAGCGCTCAGCCGTGACATCGCCGCTCGTTCGTTGAGTGTTGTCGAACTTGCAGATGACGGTGTACGCCGTATCCGTCTCTCCGTAGGAAATGTCGGGGCATTCGTCCGCAGGATCAGCTGTGCCCTGCAGTCCCGAGGCAGCACCGCTCTTGAGTGCGTCCAGGCTCGTGATGCCCAGCAACGAGGCCACCTGCTTGCTGATCTCGATGCGCTCGGTGCCCGAGAAGGCGCCGTCGCTGTTGATCGAGAGCTCGGCCGTGCGATTGATGCACCCGGACAGCACGAACGCCAGTCCGATGACAGCGACAACGGCCGCGGCCATCCTGCGCTGGGGGCGGCGCACAGATCGTTCCATGAACATTCGGGCTCCTCCGTCGACGGCGTAGGTCAGGAGTAGCACAGAGCGCGTGGTGAAACGAGGACCAAAGGGGTGTCTGTCGCCGATTCGGTTGGGCGACTTAGACGGCGTTGGTGGCGAGATCGAGCCGGAGTTGCTCGGACTGCTCCATGCCGATGAGCGGCGTGATCTGGTTCCACACGTCGTCAACGTCGCGATTGAAAATCATCCCGCGATTGGCACGGTCGCGAGCAGCCAGCAAAGCGGGGTCAGCAGCGTCGACGACCTCCGGAGGCACGTTCCCTTCGACCATCGCGAACCACGCGTCGAGGTAGCCCTGCACGTGAACGTCGATGCCGGGGTACTCCTTCTCTTCCACTCGATACGCCAGCATCCACGGCGACATCACCGCACGCTGTCGCGGTCCGATTGCGGCCTGCGACAGACCAGGATGCTGATTGCCAGCCTCGAATGCTGCGGTGACAGGGCCGTACGTGCCATCCATATAGCCGAGGTTGGCACCGAGATCGAGACGGGGAATGAGGTCAAGATGGAAGGCGTAGATGCCACCGGCCACGACCGAGTCGAACGTCCAGTGCGGCACCGGAGAATCCTCAGCGGTGAAGGCGAAAATCATGTGGCTGTCCAAGCCGATCATCGGATGAGTGATCGCGTGATACACGACCTTGCTCACCACTCCGTCGCCTACCAGGACGCGCGACTCTCCGATCTCCGAACCATCGATCGCCGAGATGACACGGCGGAAGGGTCCACCATCGTCACCGCGGATCTCGGTGACGGCGGTGCGGGCGGCGATCTGCTCCAACTTGTCGATCGACAGCTTCATTGCCCAACGCTCGGTCATTCCCGCTCCTCGCCTAAGATGGTCAGCACTACGTACGAGTTCGTACACTCACTTGACTATTCGTACCTTGACGTGAGTATTGGATGGTGTCAAGACCCATGACCACTGGATCGTCGGAGGGAACGCCCTCCCTTCCCGACCACATCCTGCGCTGGCTCGAAGCCGCCCAGGGACGGATCGTGCGCGAGATTGAGCCGCTGCTCTCCGAGGAGGCGCGCGCCCTGGGGATGCGCCGGATTCGGATCCTCCAGTTGATCCCTGCGGTCGGCATCCGTCAGACCGATCTGGCCTCGCGCGCCCTGGTCACCAAGCAGGGACTGGGCCCGATGATCGACGAACTCGAGACGCAGGGGCTGATCGAGCGAGTTGTCGATCCATCCGATGCGCGTGCCTGGATCGTGACGATGACCCCGCGGGGAGCAGGCGTGGCCGGCTCGCTGGATAAGGCGCTGGCGATCTTCGAACACGAACTCGCCGATGAGGTCGGTGCCCGCGACGCCGCAGCCTTCCTCAGGGTGCTCAGGACCGTTGGTAGCAACGAGGGCGAACGCACCACCATGTACCCATAAAATTTAGTCAGGCAACTTGACCAATAGTCGATGGCGACCTAGCCTCAGCCGTTCATGGGACCAACAGAAGGTGACATCGAACATGCGCATTCTCATCGTGGGCTGCGGCCTCGTCGGAAAAGAGCTCGCCCGCCAGCTTCGCGCCGATGGCCACACCGTGGTCGGCACGACGACCACGCCCGCAAAGGTCGCAGCACTGAGCGACGTGTGTGACGAGGTAATCGTGCTGACTGGTTCAGACACTGAGAAGATGCGCGCCGCAGCTCAGGGTGCTGACGCGATCGTGGTTGCGGCCGGTCCGGCGGCCGCCCAGGCCATGACTGTCGAGCAGCGCCAGCGCACCTACCGCCAGGTGTTGGTTGAGACGGCCGAGTCGGTGGCCTCGGTACCCGGTGAACCGCACCTCATCATGTTGTCGTCACTCTCGGTGTACGGCGATGCCGCCAACCACCTCGACGTGATCGACGAGAGCTCCCCGTTGAGCACGAGCGATGACCCGAGCCCGGCGATGTTCCAGGAAGCCGAGCGCACCTACCGCAACGCCGCAGGCGCTCGCACCACCATCTTCCGCTGCGCCGACATCACAGGTGGTGAGGATCCGCCCATCGCCGACAAGCTCCGAATGGCGCATCAGGTGCTCGGCGGTTCGGTGCCGTTCCACGACGAAGCGCTCTTCTACCGCGTACACATGCTCGACGTCGTCGACGCGGTCAAGTATGCCATCGACCACAACACCGTCGGCACCTTCAACCTGACCCACCCCGAGGTTCCGCCAGCGATGAAGCCCTTCTTCGACGCGCTGTGCGCACTCGATGACCTGCCGCCTCTGGAGTACCGCAACGAGCTCCACGCACCCAGCAAGCCTGTCTCGGTGGAGGCCTTGCTCACCACCGGCTTCCAGCTGACCCACACCGTCGTCGAGACAATGCCGGCAGCCGATGCTCAAGCGCCGGTGCGCGAGAAGCCTCAGATCGATCGAACCGGCCGAGAGATGGTGCTCGCCACACTTGAACGCATCACCACAGCGCTCGGGCTCACCGAGCAGACCGGTGCCGATGGCGACGCCGAGCTGCCGCTCCACGGCGTGGGCGGACCACTCGATGGTCAACGCATCGGGGAGTTCCGGGTGTTCACTCGCGCGGATGGAATCCGAGTGGTCTACAGCAAACTCGCCATCGATGACTTCGGCATGGACACCCACCAGGTGTACGCGTACACCGCGTCAGACAGCCCGGTGCCGCACCTGTTCCTCGACACCGCGATCTCGCCCAACACCGAGGGCACGTTCCACTTCGGTCTCGATCTGGTTCCGCGCGTCGATCTGGGCGCGAACATCGACTACGCCGAGGCGGTCTACGGGCCGCTGACCGAGCCCCGAGCGCAGGCACTCGCTCAGCCAGGTGTGATGCCCGTTCCCTCGCTCGGCCCGATGCAACTCTCGATCCGATCCCCCTGGATGGTCGCGGCCATCGTGCAGCCGGCCGACTTGAAGAAGCTCGGAAGCATCGTCGACACCTATGTCGACCGTTGGCTCGAACTCGCGGCGAACGGCGTCGGCGATGACGTCGTCGCATCTGTCGCCTGGCAAGACCTTCCGCAGCGCGATCTGCGCAATCGCGAGGCCATGTTCTCGCCGCGCACAAATCCCGTCTGGAGTCTCCTCGACCGGCTCGTCGGCGCAGAGTCGGCAGCGGCGATGAAGAGCTTGCTGATCGGCTCCTAACCGAGCTGACAGGTCGAGCCGGCGGAGGTCGACTGCGGTCTCCGTCGACAGCACTGAGAGTCAGCGCTACAAGAAGGTTGGCAACTTGGCCGAAGGCATACCGTGAGGTCATGGCAACGACGAACTACCCGGCCGAGTACCAACGAAGCCTCAACGACCCCGAAGGCTTCTGGGGTGAGGCGGCCGAGGCCATCGCATGGGACGCCTTTCCCACCCAGATCCTGAGCGAGCACCCTCCCTCGCACCGTTGGTTCGCCGATGGGCGGATGAACACGTGTTACAACGCGGTGGACCGGCATGTCGAAGCAGGCCACGGCGATCGAGCCGCACTGATCTATGACAGCCCCGTCACCGGAACGGCGCGCACACTGACGTACGCCGAGCTTCGTGACGAGGTCGCGCGATTCGCCGGAGTGCTCAGTGGGCTCGGGGTGGAGAAGGGCGACCGCGTTGTCATCTACATGCCGATGGTTCCCGAGGCAGTGGTGGCAATGCTCGCCAGTGCTCGTCTGGGAGCAGTTCACTCTGTCGTCTTCGGCGGCTTCGCGGCGCATGAACTGGCGATGCGGATCGACGACGCACGACCCAAGGTCATCGTGTCGGCCTCGTGCGGCATCGAACCGAGCCGAGTCGTCGAATACAAGCCCTTGCTCGACACTGCGATCGGCCTGGCCACGCACAAGCCGCTGAACGTCGTCGTACTGCAACGGCCTCAGATGCCAGCGAATCTCATGGGCGGCCGTGACCTCGATTGGAACGAGGCGATGGCCAGTGCCACGCCGGTCGACTGCGTCAGCGTCGCCGCCACCGATCCGCTCTACATCCTCTACACCTCAGGGACGACCGGGCGTCCCCGCGGAGTGGTGCGCGACAACGGCGGTCATGCAGTCGCGTTGGCGTGGTCGATGAAGAACGTTTACGACGTGAAGCCCGGCGAGGCGTGGTGGGCGGCCTCCGACATTGGTTGGGTCGTCGGCCACTCCTACATCGTCTACGCGCCGCTCATCGTCGGCGCGACCACCGTGCTGTTCGAAGGAAAGCCGGTGGGCACTCCCGATGCGGGTGCCTTCTGGCGCGTGATCGACGAGCACAAGGTGGTCGGCCTCTTCACGGCGCCGACGGCGATCCGGGCCATCAAGCGCGATGACCCGAACGCCACCCACCTGGAGCGCTACGACATCACAACGCTGCGCACGCTCTTCGTTGCGGGCGAGCGACTCGATCCCGACACCTACGCGTGGGCTGGTGAGCACCTCGGCGTTCCCGTCGTCGACAACTGGTGGCAGACCGAGACCGGCTGGCCAATCTGTGCCAATCCCCGTGGGTTGGACGCCCTGCCGTTGAAGCCAGGTTCTCCCTCGGTGCCCATGCCGGGATACGACGTGCGCGTAGTCGATGAGAACGGGCTCGACGTCGAGCCGGGCACCGATGGATCCATCGTGATCAGGCTTCCGTTACCTCCCGGCAACCTGCCCTCGCTGTGGGAAGACGATGAACGATTCGTCCGCGACTACCTGGCGCGCTTTCCCGGCGCGTATCTGACCGGCGATGGCGGCCACCTCGACGAGGACGGCTACCTCTTCGTGATGGGGCGCACCGACGACGTCATCAACGTCGCTGGGCACCGGCTGTCGACCGGCTCGATGGAGGAGGTGCTCGCGGGCCATCCCGACGTCGCCGAGTGCGCCGTGATCGGCGTCGCCGACCAGCTCAAGGGTCAGATTCCGCGAGGGCTAGTCGTCCTCAAGTCGGGTGTGGATCGCGACCCGGAGGAACTGGCGCGCGAACTCGTCCAACTGATCCGCGACGAGATCGGAGCCCTGGCCAGCCTCAAGCAGGTCGATGTCGTCGCAGCGCTGCCGAAGACCCGATCGGGCAAGATCCTGCGCGGAACCATGCGCAGCATCGCCGACGGACGGGAGGCCAAGCCGCCGTCGACGATCGAGGATCCCGGCGTGCTCGATACGTTGCGACCCGTGCTGGAGAACCGACCGCACAACTAGGACGCGGTGATGGCCGTGCTGTTCGTCCTCTTCTTGATCCCCTTCATCATCTCGATCGTCGTTCAGTACGACCTCGCACGAAGCTTTGGCTTCGGGGGGGCTACACGGTCGGCCGGGTGCTGCTGTCCGAGCGCCGAGGCGCCGCCTTATCTTGACTGATTCCAGATTAGGGTCCAGGATGGGGGCATGCCCCCGACGTCGGATGCCGAGCAGCTGCTGCGCGGCGCTGACCTGCGCGTGACGCGACCTCGCCTCGCCGTGCTGACCGCGGTGTATGCGCACCCGCACGCCGACACCGACTCGATCATCGGTGCGGTGCGCGGCGAACTCGGCGAGGTCTCCACGCAAGCTGTCTACGACGTCTTGCGCGCGCTGACTGCTGCGGGCCTGGTGAGGCGAATCGAGCCGGCGGGCTCGGTGCCCCGCTACGAGTCGCGCGTCGGCGACAACCACCACCACGTCGTGTGCCGATCGTGCGGCGTCATTGCCGACGTCGATTGCGCCGTCGACGACACCCCCTGTTTGACCGCATCGAACGACCACGGCTTCTCGATCGACGAAGCCGAAGTCGTCTATTGGGGAATGTGCCCCGCCTGCTCAACCACTCGCAGTTCCTAACCCGCCCCACTGAACCACCAGGTCCCGGAAGGATTCCCGTGTCTGAAAACCATGATGCAGTCGTCGGAGACATGAACGAGGAGAGCCCGGGCACGTGCCCCGTCGTGCACTCGCCCGGCGGCACGAGCAACCGCGACTGGTGGCCCGACCAGCTCGACGTCGGCGTGCTTCACGCCAACTCCGACAAGTCCGACCCGATGGGCGCAGAGTTCGACTACGCCGCTGCCTTCTCGACCTTGGACCTTGCAGCCGTAAAGCATGACCTCGGCGAGCTCATGACCACTTCGCAGGAGTGGTGGCCTGCTGACTACGGCCACTACGGCCCGCTCTTCATCCGCATGGCCTGGCACAGCGCCGGCACGTACCGCGTCAGCGATGGTCGTGGAGGCGCGGGCGCAGGTCAGCAGCGCTTCGCCCCCCTCAACAGTTGGCCGGACAACGGCAACCTCGACAAGGCACGGCGTTTGCTGTGGCCGGTCAAGCAGAAGTACGGCAACAAGCTTTCCTGGGCCGACCTGATGGTGCTGGCAGGCAACTGCGCGCTGGAGTCGATGGGGCTGGAGACCTTCGGCTTCGCGGGCGGTCGTGCCGACGTCTGGGAGCCCGAAGCCGTGAACTGGGGTGCAGAGGCCGAGTGGCTCGGCGATGCTCGCTACACCGGCGACCGTGAACTCCAGGACCCGCTGGGCGCGGTGCAGATGGGTCTCATCTACGTCAACCCCGAAGGCCCCAACGGTGAGCCGAGCGCGCTTGCCTCGGCGAGGGACATTCGCGAGACGTTCGCCCGCATGGCGATGAACGATGAAGAGACAGTGGCGCTGATCGCTGGCGGACACACCTTCGGTAAGACCCACGGTGCTGCCGACCCGAACGAGCACATCGACCGCGAGCCCGAAGGTGCGTCGATGGCGCAGATGGGTCTGGGCTGGAAGAACAGCTTCGGCCCCGGCAACGCCGATGCCACCATCACCAGCGGCCTCGAAGGAACGTGGACGCCCACTCCGACGACGTGGGACAACAGCTACTTCGACACGCTTTTCAAGTACGACTGGGATCTGGTCAAGAGCCCTGCGGGCGCCTACCAGTGGATCCCGACCGACCCGGCTGCGGCCACTACCGTCGCCGACGCTCACGACCCCACCAAGACGCACCCGCCGGTCATGCTCACCACCGACCTCGCCATGCGCATGGACCCGGCCTACGCAGTGATCTCGAAGCGGTTCCATGAGAACCCGGCCGAGTTCGCTGACGCCTTCGCTCGCGCGTGGTTCAAGTTGACCCACCGCGACATGGGACCCATCGCCCGGTATCTCGGTCCGGAAGTTCCCTCCGAAGAGCTCATCTGGCAGGACCCCGTTCCTGCCGCGACGCACGAACTAATCGGCGACATCGATGTTGCTTCCCTCAAGGAGAAGATCCTTGCTTCCGGGCTCACCGTCACGCAGTTGGTCTCGACCGCATGGGCCTCGGCTTCGACGTTCCGCGGCACCGACAAGCGTGGTGGAGCCAACGGGGCACGCATCCGCCTGGCACCGCAGAACGGCTGGGACGCGAACGACCCCGCTGAGCTGGCGTCGGTGCTTCGCACCCTTGAGGGCATCCAGCAAGAGTTCGTTGCAACGGGCAAGCAGGTCTCGCTCGCCGATCTCATCGTGCTCAGCGGCGCGGCCGGCATCGAGAAGGCCGCGAAGAATGCCAGCGTCAGCGTCACGGTTCCCTTCACGCCGGGACGCACTGACGCCTCGCAGGAGCAGACGGACGTCGAGTCGTTCGCCGTCCTCGAGCCCGCCTCTGACGGCTTCCGCAACTACGTCGGCAAGGCCGGCGACAGGGCCGCTGAGTTCCTGCTTGTTGACCAGGCGAACCTGCTCACGCTGACCGCCCCGGAAATGACAGTTCTCGTCGGCGGACTGCGCGTTCTGAACGCGAACGCCAAGCGCTCGCAATTCGGAGTTCTCACCATGCAGCCCGAAACGCTGACGAACGACTTCTTCGTCAACCTGCTCGATATCGACACCACATGGTCGGCGACATCGGAAGCCGAAGACACCTTCGAGGGTCGCGACCGCACGACCGGCGAACTGAAGTGGACCGGCACCCGTGCCGACCTGGTCTTCGGCTCGCACTCGGTACTGCGTGCAGTGGCCGAGGTGTACGCCAGCGATGACGCCAAGCAGAAGTTCGTGACGGACTTCGTCGCGGCGTGGTCCAAGGTGATGGACCTTGATCGGTTCGACGTCGCCTGATCGTTTCGGATCTACCCCTGCGAGGCACGGTGCGAGCGCTGTTGGTGCTCACACCGTGCCTCGCACGTTTCGGCATCTAACGACGGGGAATCCAGGTGCTCACCGATTCGCGGTACGTGCGGTACTCCTCACCGAACGAATCCTCCAGAAATCGATCTTCCGCTGGGCCGAGGAGGATCTGCCACAGGACGATCCCCAGGACAGGAATCACCAACGCCGTCCACGACCCGAAGATCAAAGCGATGCCGAGGACCTGAGCAACGCCGCTGACCGCCATCGGATTGCGCACCCACCGATACGGTCCGGCCACGACCAGATGTCGTGCGGCATTGAAAGGCAGGGGGGTCCCCGCGCCGTCGGTGACCATGACCCAGGCCGCCCAAAGGCCGGCGGCGCTTGCAACAAGCAGAACAGCCGTCCCCACGATGACAGTGAGCAGATTGCTCCATGACGAGAGGCCCAGGCGTTCACCCACGACGGGGCGACGGCCCGATCACCGTCAGAAGGGCTCGCGATCTAGCACGACCCGACTCCAAGACCAGAGCCTTGGATCTGACCTGCGGCTGTCTTGGTACACCGCAATGGGTTCTCGCTTTCGCGACTGCTTCGACGAAGGTCTCACGGTCGGTGCCGGCTACGCGGGGTCCGGCTGGCACGATGCAGTGGTGGCGACCGACGACTCGACGTCCCTTAAGCGTCGGCTTGGCCTTGCGGGGGCAACCGCCATCGGTGTCGGTGCAATGCTGGGAACCGGTGTCTTCGCGGCCTGGACACCCGCATTGCGCCTTGCCGGACCCCTCTTGCTCCTCTCGCTCGTTGTGGCGGCAGTGGTCGCGGCACTCAACGCGTGGTCCACGGCATCGTTAGCGCGTCTGCATCCCGAGGCCGGCGGTGTCTACGTCTACGGCCGTGCCCGTCTCGGCCGCTCCTTCGGCGTCGTGGCCGGTTGGGCCTTCGTCATCGGCAAGGTGGCGTCCGCGGGTGCAGCAGCTCTCACCATCGGCGCCTACATCTCGCCATCGCATGCGCGCATCATCGGGCTCGTCGCAGTTGTCCTGGTACTGCTCCTGGACCTGTGGGGCGTCACACGTACCGCTGCGGTATCAGCGATCCTGTCGGTTGCCGTGATCGCTGTGCTGGCTTCACTTGTCGGTGGTGTCGTGGGCGCCGATACCGCTCTACCAAGTTCGGCGACCGGGGTTCAGCCAGGTGTTGCAGGCGTCCTCGGCGGTGCGGCGTTGCTCTTCGTGGCCTTCGCCGGATACGCACGAATCGCCACACTCGGCGAGGAAGTCAGAGAGCCGGCCACCACACTGCCGCGCGCGATTGCCCTCTCCTTCACCGTGGTGCTGGTCGTGTACTTCGCGATCGGTGCCTGCGTCATCGCAGTCCTGGGGCAGCTACCCCTGAACGTCCTTTCGCCCGCCCCGTTGGAACAGATCGCATCAATAGTCCAAGGTCCGGGTTTGTCTGCTGCCGTCCGGGTCGCGGCAGTTCTGGCAGCTGGGGGCGCTCTGCTCTCCCTGCTTGCTGGCGTCGGAAGGACGCTCTTCGCGATGGGACGAGCAGGGGATGCGCCGGAGAAACTCAGCGCAGTGTCTCGGCACGGCGTACCCCATCGTGCACAGCTCCTCGCCGCCGTGGGCGCGGCCGCAGTCGTGCTCGCCGGAGGAATCGCCGGAGCGCTGGCTCTGTCGGCCGCCTCGATCCTTGCGTACTACGGCATTGCACATCTTGCCGCGCTTCGACTTGATGCTGACGAGCGAAGGCCGCCCAGAGTCGTGCCGGTTGCGGGCTTGATCGGTTGCATCGCGTTGACGGTGTCGCTTGTCGTTGTGGTTGGGCAACTGAACTGAGCCGATCGCATGGGTACCAGCGAACCGCAGTGGACCTGCACCCGTGCCGAGGGCCAAGGTCATGGACCTCGATTACTGCGGAGGCCATCCGAGCACGAAGGTTGCCGCAAGCCGTGCCCACGGGCTGCGTCGAGCCACCAGCAACGCGGCGATTCACGATGCACCAAAGATCAGCACGAGATCGGTGAGCCGGAGCGAGTCAAAGCCACGAGGATCGCCCAGAATCTCGAATCGGTCACGGAAATGGACCCGGACTTCCAGGAGCACCAACCAAGCGACCCATGCCACTGGCCAGACGACGAAGTAGCCACTGGTCAGAATCCGAGTGTCCACGCGCCAAGACTGGACCGCGCCAGCGGACGATCCGTCGAGTACCAAATACGTTGAGCGGCCAACGATGGCAACGATCAGCGGCAACCACGAAAAACGTAGCGTGCGCCCGAAGGGATTCGAACCCCTAACCTTCTGATCCGTAGTCAGATGCTCTATCCGTTGAGCTACGGGCGCATGGCCGAATGGGCCTCGCAGATCATACAAGCGCGGGCTCAACCCGCATTCGCCGGGCAAGTCGCACGACAGATTCGCGCGGCGGAGGCGGAGGGAACCGTCGGACGCACCCGCGCCCTCCTCCCAAATCCCAGAGCCCACAAATGAACGAACCCTCGGCAGAAGCCGAGGGCTCGTTCATGGCGGAGGCGGAGGGATTTGAACCCTCGATGGGCGGTAAAACCCAAACCGCATTAGCAGTGCGGCGCCATAGACCGGACTAGGCGACGCCTCCCCACGGCTGTCCGGGATCACCGTCCGACCGCTGGGGAAGGTTACCCGAGCCGGGGCAAGGCTCAGCCCTCGGCCGGAGCGAGTGCAGCGCCCACACGAGTAGGCCATCGGTAGGGTCTGCGCGTGAACGCCACCGGAGCCGGAAGCGGCAAGACCCCGGGTGCCAGCAGCGCGCGCAAGCTCATCGCCACGCTGCTCAGCTTCACCGCAGATCGCCCAACACCCAGCATTGCCGATCTCGCAGCGGCCGTTGGCGTCCCGGGATCGACGATGTACCGCTACGTCGCGCTGCTCCGCGAAACCGGTTTGGTAGAAGCCATTGGCGATGGCCGCTACCGATTGACCGATGCCGTCGTTGGCCTTAACGCCGCGGCCGATGCGGGGCGAACCACCCTCATTGAGGTGGCCCACCCTTACCTGCTCACACTCCGGGACTCCCTCGACGAAACCGTGCTCCTGGCCCGACGCGGGGGCGACCACGCCTACTGCGTGGCGCGTGAAGAGTCCTCGCACCCGGTGCGCCTTCAGTTCGCCGTTGGTCAGGCCATGCCCTTGCACTCGGGATCAGTGGCCCGCACGTTGCTCGCCGCGATGCCGGCCTCAGAGCGCTCCGACTACGTTGCTTCCCACCTCGATGAGGTCCAAGCAGACCGCGCCGCGTTGCTCACGCCAGCCGCCCTGGACGCCGTTCGCGCAGCGGGATGGACGCAGTCCTACGAAGAGGTCGACACCGGCATCTGGGGCTGCGCGTCCGAGATAACAGTTGACGGCCGCGTGGTTGCTGCGCTCGGAACGGCCGGGCCCATCCACCGCCTCGACGCAGATCGTCGCGAAGACGTCATCACCCGCGTTCGCGAAACGGCCCTCGCGATCGGTGAAGCGCTCGGCAAGTCCTGATTCCCCAGGCAGCGAGCTTCACCACCGCCGCTAAGCAGTCAGTTCTGCCAGTTCACTCTTGACGCGGGCGATTGCGTCGTGCGCCGAGGTGAGCATCGAGGTCTGACGCAGGTAGACCTTCTGCGCCTCGACGTCGTCCTGCAACGCACGCAGCATCTCGTTGCGAGCCTGGCGTGCCGACTCGTCCTTCTCCTGCATGTCTTTGAAGTTCTTCTTCGTGTTGGCCTGTACGTACGCGTGGCATACCTCGCTGCGCACCACACCATGGATCTGCGCAGCTTTCTGCGCATCCGCACCATCGAACTCGACGGCAGCGATGACGTCGGCCGCCGACCATGCATCGTGGACCCCGCTGTTCATGCCGAAACCGCCGAGCGGGTTGTTCATGTGCGCCGAATCGCCAGCCAGCAGGATGCGGTTGATCGCAAAGTTGTCGGCCACGCGCTGGTTCACACGGTAGAGCGAGTGCGCGAGCAAAGGGAAATCGACATGCGGGTGACCGACGTCGGCCAGCACTCCGTTGAGCCGCTCCTGGATGCGTTCGTTAGAGACGGCCACGTCGTCATCTTCATCGGAGCCGACGGCCATCAGACAACGCCAATGATCGGGCGTCTTCAGCAGCACCATCCACTCGTTCGGATCGGTGATGTAGGCCACCTCGGCGAGGTCGGTCATCACGTCACGGAACTCGAATGTTGTCGACATGACCAGGAAGCGCTCAGCGAACGTCTCACCCGGGAACTCGAATCCGAACGATCGCCGAACCATCGAGTTCGCACCATCGCACCCGATGAGCCAGTCGCACTCCACGCGGGTGCCGTCATCGAGAATCGCGACGGCGTAGTCACCGTGATCCTCCGCGCTGGCCACGCGACTGCCGAACACCAGATGCGCGTTCGGCAACTTGTCCAGGTGCGGGCGCACGATGCGGGTGAACTTCGACTGCTCGAGCTGAAGCCGGTAGGGGTACTTCGTCTCGTCCTTCAGCAACGTGAGGTCTAGCTGAGCGATGACACCGCCCTTGCGGTCGCGCTGCTGGAACAACGGCACCTTGAGCCCCTGAGCGAGCATCTCGTCGATGATGCCCAACTGTTCGCAGAGTTCCAGGGTGGGAATGTGGAAGGTCGAGGCCTTCGAGTCGACCGAGAGGTCAGCACCCTCCTCGAACACCGTGACGTCGAGGCCGGCCTGCGCCAACTTCAGCGCCGCCACCATCCCGACGGGTCCGGCACCGGCGATCACGACCTTCTTGCGCTCGGCCATCGATTCACTCCTTCTCACAATATGAGAGATATACTCTTGTAATGTGGGAGAATAGCAGCGCTCTGCCACCAGGTCGAGGGAACCAAGGTCCCGTCCGCATCGACTCGTCCGCCGTCCTCGCGGGGGTCGTCGCGAGGCCGAGGGCCCTCGGCTGGGTGCGCCTATTGAAGAGGTGAACTCGTCGCCGTGGCCGCTACCAGCGAGGAGAAGAGGAGCCACCTGCCCTCTCGCAGCACAAGAACCTGACGCTCCCGACGCGCCTCCCCCGAGGTGTCGGTGAGTCGGGCATCGACGACGGCGGCACCGGTCTGGGCGTCGAAGCGCAGCGAGGCCGGATCGAAGACGACAGCCTTGAGGCTCCCCAGCGAATTCAGTGCAGCGGTCTCAGAACCTGGAGGCAGATCAGCGATGGCCGCGAGCACCCGCGCATCCTGACCGCTGGAGAGTTCGGCGGCCAATACCTCCAACTCGACCGACGTGGGGCCCGCCGTCGCGCGGGCGCCCGAGGCTGGAGGCAGACCGGACTGACCAGAGGGACCGCTCGAAATCAGTACCGCCGCCAGGGTGGCGATCAGGCCGAACACCGTGACCATCGCCACGATCGTGATCCCGCGCCGACTCATCATCGCCAGACTCCCTGCGTCACCACTGCGAGGGCTCCGGCCAGTCGCCCACAACCTCGCACAGCTCAACGTCCCAATCGCCGACGCCTTCCTGCGGCCAGGTGTAGCGAAGCAGCAGCCCACCGGCATCGAGGTAGACGGTCGCGTCGGAGTCGTAGGAACCCCCGCGATAGTCCACCACGCTGCAACTGCGCTCGATGCCGTCGACCGCGCACATGCCTGGCTCGACGGACGCAGCGAAGCGATCACCCAGCAGCGGAGTGAGGAACCGTTCGACCGCTTTCGGATCACGAATGTCGGGCACGAGCACAGGGAGGGGAGCCGGTGAGACCTCGACGAGCTTGGCCAGCGACCGACCGGAGAACACCCGCATCAAGGGGAAGAAAGACGGTGCCTGCGCGCCTGCGGCCTCAATGGCCTGCGTGACCTCCGGGCCGCCCTCGGTGATCCATGTCGCCGCGACAGATCCATCGAGCGCCACCTCGTAAGCCGCACGCACCGAGGAAGCCATGCCTTCAAGTTCGCTGGTCCACATCAGCACACAGTTCGTCGTGCCGTCGGTGAGGTAGGAGGCCTCGACGTCCAAACGTGTGCCCGGAGCGGAACGGAAACCGGTGATCAGCAAGCCTCCCGTCTGCGGCTCGATCGCGAATCGCTCCTCAACGGGGATCTCGACACCGTCGAGCGTGTACCGGTAACGGCCGGTCGTCGGTTGCGTCGTCACCCGGCCATCATGGCGCGGGCACGGAGCCAGCGACCGAAGCGCCCCCCGATGCGCCGTCGGCCAGCGCGAACAGGACCACTTCTCCCCATCGGGTGAGCGAGGAGTCGGGAAGGTAGTGATCGATGACGCTCTGCTTGGCCTGAGTCCCTAGCGCTGCCCGAAGCGCAGCATCACCCAATACCTCCGACACCAGCCCCCCGAAGGCGGCCAAGTCGGTCGGATCCTTCAACAGCAGACCATTGACCCGATCGGTGATCTGATCATTGATCCCGCCGACACCTGACGCGACAACGGCGCGACCCTTGTAGAGCGCTTCGGTGACGGTGAGACCGAAGCCTTCTTCCAGGCTCTTCTGCACCACCACTGTGGCGTGCCGTTGCAGCGCGTTCACAATGGCCGCGTTCTCGTCCGCATCCACCATCGGCAGGCACACGAGCTGCACACGGCTGCGGGCTGCATGCGGAAGCGCAGACCACTCGCGCCACACCGCGTCCAGAATCTCGGATGCCTCAGGGTCATCAGCCACGCTCGTCACCACGGGCCCGGCCAGCACCAAGTGGGCATCGCTGCCGTCCAGAATGTGATCCACGAACGCGTGCATCACTCCAGCCATGTCCTTGAGGGGATCCCACCGCGACACCTGCACGACCAGCGGCGCATCGGCGTCCGGCGGCGGACCGGTACGGATGACGTCGGCGTAGTGCAGGATCCGACCCGGGGCACCGTCGGATCGCACGAAGGGAACAACCTCTGGTGCTTCTCCACCGATGATTCCCACGTGACGGAGTGCATCAAGCCCCACAGCTGGATCCATCGCCTGGTTCTTCGGCGAGA
>Ga0335397_10003686_pt1 | contig 20394 bp, 18 predicted proteins | sample MAT04_FD_205740 | JGI IMG/M metagenome (GOLD analysis project Ga0335397, IMG submission 205740) | Freshwater microbial communities from Lake Fryxell liftoff mats and glacier meltwater in Antarctica - MAT-04 (spades assembly) (version 2) ... | reverse complement strand
GGCTCTTGACCCGACATTTCGCGGCGGCGTGACTGTGGCGGCGGGAAACATGGACGGAGCCTCCGTGGGCGACAACATCATCGTCGGCGCTGGACCGGGGATGGAGTCGACAGTCAAGGTGTTCCGTCCGGACCTGGGCAACAGCACAAGCGCTCCGACTGTCTTTTCGACTTTCAAACCGTACGGGTCTTCCCAGACCGGCGTCACGCTTACGACCGGTTCCATCGATACGTCCGGACGAACCAGTCTCATCACTGCTCCCGGCCCCGGAGATGTCGCGCAGATCAAGACCTTCTCATTCAGTTTGTTCACGAAGAACTCAGACGAGGTCAACTTGCACGCCGGCCATACCCTTCCGCAGCTGAACGCGACTACAGGGACCTCGCCGGATCTGACCTCAGCCTTCAGCGCCTTCGCATCGGACTATTCCGGCGGCGTGTCACTTAGCGTCGGTCTCATGGATGCCAGTGCAGGCGGCGCGGGGCAAATCGTTGTCGGCCAGCTCGCGGGCACTGGCCTGGTCAACGTGTACTCAAGCGGTTCGGCGTTGGCAGGTCAGCCGACGATGTACCTGTCCAGCCCGACTGGAGGCGCGCACGCTGCGTTCAGCTTCTCGCCGATCGCAAGCTTCTCCCCATTCGGCAGTGGTGGTGCCGTGCATGTTGCTACGACGAGCACCACCAATAGTTCAGATCTACTGGTGAGCGGCGTGAATACAAACGGGCAACCCAACGTCAGTAAGTACTCGTTGACTCAGACTGGTCCAACATCGAAGACGCTGACACCCAAACTCATAACCACGCTCACAACTCCCCCCAGTGGGAATCCTGGACCAATAGCTGGCTTCTGAATCGCCGCTCAGTTCATCAGTCCAATTTCAGCTAGGAACAAGATGATCGCGCTTAGCGCGGCGCGGCGAGCAAACCGATTCTTGAGATGCTGCGAACCCATCGTTTCCAACCATGGGAACGGGTCGTAAGACAAGTCCCAGTGGTTGGCATTGAACATTGCCAATCGCGGGGCATGCGGTGATGGGAACGCGGCCTGGTCCTGGGTCAGTTGCATGTCGTTGTCTTGGTCGTAGGTGTTGAGCTTGATGGTTCCCTGACGCTGGAAGTAGGGCACATCCAACAATGAGGTGGCTCCGGTGAAGAAGAACTGAGGCACAGGTAGCGCGTTGATGGCATCGGCATTGTCTGTCTCGAACTGGGCCCTAGCCGTGGTTGTCAATGCACCGATTGCGCCGAGGATGTCAACCTCATCAATGCGCCGGTTGATGTTCTTGATCTCGGCGATTGGAGCGAGTCGCAGGATCTGCTTGACGACGTCCGTGCGGGTCAGATCTTGCACCGAGTTCAACATCGGGATCGATTTCAATTGTTTGTAGATGTCATCGGCGAGATAGCTTCCGCCGACCGCACCAGCCCAGCCGATGATGGCTCGAATTCTAGGTGCGAGATCTGGACGGTCAACTAGTAGCTGGAGCAGATCCGGCGAACCTTTCGAGTAGCCCATGATGATGACATCACCTGGTGGCACAGCGTCTTCTGCCGAGATGAGTTCGGGCGGGTCTGTGGCCGCGTAGCCGATGCCCAATTCGATCACGTTTTCAAGGTCCGCGACATTGGCCTCGGGAGAGCGCATCGGGTGCGAGTCCGAGGACAGGATGCGGATCCCGAAACGGTCAGCTACCCCAGGCAGGATGCTTTGAAAGGCCAGCGCGGGCAGAAAGCCTGTGAGCAATCCCGGTGCCAGGATGAATGTGGTGTTTTCAATGTGAGGGACTGCAGCTGGCGGCATTTCGGTGTTGATCTCGTCCATGTCGACGTGCTTGAGGAACCTCTTGGCAACCCGCTCGCGTTCTTCTCGTTTGTCGATGAGGTTGAGTGGGAAGGGCGCTTTGGAGTTCTTTACAGCATCCTCGTCAACGAGCACCTCTTCTATGAAGAGATTTCGGTAGCGGCGCCCCAACCATTCGTTGATCACAGGCTCCTGCATCGCGGCCATTGGGTCAGTATCAAACGCCGCTCGGACTTCGGAAATGACAGACTCGTAGTCCTGAGCCTCAAGGGCTGCTGCAATCGCACTTGAGTCGATTTCTGACATGAGGTAGACCTCTCGTTAGCCGGTTGGTTCAACCGAACCAGATTCCCGAGCTTCATGCAGCCTGAACGTGCTCTCAGTCACTCGGGTACGCCAGGGAATCTGAGCGTCGGGCGGTTCAGCTAATTGGCGGCCCTTGCCGCGAGAAGGCCATCGACAACTTCTGGCTTCAGAATGCGCAGACCTCGATGCGGGTCGTATCCGTGGATCTCGGAAACATCGAGCACACGTAGGAAATCGATGATCTCCTCTGTCACAACCTGACCCGGAACGATCACTGGGAATCCCGGCGGGTAGGGAATGATGAAGTTCGCGCCGACGATCTCCTCACCGGCAGCGAGTTTCGCGTCCATCTCGGGACCGTTGAGCTGGATGTGCTCGCAATTGTCGGCGGCATAGGCCAAGTAGAAAGCCTCACGAATGTGGCCATGGCGCGATGACGACTCTGTGTCGTCTCGGAATGCATCATGAAACTTACTGAAGTCCGGTAGGTGAGGCGTCTGCACAACTAGTGCCTCGACCCGCGCCTCGAACTCGGCGTTCTCTTCGGCCGTGGCTGAGTGCAGGCGCTCGTCTATCCCGCGTGAAATTTCGGCGAGTACTTGGATCAGATGCGCTATATCGCTGCGAGTGTTGTTGATATTGAGTTGAAAGAGCACGCTATTGCGGGAAGTCTTGTTGATCTGGATCTCGTATTTGGTGGCAAGAAGTTCCTTGAACTCCGACCCGTCGAGCGCAGCTGACCCACACATCACAGTGACGCGTGTGGGATCGAGAAAAAACTCATCCTCCTCGATCGCTGTGATGGTCTGATGCCAGGACGAGACACCTGCAACGCCTTGGTTGTGCAGAGACTTGCGAAAGGGTTGGGGAATCAACTGCATAGGGGTGAGCGCCTGGAAGTACTTGAAGATCGTCGGGTTTCGATTGATTTGATCGCGTAGATCAAACGTCATTGCCAAAGCCGATGACGACAGCTCGTAACCCTCAAGTTCCATCTGCCGTCGCGCGACATCTAAAGAAGCGATGATCTGCAGATTCGGCGAAGTCGAAGTATGGGTGTAGTAGGCCTCTTTGAAGGCCTCCTCAACATCGCCGAAATCATCGTCGGCAACGAGGATCAATGAACCCTGCCGCAGCGCTGACATCGACTTGTGAACAGATGTGGTCTGGTAAACGCGAACTGTGATCGCGTCCGGATCCGGTAGTAACGGCTCTTCAAGCGCGCGTGGGTCGGTGCCGTCAACGGCAATCCCCTGGTCGGCAAATTCGGCGTAGCGCTGCCGATGAATAGGAAGTCTTTGGACTCGCCTGAGATGATCGGCACCACCCATTGCCGTGCGCCGCCGCAGGAATGGCGAGAACCTTGCGAACGCTGACCATGCCTCATCCCAGAGGAAGATCAGGTCCGGCTTGATCGCTAGACATTCGTCCATAACCCGCTTGACGTTGGACATGTGCCCGTCGAATGTGGCGTTGGTCAAGACCAACATCCGCACCTGGTCGAGTTTGCCCTCCCTCGCCAGTCCAAGCAGCGCCGCCTTGATATTTCGAATCGGCACACCCCCGTACATCGAGTAGTCCTCAAGGGGGAAAGCATCGATGTAGTAGGGCTGTGCGCCGGATAGGACCGCACCGTAGTGATGGGACTTGTGGCAATTTCGATCGATCAGAACAATGTCACCGGGTCGCAGCAATGCCTGGCCGACGATCTTGTTCGATGATGACGTTCCGTTGGTCGCAAAATACGCGTGATCAGCACCAAATGCTCGGGCCGCTAGATCTTGGGCGAGTTTGATATTCCCAGTCGGCTCCAACAGGCTATCCAAGCCACCGGTCGTGGCTGAGGACTCGGCGAGGAAGAGGTTCTCGCCGTAGAACTCCCCCATGTCTCTAATCCAATTGGACTTGAAGATGGACTTGCCTCGCGCAATAGGCAATCCGTGAAACGTCCCGATGGGCCGCTGTGCGTACTTCTTGAGGTTGTCGAAGAACGGAGTCTGGAATCGATCACGTACGCCTTCCAGGACGCTCAGATGAAGTTCCAGCAGCTCTTCTAGAGAGTAGAATATCCGCCGGACGTTTGAGGCGGCCTCACCGCCTGCGACCTTTTCGGAGTACCGATCGGCCAGTAGGTAGCAATCGACCTCGGGACGGATCTCCTTCACCAGGTCGATAAGCGTGATGCCCAGATCCCCTTCGAAGGTCTGGGGTTTGGCGTTGTCGACACCCAGGAAGCGTTCAAGGTCGGGCAGTTCCAACTTGCTGTGAAACGGGAATCCCTCATAGGCAACCACAGCTTGAATATCGGCGTTAAGCACGACAGCTAGCAAAGCGTCCTCGAAGGTGTCAGTGACAACGATCTCGTAGACAAAATCATCTGTCGGCCGACGAAGGCGATGAATCTGGTTAGCCATGCGCGCCCACAGATCTGGGTCCTCCCCAGCGACCACGAGTACTTCAAAGTAGGGACGTGACGGCTCCTCACCCTGAATCGCTGATATGCCCGGAGGCAACGGTTCGTCAACAAGATCGCGTGGGTGTCTGGTCAAGTCCCACGCTGATGGATCGCGGCGGTATGCCTTCGTATGTAACGAGCTCGCGATCTTGCGCAGCGCGATCCGCAGCACTTCAATGTCCTCGTTGTCGAGCCAGTCCTGTATTTCATTGAGACATTCAGGTCCTGGGTAGGCCCAGAAACCCTCAAGCACCAGGAGTTGCTTCCAGTCATTGCGAAGCTGCCACCAGCGCTCGACTGTGGGACGGCGGAAAAGGAGGTCGGCATCGCGGTAGAGCGAGCGCCAGGCATCCTGGCGCTCGGTTGATGCCTCCAGGAGTCGGGCGAGGGTGCGGGTTTCTGGCTTCTGGTCTTCCTGCGACTCCCTCGACCTGGCCTCGATCTCAGACTCAGTGTTCGATTCGGTCATCGCTTGGCATTCCCCTCATGTTCCTCGCTGCGAGGCGTGCGCCCCAACGGGTCTGACTCTAGGTGGCCGACCGGCTTGATACCCGTTTCAGTTGCCGCGTTTAGCGCATAGCCGGCCATCAGACGGTTGATCTTCGTAGTCATATGATGTTCACCACCAACCAGCGAGCAGGCTGCAGGCAATTCCTACTCACAAGGTATGGTTTGGCGTCCACGCAATCTAGGAGAAACCAACATGAGCGATTCCTGGTCATTTGAGACCAAGCAGATTCACGCAGGCCAGACTGCTGATGAGGCCACCGGCGCTCGTGCGCTGCCGATCTACCAGACGACGTCATACACGTTCTCGAGTACCGAACATGCCTCGAACCTGTTCTCGCTGAAAGAACTCGGCAATATCTACACGCGCATTATGAACCCCACGCAGGCCGTGGTTGAGGACCGAATTGCTGCCCTCGAAGGTGGTGTCGCGGCACTGCTCGTGGCCAGCGGACAAGCCGCCGAGACGCTCGCTATTCTCAACGTCGCTGAAGCTGGCGATCACGTCCTATCTAGCCCGAGCCTCTATGGCGGCACCTACAACCTCTTCCACTACACGCTACCCAAGTTCGGTATCGAGGTGACCTTTGTCTCGGACCCTGACGACCTCGAGTCGTGGCGCGCTGCAGTCAAGCCCAATACCAAGGCCTTCTTCGGCGAGACCATCGGGAACCCAAAGAACGACGTCCTGGATATTGAGGGCATCGCTGGGGTTGCTCACGAGGTCGGTGTCCCGCTCATCGTCGACAACACCGTTGCCACCCCGTTCCTGATCAATCCGCTGGCTTGGGGTGCTGATGTTGTTGTTCACTCCGCCACTAAGTACCTCGGCGGCCATGGCACCGCAATTGCCGGAGTGATTGTCGACGGCGGCACCTTCGACTACGCGCAGTACCCCGACCGGTTCCCCAACTTCAACACCCCTGATCCGAGCTACCACGGCCTTGTTTATGCGCGTGACCTCGGCGTCGGGTCGGCGTTCGGCGCCAACTTGTCCTACATCCTCAAGGCTCGTGTGCAACTGCTTCGCGACCTAGGTCCTGCGGCTGCGCCGTTTAACGCCTTCCTGATCGCCCAAGGACTCGAGACCCTTAGCTTGCGTATGGAGCGGCACATCGAGAATGCCCAGAAAGTGGCGCTATTCCTCAAGGACCACAGCCAGGTGATCAGCGTCAACTACGCCGGGCTACCAACGAGCCAGTGGTACGAGGCTGGCCAGAAATACGCACCTAAAGGCAGCGGAGCCGTGCTCGCATTCGAGATCGAAGGTGGCGTAGATGCCGGGAGGCGGTTTGTGGAGGGACTGACTCTGCATAGTCACGTTGCCAATATTGGTGACGTGCGCAGCTTGGTGATCCACCCAGCTTCGACGACTCACTCGCAGCTATCAACCGAGGAACAAGCAAGCGCCGGAGTGACCCCGGGTCTTGTCCGCTTGGCAGTTGGCATCGAAAATATCGACGACATCCTCGCTGATCTAGAAACCGGTTTCGCTGCAGCTTCCAGCGACGTGGCCTTCAAGACCGCAGCAGTCTAGCGCCAGCGGCGACCAACACCGCAATGAGTAGCGCAGCCGATCGTCTCCCTCCAGCCACCGGTGCGTGGCAGGAGGGAGATGATCCTGCGTGGCGAAAGTTCGCAGACCTAGGTCAACTCGAACTCGAATTCGGTAAGAGCCTTCCTAACGTCAGGGTGGCCTACGAGACCTGGGGTGAAATCTCGCAGGCTCGAGACAACGCGGTCCTTCTGCAACACGCGTTGACGGCTGACGCACACGCTGTTGGCCCCGCCAGGCCCGGCCAGCCGACCGAGGGGTGGTGGAGCGATGTTGTTGGACCGGGTAAGGCGCTAGACACAAATCGCTGGTTTGTAGTTGCGGGAAATGTGCTAGGTGGCTGCCAAGGCACAACGGGGCCGTCGTCGCTAGCTCCCGACCGCGAACCGTGGGGCTCACGGTGGCCTCGAATATCGATCCGAGATCAGGTAGCCGCCGAGGTTGGGTTGGCCGATTACCTTGGGATAGATCGGTTCGCGTTTGTCATCGGTGGATCGATGGGTGGAATGCGTTCCCTTGAGTGGGCAGTGGCGCATCAAGATCGTCTGAACGCTGCTGTCATTCTGGCGTGCGGGGCAGTGGCTACGGCTGACCAGATCGCAACCCAGACTGCCCAGATCCAAGCCATCACGTTGGACCCGTATTGGAATGGCGGGGACTACCATGGTGCGCCGGAAGGGCAAGGTCCGCACCGCGGGATGGGGATTGCTAGACGCTTCGCTCATAGGTCGTACCGGACCGAGTCTGAGTTCGCCGAGCGCTTCGGTAATCAGCCGCAGCCTGGCGAAGACGCGTACTCCTCGCTCATTCCGGGTGTCAACGCGGACGCTGGCAGGTTCGCTGTGTCGTCCTACTTGGACTACCAGGCTGACAAGCTTGCGTGGCGTTTCGATGCCGGAACCTACGTTGCGCTAACAGATGCGATGAATACGTTCGATGTTGGACGTGGTCGCGGCGGGGTCGCATCCGCGCTTGCTTCGATCGATCGACCTGTAGCTGTGGCCGGCCTGAGTTCCGACCGGCTCTATCCGCTGTATTTACAACGTGATCTCGCCGATCAGATCCCCACTGTCGCTGGCCTGCAGGTGATCGAGTCCCCGTTTGGCCATGATGGCTTCTTACTGGAGTCTCAAGCTGTTGGCGCGATAGTCGGTCGGGCACTGGCGAGGAACTAGCTCGTTGGGAGGCGGCCTCAAGTTCTCAGCAGGGGCCGTGTGAGGATTCCGCTATGCCAGCATCCAAAGCCATGCTCAACGCCCATGTCGAGTTCGAGCTGAAACACTGGTCCGGCAGTGAGATTGACCAGTCCCTGGCCGAGGAAACTTCGGCTGCCTACAACTGGCTAGGGTCGGTCACCGTCTCGCAGTTGGTGAGCGACACAGGTATAGGTCAGACGCTAACGGACGTCATTTGCGATGCGCCGTTAGGCGAGAATGTTGCCAGCCTGGTGGGGGCAGCTGTCCGTGCTGCACACGCTGCAGGTGTGAATGTCGAAACCACACTCGAAGAGGTGGTGGCGCGCGAGCACTACGACGATCTTGCGCAGACAATTATCGCGATGGAAGAAGTGCGCGGCGAGGTACTGGCACAGGTCACCACCAGCGAGGTCTACTCCCAGCTCATGGCGCATGTGGTCTATCTCGGCATCAAGAACTACATGCAGAACGAGAATGTCATCGCCAAGAAGGTGCCCGGTGCATCGGCGCTCATGCGACTAGGCCAAAACGCTGTCAACAGTGCCGCCCCGAAGTTGGAGCAGAGCATCGACCGCCAATTGACTGCGTTCGTTAATGCCAACATCCAAGACACGATCCGGGACAGTCGCCGCTACCTCGAGAAGGTCCTCGACACCGAAGTCCTCACGACTGTTGCTGACGAGATCTGGGCGACCAACGCGGGCACCACTGTCGCCGATGGCGCACGCCTGGTTCCTGTGGAATCGATCGAGGCATTAGTAGTGACCACCTGGGATGCGTGTTTGGTTGCCCGCTCCACACCACTATTCCGCGACGCCGTTGAGGCCGTGATTGCTGATTTTGTTGACGCTCACGCTGATCAACCGATCACCGACTTGCTTGCCGAAGCTGGCATCGACGAGCGGGGAATCAATGAGTTGGCAAAGCAATTCGTCGCTCCGGTGATTGCCAAGGCTGTTGACGACGGTTTCCTTGAGGACAGAATTCGGGCGCGACTAGAAGCGTTTTACTCGAGCTACAAGGCATAGTCAGGCCAACGGTGACTCACCGGTTGTTGATCTCAGCGACCCAGCATGCGGTGTAGAAGAAGCCCCGCGCCACGACGTTGACCCAGGCAAGGATCGTCAGCACCAGGACCACTCCACCTGAGGTGTTCGGATCTACCAACGCCAAAATGAACGTATAGAGCAGGACAAAGTTAGCGCCCACAATGAATCCCGCAAGGACGGCGCATGCAGCAAGCACCGTTCGAGTGCTTGCCCCGGCGGTCATGCGTCGCCACGCAATGAATAACGCCAGCATGATCAGAGTGATGGTCAAGCCAACGATCAATCCTTTTCCAACGTTGACTAGTAGCCGAGAAACGTGAAATCCAAGAAGTTCGTTGATCGCCGCAGTCCTTACGGCTGTGGACATCCCGAGCAACCAGGACAACAAGACGGACAGAGCCAATCCCAGTCCGGCCAAGAGGTTGCCCGGTTTGAGCAGTCGAACTTGCTTGCTTAACTCGGGGCGCAAGACTCTTTCGCTGCCGTGGCGAAGCGCCTTGGTTGTATAGGTCGCTGATACGACGAGGGTGAGTAGGCCCACGACGTTGAGCACTGCACCGCTGGACTTGCTGAATGTCTGATCAACAATGGCGCCGAGGTCCTGTTCAGCGGGCAGTGTCGTGAGGGGAATCGCGATCTCATTGGTACCGGGGAGCAGGTTGGTGATGATGCTTAGGACGTAGAGCAACGCGAGCATCACCGTGACCGCGAGGAACAGTCCTCTGGATACGACCTTCAGCGACAGGTACTCAACATCATTACGCCAGTAGCGCTCGCCTGCTCGCGCCAAGTGATCGATCCAGTCGTGCTGGATGCGCAATCGATCCAACCAGTCGGATCGATCTTGGCGCATCCGTGACCACCGACTGGTGTCCGCCGCCGTATCCACGTGCTTGTTCTACCGCAACTAGGCCAAGACAGTCCTTGTTGGATTCGCTGTCGCGCTAATGGGCAACCGATTCCAGCAAAGCGACTACCCTCAATAGATGAGCCTGTCCCCCATTCGCCCGCGCACTCTGGGCATCGCGTCCGCAGTTGGCGCCATCATTCTCGGTGCCTCGACTACGCCAGCGGCAGCAGGACCTGATTTCACACCGTCACACTGGCGCGATGGTCCGCCTGTGGCCAACTACCACCTGGTCTGCAATGGGTTCTGCATCAACTACTCGGCAGTCTTTGCCCAGGTCTCCTACCAAGGCCCAGAAGCCGCTCCGACGGCGCTGCCAAAGGTCGGACAACGCTTCTACCTGCATTTACAGACAGCTGTGGTTTACCCCACCACGCTCAATGATCGCTATCAGATGAGGCTCCTGCTTCCTGCGGGTATGAGCACTGCGATTCGCAGCAATACAGATGTCGGCTGCAACATCTCCGACGGCTCCACTGGGAACTTCAAACGCTACATGGCTGATTTCGAGTGCCTCGATCCAATCAAGGTTGGCCTTTACGATCAGTTCCCATTCGTCAGCGTGGCGAACGGCGAGGTGGCCAACTTCTGGGTACCAGTTGTTTCGAGTCGCAAGCTCACTGGCTCTGACTCGATCGGAATGGTCTCAAGTTTCCAATCCAACCCGCTTTCCCTGTTGCCGTCACCGCTTTACGCCACTGTCAAACCATTAGTTTCTCCAGTCCAACCCAGCCCAGTGAGATCAGCGAAGGTTTCCCGCTACCCGCATCGGCGTCAAGCGGCGTTGTCGTGGCAAGCGCCTGCGATCAACGGCGGCGCACCGCTTACCGGGTACCGCGTTCGGATTTCGAAGGCTAACTCCGCTACCTACGGCTTATGGTCTGCGAGCACGGCTCGCTCGCTTGTTTTCAAAGGCCTGCGAAAGGGCAAGAAGTACCGTGTGCAGATTCAGGCCAACAACTCGGTTGGGCACTCGGCAACGGTGACCGTGCGTTTCCGCCAAGCCAAGTAAGCCCAGTACTCAGGATCAAGCCACCAACCGCAATCAGGCGTGGCGAGAGCGCCCTAGTAGCTGAACGCTGTGGCGCCGTCGCCTACCCACTCCCACAGCAGGACCGTGCCGCCCATTGACGCGGCTGGTGTGGGCCTTCGTGCCCACGCACCCCCAGGGTGTTCACCCGAGGGGCTTGTCGTTTACCGATAAGGACCAATCTTGTAACCGTGGCGAAACGTGACAACGACATCGTCAGGTCATGGCAAAGGCTCCAGCTGGGTTCGGTCCTAAGCAACCGCAGGTCGTGGTGCTCTTCGGTGCAACAGGTGATCTCGCGCGGCGCAGGCTGCTGCCAGGCCTCTTTCATCTCGCGACCGCAGGATTCATTCCTTCTTGCCAGATTGTCGGGGTGTCCCTTGACGATTTGAGCCGCGACCACTTCCGGGATGCGTGCCTGAGCTCGCTGCGTGAGTTCTACTCGCGAGGTGTGAATGAGGCTCAGTGGGAGGAGTTCTCCCAACGGCTCGATTTCGTGTCGACTTCGGCTGGCCCCGCGGCCCTGAGCGCTGCGGTCAAGCGGGCCGAAGGCTCGAGGCCCATGCAATTCGCTATGCACGACACCGGCTTACAAGGTGATGTTTTGGAAGCCTACGAACGGCTCATCCTGGACGCGATGCGTGGAGACGGCACGTTGTTCACTACGGCCGACGGGATCGAGCGGGTGTGGGAGGTGTCGACTCCCCTGCTGGAGTCGCCTCCTCCGGTACGCCTGTATGAGTCAGGCTCTTGGGGTCCCAACGCCGTCCACCAACTCGTCGCACCGCATGCCTGGCGCCTGCCATTCGAGCGAGCTTGGCGAAGTCCGAACAAGCTTGGTAGCTAGCCGGCGCGTAGCATCGAAAGGTGCTCCCGTTTCCTTTCATCATGGTGCCTCCGGTGGCAACGCAACCCATGAGTGCGGTGAGCGTCGTAGCCCAAAACACTCGGGGTGATAAACGAGCGAAGCGACCAACCGCATTGGTGTACCGGGGACCTGTCAGTTGTCAGGGCTGCAGCGAGGCGACAGCGCGTCTACTGCGCACGTCGAGGGATCGATTCGTCGTTCACTATGTCGGGCCTCGTGAGGCGCGAAAGCTGACGACGGCATCGCTAGCTGGCGTCACTCTCTACGCCCAACCCGGCGGTGACTCATCGGTGAAGAAGGCCGACCAACTCTTCGGCAAGGCAGCCAAACGGGTCATCAAGACTTTCGTCAAAGGCGGTGGCAAGTATCTAGGTATCTGTGAAGGTGCGTACTTGGCAGGCAGCGGCCCAGGGATGGGACTACTCAGCCCCGGTAACACAGGTCAGTACATTGCTACCAAGGGAGCGACCACTCACTCCCCCGCGGACACCGTCGTTCAAGTGACATGGCTGGGCAAGCGAAGGACCGTGTTCTTCCAGGATGGGCCTTACATTCTGGCGAGTCACACGCGCGGGGAAAGGGTGCTGGCCCGCTACACAAACGGCAAGATAGCTGCGTTGGTTAAGAATTATGGAGCCGGTCGTGTAGGCGTAGTCGGTCCGCATCCTGAAGCGCCCGCTTCGTGGTTTCGCGAAGCTGGCATATCTGGCAAAGCACAGGGCCGCAACACGGCAGATCTTGGTCACCAGTTAATCAACGCGACGATGGCCAGCTAACAAGACGATGGACAACTAACAAGTCGACGATGTCCGTTCGTGTCTCGATCAACGCTTCACTCTGGAAACAAGCCATCGCGGATCATTGGGCAAGGGTGTCTTCCTGGATTGGCGCCGAGTGAGATCAAGAATTCTGGCGCTGCCACCATTGCCGTCCTGCTTGACTCTTGGAATTGTGAACTTGACGACGCAACCAACCTCGGCAGGCGCTTCCGAGCCAATTGAGTCAGGATCCTCGATCCAGATCATCTCGCCCTGCCGCTCGACGATCTTCCGACAAACGGCAAGGCCGATCCCGCTTCCGGTGATGTCGTCCCCTGCGTGGAGCCTGGTAGACATGTCAACACACGATCATGGTAGGCCTCTGGCACTCCTTGGCCATTGTCTCTGACCTGGAAGATGAACAAGTCTCGTTCGACTTCAACGCAAATCTCAATCTCAAGCGGGCGTTCGGCGACTCGATACCTGATGGAGTTCTCGACAAGGTTGACCACTAGTTCGATCAGGGTCGCAGGATTCGCTTCAACCTCGGGTAGATCATCCGCATCGCGAATACTTGCGCTCGCCGCGCTGATGGATTTTGACAACACGGGGTCGCCTCAGAAAACGGATCGTGGAGTACGTTAAGCGGCCCGCTTGATGTGGATCAGTTCGTAAGCAGGCGCGGATTGGTCGATTTGGTGCTGCACTTCAGTCTTGGTGGCGAGCGCGACTACGCAAGGGAGAACCCTCGGATGCGTCCTTCCCTCGTCACTCTCGAAACTCGTATCCGCACCGCTCGATTGAGAATCCGGTTTCAAGAACGATTTCCGAGAACGCTGCGCTCTCATGAGGGACGCTAAGACGCGATGCGGGAATTGAGTTATCGAATTCCCTCATTTGCAAGAACGCATCGGCTTCCATGCCTGCCCGGGGTTTAGGTAGTATTCGGCGAGAAGTGGTCGATTATGAATGACCATTTCAGCTACCACGAGTAGCATATCGCCTCCCTTATGAGCGCAGAGTGACCGTTTGATCAGGTTGGGCTCGTAGGCGAGTGCCTGACTATTCAGGAAATCGCGTCAGTCCTTGGTAAAGCCTGCTCCGCAGGCCGAATCCATGCAGATCGGCATCAAAAAGCACCAGATCAGCCGGCTAGAAACTGAATGGGGCTCAGCACACGTCCATAATCGACCACTTCTCGCCGATTACTACCTAAACCCCCGGTTGACTCCGTCACAGATCGTCGCTGCTGCGGTCGAGGAAGACGTGCGCTGCGTCGGCCTGTCGATTCTGTCGGGCTCGCACATGGAACTCGTGCCTGACGTAATCGACGGTTTGCGCGAAGCTGGCCTGGACGATGTGCGTGTAGTCGTCGGCGGGATCATTCCCGAAGGTGACGCGAAGGTGCTTGAAGCTCGCGGAGTTGCGGCGGTCTTCACTCCGAAGGATTACGACGCCAACACAATCATGTTCCGGATCCTCAACGAGATCCGCAAGTCGCAAGGGCTGGCTGAACTCAGGCTGTAACCCGCAGTTGATCGATCTGATCAGCAAGGTATCGCAAATGGCATCCACCGGCTGCTTTTTGCCACACTGCAGCCGATGATGAGGAGCCACGATGAAGAGCGTGACAATTCTTGACCCACGAACTGACGACGCGTTCTTCGACTACGACTACAACACGGCCAAGCACATTCCAATGTTCCTAGGATTCGTAGGCGACGGCATAGAGCACGCGGCAGTGAGCAAAGGCGACGATGCATCACCATACTTATGCATCAGCACACTGACCATACTTATGCATCAGCACACTGGAATTGATCAGTCTGGACGGTTTCAACAACGCAATGATCAACAAAGGCAATGAAATTCTGAGCGATATCGCGAACTTCACAAACACAATTCCCCAGATCGCAATAGGAGACATGCTCTAACTGGCCCGAGCGCAGTTGACAACCAAGTCGTACTCGAGCAGTTCGCACTGGATCAGCAGCTACGCGCGCATTACTGCTGAGATATAAGCGCTGACGCAAGCGACGCGCATGTTGACACCGGGTTTTGCGACTACGCCAAGTTTCGCAGCTGCTCTGTTTAACGAAGTCTCGACAGCGCTGACGGAAATACCTGTGAGCTCTGCTATTTGGGCGTTCGTCTGCGCTCGCGCGCAGAGCCGCAGAATGGATACCTGCTGCTTGCTAAGTCCGAGTTCAGCACCAACGTTGCTAGCCAGGAGGCGCGGGTCTGCGAAGATCATTCCAGAGTGTGCGGCGTGAACGGCTTCCACCAGCGAGCCCCGGTCGACTCCTGACTTAAGCAGATAGGACATCCCGCCTACCAGTGGATTGAAATCGGGATCGAAGAACTTTGGGTCCGCGACCACGGTGAGGAAGACGACTGCGGGCGCGGGGTCCATCGCTTTGAGGACGTTGGCAACATCGAGTCCTGACATGCTCGCTCGGAGATCGACGTCAAGGCACGCGACGTCTACGCGATTGTGGGTAGACCAGGCGATGGCTGAACGTGGATCGCCAAAACACTGAACATCAAAGCCGGACATTTGGAGCTGATAGGAAATGAGCGTTCGCGTTAACTGTTCGTCGTCGACAACGAGGACTCTGATTAAGTCGCCAGCAGATTCCCTGAACTGGCTGTCGGTCATGCATTCCCCAAACAACTCGCGATAGTGATCTCAGTTCTGACGTGAAGTTCGATCGTAGCGCGGGAGCGCGCCCACATATCGCAGACACGACCAGGACGGGACTCGAGGCGCCCGGTGGGGTTGACCCCAGTTTGTGGACATCTTCTGAGTGAGGATGTTCGTTATGACGGGCAAGCAACGCAAGCAGCACACGTCGCCGAGGCAATATTCGGCGGAGTTCAATGCGGTCGCAAGTTCAGATCGCGGAGGAGCTCAATGTGCGCAAGGAAAGCGCCGAGCTGCTCCTTGATCGGGAGTTCCTAAAAAAGCGGCCTTCTTCGCAGCGGAGCAACATCAGCAGAAAAGTATCGACTGATCGCTGCGCAGGAGGCCGTGTTCCCGGTTGAGCGGATGGCCAATCTGTTGGAGGTTTCGCGTTCGGGCTGTTACGCCTGGAAACATCGTGGGCCCGGTAGGACAGCTCTGCGCCGCGCTGACCTTGATATCAAGATCGCGCGCGCGGTGCCATCGTCTGTCCAACGAGGTGTATGGGGCGCCACGGGTGCTAGCCGATTTGCGTGCTGCCGGGGAAACCGTGTCCGGCAAGACGGTTGCCGTGTCGATGCGAGAGCAAGGATTGCTGGGGATCTCACCACGGTCAGGGCCGGGTAATCGGGTTCGCGCTCTCTTCTCACATGCACGCAGACCTGGTGCAAGAGGCGTTAGCGATGGCATGCGCGCAGCGACCGCACCGGCGCCGAAAAGTGGTCTTTCATTCCGACCGGTTGAACTCGCCCAGTACGCCAGCGAGCAACTACGCCAGTACGCGCTCAACAACGAGATTCGCCGCTCGATGGGCAGGACCGGTGTCTCCTGGGACTACGCAATGGCCGAGTCATTCTTCTCAACCCTCAAGCACGAGTACTTCGACCGCAACGAGTGGACCAACAGCCTGGAAATGTGTCACAACATCGTCTGGTGGATCGAAACCATCTACAACCGAACTCGGCGGCACTCGGCCATAGGGCCAGTACCGCCGGTCCAACATGAAAAACTATTCACCGCGGCGCCCCCCGCATGACCCACTGTCAACAAACCGGGGTCAACCCCACCGGGTTAAAGGAGCGAAGTGTGGGGTTTCTTCAATCGCGTGAAACGAACGCGGAGGTGGTCTTGCAATGATCCGACTCAAAGAGTGGATCAACGTACTGCACCGCGGGCTGGCGGCTTGACGTCAACGGTTCGCGCACTCGTAGCCGAGCAAGGTAGCTCACAAAGATCGACCATCCGGACTAGTCGCCCGGATGCATCAGTCTCGAAACTCGAGATCAAATCCACACTTTGGTGTGAGTGAGATGAGTTATCAATGAAGGTGTTTTGCGCTAAGTCCGCCGCTTCGCCGGACTGCGAACGCGGCTGGAACAGGATTTTGATGTTCTCCTGGACGAAGTCGTCGACCAGGGACAGATGGACGTGACCAAAGTTGCTCGCCAATTCACGCTCGCCGCACTGATGCGCATGGTCGGGCTACCGTTGTCAGACTTTGACCAAATTGCGCATTGGAGCGACCTGATGGGTCACATGTTGGACCCTGTCCGAGGGATGGACCCGGTGTATCGCGAGCCCGCGAATCAAGCTCTTAGTGAACTCATCGATTACCTGCAAACACTGATGGAGATTCGCCGTGCTGATCCCCTCGACGACGTGCTTAGTAGCTTTGCCGCACCGAATGAGCGAGGCCAATCACTCGATGTTCGTGATGCCATGGGACTGATCACCCGGTCGATGATCAATGCAGGGCACTCGACCACGACCAACCAAATCGGCAATAACGTGATCGCACTCGCACAGCATCCTGATCAGGTCGAAATTTTGCGGTCAAAGCCGGAACTCATGTCTGCGGCGATCGAAGAACTTTTTCGATTTGAAGGGACTGGACAAGTGACAGTCCGAGTCGCTGCTGATGGTACGGAAATCTGCGGTACTCCGATTCCAGAGGGGCAGATCATGTGGGCGTTTGAGGCGTCAGCCAATCGCGATCCAAGCGTTTTTGAATCGCCTGACACTCTCGACTTCGCTCGCGATACGAGTCGAAGCTTGGCGTCCGGTGGGGTAGTTCACTACTGCCTTGGAGTTAGCCTGTCGCGTCTTGAGACCGAGGTCGCGCTGGATCGGATGATCAATCGCGTTACCGACATCGCAATCCTCGATGAGGTACATGATCTGCCACGCGATGGTAATATCATCATCCGTGGTGCAAAAGAACTGCTCATCCCGTGGTGCAAAAGAACTGCTCATCCCGTGGTGCAAAAGAACTGCTCATCGCGTTCACCGCGCGCTAGATCGAATGCCTCTGTTGACCCGAAACGTAGGCGGGCCAGGCTTGAAACGTAGCTCGTTAGAGCAAGGAATTCGAGATCTGAGTAGCCCTGCGGCTCTGTCGCCCTGGGTCTGGATCCAGTATTCACCCGTTCCTTTGCTTGGGACCTTGCTCGTAGTGCCACAGGGCAGTCCCACCTCTGCCTATGTGAAGGCAGAGGTGGCAGGAGCTACCTCGCTGCTTGTGCTCGCTGTGCTCGCGTATTTTTCGCTGATAGCTCTGCGGCCGCTGTTGAACCGCTCGATCGTAGGTGGACTCGCGGTCTGCGCGGCATGGACCGTGATGGCCGTTGCGTACTCCACAGTTCAGGCCGAGGTGCAGGAGTACCTGGGTTTGCCATCTCGCGCGATTCTGGAGACACCTGCGTGGTGGTGTATCAAGGCTGCGCTGCTCATTGTGGGTGCGTTGCTCCTGAGTCAGCGACGCGATCTAGTAGTTGACGAGCGGATCGCGGCAGAAGCAGTCAAGGCTGAAACATTACGCCTGGCCGAGTTGGAGGCGATATGGACTTCGCTCACCACTGGTGTAAGTGAGTATCTGGGGCAAGGAGTGCTGCCGACTCTGTACAAATGCAGGGACGAACTGGAGCGTTCAGACCCCGATGACGTGCCTTGGCAGCGAATTGGTAGCGAGTTTGAACGACTCGCGACCGGTCCTATCCGATCTCTCTCGCACACGATCGCTAACACTGAGGTCAGCACGTCTGGCGCGGGGGCCACGGCATTATCGGACGAAAATGATTTGGCAAGGTTGCGCGCTCCACGAGCGAGTCGCTTCATCAGTTTCCTTCGTCAGTACCCGGTGATCCGCCCAGTTACGATCTTTCCTGCTTGCCTGCTCATTCCGCTGCAGCTTCAGTTGTGGGTGACTGGGGACTCGGACCTGCTATTGCCCTCATTCATGGTGGCTGCATTTACAGCAGCAATCGCAGCAATCGCAGCATTTACTCGGTCAGCCCGCTATCGCCGCTATCTGCTCTGGCAAAAATGGTTGCTGGTGCTGGGAAGTCAGGTGCTGGTGTGCACCGGTTTTACGTACGCTGGGTTCGTATTGAAGATGACATTGCTAGGGACTTTGACTTCTACCGGTCAGACAACGCTCGCCCAAGGGATCATCACTCTAGTTTGGGTAGTAGTAGCCACTAACTTTGCTATTGGCTACTACGCAGCAGCGTTACACAACCGCCGTGAGCGAATCGCGGTCCAGAACTCGCTCGCAGTTTTGCGCAGCACTAGTAGAGATGCGTTGCGCAAGCAGGAGCAAGAGTTGCGACGCGAACTCGCATCACAACTGCATGCACTCGCCCAGGGCAGGCTAGTGGCGCTTTCGTTGTTGGCCAAGGGTGTCGCAGCAGGTCAGCAAGCGCCTGCGCGCGCGCGCGCCTTGCTGGCTTCCGAGTTGGACTCGTTTCTTCCTGAATTGAGTTCTATCGCCGACCTGCGCGAGGGCGTCTCAGCGATGCAGGCAATCGACGGTCCGCTTGCTGAAATCGTCGACGTGTGGCAACAGGTCATGCCGACAACTGTCGAGTCAGTCGTGGCGCCGGGTGTGTCAATGGTTCCATCTTCGCTGGCAACGGCAGTCGGGCGAGTTGCGGCCGAGGCGCTGGCAAATGCGGCCAAACATTCTGGAGCGACCGCGTGCGCGATCAAGCTCGTAGCCGATATCGATGAAGGACTTGGGTTGGTAGTGGAGTTGAGCGTCGCTGACAACGGCCGACCGACCTCGAACGTGATCACAACGGGCGCGGGACTAGGAATGTCCGAGATCAACAAGTACTCGGATGGTCGTTGGGAACTGAAGCCGAACTCTGCTGGCAACACGCTCACGGCGACCCTCCAATAGGTCGATGGGGACCACTGTGCTGGCAGCGACTCGCGATGACGCTGGTGTCGTGTCGCATTCTGGGTCGGTGATGTTGCGGCTACTGGCTCAGCGCAGCTGGTTCACCGCAGCTCTTTCCCGGGCCCCCGTCCCGTCCCGGAGCTGCCAGCCGAGGGCGGCTTCGGGCTTCATTCGCTGGCGGTGTGGTGTGGTGTGACAAAACCACCGAAATGCTGGCGATCAAGCTGCCGGTCGGGCAGATCCCAGCCGCGCACCGCAAGCAACTGTTGATCCGCTCCGTACGGGGCGCGGGCAAGCCATGTGCACGTGTCCCCCACGCTGGGGGACACCTCGCGCGGGAGGTAGTGAGGAACCCCCAATGCGACTAGTCCCAAATGCCTGAGGCCTTCACCTAAATAGACCGATTTTGGATCTCAGGAGGCGATCTTTAGCAGAGTCTGTGTAATTTCTTTACATAAGATCAGGATTTTGCGTAAGGGTCTGTAAAAGCGGACCAAGTCGCCCAAAGATAGGTATCTCAAGATGACAGGTATCTCAATATGAAAATTTCCTCAGGTTCGCGCTCCCGTTCTCACACCGATTCAGGCTCACTGGTAGCGCGACTGGGGAGGCTGGGGCGCGGATGGCGAAACTTCCCACGCGCTTCGGTGGTCGTAACGGCTGTCCTAGCATTGCTCGCTAGCCTTCTAGTGGGGTCACATGCACAGGCAGCCACTGACGGTCTGGCTACAGGCATGTTGTTAGACACCCAGAGTGCGCCCGATCAGAGTGCCGCACCGTCTGAGAATCTTCCCGACTCGCTGAAGACGCAGAAGTCGGCACCCAATCACGCACTTGACAAGAAGTCACAGCCCCCTGCGTTCGTCGTCGCTGCTCGCCAGCATGTGCACGGTCGCTCCGGCGGGGTGGGAATCATCAACATTGAGCTGGCGCGGCGAAAGTCCAAGGGTGTGAACACGCGCGGGATGTCGGTCATCATCGGCGGTCCCCGCGGGACACGGATCGCCAGTGCCGGTTCTGCCACTCCAGTACACGGGGTCGATACGCCTGAGTCTTGGAACTGTTCGCCGCTACATGGCGGGAGCAAGCAGCGCTGCGTG
>Ga0335397_10003684_pt1 | contig 20401 bp, 14 predicted proteins | sample MAT04_FD_205740 | JGI IMG/M metagenome (GOLD analysis project Ga0335397, IMG submission 205740) | Freshwater microbial communities from Lake Fryxell liftoff mats and glacier meltwater in Antarctica - MAT-04 (spades assembly) (version 2) ... | reverse complement strand
GCCCCGTCGTCGTCGATGCCGACCTCGTCTCCCGGCATCACGCGCGGCTGACCTTCAACGCTTTCGAATTGGTGATCGAGGACCTTGGTTCCAGCAACGGCGTGTACATCGACGGCGTGCAGGTGCGGCTCCCCACCCGCGTCCGCCTGGACCAGGAGGTGCAGATCGGCAGCTCGCGGCTTTTCATCCGCCTGCGCGAATCCGCGGCCAGGAAACTCGCCGACGCGCTCTGGGACAAGGATCTCGGTCTCGCGCAGATCCGCGAGCAGCTCGAAGGCAAGAAGTACAAGATCATCACCACGATCAATCGCGGCGGCATGGGCGTGATCCTCCAGACGCGCGACCTGCGGATTCGCCGCACCGTGGCGATGAAAGTGATGAAGACGAGCAACCAGTTTTCGCGGGAGAACGTGCTGCGTTTCATCGACGAGGCGCAACTCACGGGCCAACTCGAGCATCCGAACATCATCCCGGTCTATGAGCTGGGGCTCGATGACCAGGGCGAGATTTTTTACACGATGAAGTTCGTCAAGGGCACGACCCTCGACGACGTGCTCCGCGGCATCCGGCATGGCCGGCAAAAGACGATCGACAAATATCCGCTCGGCACGCTGCTGACGATCTTCCAAAAGGTCAGCGACGCCGTCGCCTACGCCCACGCCAAGGGGGTCGTGCATCGCGATCTCAAGCCCGAGAACATCATGATCGGCTCGTTTGGCGAGGTGCTCGTCATGGATTGGGGCCTCGCGAAAAACACCACCGGTGGCCGTCGTGAGGGACCTCCCGAACCCACTTCTGAAGCGGCCATGCAGGCGCGCGCACCGCTCGACGACTTGCGGGGCTTCGAGACGCTGCACGGGCTCATCGTCGGCACCCCGCCGTATATTTCTCCCGAGCAGGCCCGCGGCGAACTCGACAAGATCGACAGCCGTTCGGACATCTACGTGCTCGGCGGCATCCTCTACGCGATCCTCACGCTGCGTCCGCCGGTGGAGGGCGAGACGGTCCACGAAGTCGTCGATAAGATCGTCACCAGCGCAATCGCGCCGCCCTCGAGTCTCAATCAGCCGGTGAAGAGAGGCTCGCGCAAGACCCCGGCCAAGGAGGTCGAGGAGGGCGCGCCGGAAGTGATCGTCCTCGCGCATTGCCCCGGCAAACGCATCCCCGAAAGCCTTTCGGCTGTGGTCATGAAGTCCCTCGCGCTCGACCCGGCGGACCGCTACCAGAACGTCGAGGATTTGCAGGCCGACATTGCGGCTTTTCAAGGCGGCTTCGCGACGAAAGCCGAGCGGGCGGGTTGGCTGAAGCATTCCCTGCTGTTTGCCGGCCGACATAAAAAGGAGGTCGCGCTCTTCGTGTTTTTCGCCGCCATTTTTCATGTGCTGGTCATCGGCTTTTTCCTGCAATTGACCCGGGAGCGTGACCGCGCGCTGGTCAGCGAGAAGCGGGCGATCGAGCAGGAGCAACTGGCGGCGGCGCGCCTCATCGAGCTTGCCGGCACCGCTCCCACCTATGCGGCTGAAGCGCAGCAGCTCATGGACGACCTCAATCCCATCGAAGCGTTGGAGAAGATCGACTACGCCATCCAGCAGGTTCCCAACCAAGCCAACTATCACAATCTTCGCGGGAATATTCTCCAGGCCCAGCTCCGCCTCGATGAAGCGGTCGAGGCCTATGAGCAGGCTCTGCGTCTTAATCCGAAGCTGGCTGAGGCCGAACTGAATCGCGACCTGACCCGAAGCGTCCTGGCCAGAATCGGGCCGGACGAACAGATCAAGCCGGCCATCGTGGCGGAACTTTATTCCGCGCTGATCAGTCAGGGCCGGCGCAGCGCGGCGGAAAACATCGAGAACCAGCGCGGCCTCGACAAGCAGCGGCTCGCCCGGATCTACCGCGACACTTTCGACCGGCGCGGATTGCAGCGGCAGCGCTTTGAAACCAATCCGGACAACACGATCAGCGTCGATTTCAGCAAAGTGGTGCGGCCCGAACTGGAGAAATTGCGGGATATTCCGGTGAGCGGACTCAATCTCGACGATACCAAAATCGCCGACATCAGCGCCTTGAAGGGTTTGCAACTCCAGTCGCTTTCGCTCGGTCACACCATGATCCGTGATCTCACGCCGCTCATGGGCATGCCGCTCCGATCGCTCAACCTCGAGGGATCGGCGGTCACCGAGATCGGTCCGCTGAGTTTGCTGCCGTTGGAAATGTTACGCCTGTCGAACACGCGGGTCAGCAGCCTCGCTTCGCTGGAAGGAACCAGGATCGAACAGCTTTACCTTTCGAATTGCCGCGGTGTCAAAGACCTCAAACCCCTGCGCGGCCTGCCTCTTCAGACGCTGGCGATCAATCGAACGGGGGTGGCGGATCTGACTCCGCTCGTCGAATCGCCGCTGCGTGAACTGAATCTGGAAGGTTGTTCCGCGCTGACCGACCTGCATCCGCTCATGGACATTGCCACCCTCGAGAGCGTGATCATTCCGCAGCAGTGCAAGGATCTCGATTTCCTGCGCACGCATCCCGGAATCAAGCGTCTCTCCTACAAGAAAATGACCGAGTCCGCGGAGGATTTTTGGAAGACCTTCGATGAGGCTGGTTCCAAACCGAAGCCTTCGCCTCCGCCGGCTGTTGGTAACTAGCAGGCGCGCGGCTTAATCAAAAAGCCCTCGTTCGGGTTCGACGCCGAGGCCGGGACCGGGCGGTGGAAACAAGGTGCCGCGATCAAATTGCCAGCCGCGAAAGGGATCGTCGCCGATCAGCCAGGCACCATCGAGATCGGCGTAATCGGTGCGCTGCGCGATGACTGCACCGGCGGCAATCAACGCGCTGCTCTCCAGCATGCACCCGACCATGATTTTCTTCGCGCCGGTCCGCCCGGATTCCACCATGCGTCGGGCTGGCGTGATTCCGCCGCACTTCACGAGCTTGATATTGAAGCCATCGAAATGCTCCAGCACGCGGGGGACGTCGTCCTCGGTCACGCAGCTTTCATCGGCGAACAGCGGGAGGGTGATCGGAGGCAGTTCGAAGTCGCGATCGGGTGGCAGCGGCTGCTCGATGAATTCCACCCCGAGCGAACTCAGCCCGTGGGCGAGAGCGCCGAGATCGAGACCGCTCCACGCGCAATTCGCATCCACCGCGAGCAGGGCCGGGGTGCGCTCGCGGATCAAGCGAACCGTCTCGATGCTCGCGGCGGCGTCCGACTTGATCTTGATCCGGGGAAAACCGCGCAATTCTTCGATCTTCGCCGCCAGTTCCTCCGCGCTCGACAGGCCGATCGTGGCAAACGTGGTGAACGGCTTCGGTGGTTCGCCCCAGGCCAGCTCTGCGACGGTCACGCCCTGCCGCCGCGCCAGCCAATCCCACAGCGCGACATCGAGCGCGCACTGCGCGGCGCGTGATGGAGCGAGAAAATGCCACGCCTCACGCCATGCGGCTTCGATGTCGGCGACCCCACGCACCTCCAGGGCCGCAATGAACCCGCGCGCCAGTTCCAATTTTCCGATCACGCCTTCCCACGTCTCCTCGTAAAAAGAATTCGGCGACGCTTCGCCGTAGCCGGTGACGCCTTGGTGTTCGAGGCGCAGGAAGACGTTGCGCACTTCCGTCTTCCGCCCGCGGCTGATGCGGAAAGCACGGCGGGGATGCAGTTCGCGGCTGACGCAATCGAGTTTCATTGTTCGGCAGAATCTATTTCCACGGCGGCGGATTTCTGGAATCGTATCCGGCCAATACGCATGCACGGGAGTCCAATCTTCACCGGTTCCATCGGCCGCTCTGTCGAGGGCCGGGACATCACGGTTCTCGCCAACTTCGATCTCTCCGCTGCGCCGGCGCCGGCCAATACTGCGCTCGTCATTGGCGGCACGCATGGCGACGAACCGGCGACCACCGGGCTGGTCGAGCGCTTCGCTCAAAGCGCGGCGTGGACGGCGCTCCGCGAGTGTCCCACCGTCCTGCTGCCGCTCGCGAACCCGGATGGTTACGAGCGCGGCACGCGCTATAATGCCCGTGGCGTGGATCTGAATCGCAACTGCGGTTTCAATTGGCGCGCCGCGTCCGAGGAACCGGCGGGGCCCGGCCCGTGGTCCGAACCGGAGAATGTGGCCCTGCGCGATTTCATCCTCGCGTGGCGCCCGGCGAAGATTGTCAGCCTGCATTGGGCGCTCGCGGAGATCGACGCCGACGGCACGCAATCCACCGCGCTCGCGCAGGCGATGTGGGACGCACTCGACGAAGCCGCGCGCCGGCCGTACCGGCTGCGCGTGACCGAACCGGGCCGCGGTCAGCGGCGCTTGCAACAGACGTATGCGGCTTGTCCCGGTTCGCTCGGCCAATGGTGTGGCTACGGCCTGGAATATCCCGACGGCACCGCGCCGGCCATGATCACTCTCGAACTTCCCTACGACACGCGCAGCGAGGCTCGACCCGAAGACTTGCCCGAGGATCATCTCTCAACCTTGCGTGAATTGTGGGGGCGGGACGCCGACGGTTATCTGCGCGCGATCGAGCCCGGCGTCCATGCGATGCTCGCCGCCGCGGCCCGCTTCGGCTCCACTTCCCACCTCTCATGATCCAGATCTCCATCGACTACCTCGGCGGCCTGCGCTGCGAAGCGATTCACGGGCCTTCCCAAAACCACCTCATCACCGATGCGCCGGTCGATAATCACGGCAAGGGCGAATCCTTCTCGCCTACCGATCTTGTCGCCACCGCGCTCGGCGTTTGCATGGCCACGGTCATGGGCATCTTCGCCGAAAAGCACACCCTCGACCTCCGCGGGCTGAAAGTGACCGTGCTCAAGGAAATGACGCAGGTGCCGGTGCGGCGCATCGCCCGGCTGACCGTCGAACTCATCGTCCCGCTGCCCGCCACACATCCCCACCGTGCGGCGCTGGAACGCGCTGCGCTGACCTGCCCGGTTTACGAAAGCCTCCATCCCGAGATGGAAAAGCCGGTGAGTTTCGTCTGGTCCGGCGCGTAATCCCGCAGCACAGCTTGCACTCTCAAACGCCGCCGCTATAACGCCCCGCATGCCGACCCTCAAAGAGCCGTACGGATTGAAAAAGGGGCGCCGCCTCGACGACTTGGAGCACAAGTCCGTCGAGGAAGTGGACTACAAGCCGAAGCTGAAGGAACTCCAACTGAAGCTTCTCAACTACACCCGCGAACTCAACGAGGGAATGCGCTCGCTCATCATCGTCTTCGAGGGACCCGACGCCGCGGGCAAGGGCGGCGCGATCAAGCGGATCTCCGAGCGGCTCGATCCGCGGCTGCTGCGCGTGCACTCCGTGATCAAGCCCACCGCGGAGGAATACCATCATCACTACATGTGGCGTTTTTGGGGCAAGCTCCCGCCGTACGGTCAGACCGTAGTCTTCGACCGCTCCTGGTACGGCCGGGTGCTCGTGGAGCGTGTCGAAGGATTCGCCACGGACAAGGAATGGAAACGCGCCTACGACGAGATCAACGAATTCGAGCGACTGCTCGTGGATGACGGCGCGGTCATTGTGAAGTTTTACCTGCACATCTCGAAGGACGAGCAGCTCTTTCGTTTCAAGCGTCGCGAGGGTGATCCGTGGAAACACTGGAAGATCAACGACGAGGACTGGCGCAACCGGCGCAAATGGGACGAGCACAACGCGGCGGCCGAAGACATGTTTGAAAAGACTTCGACGGAGAGCGCGCCGTGGTCCGTCATTGCCGCGAACTACAAATGGTACGCGCGCATCAAGGTGCTGAAATCCCTCACCGAGGCGCTGGAGCGCGCCGAGGTAAGAAAGAAGGATTGAAGGCGATGGCCGTCCCCCCGCGGTTGGCGGGCGTGCTTGCGGCGCTCGCGGTGCTCACGCTCCCCGCGTGCGACCGCCTCTTTGATAAAGGCAGCCAGGGGGAAATCGCCGCGGCAGACAAAAAAGCGGCGGCGGGCGATTTCCGCAGCGCGGCCTCGCTCTATGAAGCGGCGCTCGATGGCACGGCCAAGACGGCGGCAGTTCATTACAAACTCGCGGTGCTCTGCGACGAAAAGCTGAAGAACCCGTTGGGCGCTCTGCATCACATGGACCGTTACCTCGAACTCTCGCCCGGAGGCGCGCACCTCAAGGATGCCCGGGCTTACAAAAAGGAAGGGGAGATCAAGGTGCTCGCGCAACTCGGCAAAGGCTCGCCGATCACGCAGCAGGAGGCGGTGCGGCTGAAAAATGAGAATCAAATTCTGCGGGAGCAAGTGACCGCGCTCCGTGCGCAGAAGGCGCTCCCCGCCGCGATGGTGAATGCCAAGGGCGAACCCGTGCAAAAGGCCATCCCGCCCGGCGCGCGCGCCCACACCGTTCAGCCCGGCGAGACGCTGAGCACGATCGCGCTCAAATATTACAAAAACAAAGCCCGCTGGAAGGACATCCAGGACGCTAACTTCAACTCCCTCGAAGGGACGGTGAAAATCAAACCGGGGATGACGCTGTTCATTCCCACATCCCGGTGATGTCGTGGCGATGAAACTGCATTGGTCGTTCCTCGGGCTGGCCGCACTCGTGTTTGGTCACGCCTCGGCAGCGGAAAAGCCCCGACCGCTGATGCGTGATTTCATGGGCCTGAATGGCCACACCGTCCAATTCCGGCCGGACCTCTACGCCCCGGTGGCCAAGCTCATCCGGGATTATCATCCGCTGGAGTGGGATCTGGGCCAGGACACCGCATTCGTCACAACGTTTCCTTTCGCTCGCAATCGGGTCGATTGGTCCAAGGTTTATGGCTCGTGGGTCCAGGCGGGTTTGCGGGTGAACGCGAGCCTGATGTTCGACAATCTCCCGCCCGGCGATTGGAAGGATCTATCCCGCGACGCCGCGGTGTATGGAGAAGCATTTGCCCGCGCCTTCGGGCCGTCGAGCCGCGCGCTCGTCGAGTCTGCGGAGATCGGCAACGAGCCCGGCAAATATTCGGACGCCGAATATCGGCAGCTCTTCGAGGCCATGGCGGGTGGTTTGCGCAAAGGCGATCCGCGGCTGCGCATCGCGACCTGCGCGGCGAATCTCGGCCCGAGCGGGCGCTACTCGAAAAGCGTCGATTGTTTCGCCGGGTTGGAGTCGCTCTACGACATCGTGAACATCCACATCTACGCCGAGATCGAAGGCTGGCCGACGTGGCGGCGCGGGGCGCCGGAAGATCCGCGGACGAAGTTTGTGGAGCATCTGCGCTCGGTGCTCGCGTGGCGGGCGGAGCATGCGCCCGACAAAGAAATCTGGCTGACGGAATTTGGCTGGGACGCCTCAACCAAGCCGGCGCCGCCCACCGGAACCTTTGCGAAATGGGAAGGCAGCACCGAAACCCAGCAAGCGCAGTGGACAGTGCGCGCGTGGCTGATCACGGTCGCGCTCGGGCTGGATCGCGCCTACCTCTTTTTCTTCAACGACTCGGACGAAGCGCAGGTTCACGGCTCCTCGGGGCTGACGCGCAATTTCATCCCGAAGCCTGCCTACCACGCGGCGGCGTGGCTCCAACGCAGTCTCGGGGAATACCGTTTCAGCCGCGTCCTGCGCGAGGATGCCGCCGAAGGCTACGCCTACGAATTCACGCACGGCACTGCGCCGCAGCAGCGCATTGTCGCGGTCTGGCGGGTGAACGGCGGACCAGATGCTTCCATCACGCTGCCGGTTTCTGCGAGTCAGGTTCAGCGCGCCGAACGGATGCCGCTCACCGCGGCTCCGCCGCAAGGCGTCGAGATCGCACCGGGCGGTGCGAATACCGCGCGTCTGTTGGTCGGTGACTCGCCCGTGCTCATCTGGCTGGACGGCGGACGATAGCTTCTGGATTCCCGGGGGCGCTTAGGCGTGGAAGTGCGTGGAACCCACAGGCCACCTAATCCACCTCTTCGCTTCCACCCTTCTCGCGCTTCAGACCGCGGAGTTTGCCCTGGATGAAGGCGTCGATGTCGCCGTCCATCATCGCGTCGATGTTGCTGGTTTCCACGCCGGTGCGCAGGTCGATGACTTTTTGATAAGGCTGAAAGACGTAGCTGCGAATCTGGCTGCCAAAGGCGACATCCGATTTCTCGCCGTAGGCCGCGTTGATATCGGCCGCAACCTTGTCCGTCTCGATCTGTTGGAGCTTGGCCTGGAGCATGCGCATGGCGGTGACCTTGTTCTTCTGCTGGCTGCGCTCGTTCTGGCAGGCCGCGACCAGGCCGCTCGGAATGTGCCGGATGCGCACGGCGGTCTCGACCTTGTTCACATTCTGCCCGCCCTTGCCACCGCTGCGGTAGGTGTCCACTTCGATGTCGGCTTCGTTGATTTCGATCGGCGCGCTTTCGGGCAGTTCGGGCACGACATCGACGCCGGCAAACGACGTATGCCGGCGTTTGTTTGCATCGAATGGCGAGATGCGCACGAGCCGATGCACGCCGCGCTCGGTGGCGAGATAGCCAAAGGCAAACTCGCCCGTGACTTGGAGAGTGCAGGACTTGATGCCGGCTTCTTCGCCAAGCTGGATGTCCATGATCTGGCTCTTGAAGTCGTGGCGCTCCATCCAGCGCTGATACATCCGCAGGAGCATATCCGCCCAATCGCACGACTCCGTGCCGCCGGCGCCGGAGTTGATCGTGAGGAAGGCATTGCAGCGGTCGTTCGGGCCGCTGAGCAGCATCTTCAACTCGAAATCGGCCAGGCCCTTTTCAATGGCGTCGTGCTCCTTCCCGACTTCGTCGGCACTCGCCGCGTCGCGCGCTTCCTGGGCGAGTTCGATGAGCACCGGCAGTTCTTCGACCTGCTTTTCGAGCGCGACCAGCGGCGTGATCTTCCCGCGCAGCGTGGAGACTTCCTCCATCTGCTTTTGTGCTCGTTCCTTGTTGGTCCAGAAGTCCGGCTCGGCCATCTGGCCTTCGATTTCCGCTAGACGGTCCTGCAGCGTGGCGAAGTCAAAGATACCTCCGGAGTTCGCCCACGCGGGCTTTGAGGGCTTCAGTATTGATAGCTTGGAGATCGAGGGACATGGGAATTTTAGGAATGAAACAAACGGGGCGCCGGTGGGCGCGCCGCGGATTACGAAATCGCGTTCAGCGATTCAACCGCATCCGCGTCTTGTCGGGCTTGGCCGGTTCAAGGCGGTAGATGGTCTCGCCTTCCTTCATCAGGTCGAGACGGTCGCGGGCGACGAGGGCGACATATTCGGGGTCGTGCTTGAGCAGCTCCTCGATGCGCGTGTTCCGCACGAATAGCTGGCGCTCCCGCTCGACATCCGCCTTGAGTAAATCCACCCGCGTCTGCTGGTCCCGGCGCTTGGAGACTTCGGGAAGGAAGCGGTAGGCGCAGATCATCGCCACCGTCAGTACAATCAGCACGAAGAGCAACCGATTGAGGGAATGCCAGATTCCGCCGGTCGGGGCGGGGTTTAAGAATTGGCCTGGGGCCGCGCTCACTCAGCGCATCTTACCGCCATATACGGCGTTGTCACCCAATTCCTCTTCGATCCGCAAAAGTTGGTTGTACTTCGCGACGCGGTCGGTGCGCGACAGCGATCCGGTCTTGATCTGGCCGGCATTCGTCGCCACCGCGATGTCGGCGATGGTGTTGTCTTCGCTCTCGCCGGAGCGGTGGGAAATGACCGCGGTGTATTTGTTTTCCTTGGCGAGTTCGATCGCGTCGAGCGTCTCGGTCAGCGAACCGATCTGGTTCACTTTCACGAGGATCGAGTTGGCCGTGCCGGTGTCGATGCCCTTCTGGAGGAAGTCCACGTTGGTCACGAAAAGATCGTCGCCGACGATCTGCGTCGTCGCGCCGAGCTTGTCGGTGAGATGCTTCCAGCCTGCCCAGTCGTTCTCGGCGCAGCCGTCTTCGATCGAGATGATCGGGAATTTCTTCTGCAGTTCGATGTAATACTCGACGAGTTCCTCGGCGCTGCGCTTCGAGCCGTCGCCCTTCTTGAAGACGTATTGCTTCTTCACCTTGTCGTAGAATTCGGAAGACGCGCAATCGAGCGCGATGAAGACATCCTTGCCGAATTTATAGCCCGCCTTCTTCACTGCCGTGGCGATGGTCTCCAGCGCGTCGTCGGCGCTCTCGAAGTTCGGCGCGAAGCCGCCTTCGTCACCGACCGCCGTCGAGAGGCCGCGGCCCTTGAGCACGCTTTTCAGGGAATGAAAGATCTCGGTGCCAGCGCGAAGCGCTTCCGAGAAGCTCGGGAAGTTCTTCGGCACGATCATGAATTCCTGAAAGTCCACGGGCGCATCGGAGTGCGCGCCGCCGTTGACGATGTTCATCATCGGCACTGGCAACACCTTGGCATTTGGTCCGCCGATGTATTTGAAAAGCGAGAGCCCGAGCTGATTGGCAGCGGCTTTCGCCGTCGCGAGGGAGACGGCGAGGATGGCGTTCGCGCCGAGCTTGGCTTTATTCGGCGTGCCGTCGAGGGCGATCATCGTCTTGTCCACGCCGACCTGATCGCACGCGTCGAAACCTTCGATCGCCTTGGCGATGCTCTTGTTCACGTTGGCCACGGCCTTGGTCACGCCCTTGCCGCCCCAGCGATCTTTCACGCCGTCACGCAGTTCCCACGCTTCGTGTTCGCCGGTGCTCGCGCCGCTCGGGACGATGGCCGTGCCGACCGCACCGCCGGCAAGGACGACGTCCGCTTCGACGGTGGGATTGCCGCGGGAATCAATGACCTGGCGGGCGTGAACTTCAACGATGGTGGTGAGAGACATACGATAGGATTTCGGATTGAGGATTAAGGAAGTCCGTGCGCGCGGTGGAGGGCGGCGCGTCCGCAAAGAACGCGGTGTGGATAAAAGGCCCGGCCGCGAATGGCAATCCAATTCCCGCACGCATGTCATTCTGAGCGGAGTGCAGGGAGTTTTACGACCGAAGCGCAGTCGAAAAATCCCGGGGAAATGCCGGCGGTCATCGCTGGTTGTTGCAGGGGGTTCTTCGACTCCGTTCCGCGCCGCCTTCGCCCATCGCGGATCTCCGCTCAGAATGACACCGCTGTTGGGAAGGGCGTTTCCGGGCGCTAAGGTTTCACCTTCCCGAGTTGCGTGAGATACGCGAAGAGGTCGCGCAGGTCTTCCGGCGAAAGGTTGTCGGTCAACCCCGCGGGCATCAGCGAGCCGATGTGTTCGCGCTTCGCGATGTCGGCTTGCGCCACGACGTGCTCCGCGCCGGCGGGGTCGCGGAGGGTGAGTTCGGAGGCGTTGCCGGCGACGATGATGCCGATCAGTTCCGTCCCCTTTTTCGTCGTGATCTTGATCGTCTCGAAGCCTTCCTTCACCTCACGCTGCGGCTCGAGCACCGTGCCGATGATGAATTCCAGCGGTTGCGCGCTGCCCACGGCATCGAGCGACGGCCCGATCTTGCCGCCGTCATCGCCGATGCGGTGGCACGAGACGCAGGCCAGTTCCGCGCGCCGATAAATCTCCCCGCCGCGTTTCGCATCGCCTTTGGTCTTCACCACGGCGGCGAGGCTTTCGACGATGAACGGCGAGGCGCGGGTGCGCCCATAGCTCGGGACAATCGGTGCGCCGACTTGCTGCGCCACTTTCTTCACGGGCGCGGGCTTGGCCGCGGGTTTATCGAGGGTCTTGATCAGCTCGCGCCATTCCGGCAACCAGTGCGGCGCGCCCTTGGCCAGCACGGGTTCCCAGAGCGGGCGCAGCGTGGTGGTCGCGGCGGTGAGGGCGAGGTCGATGAATTTGTCGCGCGGCTGGCCCGCGGCGCTGAGCACGATGACGATCGACTCCGCGCGCGGGATATTGCCCGCGGCTACGATCGCCGCGAGCCGCACCCGCGGATCGGAGTCGTGCGCGAGATCGACCAGCGGCTCCAGCGGATCGAAGCCGTGTCCCGGCGCATCCGCGCCGCCCTTGCCGGTCACCCCGGCGAGCGCATCCAGCCGCTCCGCCCAGCGGGCGAGCGTGGCGGCGGCGTAGGCGCGGGCCGCGGGCGTCTTCGCGGCGAGCACGCGCTTGAGCAGCGGCAAGTCCACTTTCTCGTGCGCCTCGAAAACCCCGAGCGCCTGCATCAGTGCGAAGTCCAGGTCTGGCGCGCCGGGGTCGATCTGTTCGGACCAACGCCGCACAGCGTCGGTCACGGTCGCGGTGTCGCCGCCGAAGAGCGTCATCTTCGCCTGCTCGCGAGGGAAACGATCCGGCGAGCGGAGCAGTTCGCAGAGTTCGGGGAGCACGGGCGTCCCACCCGTGGTGCTGGGCGTCCCACCCGGCGCGGGTGAGTCCCCCGTGCTCCCCGGAGTTTCCCGGTCGCGCGCGAGCAGCACCGGTGGTGGCGTGAGCAGCGGACGCCCCTTGTAGGTCACCCGCCAGATCCGGCCGTGCGCCTTGTCGCGATCGGGGTGGCGGAAGCTCGCCTGGTAGTGGCCGATGATCGGGTTGTACCAGTCGCAGATGTAAAGCGCACCATCGGGGCCGAGCTTCACGTCCACCGGACGAAAGCTCCCGTGCGCGCTTTGCACGAGCGGCGGCAGCGTCGGGTGATCCTCGACCTTCATGCCGGCGCCATCGGGCGAAGCTTTCAGCGTCCACACGGCATTATTGATATAACCGCCGGTCACGAGCGCGCCCTGCCATTCGTCGGGAAAGTGCGCGCTCTCGATGATCTCCGGGTTACTCGTCTTGCGCCCGCGGCCCGTGGTCCAGATGTTGTCGCGCCGTCCGCCCTGGTAGCCGCGGATCATCTCCGGCGTGGGGTAATACATGGCGCCGTTGTTGCCCGCGGTGATGAGCGGCACGCCCCATTTGGTGAAGGTCCAGCCCCACGGATTTTGCGGATCGGCGGCGCCGCCGAAGAAGGCATCCAGCCGCTGCTCGCGCGGGCGCAGCCGCCAGAGCCCGGCCTGATCGAGGCCGACGATGCCGTATGGGGTCTCGACGCGCGAGAAGGCGTGCAGCCCCTGGCAAAACATCAGCTCCCCGCCGGGCGACCAGCGGAAGCTGTTCAGATTTTGATGATTGTCGCCCGTGCCGAAGCCGCGGAGCACGACCTCGCGCCGATCGGCTACGCCGTCGCCATCGTCGTCGGTCATCAGCCAAAGCTTGGGGCCTTCGCCGATGTAGGCGGCGGAGGGGAGCGCGGGCGTCGCGCCCTGCGGGAGCGGAGCCGCAGGCACGGTGCCCGGCCGGACGCCGGCCACGACGGGCGAGACGCCCGTGCTCCCCGGAGTTCCCATCGGCGCTATTTCCAGCCCGGTCGGGATCATCAGCCCGTCGGCGAAGACCGTTACTTTATCCGCGTAACCGGCGCCCTTGGTGTCCTCCAGAATCCACACTTTGTCGTTCGGCACCTCGCCGGGCTTGAGTTGCGGATAGGTGGTGCTGCCGATGACCCAAAGCCGCCCGCGCGCATCCCAGCGCATCTGGATGGGCTTCATCACCCCGTCGCGTTCCGAGGCGAAAAGATTGATCTCAAAGCCGGGGGGCAGCTTGAAGGAGGCCAGTTCGGTTTCCGGGGCGTCCCGATCGGGCGTCTGCTGGGCAGGGCTGGAGGGCACCACGAAGAGCACAAAGGCCACGAAGGGCAGCAGGAAGGAGGGGGGAAGGGGAAGAAGTGGGCGGAAGGGCGACATGGTCGGCGGGACGGTAGGGGCGGGAAGAGGAAGGAAAAACGGGTTCTTTTTGATCATTCCAGAGAGGGAGGAGTGGTCGGGAATCCTCAGAATTGCACTGCCCGATCCACCGAAGCTTCCCAGAACCCTCCGGAGAGCGCTGCCCGATGCGCCGAAGCTTCGCAGAACCCTCCGGGGAGCGCTGCCCGATGCACCGGAGTTTCCCGGAACCCTCCGGGGAGCGCTGCCGGATCCGCCGGAGTTCCACCGGACCTTCCAGGGAGCACTGCTCGATTGACCGGAACGTTCCAGGACCTTGGGCGGGGCGATTCCTGAGTGGGCGGAAGGGCACGGCATATTCCTCTCGGGTCGCGGGAGTTCCCGGAGCTTCGAGCTTCGTGGGCTTCGTGTCCTTTGTGGTTCATTTCCCGGTGGCGAGCTGGGCGGCGAGAGTGTCGATCTCCTGTTCCTTGGCCTCGATGAGCGGGAGGAAGGCTTCGCGTTCGGGCGGGAACCAGCGTTTGGAGGGGTCGAGGTGATCGCGGCTGCTCGGCTGGGAGATACGGTCGCCGGCGAGGAAGGCCCAATTCTGCACCCGCCAGTAGTCGAACCAAAGGCGGTTCTTGGCGATGATGAGCTGGCGGAGGTTTTCGGATGCGGGAGTCGCTTTGCCCCGCTGCGGCGGAGCGCCGAGGAGGTCGGTCGCGATGAGCGGGGCGACATCGTGGTGGCCGGTCATGGAAAGGTGCAAGCCATCGCTCCGGAAGGGGGAGGTGGCGAAACTGGCGAGATTGACATTCAAGACGCGCGCGCCGGTCCGGGTGCCGACTTGTCCGCAGGCGTCGGCATAGGCAAAGAAATCGTCGGTCCTCTCGGCGAGGCCCGTGGCCGCGGTGAGGCGCAGGGTTCCGGCGATGGCCCGATGCCGGGGTGGGACGGGGAAGAATGGCGTGAGGATCACGACACGCCGTTTTTCCTCCCCGGCGAAGCGCTGGAGAAGCTTTTCGTAGGTCGCGATGAAGTCCGGGAGCTGGGCTCGGACTTGTGCGGCGCTGGTGCCGCCGGGCTTCATGAGGCCGTGGTTGCCGAGGCTGCTCATCTTGCCGTACTGGCAGATGACGACGGTGGCGCCGATCTTGTCGAGCTGCTCCTCCCAGGTCGGGAAGTTCAGGTCCCGGCGCTGCTCGAAGACGGTATCGCCTTCCCACGCGAGGTTGCGAAAGCGCAGGTGGTAGTCGGGCAGGGCGCGGGTGAGGAGGAGTTCGAGGTAGCCGTATTCGCTGGCCACGACCATGTCCTCGCCGCCGACCAGCGCGATGATGTCGCCTTTTTTGAAGAACGGCTCGGCGCCGTGGACGGGGGCGAGCAGGATGACGACAAGCAGGCAGAGCAGGGGGAAGCGCATGGGCGGCGAGGGTTATTGCCGGGGATGATCCGCAAGGCGAGGAAAACGTAGGCGGCTCTTCCCAGAGCCGCTGCCCAGCCGGCCGCGGCTCTGCCAGCCGGCCGCGGCTCTGTCAGCCGGCCGCGGCTCTGGCAGCCGGCCGCGGCTCTGCCCAGCCGGCCGCGGCTCTGGGAAGAGCCGCCTACTTTGCTACTGCTTCCAGGCGTCGATCTGCACGATCTCGATCGCGCGGTCGCCAAACTCGGTGGGGACGCTGACGCGCTCGCCGACTTTCTTGCCGATGATGGCCTGGGCGAGCGCGCTCTGGTAGCTGACGATGTTTTTCTCCGGGTTGCCATCCCAGGCGCCGAGGATGGTGTAGGTGTCGAGGTGGCCGTCGCTCAGATCCTTGATCGTGACGACGGTGCCGATGGAGACAGCGTTGGTATCGGGATTAGCGAAGTCGGTGCCGCGGGCCAGCGAGAGGTCGCGCTCGGTTTCGGAGCGGCGGCGGCCGAGGACACGCTGCATTTCCTTGGCGGCCTTGAACTCGAAGTTTTCGCGCAGATCGCCGTGTTCGCGGGCGGCGCTGATTTCCCGGATATTTTCGGGGATGCGTTTGTTGACGAGTTCGTCGAACTCGTTCTTGCGCTTTTCGAGACTCTCCCAGGAGACGACGAGGGTTTCCTGTTTGGCATCGCTGTCGCCGGAGACGAGGGCCTGCATCTCGGGGTAGAGGCGGATGATGCGGCCGAGGAGGGAGCGTTTGTTCAGCTCCTCGAAGACCGGAGTGCGCATGAGCTTTTGCATGACGTCGCGCAGTTCCTCATGGGTGGCGGTGGCGATGAGGTCGGTGAGGAGTTCCTTGTCGTTGAGGAGGAGATCGTGGAGGCGGCGGTCGCGCTTGGTCTCATCGAACTGGTCGCGCTCGAGGGCGCCGACGACGGCGCTGAGGAGGCGCGGATTCATGAGGTCGGCGAAGATGCCGTCGCGCTCTTTGCACAGCCAGATGAGGGATTCGGAGGTGATGGAGTGCTCGCGGATGAAGCGGTCGAGGCCGTTGAGCAGGGCGTCGGCCTGGCCTTTTTCCTCGAGGAGGCGGGCGGCTTCGGAGACGACGCGGGTGCTGCCGCGGGTCAGGAGATCGAGGGCGATGGTCGTCCATTCGTCGCCGAAGGTGCCGGGGAGTTCGCCGAGGGCGCGCTTTTGCTTCGAGGCGGGCAGGTCGCCGATGAGGGTGGTGAGGCGGCGGCGCTCTTCGGCGAGGAACTGCGCGATGGTCGGGGCCTCGGGGCCACGGGCGAGGGCGGGCGCTTTCTCGACGATCTCGTCGCGGGTGATGAGGAATTCGAGGGCCTGGGTGGGGTTGAGGCGCTGGTTCTTGCGCGCGGCGTCGTCGGCCGCGGCGAGGACGGGGGCGAGGACCGAGAGGTCGGAGAATTCGCCGATGTTCTTCAGGATCTGGTCGAGGGCGGCGAGCTGGGCCTTGAGCTGCCGGGCGCTGGTGAAGGCGGCGAGATATTGGTCGGCGTGGGAGACGGTGTTCTCGCGCATTTCGAGCGGGTCGCTCTTTTTCGCCGGGATGGCGAAGTGACCGTCCTTCTTGAGCGCCTTCTTGGTGTTCTCCCACCACTTCTTGAATTCGCTCTCGCCGAAGACATCGGGCAGGAGCGTCTGCTGGATCTGGTCTTGGGTGGCCCGGCCGCCGAAGCTGTTCAGGATGGCGCGGGTGAGGCCGATCGGGTCTTCTTTCGCGCGCGATTTCACCGCCGCCAAATCCGCCGCTTTCTGGGCGAGGATGTGTTCGCCATTGATGGCCTGGAGCGACTCCGCGGCGTACTGGAGCTGCATGGTGTGCCCCTTCTTCGCCTTGAAGTTGATCGTCATCTGGCTGACCAGAAAATTGAGCGAATCGACCTGCCCGAATCCCCAACTCTTATGCACGACGTAGGTGCCGGGCTGAAGTTGATCGAGGGTCTGGCCGGCGGTCGCCGTGAGCTTGCCGGCGTCAACGGCCTTTTGAATGTCGGGATGCATGGGGGAGCGACCGTAAGAGCGAGTGGCGGTGCGGCCAAGACATTTTTGGGTGGTTCCCGGCGTAAATTTCAGAGGAAAGCGGGCTGTTTTGTGGCATGCCTCTTGCGCTCTTAACTTTGGAATACGCGCCTTCTTTCCCGCATCTTCTGCCGACTTGCATGTCTCACACCCTCGAAACCTCGCTTCCGATTCAACTGGAGTCGGAAGCAAGCTTCCAACTTCTTTTCCATCTGCATCCTCTCCCGATGTGGGTGGTGGATGCGTCGTCGCTCAAGTTCATCGTGGTCAACGATGCCGCGGTGAAAAAATACGGATTCTCGCGTGAGGAGTTCCTTGCTTTGACGATGGATCAGATCGCCGAGCCGGAAGGAGACGCTCCGGAAACTGGAGGCGAAGGCAGCGCCCTGAGTGACAGTGCGAGCGCGGCCTGGCGGCACAAGCGGAAGGATGGCGCGACGCTCCATGTCGAAAGCACCTGGCACGAGATTCCCTTTTCCGGACGCGATGCCGTGCTCGTCCTCACCCTCGATCGCACCGAGCAGCGCCGCGCCGACGAGCGCAACCGCCAGCAGGCGAATCTGCTCAATCTCGCGTCCGACGCGATCATCGTGCGGGACCTCGACAACCGCGTGGTGTTTTGGAACCAGGGTGCGGAGCGGCTCTACGGCTGGACGCCCGAGGAGATGTTCGGCGCGACGACGCTTGAGACCTTCGTCAAGGTGCGCAACTACGAGGCGGAGATCGAACTGCTCAAGACGGGCTATTGGAGTGGCCAGCTCCAGCATCAGAACAAGGACGGGCGCGACATCATCGTGAACAGCCGCTGGACGCTCGTCCGCGACGACGACGGCAAGCCGCGCTCGGTGCTGGTGATCGACACCGACGTGACCGAGACGAAGAAACTCGAATCGCAATTCCTCCGCGCGCAGCGGCTCGAAGGCATCGGCACGCTGGCCAGTGGCATCGCGCATGATTTGAACAACATCCTGTCGCCGATCCTCATGTCGTGCGGCATCCTGCGGCGCGAGTTCGAAGACGAGGACACGCTGAAGATGCTGAACATCATCGAGGGCAGCGCGGAGCGCGGCGCGGGGATTGTGAAGCAGGTGCTGACTTTTGCCCGCGGGGTCGAAGGAGATCGCGTGCTCATTCAGCTCAAGCATCTGGTCAGCGAACTCTCGAAAGTCATGGCGCAGACTTTCCCGCGGAACATCGACATCCAGACGAATTTCCCGCCCGACCTGTGGACCGTGCTCGGCGATGCCACGCAGCTTCACCAGGTGCTGCTCAATTTATGCGTTAACGCGCGCGACGCGATGCCCAAAGGCGGCGCCATCACGCTCAGCGCGGAGAACGTGGATATCGACGCGCACTTCGCGAGCATGAACCCCGGCGCCCAGCTCGGCCCGCATGTGGCCTTGCGCTCGGCGGATACCGGCAGCGGCATGACGCTGGAGGTCATGGAGAAAATCTTCGATCCTTTCTTTACGACCAAGGAAGTCGGCAAGGGTACCGGCCTGGGGCTGGCGACGGTCATCGGCATCGTGAAAAGTCACGGCGGTTTCCTCACCGTGCAGAGCGAGGTCGGCGTCGGCACGACCTTCAGCGTCTTCCTGCCCGCCTCGCAGGAGGCCAATGCGGGCGCCGCGGAAAAGGATGACGCACCCGTGACGGGCGGAAACAATGAACTGGTCCTCGTGGTCGATGACGAGCCGCCCATTCGCGAAGCCCTGGTCCGCACGCTCACGGCCAACGGCTATCGCGCCTACACCGCCGAGGACGGCAGCGACGCGCTCGCGCTCTACTTCCAACGCCGGGCCGAAATCAGCGTGGTGCTAACCGACATCGCGATGGCGCAGATGGACGGGGTGGCGCTCGTGCGTTCGCTGCGCAAGCTCGATCCCGGGGTGCGCGTGATCGTCTCGAGCGGCCATTTCCAAAAGGAAAACATGGTCATTCTCGAAGGACTCGGGGTGAAGACCTTCCTCGACAAGCCCTACACCGCCGAGAAGCTCCTGCGCGCGATGAGCGAGGTGCTCGCGCCGGCCGAGATCACTATCGCGGAGTAGCCGAGGAAATGTTCGTGAAAGATTTCACAAGCCGGCGTCTTGTGGTCTAGTTGGTTTTTTCCTCAGGGGAATTTTATGAAAATTCATCAACGTAATCTGCCGCGCGTCGTCATCATCGGAGGAGGCTTCGGCGGCATCGAAGCGGCCAAGGCGCTGCGCAACGCCAACGTCCGGGTCACGCTGCTCGACCGCCAGAACCACCATCTTTTTCAACCGCTGCTGTACCAGGTGGCCACGGCGGCGCTTTCGCCCGCGGATATCGCGGAGCCGCTGCGCCACATCCTGCGCAAGCAGGACAACGCCGAAGTCATCCTCGGCGAAGCGCAGCGCATCGACGTGGATCGCAAGCGGGTCGTCACCGCGGATGGCGAGATCGATTACGATTACCTCATCGTCGCCGCCGGCGCGCGGCACTCCTACTTCGGCCACGACAAGTGGGAGAAGTTTGCGCCGGGCTTGAAGAACCTCGACGACGCGCTCGAAATCCGCCGCCGCATGCTCCTGGCTTTCGAGGTCGCGGAGAAGACGGAGGACGATGCGGAGCGCGATGCGGCCATGACCTTTGTGGTCGTCGGCGCGGGGCCGACCGGCGTGGAAATGGCGGGTGCGATTGCGGAGATCGCGCGGATCACGCTGGTCAAAGACTTTCGCCACATCGACTCGTCACAAGCGCGCGTGCTCCTCATCGAAGGTGCGCCGCGTGTCCTGCCGCCGTTCGCGCCCGACCTGTCGGAAAGCGCGCGGCGGCAACTCTTCGACATCGGCGTGGAGGTGCGCGTGAGCACGGTGGTCGAGAAACTTTCCGAGGAAGGTGTGACGCTCAAGAGCGGGGAAAAGATTCCCACGCGCACCATCATCTGGGCCGCGGGCAATGCCGCCTCGCCGCTCGGCGAAAGCCTCGGCGTGCCGCTCGACAAACAAGGGCGCGTGATCGTGAAGGAAGACTGCTCGATTCCCGGCCACAACGCCGTCTTCGTAATCGGTGACATGGCGCACTTCGCGCCCGGTGGTGGCGACCGGCCGCTACCCGGCATGTCGCCCGTGGCCATGCAGCAGGGGAGACATGTGGCGCGGCAGATCCTCATCCTGCTCGCGGGCGGCTGGACGCAGCGCTTCGACTATTTCGACAAGGGGATGATGGCGACGATCGGGCGGAACAAAGCAGTCGCGGATGCCGGTTTCATGCGCTTTAGCGGCTTCATCGCGTGGCTGGCGTGGCTCTTTGTCCACGTCCTGTTTCTCGTCAGCTTCCGCAACAAACTGCTCGTCCTGATGAACTGGGCGTGGGCCTACGTCACCTTTGGTCGCGGGGCGCGGTTGATCACGGGCCGGGGCAGCCGCGGCGGCGAGTCCTAGAAAGGCACGC